>JAABUL010000121.1_pt1 | contig 156921 bp, 154 predicted proteins | sample 5559151 | NCBI WGS metagenome assembly JAABUL01 (sample SAMN10711876, study PRJNA513368) | rock metagenome | isolation source: Antarctica rocks | place: Antarctica: Victoria Land, Pudding Butte sud | reverse complement strand
ATTTCAAGAAATTCCTTCTGCGTCTCCGGGTTCCCTCCTATATTTCTCTCAGCCCGAAAGTACCCACCGATGTCATCATTGACCAACCCAGCACTATGATATTCTTTTCTGGCAGCTTCTTCCCACTAGCAACGCTATCCAGCATAGATGACCACATGTTCTTTCCGTGCTCTCCATCTTTCTGCGGTCTGTCACTGCTATTGATAACGGACGCCCTGGCCTTGGTGTTGGGTCTTCGACTCATGACTCAACCTGTGCGCGAGAATGGGAGTAACTGAAGAATTCCCTGACTGAACAGTAATAGATTTCACTGGCTGTACAAAGAATAATCCATATTTTGGGTTCGCGAATTTCGCTACAGTAGACGCGACACGCGCGGATACTTTGTGTGCGTGAGAAGGTTCAAAACGATTTAATGACTACCTACTACTAGAACTTCAAGTTTAATTAATTAATTGATTGATTTTGTAATTATTTATCGTTTTAAAAATAATAGGAAAATTATGAAGTTTGAGTTTAACTGACGCACGAAAAGTAAAGAGTTTTCACCAGCTACTAAAAAACACAGGCTCATAAAAGAAAATTCAGTCTCAATCATTTCGTATCAGTTTGAAGGCACCTTAATAGCCTGCCAATCGGGCAACTTCAATGATGCAGCCCCAGCACCAACAGTCCACGCAATACACTCGTTCCAATCAAGAGCTCCAGCTGGACATCCCGTTAAACTATTAGAAAGATCACTGTAACATGTGTTCTGATCCACGGTCCAGGTACAATCGCTTCCGATAAGCTTGAGGCCAATGTTGAAGAGTATACCCGAGGCCTCCCAGTATGGAGGTTCGCAATTCAAAGCCGAGTTGTTTTGTTGAACTGTGGTGCATGGGAACGTAGATTTGAATTCTGTGGTTTGGCCGTCCAGTGTCACGCCTGCAGCAGTGAGGCAGCCTTCCTGGCCTTGGCAGTTAGTGCCACAGAAGAAGCCAATAGCAGCTTTGAAGTACTCCATATGAGGAACATAGCCGTTCGTTTTATCCCAATTTGATTCATCTTGGGGATTGCCTGGGGTGTTACATGACGGTGTAGCTGGGGAACCCGTCGGAGTTGTCTGAACTGGTGTGATAGTGGATACAGGAGTTGAATCCTGACAATATGTAGCCGTAACAATGCCATTAAAAGTAGTATGCATTGAAGTACAGGCGATGACGACGGAGTCTGGACCACTGACAGGAAGCATTGTCTCCGTGTATACATATTGGCCTGTATGAGTTGGTGCTGCTGTGGTAGGTCCGCTACAGCTTGAGCCATCCCAGGTCTGGGATGGTATTGTACTCCAAGCGCATGCGTTTGAGCCTGTTGTCATTGTGGAATACTGGCCCGTGACCGTCCCACTTGTGCAATCACAGTATGTATCAGGAGCACAAGTCTGCGGTCCGCCGTTTCCCCCATTCGGATCTTGGCTATGAGGAAGTCAGTAGCTGCCTTCAGTTACGGGGAGCCGCACTTACTGAACAGCGCAGATTGGGTCTGCCGTAGTTGTAGGTGATGCAGAGGAAGTTAAGTTTGGAGCCGTAACTGTCGCGTTAACACCCCAACTTGCGGTAGACAGAACACCCAGAATATACTGTTCAGCCGATGTAATAGCAGCTTCACCAACGTTTGAATATGAGTCTGCGTGTACACTAGCAAATGTGAATTGGCCGATGGAGCATTCTCCTGAGCAGCTAGCCGTAGCCGAAACTGTGGTAGTAGCGGGACTGACACCGCAGCTGGCCAGCGTGGTGTAGGAGTGCGTACTATATGATGAAACTGAAGCGTCATAGATGACGCTATAGTCTGTGAGAGTAGTACTAGAGCAGGAACTTGAGCTCGAGGATGTTCGGCTGGAGGATTGGTCCGACGAGGCACTGGTAGCACTCGAACTGCTCTCGGTACTCGAATGAGTATCCTCACTCGACTTTTTGTTGCTGTTGTTGTTGTTGTTGTTTTTGCTGCCCTCACCACAGTTTCCGACCGATATGACACCCAGTTTCCAGCATGAAGGTGAGTCAGGCGGCCCCCTTGGCCCAGGAATCTGTGGAAGGCTGGGGCTTCCTCCAGGTCCAATGACAGGGATTGGACTGAAATAGAAGCCACCAGTATTGACTGATTCAGTAATAGATACTACTGACGTTTGACCTGCAGAGCCGGAGATAGTGATGTGTGTCGGGACAAGCGTAGGTGCAGTGATTGTTGCCAAATTGGAGAACTGAGTCTCCACGTACGAAGCCGACAGGCCACCTGAAGTGACGACACTTGTCGCCCATGCCACAGAGATCGGTGATGACAGGGATGCAGGTGGTGAAACAGAAGGTTGGGGAGCTAGTAGATGAGTAGGGGAATCTATTGTCAAGCTACTGCTTCCATCTATAAGCACTCGGTTCGTGCCAAGCGAAATAGCTGTCGACGCAATTGTGACGGGAGGTGCCCCCTGCGTGATGGTATTGGAACCAACAATTACGAATGATCCTATTGGCTGAGCAGTGTAGGTCGTCGATCCGATTTCAACCATGCCACCATCGGAATTAGACGAGATGCCACCTGGAGTTGGATTGGATGTGCTGGTATTTGTATATGGGCCATGTGCACTGCTACCTGTGCTTGCAATTGGTGAACCAGTGGATGGATTTGATGAGCTAGGTGGGCTGAGCGAACCAGCGATTGGGCTTGGTGATCTAGCGACTGGACTGGGTGAACGGGGCAAACCGTCAACTGGACTTGTTGATATAGTAGCCGTGTTTAAAAGATTGGAAGTACTATTCCCACCAGCCGCAGAGGCAGAGGGAATACCATTCGAAGTGGAAACGACATTTCCAGTACCAGGCCCGGGGCCAGGCAGTGGTGAAGGACTTCCTGCATTTGGCGTGAAAGGACAAGATTTAGGGCCTTGAGAATCAGAGAGGTGGTAGATTTGATAGACACTGCCGTCACAACTGACAGAGAGGACCTAGAAAAAATTAGCCAATCTACTATCTCTTGTAACCAATCGGGGTCAATGTTATGAAGATTACCTGCGTGGCCCATGGTGGTGGGAACATGAAGCCCGATTCCGCTGTGATCTGGGCTGGCCATTGAATCTCTGCATTAAAAGCCATTGCTTTTCCAGACACGGTAGCCGTACAATTCACTTCTTCGGCTTTGGAACAAAAGTATACTGGTAATGTCGTAACTGTTGTTAAAGGAGGCTGTGTAATAGTCGTAACCGTCACCGAGTCGGTGCTAAGGCCAGGAATCGAGAGAAATGTGCCACTTCATATATTGGGTGATGATTAGCTCTGCAATACTTCTAGTAGCTTCCCGTAACTAACGTCAAGGCACCAGCCAGAGAAGAGGTGTCCCCACTGGCCTGCCGGCGTCGTAGTGTCTTTAGTGTGGTGTCTGGAGCTGCCGTTGACGCCCTTTTAACTTCGGTTGCTTCAACAAGAGGGATTGAAAATAGCGCAACGAGATATAAAAAACGCTGCATGGCTTGAAAATATATCTAAAATTGGAAACTCTTATGTTCTGAAAGAAGTACCATAACATTACAACGAGTCGATGGAGAAAGTTGGAAGAATATATGACTTTCGTGTATGCATGCTTGCTATCGGTACTTCATCCAGGCTGAGCAAAGCCATTGAGGCGCGGCGTATGAGGTCAACAAGGTTCCCACTCTCTTGAAACAAGGCTTCGAATATGGAAGGGAGGAATTGTTTCGTCCATTTTTCGCAGTTGGGGCTGGCGAAGATGGAGCAGGCAGCGGGTCCTGGGTCCCAAACACCTGGTGGAATTACAATGCTCTATGGGAGAGACCCATAGGGAGATCCCCATGATTAGCTTTATGTTTGAGTTCTAGATCAAGAGATCCGCGTTGTTGGAGATGTGCGCAGTCTTGAAAGCTATGAAGCAACATCAGGATTGGAGCAGGGCGGCGTGGGCGGCGCGGGCAGCTCCGCTTACGATTATCTTAGCGCTTTGTTTTTAAGGACGCCAGCATTAATATCCTTTTGACAAACAGACCAATCAATCAATCCCGAATCTCCTTCCTTTGTGGCAGTTTTAGCTTTGCATAGCGACTGACGTCGCCTTCTCCGAGGGTAAAATCCTTCGCTAAGGAAATTTCCGCTTTCCAAGCAGCTCGTAAGTGGCTTTTTCAAGAGCATGTCCTTCTCTGAACATACTCGTGTTTTTGAAACACGTTCAAACATGCTGCAGCTACCTGTTCCTCCTGGTTAGATCCTGATGTTGTTGTTTCAACGAGCCATGCTATATTCCTTTCAATTGTAAGGCTATATCCCTCAAAATCTCTTGCTCTGGATACATGGAATATATCTCACCAAGTTTGGCAAAATGCTCGGCCTCGTTATCAACATTGCCTTTTCCTACGTTTCCCTGAGTCTATGAATCTGTCTCGATTTTAGCACAATGCTCCCTCTTTCACGTATACTCTCGTTTTTGACGCTTTCCTACTATATTTTCTCGGCTCTGGCAGCCTTTCAACACATAGACTCGTCCTGCAATCAATATGGTGGGAGCACAACGATCAATGCTGGTGCATCTGAAGCGTTGCAGGCGTTGAATGCAGCAATCAGCGACATCGATAACGCTCCCCTACAAGGCCGAATTTCCCGGATGCTGATCGCTTTGATCGGTCAGCCTTCATCCACGGTACAACAGATTTCAATTGGGAACAAACTCAAAGGTAAGCCACTCATTTTCAAAATAAGCTTGAACCAAGATTTGACGGTTTTAGCGCACTATCAGCAATATGCCAGGTCCCTCGGGCCTTCGCCTAACAATCTCTATGTTTATTGTGGTGACAGCGTGGTTTGGTCCTCCCGTAAACCGGATCCGAGTCGATCCGAATGTGTTCAACAGTTCGATCCTAGGGTAAGAAATGGCCAGGATTGCGGAGTCGACGTTGATGATGTTGAAAACAACGGACACCAAGGGTATTGGTATGCGCCGAACCCTAACCCACCTCCCTCAGGTACTTCGTCAACGGGAAATACGGCAAATCCTTTGGGTCCGACGGGTGCAGGAAAATATATACAATTTGTCAATGTCAAGAATTTCGCAGGCATTGCATCTGGAGATTCGCTTTGCTCAGATCCAGAAGCCATGGCCGCTACGTTCAGTGCTGCTGGCCCCACTGCTGGGCCTGTGGTTATGCTCTTCTGTCCTCAAGCCTTCAGTCCAAAGCCCAGCAACAACTGGGTAACTTCCAACGCCAACAAGAAATATTTCGACAACCCTGGTGTTGCTGGGGCGACTTTACAAGCTCATCAAGGCTCGCTATCTTTCGTAATAATTCATGAAATGGGGCATGCATACGCTCTTGGTATACCAGGGCAAGCCTCTTCAAAAAGCATTGCTAACTTTTGATTCAGCGGATGATGTGGCACTACAAAACGGCGAATTAGCTTATGGATGGGCTAATTGCATAACATTGGCTGCGGAGAATCAAGGTAGAAATGCAGCCGATAATAAAGCGTACAAGAACTGTGACTCGCAGGCTTTTTTTGCTATTGGTAGGTGATTCATTTCTCACCCATAGAGCATAAAGCATATCCCTTTAACCGCCACAAGGTCGGCCACCTCTATGATCTACAATGCTCGTAGGGGGACCCCACCAATGACTAAGCATACGAACACTTATTTGGATTCGGCGTGTCGGCGACAGCGCGATTTATTAAGCACCCGTACCTCATCTGGTCAAGCTGCTACCAAATTTGACCTAGCTGTTGATCAAAAGGGGTGGCCGACCTTGTGGCGGTTAAAGGGATAGGATAGAGCGTGCCTCTACGGCATGCCGGAAGTTGAAGTCGAAGAGATGGTGAGTTCCGTCATTACATGTGCTGACAAATACACAGCGATGTTGCTGGACGCAAGCGATTGGTCTGAAAATAGGGCTCGGGATCCACGGATACTCTCATATAGGGATCGGTAATGACCGTCATTTCGATCGTATGACAAGTCATATGACGTCAAGTCGTGACATGGATCTGACCTGACAAATGACATGACAGCGGTCTAGCCAGATCGGGTTTCGCGCTAACCATTTTAAGGTATAGGCTAGCCCGTTTCGGTAGAACATCTTGCAATTTCCGCCGAATCCTCCCTTTCCTCAACCATTCTACATCAACCATCACCTCTATTGACTGTTATTCCTACTCTATATAAGCACTATGCTATCTGATTCAGCTGTACACGCCGCGTTTACCGAGTCAATCGTTCCAGGAAGAAGAGAAAGAGTAGTCACGTAGTGAAATGGCGCGAGCGTAAAGATAGCTCAAACAATGCCTACTGAAGAGAAGCTCATAGGGGAGAAGATCAGTGGTTGAAGGAACAAAGTTCGATGTTGAAAGCTCAAGAAAGACATGAAGAAGAGACGGAAATCACACTATAAATTGCTCTGTTTTCTCTGTTTTCTCCGGGTTCTCAGGCGTCTGCGGCTCCGGAATTGTTAGAACTCTCAGCCCAATAGTCGATTCCTGGGCTCTGATTGGTCAAAAGCCTTAGTAATATATATATAAGCTGTCTTATTGGCTGTCAAGTAGAAACATCTGACGTCAGCATGACAGAAAACATCTGACCTGACCTGACTGTCATATGACCATCCGTTATCCCTACTCTCATAACGAGTGCATCAGTCTATGAAGTATGGATACATAGGTCAAAGGTCTACTGTTCGGAGTAACAGGCTCGCGGAATAAGGGAGCATGTCCGACCTGCGACAGTAATAGAGAAGCTGGCAATCTTAGGCGCTGGTCTCGTTCGACTTATGTAGATAATATTTTTAGTGGGAATTAACACCTTCTGGAAAGCTTCTTACAACCAAACGATTGTGACATCTTCTTTGCTGTCGGGAATCTTGAGCATCAGACAGCTAGCCAAGTGTTTGTTGTCAAGAATTAGCAAGTCACTGAAACGTGAGCCTGATAATAATCTGTTGGGACCGTGCCTAGATCATCCAACCAAAGGGGCTCGGGGCTGGTATGTATGTATTGCTCTTTAGAGGTAGCTATAACAAGACATTAAGAATACAGAAGAGAAAGAGTGCGAGCTCTTCTATAAATAATGGCTTGAGGCTGCGCTAGGCCCGATACAGATGTGATGTAATATGCCAGGTGTGTTTGCCTAAAAGGATGATGAAAGGGGTGAATGAAGAAAGTGCTGAACAACGGGAAGAAGTGCTGGGAATGGCCCGAAGGGTTCAATAGGGGTGCGCTAGGTCCAAACTAGGCATAGCGCCATCTGGACCCTGGCCGGTTCAGGCATGTTCGTAACATAATCAAACACTCTCGTTCAATTCTGATACAATCGAGATTGCCAGACAATACGCTGCATACCCCAATGAGTTGAGATGGGATTCAACGTCTATCTTTCATCTCATGACCTTTTGTTTTATCTCTGATATGATGAAGGGAAGTAAAATAGATAATTAAGATATAGAAGTCGTAAAAATCTTGGATAAGAATTTTAATAAATTGTTTAAAAAAATTAAAACTTCTTTCAACAAGTAATGAGATCTTTACACATCATTTAGACTTTGACCAACAGGCACAGAGTCGTCTTTCTTAAATAGTGTATAATACTTCAACCTCCATCCTGTTGATAACCGTACCCCACCCAAAGACGTAATGATTCGTCCGCAACTGCAGGGAATCGCCAGCTCTCAACGCCCTTATCAGGTCCCCTCCCGCACTTCTGTCAGTCCAACGCCATATCACCTCCTTTTGCTCCTCCTTGTCTTTTTCCAACGTTTCCTCTACCACTGGAATTGACCACGCATACAGATCTGGAGGCCCCATGTCTCGATACTTTCCATATACATTCATAGGCCGTTCCCAATCGTGGCCCGCGGCGCGTAATACAGATGGCAAGTGTGAAACGTCAAACACTCGATCACGGTTTCCTCTCTCTGATGCGCCTTCAACCTCACTGTCATCCTTCCACACCACACCCATGATAAAAGGCCTGTTTCCTGGCGGCTTGCTGTGCCAATTAGATGGAATATAATGATTACTCCAGACCTCTTCCTTCTTTTTCTGAATAGATTTCACCTGCATCCTCACTCTGATCTCTCGGCATGGATTGAGCCTTCTCAACGGCACCTGTGGCTGTTTACTCCCGGATGCTGGGTCTATCACATCGGTGCCCAGAGGAGGCATAGTGATTATATCGTGTTGATCCCAAAAATGATGTGGATTTGCGGCCACCTCTGCTGTGGTTGAGATCCAACAATCGGCATAATCGAGAACGATGGAGATGGTTTCGGTTGGAAGGCCGAAGTGTTCATTCAGCAAAGCGCGGATAAGAAGAATGGAACGCCTGGTGTGTCGATAAGGTTGGATCCAGTGAGTCCAATCGGACTTAACGGGAGGATTCGTGGCCTCTGCTGCCTCTGCTGCCTCAAGATAATCGTGATCAACCACACGGCTGGATGTCGAAGATTTGAAGCTTAGCGGTTGAGGTAAAGGAATCATAGTATTGATGCTTGGCTGAGGCGGATAGACTGGCTGCATGAGTCCCCTTTGCTCGATCTTGACGGCCCATTTACGCCTAGTTGGCGTATGTCGAGCGGTCGTCTCAGTGTCCATGCTTAATTTGCGAAGGCGGGGATGAATTGGAACATGATCGTGGTGAGATCTCAGTTTTAGGGGATGGAGTATTCAGATCCCGTAGGTTCAGGGTCATAGGTGGAATTATGTAGTAGCTGTATCGTTGAATGAGGCAAAGCAGATGCTGAGACAAGGCTGAAACCATAGTATCGTTGGATGCAAAATTCTGTTCTCAATTTTGGATTTTAGCGAATTTGTCATTAAGTATCTACCTACTTAAGTCGCTGAATTATCGGCTTCACATCTTTTAATATTTGTTAAGCTTTTTATTCAAAGTGATGAAATATATTAAATATATGTTAGATGAAATCTATATATGTTAGGACCGAGCTACTGTAGAATCCAACCACTGCAGAGGAGCTGGTTAGAATGTTTGAATCAATAGGGGTATTATGACTAGAAGTTCAAGAATACAGAAGGTAGGAAGTCTCTGGAGCACTATAGAATATATTAAGTACCCAGGATTCGCGCTAGGCTCAAAGGGAACGTGTTTTGAAACAAAGAAGTGTTACCTAAGGTAGAGCGCGGTGAAAGTATCCCGGTTAGGATGTTAGGGTTAGGATGTGACGGGGCCAGATCTACATGTAGGCCAGATCTGGGAACCTCTCATGCTTTCCGGCTAGGAAACCCTATCCAATCCCGACACACCCGTAACAATATGCTTACGTTCACGTTCCAAGCTACAAGCTCAGATCAAGAGAGATCATGAGTGAATCTAATTACGACGGCTGGAAAGTGGTTTGATTCTTCACATACCTTTCGCTTGAACTCCTTTATCGTATCTCACCAGAATTTTGAAATACGAGGTCATATGGGGGGGCATATTGATATTTTGGTTGTTGCTGTTTGGAGGCTATCTAGGAGGTGGAAGGTGAAAACTCTACTAGCGGGCCCCAGCCCTACCAGCCCTATGGAGCGGAGGTTACCAACTCCTCCGTATACTCAAGGATTTCGAATCTTTATGCCAATCCAACGGCAACACAAAGAACGAGAACACCTGATAAACTGTTGTATCCTACCTTTGCAGGATGGGATGATTGGTTACCTGAAGCGAGAAGGCGGCACGCGAGCTCTGCACCTTGTATCGATGTAGATGTTCATGCAAGCCTCAGCGTCTGTGGCACCGCATACAGTATAGAGTGCTTGTATTTCTGAGGAATCTATTTGAGCCCCCAAATTAACCTCTTTTCTTTTCTGTATGCATGCTTCTTATACAGATCCGCCATCTTCCTTCTGAAAAGCTTGTTTCTCCGAGCTCTCTGTTCTGCTCCAGATTGAACCACGAACTATACTGCCGCATCGTTATTGATTGCCCAATTGTCTGACGCAGTTAAAAACTACTATCTTCACTTCCATTTTCAATTATGCATCGCTTGTTAGCCTTCTATCTCCTCCTTTTCCATGACCTTTCTGCCGTACTGGCGCAGCTCCAAGTCCAACTAAACTTCTATACCGACCATCAATGCCAGACCCCCAGTACTGAACATGCCGCCGCCTCCATCCCAATATCCGAATGCATTATCACCCCCGGCCTTGGATCCATCTCAAATCAACCAGTTCCCTGCCAAAATGGCAATGTCCAGCTCGTCGCGTACCAAGACACGTCGTGCGGCACACAGCTTGGGTCGTTGGATTGGTACAGAGTGACCAATCAGTGCTCAGCACGTTATAGCGGCGATATTGCTGCGATATTACTCACTTGCAGCCAGGTTTCTGATGCCGGAACAATCGATCCAGGAACGCCAACCACAACCTCGACAATCGTGGTGGCGCAGGTCGCGGATTTAGCGCCAACAGTGACGCAATCTGTGGCATCAAGTTCACTATCTGTCACAAATAGCGGTGGCGTGAACGCTACGCAGACAGCATCCTCCAGCTCACCATCTAGCAGCAACTAGGGTGGTGGTAGTGGGACCGGCAACAGTGCTGGAGGTAACAGCACTTCATCCTCTTCGGCCTCATCAGGTCTCTCAACAAGCGACATCATCAGTATATCAGTTGGGCTCGGCGTCGGTATTCCAACAATACTCGTCGGACTTTGGGGATTGCGACGTCAAAGAAGAAACAGACTTAACTAGGAGACGTCTTCGAATATGTATCTACGCCCACATCCGTTTTTGGGTTAAGATATGTATCCGGTACATCGTATACGGTGATGGGAAGGCCATTCGCTTGCTTTGGGTGTAGCGAGCAACTATAATACTTTTCAGGAGCTGGTCAAGGATTTGGACAAGCTTCTCAGCACAAAAGCCAAGGCTGTGGTTATAAAAGATGAGACAAGATCCTAAAGTCGAGCTTTGGGATGGAGGCAGTGTATAGCAAATTTGCTCGACATCGACCTTGTTGCCCAACAAGCAACTGTTCCGACTCTATCCGATCGCTCAAGCAGCGTATCACAGTGCTCCTCTTATCAAATACAGATCTATCCTCTAGCGCGGTCATGTCGAAGCAAATTGGTCCCGTACATCGAGCTCCCAGTACGACGCCTTCCTCCATCCGAGACGACTATCAAATCCTGGTTAATTTAACATCTGGCCACGCTACGTATGTTAGTTCGTTGGTTCCTTGCGCCAACAGACTCGTCCGCGAGCACTACAACTTTGTTTATATTCTGAGGAGTTCTGCCTGCGTAGACCTCAGTCAGCACAATACGAGCTTGTACTTGCTGTGTTGTGCGTCGGCGAATGGAAACCCAGCCCTATCGTCTTACCTCACCGCTAGGTACCGTTGTACCTATCTAGAACAACCACTTTGCTGAACGCGCTTTCGTTAGTTACATCGCTGCTGACGAGAGTTGCACCTTGTTGTTGTTTTCTGTGGGAGAACAGGGCCCGAATAAGGCTGATGATCACAGTACTAGGCGTGCTAGGTAGCTGCCGGACACCTGCTCCAACTCCAAAGTCGTTCACCGACAGGACTCTACCGTAGCTCTCCAGGTCACTCGTTGCACTCTATTCTCAAGTGGTTGTCTGATGGCATACAATAGCGGAGAGTAGCATAGGGTTGCTAGTGCTCACGTACACTGTATGTTGTATGGATTCCTTAGCCTTCGAAGCTGGGGATTCTGTAGTGGCAGAATGCCTTGTATCACTCGGCTCCCGGTGGTGCATGTCTGGGCTTTCCAGCTCACCGTTATATGACTGATGTACAGCGTAGCGGGTTGGAATATAACTCCGCTCGAAGCCGTCAATTTTCTCGCGCTTCATCCATGGCGGGTTTTGCTCATGTAACGCAGGGTCCTCGACAATGCCGCAGTCGTGGGTTGAGGTACCGGCTAGAGCATGCCCAAGATCTTCGCACCCATTGGGAAAACCCCAGAGACGTCGGAACAGACCTGTCCATTCCTGTATCGAGTGCCGAAGACGGAAAACAGGATGCAGGAAGACTTATCCGTGCGCAAATTGCATAAAGTACTCGAATCTATGCGTCTTCGTATCTCCGTCTCCAGGAAATGCTCGGGTTATGGGTATGGTGACGAATAGCGCTACTTCAGACGATGAAAGTGACATATCTACTCCTGGCGAGGCCAATTCCGTCAAAAACGAAGCTAAAGCACATCACCAGCACAGCAATGATACTAACAGGCCAGCAGAACCAAATGGTGGGCTTCAACATCTTAATGATGGCCGTTGGAGTAGTGGTCCTGAGTCGGGTGTGAACCACCTATCCTTGCGGATTGGAAAGCTCGACATCACCGAGAGGATTGACGGTATCCTAAGGCCTCATGCTGTTGCCATTGTCTGTTTTTATGACGTTCTTCACGGCTAATTCATAAGGCTGACTATCTGATTCCAGATCGAAGAAGCACTTTTGCGCAGCCGAGTAAAATGCCCTCCAAGCCAAATCACATCATCTGGATCCTTTTCGGCGCCTCTGGTAGCGTGGTTTAAACCCTACCCTTCTCTGCCTTTTGGTACGGGCCATGTACCAAACTTCTGTGACGACGAGGTCCCTTTCTTTCCGCCACAGGACGAATGCGATTTCCTGCATCGCCAGTATTTTGCAGCTGTCGATCCACTCGCCCATCTCCTTTGTAAACGTGACTTTGACCATACAGTGGGACAAGTATACGAGAGTACATGTCATGGAATGGTATCATATTCCATGAAAGCATTGATTTTAGCCGTGTGTTTCGCTGCGGCGATCAGCTTACCATTTCAACGAAGCCAAATCTCTTTGGGTGTTGCCAAATCTGTCCTTGTGGAGAGATGTAAACTTGCTATAGAGCACTATCTTCAGAAACCCGATGTTCTTGGTACTTTAGAGCAAGAGGCCATGCAAGCTGCTATTATCTATCTTGTACAACCGCGCCTCTCCTATACCATCCGCTTCGCTAACGCTCCTCAGATTCCCATCTGCCGCTGCGAAATATCTCGGTCCATTTCAGTTTTCGTAGCAGTGTGATGAGAAATGCGCAAATCGCTGGCTTTGGTAGAGATGACGCTGGCATGACGAGTGACTCGCTTGCAGGGCACTTGAGGAGACATCTATGGTGCCAACTCTGCTTCCTCGACCTCAGAACCGCCGAGGCTCAGGGACATCTGCCTTCCACTCGATCTAGTCAGCTCGATGTGGAACCACAGACATCAAAAACCCACCATGTATAGATCTTCTTGCTTGTATAAACTCGTCCATTTCCTCCCCACCCTTTTCCTAGCCTGCAATCCCCCATCATCCCATCCCACCTCCCCCAATACCACCCAACCCGGAATCACCCTCGGCCACGACGGTCCCCAAGATCCCGCAACCCTCAGCTACATCCTCAACCACCTCGCCTTCCAAATCAGCAACCTCGCCGAGACAATACTCTTCTGCCTCGGCATCCTTGGCGTTCGGCACGTTTTCACCTTCGATGTTCAGGATTTGTACTCCATCACCTACATGGGCTATCCGCACGGCGGCATGAACGGAACTGGATTTCAATAGGGCGAGGAATTTGCGGCGGACTAGAGGAGCAGCGAGGGTTTGGTTAATGTTTCTTTGGGGTAGCGTACATGTTCTCACCTACTGAAAAAGAAAAGAACACTTTATAGTATCCCATCAAGCTATTGAAAGAGACCCAAGCACTGATCCGTTCACGCGTCTAGAACGCCAACCCGCCCCTCTCTAACCTTCAAATCATTCGGCTTCGCTCGTCTGGGCATCGTTGTTCCGAATATCGCCGTCACGCAGCAGTCTCTGCAGAGCTACGGTGTTCTGATTTTGTAGCTCGTTAGCGAGAATGCTCCAAAGGGCATTAATATGAATTATGGGGTTCGGGATACGGATGATTGGGCCTCCGTTGGCGCTTGGGGATATCTTCCGGGGGTTTTTGTTGGCGACGGATCCGGATGTGTATCTGGTTGAGTTTCAGCGGAGGGGGTGAGGAGGGTTGGCTTTTGGTCGGTTGGAATGGGATGACTACTTATTTTTCTTCTCGCTTCAACGGGGGCGGTGAGAAAATAAACAAGAGCAAAGACATTGCAGGGCTTCATGATAAGACTTGGAACATTTGAGTTAAGAAGAAAAAGTGAAGAAGATGTAATGCTCTTGAACAGATCGAGTATCATCGTGAACAATTGTTCGGTAAACATGAAAACATTAATCGCAATATTAAAAAACAAAATCTGAAAGTCTATTCACCACTGACAAGATGAGAGCACGTAAGAGTTGGAACGACAGCCAAAACCCGAGAAAGGGCAGCAGAAAGCTAGCAGGCTTTACCGGAAGAAGCAATCCGCACATGCGCCCAGCCCTAGATGTGGCCCAAGCTCTTGGCTCTTAAATCCGACATGCAAGCCCTGCCCGTCGCAGTCACCTTCGTTCGATGTTGGATCTTTGTGTTATAAGAACATTCCATTTCGGTCTCCAGATTGTAATCTACTACCAGTATCTGTCCCTACGTTTAATAGCATATCCTTGATGCAGCATCGTATCTCGCAACATGAACACAATTCGCGAAATCCAATCCCTCAACAAGCGCGAATTAGAAAACAATGTCTCCATAGGCGGCTCCTGGCACCGCGACTTTGACGACACAGCTTACATTTACATTGGCGGCCTTTCTTTTGACCTCTCAGAGGGCGACGTCATTGCTATATTCTCCCAATACGGGGAACCTGTATACGTGAATCTAGTGCGGGATAAGGAAACCGGCAAGTCGAAGGGATTTGCATTCTTGAAGTACGAGGATCAACGGAGTACGGACCTGGCGGTCGATAATCTTGGCGGGGCTGTAATCTTGGGCAGGACGTTGAAGGTGGATCATACGAGGTATAAGCGGAAGGACGACGAAGAAGAAGAGGCACGGACGGCCGCAGCTGCCGGTCAGGCTACAAAGGTGGAGGGCATCGGTGGGAAACGTGCTGGCACACCGGAGAGTGAGGATGAGAGGCCAATGTTGAAAGAGGAAAGAGAGCTGGCTGCGTTGATTAGGGATCATGATGAGGACGACCCAATGAAGGAATACCTGGTGCAGGAGAAAAAAGAAGAGGTGGCGCAAGCACTGGCGGCTTTGGCAAAGAAGGGCCGAAAGCATGATGAACGCAAGGAAAGACGACATCACAAGCACCACAGCCACCGGTCTCGTAGGCACAGCGGCTCGGAATCGGATGATGAGCGCCGGAGACGGCATAGACCGCAGAGGAAGAGGTCAAGGAGTCCATGGAAATGATTTAGTTTCAAGTCTAAGATCTTTACAACCGACTGGCTCGACTAGAGCGGACCTTTGCTAGCTCAGCTCAGCTCACACTTTTCTGGCGGAACGAAAAGTTAGATGGGAGGAAGAACGTCCAGCCACCAAAATTGGACTGTTGGCACTCCAAGACATCCTAGCGTCTTCTGATGGGCGACAAAAGAGAAGGCCCAAACAATGTGACAAGACAGTGAGCCGTCTCCAATACGACCGAGGAATACGTATTGGAAAGAATGAGAAGTGCCGGTGCTGACATGGCGCTCGAAATTTCGCAACTGGATGAATAGCCTGGTCACGGACGTGCAATAAGCGGGTATAATGATCGGGTGGGATTCGAGAGTGACAGTGCATTTCCAGCATTCTTTATTCGAGATTCATTAGGATATCGTTAGCTACCAAGGTACCGTTTCCAGCCATTCCTCACGCAGTGTCTCCTTCCATCATCTCCTTCACCTATGATGAACTTTTCCCACCGGCCATCTCTTCCCGCTCCAATTACAATTATCGTATAATCATTTCTCCACCCAATTATTCCTTTTCGAGGTCTACCGCCTGGAATTCCTGGTATTGGTACATTACCGGTTGATTTCAGACTAGTCTGTGGGTCGTCGTCAATCTCAAAATGTGCGGACGTAAAAGAGTAGATGTCAGAAAAAACTCGAGGAAGGAGTGGTACGTTCGCTAAGATCCCCCATTTCTGCCTATTGCTCTCTTCACTGTTTCTGATCATTGAGGAACTGTTGGAGTCGCGGTGAGATCTAGTGCCAGTGGCGGAATATTCAGACTTGGTCGAGGAGCGAGGGAGATCAAATATGTGCAAGGTTGACTTGTCCGATGTGACAGCTAAGAGTTCGCTATTGGGCGATATGGCGATTGAATAGATGACAGCATGATCCACCCCTCGGCGCAACTCGCCAATACGGGCACAATTGCTGGTGGAAAACGTCCGTATGAGCGTCCCCTTTGCAGCGGTTAGCTGAATAACTGTCAAATCCCATGCCCTTATACTTACCATCTCGCTTGCGGTTGCCAGAATCTCACCATCCGGACTCAATTCCATTGCCCTCAAAGGCGAACCATGGGCTGGTATGATACTGACATTTCCAGTAGCGATTTCAACCATCTGTACTTGGCCAGGCGTCCGTCCAGGGAAGGCTACAACCTTTGCGCCGAGGCAGCATAGGCCCAACGGATTATCTGCTGTCTCAAAGACTGAAAGCTTTTCGGGGGTTGACGAAAAAGCATACATATGTACGCTGTTCTGCAGCGCAACAACTATTCGTGACCGGGATAGGCTCACCCGGTTAACGGCAGACCGGAATTCAAGAGTGATGACTGCTTGCTGTTTGGCATCGTCCCAGATGATGACCTAAAGGTGAATATAAGCTGCCTTGTGTCATTGGGAAGATGGTTGAGAGCTTGGCTTACCGACCTTATTCTGTGGAAACTTGGGTTGTTTCCCTCCCCCGACCAAAGCTATGTAGTTAGCTCTGCCAAGCATTTCTGCTTCGCCGATACCAGCATTGAAATCTATTACAACGCATGATCAGCAATCAATTGCGTATATGTGAAAGCCTGTTGTGATAGTAGGTGGTTTACCGCGTGAAACTTTGAGCTCGCAAGGCTCTGAATTGAAGACTAACGAAGTAGGTAAGCTCCACAGCACTCCACAGGAATGATTGTCTCTCGCATACCGCAGAATCCAGTATCAAGGCTTACTGAGAAGCAGCTACTGTCCTGGTTGAAAGCCACTGATAATGATACAGGGCCTGCGGACTCGTCGATGGCTGGCCTAGTATTCATGACCGCGGAGACTTTGAGACTAGGGTGGTAGGCGCCTATGACAACTGCAAGCAGTCAGGAGAGGGACTGGGTTGTAATTCATGAGGCGGGTGTGAAGCTTGAGAAGCAAATACATGCGACAGTTGATATACAGATGACGGATGTTGACAGATGCCCGTGCGACTCGCTTTATGCTAGCCCACTTCAAGCGTAGCGTGAAGTCCCCAGCTTTTATTGCCGCCAAGACCAACCCCTTAGCATCACATTGTTTTTTGAGCACCTGTACACTACAAATCATCCTTCGCAACATTATTGTGCCTACACATTCCTCGCCTCCCAGCGACACCCGCCTCAGCATGTCTTCACCACTTAATGCTGTATGTGACATTACCAGCCGAACAATTGCTTTGTGCTTGCATATACGACTACCTTAGCCATCACCATTACTGACGTGTTCTACTCTAGATCAAGATGCGCCGAAAGAAGAATGTGAAGAAAGGTATTCAATTCTGTCTGATGGTTTGCGGTGCTTCAGGAACCGGTAAGCCTTATGTACCAAATCCAACTCGTTCCATGAGTACTAACCTATGTAGGACGCACCACTTTCGTGAATACGCTATGCGGAAAACGAGTACTCCAAAGCAAAGACGCAGATGATGCTCACAACGCGCACCTCGAGGAAGGCGTCCGTATCAAGCCCATCACAGTCGGTGGGTAGAGTCGAGTCTGCACAGCTCAAAGCTACACCGCTAATTCTTTTGATAGAGCTGGAGCTAGATGAGGAAGGCACACGTATCTCTCTTACGATTGTCGATACACCCGGCTTTGGAGATCAGATCGACAATGAGGCCAGGTATGTATGCTCGGTCGGGCTGTTATGGAGAGCCTCAAGCTAATTTACCTACCCCAGCTTCTCCGAAATCGTCGGTCATCTGGAGCGCCAATACGACGACATTCTTGCCGAAGAATCGCGCATCAAGCGTAACCCCAGATTTAGAGACAATCGGGTGCACGCTCTGCTTTACTTTATTACACCAACTGGCCATGGGTAAGGCTGACTTCCTGAACTTTCGGGCCAATTCAATGCTAATGGTTTTCGATAGTCTCCGCGAACTTGATATTGAGCTCATGAAGCGCCTATCCCCCCGCGTCAATGTTATCCCTGTTATTGGCAAGGCCGATTCTCTTACGCCAGCCGAGCTCGCAGAGTCGAAGAAGCTCGTTATGGAGGATATCGAACATTACCGCATCCCTGTTTACAACTTCCCCTACGATATCGAAGAGGACGATGAGGACACAGTAGAAGAAAACGCAGAGCTGCGAGGCCTGATGCCTTTCGCCATTGTAGGGTCAGAAGAGGTGGTTGAGATTGGAGGCCGGAGGGTTAGAGCTCGACAATATCCTTGGGGTGTTGTTGAAATTGACAACCCACGACACTCGGATTTCCTCGCCATCAGAAGTGCTCTACTACACAGCCATCTTGCAGACCTGAAAGAGATTACACATGACTTCTTGTATGAGAACTATAGAACGGAGAAGTTGAGCAAGAGCGTTGAGGGTGGTGCTGCTGCGTAAGCTGGATTTTCCTCCTACGACTAATTTCTGTACTAAAGACCCTCCAACAGCGACTCTTCTATGAACCCTGAAGACTTAGCTTCCCAATCGGTCCGCCTCAAGGAGGAGCAGCTTCGCCGTGAAGAGGAGAAGCTTCGAGAAATCGAGGTGAAGGTGCAACGCGAGATTAATGAGAAGAGGCAGGAGCTACTAGCTCGTGAAAGTCAATTGAAAGAGATGGAGCGAATGCACAAGGAGCAGAGTTCTGCTATGGATGACACCAATGGCGAGATGGCTTGATTTGGTGTAATAGGGAGTCTTGAATTGCCCAAGCGATATCGCTATGGGTATCAAGCAAGAATTAGGACGAGCGTGGAGAGTTAATTTCATTGCTTCGAGCGAGTCATAGATATCCCCTTGAATGTTGTTTTCACTTAAAAGACTTCGCCTGCTGGTTGCTTGTAAGTAGTATGGCCTTGCTAGAATGCGATAGTAAAACGAGGTCGCACAATAGAAAGAATGCTACGGAATACCTTAGATGGCAAAATGATCACATGTCATGTGACTCGTGCCACATCCTAAAACGCCCTAGTACCATTTGGAGGCGTCCCAGACGTCAAGTTTGAACATCGCCCCACCAGCTCCATCATCTTCTTCTACGCAAGCCATCAAAAATCACCGCACCAAGGCCAGAGTCGCAATAGCCCGGTATACACAGACATGGCAGCAAATACCAAGTACGAGCCAGCGCCGCAGCGCGACTCGTTTGAAGAGTCCAGCTACACTCAAGCACCACCATCCTATCAGGCTGAATCACATAGCAACGATGGACTGCTAGGTGCCCCAAGAAGAGAAGATGATAACGTGCCTGATGACTTCAAGGTATGGATGGGTTTCGTTTCTGTTTTTAGGTTCGTCACGGAGCTACGACTAATAGTTGTGCAGTTCGGCGGCTCCGTCGCAGAAGCCACGCTACCCATTCGAATGCAGTTTATCCGTAAGGTCTACTCGATCTTGTAAGCTATCACCTATCGTTCAATTTGAACTCCAACTAAACAAACCTATACAACTAGGACTGTACAATTACTTGCAACCATCGCTGTCAGCTCCCTTTCCTACATCAGTCCGTCATATAAAACATGGATCCGATCAAATCCATGGATGATGTGGGTCTCACTCTTCGGGGCTATCGGATTTATGCTCTTGACGTTCTGGAAGCGAAAGTCATATCCCACCAACCTTCTCTTCCTAAGTGGTTTCACGGCATTAGAAGCATACTCGATATCCGTTATTGTATCATTCTACGATAACCAGATCGTGCTTGAGGCTCTTATCCTTACAGCTGGCATATTCGTTGCACTAACGATCTTTGCGTGCCAAACAAAGTATGACTTTACCTCGTGGATGCCATACCTTTTCGGCAGTCTTTGGGCGCTCATCCTCTTTGGATTCATGGGAATGTTTTTCCCCTACAATAGCACGGCCGAACTCATATATGGGGGATTGGCTGCACTCATTTTTAGCGCATACATCCTGGTAGACACCCAACTTGTTATGCGACATTACCACGTCGAAGAAGAGATTGCCGCGGCGATTTCTCTGTATCTGGATATCATTAATCTCTTCCTGGCTATCCTAAGGATCCTAAATAGCCAATCAAACAACTGAGTACTGACAAAAGAAGACTCGGCTGGTACTGGGGTGTTGGAGGACTGGAATTTGGAAGTTTGGATTAGATTTGGTGGAAGGGGACTCAATGTCCGGAGATGCAGGCTGGCGCAGGTGTGATCAATTTAGCTTCTGCCATGTTGGCGTAGGCGTCTCGCGCTCTGTATTCTAGATTGTTCGAAGGTTGCGGGCGTTTAAACCAAAATACCTCACGATCTCCCGCTCACGGTGATTGTGGTAGGCGGATGGATTATTGCCTACCCTGCTTGACCGACGGTGAATCTTGTTGCCTTTTTAGCAAAAAACCTCCCAGATATCAAGCGAGTCCGAACTTTTAGACCTTCCATTGTTCAGCTATTCAGCTTTACCTGTTACATGCCTACCTCATGTTATTGCTCACCGCCAGGCACCTTATCACTTAAGACATGACCACAAAAGATTTCTCCCTAGCTATAAATATGAGTAGGTACTGGTCCTTGCTTGAGGAGGCGTAAAGTATTCCTTTGCATCATCCCCTAAAAGCGGCGGAATGGAGCCAAAACTCGCTGTCTAAATCACACACGGTAGTATGAGCTAAAAACCCTCCTTAAGCGACTGAAGGATCTACTCTGTTAACGGATCGCATTCGTACATTAAGGAGAAGGAAGTTAAGATGTGTGTCTAGAAAGTGAAACATGGACGCAAAAACTGCCAACAAGCAACCAAAAGAAACCCAAAAATATATTATTACAAAACTCGAAAGCTCTTCTAACCCCCCCGGGAAAGAAGCAGGACAAGGTTGCCCTTCACATCTACCTGCTGCTTGAAGACTAGGTCCCTCTGATCTCCGCTTTGTATCTGAAACGAATTCGAAATTCAAACGGCAGCGTGTAGAACAGTGTATCAAAGAGGTGGAGTAGACGAAGTACGCAATGAGGGGATTCCGAAGCCAAGCAAGATCTGTTAGGAAACAAAGCCAAGGAGAGCTACTCCTATTGAATGCACCGCATAGATACAGGTGGCCATTCTAAGCCCATTGAGCTCCCGCGAAACCCAGTAACAAATACTTAAGAGAGCGTCATGCTGCCTTGTGAATACGATCTGAAAAACAGAATGCTCAATTTCGGTCAAAATTTTGTTGGAGGCTTGGAGGATTTTAATGACCCCCTTGAAATCATCGCGTAGAATTAACACAGAATCGCGCTAGGAGACCGCAGCCCTTCGCAAGACATGATTAATTCATTAATCAGGGAAGCAGGAACGTTACTGAGCATAAGTGAGCAACGATGGAGTGCAGGTGAGCAAGTTGAGCTTGTCCTGAGTACCCTGAGCAACAATTGAGCCGAATTTGATACTCGCGGTTGAGCAAGACTCTTTGGAAAGTAGACAGAGTAGAAACGTTTCGTTTTTGGAATGAAACTACCCAAACAAATGAGAGCTTTTAGCAAAACACCATATCAAAGATCCGTGCGACTTTCCAGCAACAATATTTTTCTATTATCCTTTGTGATAGCACTGAATATTATCTGCAATTTTCTATAAACACATGATAGAAGACAGAAAAAAGGGGTGTAGGATCTCGCTTAAAATTCTCACTTGTTTGGGTGCCGCTCGGCGCTTTAGGGCTAGAGTCGACTTGGTTGGCCGCACCTTCGAAGGAAAGGAAGCCCCCAACATCCAACCTAGCAATGCAGTTCTATCATTGTCACTCACTCTTATCAATCAATACACTGTCGCTACTTGTGTTTTTAGCAATTACTGATGGGTGTTTTGTAGAAACTATGCGTTGAAAGGACTCAATTGCAGTCTCATGCGAACCTTTCTCTCCATCCTCGGACAAAACCTATCCCTAAACAAACCACCGAATATCTCGAACTCTGAGTCTAGCGGACCGACGGTCTTTCTGGGAAACCACCATCATCCCAACCAAAGTTGAAAGTCTCTGCCCGCGGGTATACAGAAGAAGCCATTGTCTTTGAAGCCCATAGTCAATTACTCTTCTCTAGAACCATGGCAGCAACGGAAGAGCCCCTATCAGTCTTGGCAACACCAGGTGTTTACTACAGTCACTTGGACGGAGATGGAAGAGGCGAATATAGCACCAACCAAGCCAATGGCAAAAGCGAAGATCCTGAGAATAAAGGACCGAATATGTCTCATGGCCAGAAGAGTTGTCCCTCAGATATCACAAGGGGGGCCCGAAACAAAAGTAAGCCCGGAAACGACAGTATACTGTCGTTGATGTGCCAATGGACCGTGGACCACCAAATTGGTAGGCCAAGTCGAGTGGACTTTCCGTGACCCTCATAATTGACTGCATTCAGGGCTCTCTGCAAATCTACTCCTTCTACTTGCAATGACACACATGTCCTTCCCTCGAGCGCGACGACATACTACGAAGTTCTTTCAGCTTTCGTACTATAATAATGCGACAGGGAAGTATACCCTAGGCTGGGACGACGTCTTTCTAGTGTTCTATTGGATCGTCATGTTCACAGGCCTACGAGCAGCGGTGATGGATTACATCTTGGTACCAATAGCACAAATGGCAGGTATACGAAGAAAGAAAGAAAAAGTAAGGTTTGCAGAGCAAGCTTGGATCTTCCTCTACTCTACTGCTTTCTGGTCACTAGGGATGGTAGGACCACATTACCAGATTTAGATGATGTGGAGACTGACCACTCGTATAGTACCTGATGTACAACTCGGGCTACTGGTTTAATTACCGTGAACTGTGGGTCGGCTGGCCCAATAGAGAGCTTGATGGGTTGTTCAAATGGTATTATCTTGTACAGTTTGCGTTCTGGCTTCAACAGATCGTAGTGGTCAATATCGAAGAGCGGAGGAAAGACTACTACCAGATGTTCACCCATCATATTATTACCTCTGTTCTTCTCTTTACAAGCTACGGATACCACCAAGCGAAAGTTGGGAACACCATTCTGTGCCTCATGGACGTGGCGGACATTTTTCTCCCGGTAAGCAATCTGGACTAACATCCATTGTGAGAGTAAAAAGCTAACCGGGGTTGTGAAAGCTGGCCAAAATGCTCAAATACCTCCGTTTTCAAATGGCCTGTGATATAGCATTCGGCTTGTTCATATTAGTCTGGGTTATTGCGCGACACCTCCTCTACCCACGCTTGTGCTGGTCACTCTACGCCGATTCTCCTGAAATAATCAACTATGGGTGCTTCTGGGGTCCTACATCGGATCTGCATGGCCCCATTGATCCTCCGGATCGTTTCAGCCATCTGATTCAACCCTTTCGTGACCCAGAAGGCATCGTCTGCTGGAATGATAAGATCAAATGGTCTTTTATGGTTGCGTTACTGGCATTGCAAGTGGTCCTCCTGCTTTGGTTTTGCATGATTGTTCAAGTTGCGTTGAGGGTCCTTCGGGGTGGACAAGCTGAAGATTCGAGAAGCGATGATGAGGGAGAGAACGAAGAGGATGATCATATCCAGGAGAAGAAGATTCATAAAGAAGACATCCTTCTCGAGGAACCTCCACTAGAAGAAGAGGTTGGTGTTGAAGACATGAATCTCGGTAACCGCAAGACAAGTCCGAACAGACGATTTCGGAAGGGCGGAGGCGCCGCTAGCGGGGTTACACTTCACAGTGATCGGAAGGAGCTGCTGGGGAGAATAGGTTGTGATAAAGGGTCTTAAGGACGCTCTCCTCTACTTACGATTGTCTTCTGGAACGAAAAGCGAGTTTGCTATGCGCGATAAATCAATCATGAGCGTTTGTTAGATTGCATAATAGATCAAGCCTGGGCCCTGGGAATGCTCCCCTGGGGAACAATTATAATTATATCAACCCTCGCATGTGTGTTCAGTGCGGGACTGTACTTCTAGCTCACCGTAATGTTCATCAGTAAAGGAAAACCACCGTTCAAACCAGAGTGTATTTTCACGCACCATCAAGATAACCTCAATTCCTCTTTGCAAATTAGCGGCAAGATAGCGTCACTCTACTCTTCTATTTCATTCTTGGTTGCACCTAGAGTAGCTCAGACATAATCTTCCAGTGTTGCGATGCCACCTCGAATACGCCCACAACCTCTACCAGGCTCTTTCCAGTCAATAACACCTACCTTCCTATCCTCGCCGTGCCAATGTCTCCGCCAGGCTCCGGCAAAACACTTCTCAACCACTCCTCGGCCCGCTACACGTCAGAGAGCCACGATGTTCCGCTGGCTTGAGGGTCCTGGCTCCGTATTCAGAGATCCTCTTCCTGGCTCAACCAATTACCTTAATGCTTATGACGAGAATGGGCGCCTAATTCGTGCGTCCGCAAAAGAGCCAAAGCAAAAAGACACCGATGACGAGCAAACGACGCCGTTGCCTGGTGAAGAAGGCCTAGAGGGGATAAGCTTGGAAAAGAACTTCGCAATGGGAGGGGGCATACCAAAGGAGCAGCAGGAAGATCTGATACCGTTTCCGATGAACCGCCAGTTTAGGAGTCAGCCAGTGTTGAGTAATGAGCTCAGGGATGAGGTGTGGTATAGGCATTCGCAGCTTAAAAGGAGTGTGAGGGTGATAAGTGCAGAGCTCGGGATCGAGATGAGGAGAGTTGGGGCTGTGATACGGCTCAAAGCTGTAGAGAATGAGTGGGTTAAAGAGGTACGTCAACATTCAGCTTGGCTTTCTGCTGCCGCTATGACCTGCAATGATGAGAAAAACACAATCGATTAGTCTTCAAGACTTCCACCATGGTTACTCAACAAATTACAACTCTCTGACACTTCAATTTCATCTCTCTTCGTCATTCCCGGAACAAGTGGCCAGAACAAAGTGCTAACCACCTTTTCCGTAACAGGGTAAACGCCTGGCAACCCCCTACGCCAATTCCATCCTCTCTATGCTACCCCAAACCCCCTTCCACAGAGGCACCCCCCCAACCATCCACGAGTCCATCAACGACCTCCCCGTCCACCGCGACACCCTCCGCCAAATCTTCCACCCGGTCTCCGAATCCCGCCACTTTACCCGCGTCGACGCCGGCCACATCTTCAACCCCTCACTACTCCCCGCCGACGACCGCATCCCGCATCCCGAGCTTGTCGACATTGAGCGCGCGCGGCTCGGGGATCCGAACAAGAAGGACGAGATGCTAAGAGTCGTGAGGGAGAAGTTGGTGCAGGAAGGGCGGGCGAGGGAGGATCGGGAACAGCGGAGCATAGAGAGGGAGGCGCGTGAAGTTAAGAAGGTCATGCCGGAGAAGGGGCGATGGGAATTTAGGTTCAGAGATATCAAGGTGGAGAATGTAGGGAGTGATGGGAGGGGAAGGAATGGCGTGGGTGCACGGTATGGGATCCCGCATCAGGATCGGAAGAGGGGGCAGATTAAGATTCCTACGAGGGTGGACCTGTGAGGGGTGTATTTTGCGTGTGCATACTTTTAGGCTGTTCATATTGGAGGAGATGGTAAAAGGAGCGTAGCCGGCTGCTGAGAATTCATTGTACACTAAAGCTGCAAAATAGAGTAACTGTACAAATCTTAAGCTCTCATCCATCTACACAAATTTCGCAAAGGTGAGCAGACGGAACAAGTCTAAAATTTCCTATCATGAGTGCGAGGGGTAGATGCTGCAACGTGTTGGGCTGGTGAAGTTGAAGCATAAACGAAGAGGGAAAACAATCGGTAATAGAGAGGGTGCGAGAGATTCAAGAAGATAGGTCCGGATTCGAATTGGAAATGCCGAGTTTGAAGAGAAAACCCGCAAGGGGATGTATTTGTAACCTTAGAGCTGGGTTAAGGGGTTGATGGTTTCATGGGTACAAGAGGGTAATCATCGACTTTTGTAAACATTGTGCTAGCTCAATTTCGATCGATATCTGAATTGTTGCACCAGTCAGTCTTGCCTCTCATTTTGCAACACCGAGGAGGTTTACTGTCGATTGGCCACCAGGTGGAACGCTAGGATCTTTGGTAGGTATTCCACCATACTTTAACCTCGCGAATACTTCTCGTAGCATACATAAAGTACCTATATATCCTGCCTTTCCGCCAGCTTCAGCACCTCCTCGCTCATTGCCTTCCGCCCCGTGCTCGGGACTTCGACGATCTGCTCCACGCCCTGGTAGTCTGGGATATCGATGTTATATTTTTCTGCGACGCTTGGTGGTAGAAAGCTATACGAAGATCATCAGCCACTTCTTCAAATCCCTTCTATCCCCGTTTAATGGATATAAAGGGCAACTTACCGTCCTCCAATGAAGTGCCTCCCTTTAAAGTACTCTACCAATGGCTTCGGCGCTGTCAAACTGATCAGATTTGCTGGATGGAATTTCGCCCCTGGCCCACTCTTGAGCGGTCCGTCCTCGATACTCCAGGAAGAGGGAGCGTCAACGGATGTGACTGGGACAGTGGTCTGTTCGAGAGCGGATATTATAGCGGAAAACGGGGGCCGGACTTCGCCCGAAAAGCTGAAGCCTAGTGGCGTGTTAGACAGTTATCTGAAGGGGGGGGCAAAATGGGGAAGGAAAATACCAAAGATAGCGTCAATTACATGGTTCGTGCTCTTAAGGTCAGATTCGAAATCCTCAGAGAAGGTGATATTGAGATTTTTTAGTTGCTCCGCAAGCCGCTGTGAAACCATCAGTATGCGCTCGAATACATGCTCTCATGAGTCCTAACCTGATATAGCTCATTACTGGTTCGTTTGGGGTAGTAGATCGTGGGCTGATATCCGTAGTGCCAAAGGTGACGAGCAGCTACAAGACCATCACCACCTAAAGCCCTTTAGATACACCTAATGACTTCTTCGGATGAAAGCTCCAACCGTTGTTTCCAGGCCCGCAAGCTACGAGTACTTTCTTTCCCTTGCTTGGTGGATGTACTCGGTAGACTTGACTGCATGATCAGGAGTTTGATTCCTTATGGAGAATTCCAGTCACTGACTAGCTTGGGAAACGGAGAGACCAGCCAGTTCCATCAATTGATCTAGCGAGAAGCCTCCCACGCTCATAAGATCCTTATCTAGGGCGGTGGCATTCTTAGCTGATAGAGTCTGTAGAAGCGTTTAGCTCAATGCTGTTCCAATAGATATACCGCTTACTCGGAGTGCCATGTTGATATGCTTTGGTCAAGAACTGTAGCGGAAAGGAGAACACGCAGATACTACGATGGTCGTCTACACACGACGTCATGGTGCTCGCAGAGATTCGGTTGGCCATAATTTCTCTGGTTGTCCAAAGAGCTATAGGTGCTAATAGACTCCTATGGAAAGTAACAATCAGCTTCTACCATATCTCCTGAGCTGTCACACCGAATTTCAGCTTGCATAGAGCTCATGTTATCGTTTTAACATTCATATCAAAATTCAACCGGGAGATAATAGCGCGGAATAGTTCCGCATCTCAGCCCTATCTTTAGATAACTTTCTACATCGCAAGCTTTCGAGATCCCATTAAACAGCAAAGCTCCCCCGTCGCCCACAGAAATGGTCGTGAAGATACGGCTGGCAAGATTCGGCAAACGTAACGCCCCCTTCTACAACATTGTGGTTGCGCAAGCTAGGTTGATCCCCCCCCTATATCCTGTCCTAGGGCACTCATTGAATATCGTTGCAGGAGCGCAAGAAATAGCAAGCCGATCGAGGTCCTGGGTTCGTATTTTATATTCTACATAGTAATTGAATAGTGCTAAAATATCTATGTGCAGGCACATATGATCCTATACCAAAGCCTCCACCCCTCGGCGAGGGCAGACCGTTCAAAGACATCAAACTCGACACCGCGAGAGCGAAATACTGGCTGGGTGTTGGAGCGCAGCCTTCAGATCCTGCTTGGAGATTGTTATCTATGGTATGGACCTCTTCAACAATCCGATATTGAGAGGTACGTTAGCTGACTTTGGGGTGTGAACAGATTGGTTTGCTGGAGCCCAAATATAACATAGCCAAATTACAGCAGGCAGAGAAGGAAGCTTCAGAGCCGGTAGTCGTAGCTGGTAAGAACGTCATGGCTGCTGTTGAGGGACGGTGACAGTGGGGGAGGGTGCATGGGTTGGCGTTTTGGATCGGTAGTGCTTGTGGTGCATCTTTACATGTTTAGAAGATGTACAAAGACTCTAAAGCCTGCGAAAACTACTGTATACTATGTACAGTTTTTTCTATCCTCAAGCTAGCATTTCCAAGCATATCTTGCTCAGAAACCAGCTTTCCAAAGCATCGCAACCAGAAGTCACGGTATCAATGCGCAACAACAAACAAAGTGTTCGTGATCAGGCAGGTAATCATGACCACAACGCCATATATCGCAAGGGCAAGACTGAGTTGCCGCAAGATGTTCTTCCGCCGGGCATTACCTTTCGGGCCGCCACCTCCCAAGAGACCCTCGTCGTCGCCACCATCGGAATCATCCTCTTCGTCTTCCTTCACCACTCTCTGATGATGAGCGGAGTTGGGCGATGAAATCTTGTAGTAGAACAGCCCAGGAAGTATGAAACTAATGCTGGTACTTCCTGTACTTCCCACGTACGCAAGAACCTTCTCTAGAGATGATACTGTCATAGCTACAATATAGCTTAAGACAATAATAGTTGTCGTGATTGCAGCAAAGCGTATATCTCCCATCTCTTTGACCGCACCACCAGTCCTGCTAGATGGCAGTAATTGGGCGGTTCGAGCAGGCGATCCATGAGACGAGTCTAATCTCCTTTTAGGGCGCCACTTCAGAACAGCATCCACCGAAGCTCTACAAGGGTGGACCTGGAGTGGATATGAAAACATAACGAGAACAACAATGGCAGCTTTGCCAATTGTCGAACTTATCGACGGAGCATCTGGCGCTGCGGATTAGCCGAGTCCGAGAACACGGTTTGGGTTAAGTAACGAATACGTACACATTCCGACTATGTTGCCGGACACAGCATTTCCGAAAGAAAGATAGCCAGTGATGGCAACTAATATATAGATGAAGCCTGCGACGCCAATACTGGCAAACACCACGCTCGTTGTCCTAAATTGAGAATTGTTTCCAATCTCGTTAAGAATGGAGAACATCTGTTGCAGTCTATTAATATAACGCTGAGATGGGCAGTCGTGGTGAGGAGCTCACATTTTGATGGCAAGTATATGCAAAAACGATTACTGGAAAATTACTGAGCGTCGCTACCGCACTCTCCCACCGGATAACTCGAATAACTCCCCTATCCACCATGGTATCGCCTTTGTAGAAATGAGCGACGACCAAAACGACCAGATATCCAATGGATATCAGTGCAATGACACTAGTATATTTGAGCGAGTCCAAACGCCGTAGAAATGATAGTGGAATGACAATTAGCCTAGAACATGAGAAGTTAGCTTTAAATCTTTTAGATCATCCTGAAAAATACAGCTTCGAACATGAGCCAAAGCATAGCACATACATAAAACCGGTCACCCAGAAATGGCGGTCCACGAGAAAGCCTACACCGCCAGCGTTCTCACTGAAACCCCTTACGACGCCTGGCATCAAATCACCAATAATTATGAGATAGCTAACTCCAACCCCAAAGCACTTGATGGCGATCGCCGCATCGAATATAACAGCCGCATTAGGGTAGGTGATCTGCGATAGAGCAAAGAAGGAAGAGGATCCCCGTTCTAAGTATCTGGCACATTTTGTTTGCAGATAGAGACCGAAGCCTGCTGTCACTCCAGCCCAGATTATGACAAAGGTCCCAAGAAGTATTCCCATGCGTGAAAGAGCCAAAGGCATGGCAAGAACGCCCGCTCCCACGACTATAGAGGTTAGTCTGCGACCTGAGCCTCTAGATCACAGCGCATACTCGTATTCACCAGATTTATAATGCTGCTAATCCAACTTGCTTGTCCGATGATTCCCACCTCTTTCCTGCCTCTACTGGAGCGCCGCCTGCAGCATGTCAGTAACAGCGTCCGAGATCTTACACATAAACAGCAGTTCCAGCCAAGCCACGCGGGACTGAATGAACTGACCGAGTTCCTCGAGTCGAGGACGTGGCACTTCCTGGACGCCGTATATCGTTGCCCTCCGCATCGCCGTTGATGGCAGAATACAACGGCATGATCAGATCTGCCTCCCCAGCCAAACAAAAGACTTGCAGACACCCTCATACACAGTGTATCGTCAATTACGCTGCTAGATGTCAGTTAGAGGTCAAAACCTGTATCAGTGACGTCCCGTGAGACAAATCAGAAGGTGGACATTGAAGGTCTGATGTTGTCCAATTATTAACTAGCGTGTGACCCTTATCGATAAGTAGATTACTAATCAGAATTCTGTTTTCCACCGCTCCGTTGCCTCATAACGGGGTTAGTGCGGGAGGAAATGGTCTAATGTTTGTTAGTAGAACCGAGAGTCTGGAGTTTATGGAAACAGGGACACATGAATACTTTCGTACTGGTATAGGAACATGGAAGCTCAATACGACTCTACACGAGGGCTTAATGGTCGGCTTGTCATTCCTTTATTATGAGTATTTTATAAAATCAACGATTACAGCTATGCAGTCACAAGCTTTCAACATCTCTGAGGCTGCCATGAAGGGATAGCATACGCGCCATCATCTTTGACGATACTGAACGTCGATTCCATTGCCCAAGCGTGAACGAACCACCCAGTCTGATACTGCTTGAATAAGGAGCAGTTGTCGTCAAATGAATGCCAGTAATCGTGGTATTGCTGTGTTCCGACATCCCCAACACCGCTACCGTGATCGCCGCCTTTGCCCCAAGCCCATTGAGACTTTCACTATATTAGCGCAACCAAGCACATCACAATCTGGTAAAGCTTACCTCGGAGATCAAGGTCGGCAACCCAAGGTTGTCTCTATACCACTTAATCTGGCCTTCGATATATGGCATCGACTGTGCCTCGTTCTTGCCATGGTAGAATGGCATGGCGTGTCCATGAACCATATCACTGTTCGCTTGAACTTGCTTACCAGTAAATGCAAGTCCTGAGCCGCTGGCGTCACTCATCACTCCTGGTCGGTCCCAGTCCTCTGAAATCGCTACTGGGACTCCACAGCTGTTCATCTTCGTTCGGAAGGCTGCCAAGTCGCTGATAAAGTTGCTGCCATCGACACCGTCACCTATGGGCTCGGAGCCAAACTCGGCGCTGTGGAAGACGTAGGGTGTGATGGGTCCGTACTTCGGGCTGGTGATGACGCTGTAGATGGCCGCTTGGGTCTCCTTCCATAGATCTAGGTTCTATAACACGACACTTAGAGCTTCTCATGTGTTTTCAATCAGAGTTCTTACGTCGCTGAAGCCCCACCATACTTGCGTTATCACACCCATATTATTGTTCACTGCCGCCTTTAGTAGGTTCTTCCATATGCTCGTATCACGGCATTCGGGTGCATAGACTCGGACGATTGATGCTCCAAAATCTTTCTTCATCCTCGCAAAGTCAGCATCAATGGCAGCATAGCTATTGGTGTGATCGCTGCAGTCGAAAATGTCGGATACTTCGAGAGGGTAAGAGAAGCCCATAAAGCCGTACATCTCACTCTGTGGGCACCACCATTCGGAACGCGAAACAGAAGGTGCGCTATAGTCGATGGGTAAGGTAGCTTCACCAAAGGGAAAGCAAGCGGATGAGCCCGACGATGTCGAGGCAGGGAGAGCATTGACTGCTGCCAACAGACTTGAGAGGAAGATGATCGAGAACATGACGAAGGTATCGGCTGGAGTAAGGCGAAGAGATCTTTTGAAAATTTAGGCTCACGAAGAACGAAATACTTGTACCTTAATTATTCTCATGGACAATTCAGAAATCCCCTTTGATTATGTGCTTACTTCTAATCCCAATCATGTCTTTCTGTTTTTAGACTCCACGCCTCCCTCTTCTGCTGGTGGTTGAACGTTCCACAACCTCAATACGAGGAAAGGAGGTTGTGATACAATAAGCTTACCGCAGCGCTGTTACCGCTGTAAGTCAAATCACAAGTTTTGATGGGAGTTTCCAAGGGAGATTCGCCAATTGAAAGGATTCCCTTACAATGGGGGCGAAACTGGAACCTGAAACATGGGTAATCTTCTCATTCGAGCCCAATCACCAGAAGCAAGGATCTTTGGTGTAGTGAGATCTTCGACGCAAGCATTCATCAGCGGACGTGCGATGACTGACTGATGGGATTCTTTGATTCCCAATCTGTCAGTCGCCTCTCATGCTTTCGGCGGCAGCAAATTCGGGAATGCTAATCGCCATCCAACGCGATTGTATCGGAAATTGCATGAATCGCATCTCAATTGCGTTCTATAAGGCCGATCTGTTAAGCATCAAAGGGTGATCTCAAGCTCCCCAGCACTCTTCCCGTTTCCCCACAATAGCATTGGTTCATTATTCAATGACTCAAACGATCGGGAATCTCAGTCTTTCAAGGGCAGGAACTGGCCCATAACAGCCTCCATCCATTCCATTGGTATACCCTTCTGCGCCGCTTCGAAAATTCCCCTCCTCATCCTCCCGATGTATTCTTTTTTAGGTTGATCCTCTTTGACACGGATCCTGTCAATGTAGACAAGTGCCTGCATCATAGTTCCGGATGTCACTAATGGCTTAGAACTTGCCCCAGTCTTCTCTTCCCAAAGCTCTATTGGATGCCACTCTTTCGTGTAATCCCAGGGCACGCCCTCATAGCCATCCAAACGCGATTCATCTTGCGGAGGTAGTTCGTAGACGAGCCCATATATCAAGTTGTTGCAAGTGCCAATTTCTGACGAAGGAGCAGCAACGAGGTTCGCATAGCCTCTTGCGCTGATGATCCATGTCCAACCACGCAAAATGCCTACACCAACGTATGTGCTTGATGGGCAGCGCTCTCTCATTTGGTGGAGAGAGAGGTTCGACCCATAAGCGAAATAAAGTGTGGGCATAATTGCAATCTTGTAAGCTGGTGATGTCATCGTCGACGCATGTGCCATCATGTTGCTTTGTCCCAGTGTGACGCTGGTACCTGGATTTATGGGAAATGCTGTAATTCCTAAATGGTATCGCTTCCGCTCCCGCTCCCGCTCCCGCTTCTACCTTACTATACGGACAGGACGTATCCAGACTTCCTTTCTAATTCGACGACATACCTTTAATCATGTTCTCTTTTCAGACACTTATGTCCAAGTTGACAACAACATTATACTTGGTCAGTATAAGAGAGATAGTAAGTATGATGGAGAATACTAGAGAAAGACTGACAATGGTCGTCACTGACTGCTGCTTATTACGATTGGTCAGTGGTAGCGCGAGTCAGACTGTTATTGTTGATAGCAGCTCTCCGCATAATTCTTGCGGATGGCCGTAGCAGGAGAAACAAAGACGAATTTGACTAATGGGGTCCTCATCATGCTTGGCATTAGGTTGCACCGCATACTGTAATTGCGATCTTGTGTTTTTTTCCGATTTATTCCACAACCACGCTGTTGGACACTCTCTTATTAAGCTGCTTCCACCTTGACTCTTTGTCTGCCAGTGGTTACAGCTCTTTCCTGAACGCCTGATTTCAAGCTTCAGTTGCCAAGATCTTTCGTTTGCACTTTCAGACCATGGCCTTCTCATCGCCAATCTACATCTCTTCTTCTGACGAAGAAGACAACACTAAGATCGACGCAACCACGACGATTAAGCAACAGGAACAACATGACAGCCGAGCCAAACGCCGTCACGTTTTCAAGCAGCCATTGAGTTTTGCCAATCTAGCTGCAGACCAAGAGGCATCAGCGGTAAGCCCTGGAAAATCAAGACGCAAATCCGTCTCTGGTTTAGGTTCGGTGGAAGATCATGGCGGCAGTAGTATGAGATCCATATCCCTACCACAGCTGATTGTTAATGGTATCATCAATCAATCGTTCAAACCTAGAATTGTTACTAATTATGTGGCAGCTGTTGGCTACGCAGAAATCACACAGCACCAGCCTCAGCTAGATCAGCCGGTTCCACCATCCACGACCAATAGCCACCCATTGAAACGGAAGAGCACCAATGAAGTGGAAATCGTTAGCAAATGCAGTAAGATCATAGATCCAGCTACAAGTCCTTCCCGCGCCTCTGCCGGAGTAGCTGTGACATCTAGCCCGAAGAGCCTGTCTCGGCCAACGACGGCCGATTTCGCCACCACTGACTCCGGATCGGACCGCACTTACCATTCTCCTCCTAAGGCAGCCCCGCGCAGTGTCCCTGCTATCATCTCAGCAGCCAAACCGCGCAATAAACCTTTAACGAGCTATCTACTTGCCGACTTCGCCAGCCAGCTACAGTACCAATTTGACTTTGCTGCGTTCGCCGAAAAGCACGATAGGACCGTTCCGGAACTCCTAGATATCTTCTCGGCTCTCGTCTCAACGCCTATCCTGGAATTTTCAGCCAAAGGCCATGGAAGGATCCAGGAGGCTAGGGCAAAGGTCAAGGCACACATGGCTGCTATCAATGCGGCGTTCTATCCAAGTAGACTTCCGGCCAAGCAGAGGAAAGGGCATCTAGGCACGGCGATGAAACATCCGCACGATTTGGGTGTGCATGATGACGGGCCTGCCAGGAGCGAATAAGGACTTCTTAGGTGTTGATACAGGGGGTAATAATATGAGGGTACAATGCTTCCATATTCTCTCTTCTACTTCTCGATGTGGGACTGCTTAGTACATGCAGGATAGTAGCAGCATCACCAGATTGTACTGTGTTCTTTGTTCAGCTCCTTAGCTAAGATATCATCGTGGTTCTTGCTTCTTACCAATCCTTCTTATTGGCAATTTCTCCAGCTGTAGATAGGTTCTTGTGAGAATGTGGAAGAGAGCACTTCATATAGTCATATCACACACTAGAAATGAAAGCTCAATGAAATCTAAGCAGCCATGTAGCAGAATTGACTACCCATCTGATTGGACTACTCGCGACACTCACCCAGGGCGAAAGAGGAAAGCGGCATTGCAACAGAACAACATCAAGAAACAAAAGCGACTTCGAATGATCTGAAAACCGTAAATCAGTCGTCGTTTGGCCGTTTGGCAATGTACAAAGGCCGCGTGACCGATAATGATAATCCCAATCGGTTTGCCAAAGCACCGAGAAGCACCACAATGTACAGGCACACTTTTTGATCATACATCGCTCCGCAAGTGCGAATTTCTTTGCAGCAAATTAAAAACCAAATCAGGGAAACCCCTCCCGCCCCGCAACGTGCGTACTCCCTGAATCCAGCTCCTGCCCCTCCCACCCCTAGAACGTACTCGTAGCCAACCGACTAGCCGCATTCTTCGCATCCACCCGATCCTCATCCTCCTCCTCCTTCACCCCCTTCAGACTGCCTGCCCCGCTAGCCGCCCTTTTCCTGCCTTGCCCATTCACCCCTTCTTCCTCAGGCACACTCGCTGGGAAACCCCCGCTGACACTCCGCTCCAGCGCGTCCTGTCTCCGCGGCACCCCGCTCCACGCGTCGCCCTTCGGGCCCTGACTGGCCGCCATGCTGGATCTCTTTATGGGGGGGTGGGTTTCGCGACCAAGGCGTGACAAGCCGCCGGAGGCGTCGATGGCGCGGACGTCTGGGCGCACGGATTCGAGGGTTGCGAGGGTACGGCGCTCGGCTTCTATTTCGCGGAGGACGTATTCGCGAATGCTGACGCGGAGATCTGCGGCCGTGCGGGCGAACCAGCGGCGTTTCTCGTGCAGCAAGTTCGCCGTCACTCTTTGGGTCTTCTGCGTCAGGTAAAGCTCATGGCTCCTCGCTTCGTCGAGGGCGCTAATCGCCTCATCGACCTTTTCTCTTCGCACGGAACTGCTGGCTTTGAGCCGATCGGCGGCAGAGAGTTTGGAGCGGGTAGCTTGCTGTGCAGAGATGTAGTCGCGTAAGAGGATGTGACGGTTCGTGAGGGTTTCCTTGACGATGAAGGCGTCAGAGGAGTGGTAGTTGAGAGGGTCGCCGAGAGTGGTAGCTTCGGCGGTGCCTTGGGCGGCGTGGTAGTCGCCCGTTGTCTGGATGATTTTGCCAAGTTTGCGGTAGGCAGCTGCCAGGCCGGGGTGGGTTTCTTGAACGTGCAGGGCGCCGATTTTCACGCCGAGGTCGGATTCTGCTAGGCCGAGCCCTTTCATGCCTGTTAGTAAGAGCATTAGAGCAAGGATAGGTGGGTTATGTGTTTACCTCGTCGAGCTTTGACTACTCGATCAACCTTTTGCCCTGCCTCCATTGCACCTAAGTAGAATAGTTTGACTGTGGGTCTCGCTTCGTGCAGCTCAGGGGTGTCATCTGGCGGTGGTGCAAACTGCTTAATAACTCTCCTCCGAACTCCAGTAGCAGGCTGCTTCATCCTATTCACAGGACTGTAGCCAGAGTCACTTTCCACAAAGAAAACCATCTCATCGTCTCGCATGAGAACATCATTGCCACACACGTAATTCAGCCATCTTTGCAAAGACCCCTTTACTCGGGCTTCGTCTTCGTCCGTCCCGACTCCAGCAGAAGTCAAAGGGGAAGGGACTGCAGGTACGAAGGCTTCCGGGTTTGAGGATATCAAGTGATCAGCGAGCTTGACAAATTCAGAGTGTGTACGCTTGACGTCTCTGAACTGGGTGGTGCGAAATCTAGGTAGGTTTGTCTACGTACTACATTAGCTATTATTACGACTGTCGTTGACCGGCCATTGAACTCACATGTACATCGAATCGTACAGCTGGATCTTTCCTCCCCGTCCTCTCCAGGCCAGTGACTTTCGCTTGCAACTTGTATTGCGGCAGAGCTTGCCTCGCTGTGGGACGAGCACTAGAGTGATACCTGTTGGGGCCCGCGGCTCTCTGCTGCTGCTGATATTGTTGTTGCTGGTACTGGCGATCCTGGTGTGATTGTGGCTGCTGTTGCCGTCCTTGGAAGCCTTGTTCAGCCAGGGGCGAAGATTGGTTCTCCCCAGACATATATTGTGCGCTTCCATTGTGCACCGGCGCGGACAAGTCTGCTGCTCTTTCGGTTCCAAAAACCCCATTACTGGCGGCGAGCCTTTCCTGGTCATTTACACCTTCATCGCCTTGTTGGCTGGACTCGGGTCTGTATGGCGAATGCTTTGCGAGAGGTGACGAGGGAACGCTGCCTGCTTCTGACATGCTGTCACTCCGCCTATTGGGATGTTGCGGAGAGGACTGCCATGGAGAGGTACCCGCGGGCAGATCCGGGTCGTTTGGTAGCGACGAGTAATCCATTATGGCGAGCCAGAGCCAGAGCCAGAACCAGAAGCTGGGATCAAGGAAGCTCTACCTATACCTGGTTTCTCTAAGAGAATACTCCAGATCAGGGCGCCGATCACATCAATCAGCAGGCGCTCGAGTTCCTACACACTAGAAGTGCAATCGCAGTTATATTGGGGGTTAACCTGAGTATCCGAGTAGGAGATTGATTAGAGCCAAGTCATGTCTGTGAAGGTACCTACGCACGCTACGGCAAGTAGATAATGCCAATGGTGGGTAAGTCTGATGCCAAGGCCCGCGGTTCGGCGAACCGGCGAAATTTCAACCAGAGAATTGCTCCACTATCACAGAGCCTCATGTAACCACAGTACTGTACGACCAAGTGACTAGTATCGAAGGCAGCGCTGTCGATAGATCTGGGTTTCAAAGGTCGTTCTGTAGATGCAGCATGGTTTGGTGGCATGTCGTGTCTGGTGCAGATATCTTCAGAAAACGTTACCGCCCAGCAGACCGAGATGGGGTTTCAGCTCGTCCTATTCCCAAAGAGTAGAAACTGCCGTCGAAGACGCCCAGGCGTTTATCGAGAAGACTAGAAACATTGGCATCATCGCACATATTGATGCAGTACATTTTTACTTTGAAAATCTTGGTTTCATTTAAAGCTTACATCCTACCAGGGTAAGACAACTACTACTGAGCGTATGCTCTATTACAGTGGACACACTCGTCGTATAGGGAGTATGTAAGATCTACTGTTCACATCTGATGTTGTTGTCCTTTACCTTCATCTTATGTCGGATCCTCTACAAAATCGTATATACCTCCATCTCTGCACAAGGCTAATCTCTAACATAGATGTAGATGATGGCTCGACAGTGACAGACTTCCTTCCTGCTGAAAGGGCTCGAGGTGTGACTATTCAATCTGCTGCTATCACTTTCCACTGGCCTCCATTGCCACAAGAAAGCCAGCATAGCGGGAAAGTCCAGAAGGCAGGGACACCGCTTCTGGCTCCGGCATCTCGTAATCCTCATATCATAAACCTAATCGACACCCCTGGACACGCAGACTTCACATTCGAAGTCTTGCGATCTCTTCGTATTCTTGATGGGGCTGTTTGCATCCTCGATGGGGTGGCAGGCGTAGAAGCTCAGACTGAGAAGGTTTGGTATCAGGCAGCTAAGTATCATATCCCAAGAATCATCTATGTCAACAAATTAGATCGAGATGGAGCGGCTTTCGGAAAGACTGTCAAAGAAGTTGCCTCCAGGCTTTTTGCTTGGCCTGCCGTCTGCCAAATACCCTGGTGGGAGGGTGGCAAAGGCCGCTTCATGGGTGTTGGCGATGTCATTGGTTTAAAAGCCTATCGATGGGCCGACGGCGGAGATGGAAAGATCATTGAGATTATCGATATCGACGATCTACCTCCCAATGATGCAAATTTTGGTAAGGAAATCAGGAAAGCTCGAGTGGCGTTAGTGGAACTACTGAGTGAACATGACGATATCATGGTTGAGAAATATCTCGATTGCAATGAGGACCATTTAGCAATCTCCCCAGCAGATCTAACCTCTAGTCTGAAGCGGTGTGTGCTTGACACTACATCCAACGTTATTCCTGTCTTCGCTGGTGCAAGCTTCAGGAATATTGGGGTCCAGCCGCTCCTTGATGCTATTGTGAATTTATTACCCAATCCAGGCGAAGTAAGAAATCCTGAAGTCAGCGTGGGTAACATCAATGGCAGGCTTGCAGACTTGCTAGCCGGTAAGCTCCTTTCCGAGCAAGCCGATTCATCATCAAAGCCAAAGAAACAAATGAGACTTTCCCGCAAGTCCAGTACTGCTGTCGTGCAATCGATTGAAGCCTGTGCACTAGCCTTCAAGGTCGTCCATGATGCTCGACGGGGCGCCCTTGTTTATGTACGAGTTTATTCTGGCACTATTTCACGAAACACGTCGTTGTTCAATACGAACCTTCAGCTTTCTGAACGAGCACCTCGACTGCTCAAAATGTACGCATCCGACTCAGTCGAAGTACCCGTTATTTCAGCGGGTCAGATCGGCGTAATACCAGGTCTAAAGTATGCGAGGACAGGAGACACCTTGATATCTTACAAAGGCGCGAACCCTAAGACAGGGCCCCCTGCTCCGCTGAATAGCCTGCAGCTTCGGCCAATTGAGGTCCCTCCTGCTGTGTTTTTCTCGAGTATCGAGTCTCAAAGCTTAAGCGAAGAAAAACCGGTGGCCAATGCGTTGGCTTTACTCGTTCGAGAAGACCCAAGCTTACAACTCAATGTGGACGAAGACTCTGGTCAAACACTTCTGAGTGGGATGGGCGAGTTTCACCTAGAGATTGCACGGGATCGATTGATACAGGACCTCAAGGCCAAGGCATCCATGGGTAAAATAGAGATTGCCTATCGGGAATCTGTATTAGTGCCCTCTTTGCCGGAAACCTGGACCTTTGATCAGGAAACGGCGGGTAAAAAGGGCAAAGCTATCTGCATTGCTACAATCGGGCCTTTGGTTGAAGATTTTGAAACCGACACAACTTTGGATGATTATAATAATATAACTCTTGAAAATGGCAACCAGATAACAACCTCTATTGACGATACCGAGGATGCAGACGGCACGCTTGAACCATGGAACGGCGAGCTTCCATCTCACCTACCCCTCCCAATAGTTCATGCAGCCCTCAAGAACGGAGCTCTCGCCGCTCTTGGTCGAGGTGTTGCCCACGGCTTTCCGCTGACAAATGCCCAAGTGTCGCTCACTATTGATCCCAGAACCCAGATTTTCGGTAATGAAACTACACCATCCGCGATTCAATCAGCAGCACGTCTCGCTACTAAATCCGCGATCCAGAATTCTACAGTGCAAGGAGGCTCCGCTCTCATGGAGCTCGTGATGAATGTCACAATAAGTACTGATGAAGCCAGCCTTGGCGCGGTCGTGAATGATATGTCTTCATCTCGTGGAGGGCATATCATTTCCCTTGATGATGCGGACGTGGTATCAGCTGTAGGAGGAAACGCTACACGAGAGGACCTCCCGATGATTGACTTGCGCAAGGTCTACACTCCTCCAGACCCTTTCGCCACGTCCCAGTCTGGCGAAAACGAGGAGCATGGCGGGATTGATAGTAGTCCAAGACAGAGGAGTATTATGGCCAGAGTACCTTTAAAAGAGATGGTGGGTTACCTGAAGCACCTCAGAAGCTTGACAGGAGGAAGGGGAACATTTGTTATGAATGCCGACCGATTCGAGAGAGTGACAGGCCAGAGAGAGCAGGTGCTCCTGAAGGAACTGAGAGGATTCTGATAAACCCTCGAGCCTTCTAAATAAAGGAATAGATACCCACCATAACCCCCTTCCCATTCATCCACACTAGCAGTGAATTCGCAACTTCCATGAATGTATCTTTGCGTTATGTGATTCGACTTGTGACGACGGGAGGTATTGACACAAATTGCAATCCGCAGCAGGCAGGAGCAGTGAAGCCGTCGGTATTCTCGCCTAATCTAGCGGCGGGATATAATACCAACTTTGCCATTAGGAAATTTCGATCCCCTAAATTTTTATTTTGACACGAACAAACATTCAACGACCGTCAACTTCAACCTTCTGAATTCAAGAACAATCATCTAGGGCCTAAGCTACCCTTTCAAGTCCCCCTCCGTCAAGATAACCCTCAACGGCATCAGCTTTTGATATTTAAGGACCGACAAAGCTAAGCTCACATAAATCAAAACATCAATCAACATGTCTGCAGTCGACACCGTTACTGAGACTCTAGCCAATACCAGCATTGCTCCCCTTGCAGCCAACAATGCCACAGGCGGCGAGCCCACCAACGCCTCCGAAAACGAGGCTGTTATTGCCAGTGCAGCTGAAGGGCGTCGTCTCTATATTGGGAACCTCGCATACGCGACCACTGAGGGGGATCTCAAGGAATTCTTCACCGGCTACTCTGTGTAAGTTACTTTGCATTCCGTCCTCCGTCCACGAGTACATCTAATGTTATGCTTTAGGGAGACCACATCAATCCCCACCAACCCCCGCACCACTCGTCCCGTTGGCTATGCTTTTGTAGATCTGTCCACTGCGGATGAGGCTCAACGTGCCATTAATGAACTGTCGGGCAAAGAGATCCTTGAACGTAAGGTCTCAGTGCAGCTTGCTAGGAAGCCTGAGACGGCAGCAGAGAAGGCAGAGGCGGCTGCTAGTGGTGGGGAAGGTGTTAGTGGTGGTGAAGGTGGGAGGAGGAGGAATTCTGGGCGCGGACGCGGCCGTGGCCGTGGTCGTGGTGGTCGTTCTGGCCGTGGCGGTCGAAGCGTAAGCGTTCCGTGTTCTGTTCGATTGATAACAAGTCGATTCAGCTAACCGAGGATTTTTGGCAGCACCAGAACAACGCCGATGGTCCAACGAACGTATCTGGTCAGGTTCTACCTTTAAACGAGACTACAAACGAAGCGAACACTGGCGAGCAGGCGGCCGAGGCAACTACGACCGAGAGTAAGCCACGTACCCCAAGACAACCAAAACAGCGTGGACCCCCTGAGGACGGTATTCCATCGAAGAACAAGGTCATGGTCGCCAACCTCCCGTATGACCTTAGCGAAGAGAAGGTATGTTTCTGTACCTCAAACACCACCCGGACTTTGCTAACACTTCCCACCAGCTTAAAGAACTATTCGAAGCATACAGCCCCACTGCTGCTAAGATCGCTCTTCGACCAATTCCGCGCTTTATGGTCAAGAAGCTTCAAGCTCGTAACGAGCCTCGTAAAGGTCGTGGATTTGGCTTTGTCTCCCTCGGCTCTGAAGAATTGCAACAGAAAGCTGTTAGCGAGATGAACGGCAAGGAAGTTGAAGGTCGCGAAATCGCTGTCAAGGTCGCAATCGATAGTCCTGGCAAAGAGGATGTCGACCCCGAGGCTGCAGGAACGGCGCCCCTGACCGAGAACGGGGTTGTTCAAGCCAACGACTCTCCTGCGACCGCTTCCTAAGCTGCATCGTAGAGGTTAGAGATCGATGCACCCAGAGCCTCTTCAAGCTTCTGCGTGTACTAGATCTTCAATTCAAGAGGTGATGCATTTTGGAGGTTACTTCCTTGTCCAGAGGGTGGCAGTCAGCATGGTGATAGTTCGGTGTGGCATTTAGAGCGTCTTGCTTCCTTATTGGGGGTTTCTAGAGGCTTTATCTTGGCAGCAGGACTCGGGAGTGATTGTATTAACACATTTACGAATTTCTCTTCTTGCTGGTTTGCTTCTAGCTCTGGTCGTTATGACCTCTGTATACTAGTGCTCAGTTAGCGAAAGAACAACGGAATGGCATTGCTTTGATGAAGTGTTCTGCAGTGTGAACAGGGCATTTCCTATCACCCCAAAACGCGCTTATGTTTGTGGATCATTACGATGTTAGCTACAGAGCCTGAGGATGCCAAAGTAAGCCCACTCGCCAACGAGTCTATAAAGGGAGAATTAAGCGATGTATCCTATATAGTGCTACGCTTTCCTAGATAGTTCTCAACTGCTTTGGCTGCACATGCGGCACACTGCGTCATGTGGGAGGTCGACCCTGAAACCAAGAGCAAGGTATCCAATCCCAAATCGGATTAATTCACTACAAAACAGAAACATTAATCACGAGTTCGATAGCTTCTTGCGATCCAGAAACGTCCTGGCAACTCTATCTGCTGCGACTGCGGCGCACCATCCCCCCAATGGGCCTCTCCAAAGTTTGGCAATTTCATCTGCCTTACATGCGCTGGTCTACATCGCGGACTAGGCGTACACATTTCCTTTGTGCGCAGTATCACCATGGATGCATTCAAAGGGAATGAGATGAAAAGGATGGAGTTGGGAGGTAATGAGGCTTGGAAATCATTCTGGGAAGAGAAAGAGGGGAAGAAATGGGCGGATGTGGGCTTGGAGGACAGATATTCAGGAGACACGGGGGAAGAATGGAAAGAGAGATTGAGCGCGAACGTTGAGGGAAGGGAATTTAGGGCGATCCCAGCAAAGAAGAAGATGGAAAATAGGGTCGTGACACCCAGTGGGTTTGGCGGGGAAACACCGGTGAGGACGGCGTCGCCCGCAGCAGGACGTTCAAGAAAAGAGGCAAATGAGTCTTTCTTTTCAAAGAAAGGAAACGAGAATGCGTCAAGGTCGGCGGATTTGCCGCCTTCGCAAGGGGGAAAGTACGCCGGGTTTGGAAGTGAACCTGCGCCTGTAGCTGGGGTTGCGCAGAAAGGAGGAGTGCTACCTGGTGTGGATGAGTTCCAAAAAGATCCGGTTGCAGCGCTTACGAAGGGGTTTGGGTGGTTTACGACGACTGTGGGAAAGGGGGCGAAGACGGTCAACGATGGGTGGATACAGCCCACTGCTCAGAAGGTAGGCTTCTCTAGTTCTTCATGCGATCCCATCATATCTCCCGGAACCAATTTTATCTACCATGGGTTATAGGTATACAGGTCTGGGTACGGTCACTGATGGATATCATAGATCGCAGAAGCCGATTTGGCAACCCAAGCGCGACTCACTGCTGCCCAGATGGCGCAGAAGGTTCAGACGGGCACCAAAGGCGCAGCGGAGCAATTCAACAAATTCGTAGAAGATTCGGGAAGTGGTAATGGCTCTAAAGGGGCATCGAGATCGACGGCGGAGCCAGAACGGAAAGACTTTTGGGACTCTTTTGGTGGTTCCGCGAGCGAACAGCAGGAAGTCTCAAACAAGATGAGCTCTGGAGGTAAGCCAAGTGCTATCGGCACAGCTGCTATGAAGAAAGGGGTGAAAGACAAGGGTGGGGTGAAAGACAAGGGTGGTGATGATGACAAGTGGGAAGAATTTTAAGAGCACCTCAGCTTTTATTGTATTAGTATTACAAAGGGTAGTAGTCTTCTGAACTTTAGAAGCATTTGCATGAGGAGAGACGATAGTATACATCACAAAGAAGTGTTCGTATAACAATGTAGATATCTGATGATTCATGATGATTCAGAGCCACCATCACTACCGTTTGGGTTATCGTCCGTCCCGCTTCGGTGTCGGCTGAGAAAACATTGCAAATTCAGTTCCACAACCATGACTGCGGGTCAGCGTCACGACAGATCAGCTCTGATACTGTACGGTTCCGAAACCGGTAATGCGCGTGATGTTGCTGAAGAACTCGGCTCTATCACAGAGCGCCTCAATTTCCTAACACATGTGTCCAAATTGGATGCGGTTGAGCCGGTACGTGGCACAGAATGAATCAGTATAACCGAGACTGATCGAAGATAGTTATCACTATCTGAATACTCAACTGTGATTGTATCTATATCAACGACAGGTCAGGGTGATCTACCTCTTAATGCGCGACAGTTTTGGAAGAATTTGCTGCGGCGAAGATTGTCACCCAATTACCTTGAGGATGTCCAATTTACTACTTTTGGGCTTGGGGACAGCTCGTACCCTAAGTAGACTGAAATCTTCACGCCGTTCAGAATTATGAGCTGATTGAAAATAGGTTTAACTGGGCTGCCCGTAAACTTCACAAAAGATTGATTCAGTTGGGAGCGAATGAGCTCTACCCTCGGGGCGAAGGAGATGAGCAGCATCCAGAAGGGTAAGGTCCCTGGATCGCATGAATGACTTAATTTCATACGAGTATTTCTCTGACTACCTTGCTGAAGTCTCGATGCAACGTTTGTGCCATGGTCGACGGATCTTCGCCTGCATCTCTTGGATATATTTCCTTTGGACGAGGGCACTAGCATCGTCCCAGAGGACGTATTGCTCCAACCCAAGTGGACTTTAGAATTTACAGAACATCCCTCAGATGGGCCCGATTATTCTAATACTAACGGAAATCACCATGACCTAACGCAATTGAATGGGACATCAACTGAAGCTTCGGTGGAAAGGTCAACACAACCTACTAATATGGAAAATCCCAGCAAGCCCAGCAAGCAAATGCGTGGGTCTTACGGAAGGCTCACCGTCACTCTTGAACAGAACAAACGATTGACTCCTACGAGCCACTGGCAGGACGTACGCCATATTGTGCTCGCGGGCATGTCAACAGTTGAGTATGACCCTGGAGATGTCCTTACAATATATCCAAAGAATTATTCTGAGGACGTAGATAAGTTCCTCGACATGATGGAATGGAAGGACATTGCGGATAAGTCGTTGAAATTCGTATTGACAAGGCCAATGCCGGCAACAAATCTAAGCCCAGTACAACCGGTGCCAATCAGGCCAGAATACGAGAACCTAACATTGCGAGGATTACTGACCAGTTACTTGGATATCACAGCTGTACCTCGCCGCTCTTTCTTCTCTATGATTGCTCACTTCACTCAGGATCAATCTCACAAGGAAAGGTTACTCGAGTTTACAAGGCCGGAATACATTGATGAATTGTATGATTATACGACTAGACCCAGACGCAGTATACCAGAAGTTTTGCAAGAGTTTGCATCTGTTCGGATTCCCTGGCAATGGATTGCCAGTGTACTACCAGAACTTCGCGGCCGTCAGTTCAGCATTGCAAGTGGTGGGCAGTTAAAGCGAGCTGCAAGTGGAAAATCATACTTTGATCTTTTGGTGGCTATTGTCAAGTATAAGACTGTAATCAAGAAAGTACGCGAAGGAGTATGTACACGATATCTAGCGGCCCTGTCTCCAGGCGCGGAAATGATTGCTACCTTGCAAAAGGGTTCCTTAGGCATCAAGATAGCCGAGGCCGGACGTCCTGTAATAATGATTGGACCTGGAACGGGTGTTGCACCGATGAGGTCTTTGATATGGGAGCGGCTTCAGTGGGCCGAAGAACTGGAGACTCAAGTCCAAAGACAAGCAAAGGGAAACAAAACAAACAATAATTTGCATGCTGTTGGAGAAAGTGTATTATTCTTTGGTTCTCGAAACGAGAACTCGGATTACTTTTATCAACACGAGTGGGCAGAGTTAGAAAGCAAGATGCCGTTGAAGGTTTTTGCAGCCTTCTCTCGGGATCAGAAGGAGAAGATCTACGTCCAAGACCTTATCAAACAGCAGTCCGACTTGGTTTTCCGGCTACTTCACGACTCCGAGGGGATTGTGTATGTTTGTGGATCATCGGGCAAGATGCCACAAGCTGTTCGCGTAGCACTCACTGAGATCTTCAAACTATGTGGGCCGATGCCACAAGGAACGGCTGAAGAGTACTTACAACTAATGGAAAAAGAAGGAAGATACAAGCAAGAGACATGGTAGACGCAGGTTTGTTTATACTCAACACGACACCCATACCAGCAATCGTTATAGGAGGCCGAGAATGATCTTTCGAACTTCTCCTTATCAAGCTCATACTTGGGGTAATGTCCGGAATCAAAATTTGATTGCTTTTCACTTGTTCAAGTCCCCCTTGGACACATTTAACAGTTTCGGCGCGAGAAGATGTCAATGTCGATGTCATCATAAACTGTCGGCTGCTAAAATATGCGAAAACTTTCACTGGACTCCTATTTCTGGCCCTGAGTATTCTGATATTACAAGCGCCTCGTTCTCGAATTTACCTTACTAGCCCATAAGAACAACTCAACGTCTAAGATTTCCTTGAACGTGGGGTTATGATACATTTAAAAATCCATCGACTAGTCTAACGCAACCTTCCTTCTCCCAATACGCCTGAACCACACATGATGCTTCTCAACCCGTTAATAACCAATTGATCAACCGAATGAACGGCACGCCGTTACTCGTAATCTCCTGCCTGCCCCATGCGGAAACCCGGGTCCCGGTGACCTACCCAGACTCCCCCTTCGCATAGCCCAGGGCCCCGTACGAGAGCAGTAAAATCGATTAGCAGCTCGCTCTTTCCAATGAGAACGAGAAGATGCCTTTTCGGATAACCAAGTCCATCTTAATGGAAGTATGAAGACCGGACTCTCTGTGGGCAGCAGAATCCCCCTCGCGGGAAGAAAAGAGCGAGCGCGGTTTTCCCGGATGGCGGAACTCTTCTTTGAGATACTGATGAGTAAGGCCCGGGCTGGCGGTTGGAGGAATGGAGTCGGTGCTTGAGTAGAATCTTTCGGCGAGATTTGGGAGAGGGGGGGCTCGGAGCACTGAATGTTAATTTGGGGACAGACGGCGGTTTCGAGGTTATTTGGCAGATGGGAAGGTGGAGGAGGGCTTGATGGCGATATCGTTTGAGGTGGTAGAGCTGTGTCTTGGTGCTCTGTTGGGGTTCTACATACTGCCTCGGGATTTTGGCTCCGAATAATGAGTATCACTAGCAAATATTGTTGAGAGCAGTGAATAGTCATGCTTTGAGAGATGTACAGTATGTATGCGCGGGCTGGGTGGCGAAAGTGGGAGGATGCTACAGTACATAGATTTCAAATTAACGTTTCTTGAAGATTCAATCCGCTTGAAATTACTCGTGCAACAAACAGCTGACATGGAAAATCTGCGGACGTTGCAGCGAAGAATGAAAAACAACGACTCTCGTTACCATATCCACGATTCTTGAAAAGAACTATCTCGCATCCAGATCATATACGCGTCAGTCGTCTTATCAATCAACTAAAAAACCTCGCCAGCCACGATTTCGATCACAGCCATGCACTCAGACGACGGCGAGACCCAGAACCCCAGCATGCAAAATCAGCTCCCCCCCTTTCCATAGAAGCCACACCTTTGGTTTTTATAAAATAAAATAAAAATCGAAGCCGGTAGGCAGCTCGGCGGTGCAGCGGATGATAACCGGTCATGCCCTCGTCGCCACATTGCATATGAAAAAATTCACTAGCGGGTTTCTTTGCCCGCAGCCATCTGTTTTTTTTTCTTTTCTTCAAATTGAAATCTACTATGCGCAGGTAATAGATCGGAACGTCTCGCAGCTCATTCGCAGCTTCGCAGGCTTTGTACCATGCTGTGAGGATATCTTGATGGGGGTTGAGCTACAGTATCTTGGCGATTAGCTCGGGGTTGCGGCGGGTTGGAGTGAGCGATTCAGGGCTTGATGTATGTCATGTCCGTTTCGCTGCGGGTTTGTGGGAAAGGGGTTGCGCAGTGGCGGGCGCGGGATGAGAGTTGTGTGCTTGTGGGCTTGTAGATGGGATAGAACCAGTCTTTCGTACTGTTGAGTGCTGCCGTCGCTTTCGAATCGAGCACAGTTACTCGTCACTGCAAGGGCGCTTTGAAAACATACTCGAGCGCTGTGACGGCTTTCTGCGGAAGGGCGGATGCGAATCTTTTTGCTCTTGGGGTTTCGCACGGCTTTTATCTCCTGTATCCGACACGGTTAGATGAGTCGATGCAGAAGAACCATAGGAATCGAACTTAGTCGTAGGGGTGCCGTGACATGAGTGTCTTCCTCGACTTGTCTGTATGACATGATTAAGTCATCGATCAATCTATGTTGAATCATCTTTAGAGCTTTAAAAAGTGCGATGACAACGACAAGCTCAGCGAGATAGGAGGCAACTTTCTTCATAACGCTGGAGCAGAAAACGACGAGAGTAAAGATGTCGAACCCAAAATTGTCAGCCGAAATATCGACGGGGGCTGTGGGAATGGAAACATATAGTAACGTTCAGAGAGGTCAACGCGGTCGAGCGAGTAGCGACTCCACGATGAAATTGACTCACGGGTTCTTAGAAAGGATCATGAGGAGCCGTTGCAAGGGATAGCTGGGAGGAACAGAGGGCGGATAAACGGGGTGTGGAAGTATGAAATTTTACTGAGAGGGAGTGCAGGTAATAGGCAGAGGCAAAAACTTCTATCTTCGTGAAGTGTAGTAACAATGTTCACGGGTAATAATGATGGTATTCTCAATTCTGCTGGGAAGTATACGCACAGGCTTAAATCCTTAAGCGTGTTCTTGTCTTGACAAGTAATCTACGCACATCAGATTCTCGATTTCAACGATCGGGTGCCTGTCCAGACAGGTATATGGCGCGTCCTCTCCCTCATGCGCCTTTTCACCTCGTTTAGAGGCAAGGGAGCTAGGGCTGCCACATCACCAAGATCAATGTCCTCACACGCTGGCATTTTCATTCGCAGACTGCGTGAGCTGATAGGTTTCCCCTCCCCAAATGCCTTGCACGCAGCGGCGCAGCTAGCAAAGCAATGCTTCGATTGTGGCAATTTACCTAGCAGGACCGCAAACTCGTGCGGCATTCCTTCATATTCATTCCACAGAACCGGCACGCCACACCGTGCAGCTTGGCTGGCAATCATTCGATTTCCATCAAGACAACGGTCTTCGGTGCCGCAAGCGAACCACATTGGCGGCGCACCACTCCAATCACCTACAGCCACCGGAGAAACCAATTCATGATCGAGAGTTGAACCAGCGCAGTAAGGATGTTCGCGCGGTGGGTTTGAGGGCCAGATCTCATCAGCAGGGTATTCTGGCATGAGAGCCGGCTGTACCTGCACCAGAATATCGTGCTCGCCTTTTTCGTACCACGAGGGAAGTACGTCACACTGATCGCACCAACCACTAAAGACGGCGACGCCTGCAGGAAGATGCAACTGAACACACTGCCCATGAAACAGTATCTTGGGGCCTTGCTGTCCCGTTTCTCTACTAAACTCGAGCAAAACTCTTGTCAACGCAAGACCCAGATTAGCCCCAGCGCTGTTCCCGGCAATGACGATGGTTTTCGCTGATACAGGTTTGTGGTGAGACCCTGGTGGAGGATAGATGAGACTGGCATAAGCCAGGAGGATGTCAAGCACCGGTGCTGGAAAGGTATTGGTTGGCGCCAGGCGATAGCGGATCGACGCTACTCGCGCTCCGGTCAGGCGGGCCAGGCGAGCAGAAGCAGCGCGATATTCGGCCGGACTGCCGGTACTAAGGTATACTTTATGTTAGCTTACCAGTAAGTCTTCGGGCTGTATTGAAGCGTACAACAAACCTCCTCCATGGACATAAAGGATGGTCAGATCTCCCTTCCACTCGCTCTCTAGAGCCTGAAGTTTGTCTTGCTCTGATATCTCTGGCTCCGGAGCGTTGTTATCCACACCGGACCGACAGCCAATGAATTCCACGCCCACATCTGTAAGCGGTATCTGTTGTGACGGAGTAATCTTTTGGTCGGCAATCTTTAGCCGTTCGCACACGTGGTACAGTGCATCTCGAAGATGAGTTTCTACGGGCGCACGAAATTTCGTCCTGCTAATCCATATACCTCCTCTTGCTGGGGCATCAACGGGCGATTTAGCCTGCCACTGCAACATGGTTTGCCATGGAGCAGACTTGAATTGACGACAGAATACATCAACCATCCTCTTTTGGTCCTCGATTGTAGACATGTTGAATCGTCGTTTGGAGTGTCTAAAAGTCTAGGCTCAGGAAAAGTTTAGTGAAGATCGAGAGTGAGCTCGAACAGCGGAACGGATATGGATGTTCATTTGTTGTCGGAGCCATGCAGGTAGAATATGGGCTTCCGTATCGGTGCGTAATTTACGATGTTCCTTTTGTAATACAACATGAAAAGTATTCCCACCACTACGCATCATCCTACTATTACCTTGATATTGTATTTTTCAAATCTTCTAGTATGTCACACTGTTTCCAGAAGAAGTCCTGTTCAGCCAAATACAACGCGATTTCATGGTTGTGATTAGTACTGAGCCATGACGAAGAACTAGGTCTGTCTACTTTCGCATGTACGAAGGGTTGGTAGAGAGCATAAGAAGAATCTAAATTGCGCACGATCTATTGGACCGCACGATCTATTCGACCACAGTATTTGTACATCTATCCTAGTAAAAACCTGGTGTCCGGAGAACACGCTCACTCTATTTTGGCTGCAGATCGTGCTTAATGTTCAAGTCGACTGCGAAAATTGGCCGTTGGAAGAGTTGCAAGCTTTGATCAACGACAGGATAACTTGAATAATGACTTTGCAAAATCTTTCTGTTAGACTGGATGTATGTATCCAGGGACGAAGTTCGGTACGGCTGTACCTGTTTGTATTTCCAGGGCGGTTTATCATTTTGCGAGCGGCGTGGAGACCAGCTGTAAATCCATCCTCATGGAAGCCATAGCCCATCCAAGCTCCAGCAAAACTCACGTTGGATACGCCGTTTATCAAATGAAGGCGTCTCGATGCTTGAATACTATCAGAGCTGAAGAGTGGGTGGTCGTATACATATGTACCTTGTGCATTTCGGGGAGAATGAATAGGGTTCATGCTGACCAACACGCGTCCAGGACTTCCAGGTTCACTTGGTCCAGGGATCCCTTGCAACCTATTCATATCAAACGTCACTGAGATCTTCTGGGGAGAGCTAGACTTTGTCAAGAGAGGTCTTTCGCCTCGGATAGACGACATTGCCTCGTGCTCACTCTCTTGCGACGGTGAGCAACGCGGCCCAGTGCTCTGCATGAGACAGTTCCAAGACGCCCGAGCGCTTGGTCGAGTCGGCATGAGCTAGAGCCAGGTCAGGTTAAATCCACGAAGAATTTGCGGGATAGGAGTAAGAAAAACCTACCGACATATCCGAATGCACTACGCAGACATTCCTGCTAGTTTTGAAATGTCTCAGAATATTTGATTCTATAGGAGTTGCATTATCGCCGAGCAGATTCAGGGCCTGATCTGCGTGGATCGCAAGGAAGACATGATCAAAAGTTTCGATAGATCCATCGGCCATGACTAAAGAGATCTCGTTATTTTTTCGACGATTTAAGCTCTTGATCCGCTCGTCAAGGCAAACGTGATGATTTGGCCGCAGCGCTTTTGAGAACGCATCGACGTATTCTTGGGATCCATTTTTGAATGTGCGCCACTGAAGCCGCCTAAGAGCCGTATCAAGAAGACCATGATCGGACCTGTATATGGTCATTAGCGCTTCGGCGTGTGGATTAGAGACTTGAGTTAAAGAAAAACTCACATGAATTGAATAAGTGTAGCTGCTGGAAAATTGGACATGAACTCATCTGGATCAATGCACCAGGGGGCTGCAATCATTGGAATGAGATAGTATTTCTTGAATTGGTTCGAGTACGAATTGCGACCGAGGTATTCGTCAATCGACTCAAGTTTCTGTTCTTGGTAGTGCCCGCCGTCGAGATCCTTCTCATCATGGAAAGGTGATGGGAGAGGGTCCACAAGATCAATGGGTTGCACAAGGAGGCCAGTCGCAAAGAGATTGAACCGAGCAATGTCAAAAACTAGTCGCCAGAACCAAGGACTAAGGAGATTAGATGCTTTTCCTACAAAGGCACTCATTGACGTGCTAGCCCATTCAAAAGTCCTGTCCATGGAGAAACTGAAAGACATGTCGGTGGGTATGGTCTTGACGCCCAAGGAGGTTATAAACCTATTGAACTCAGCTAAACAGACCTGAATGAGCATTTCGTCTTCTGAAGCGCTGCGAGAGTTCTTACGGTAGTTTTGCTCGTTCATAGCAATAAATCCAGTATCAACAGGTACTGAAAGGCCGCGACCTTGGAACATCACCGTGTTCGCATGACCTCCTAGCCTCGGCTCTGCTTCGTAGAGATAGATATCATAGTCTAAATCTTTGAGTCCCCAAAGGCATCCGATACCTGAAATACCGCCGCCTACGATAGCGATCCGCTTTGGTCGATCTTGACTCGAGTTCGCGGCCATACCACAAGATACAAGAACTTAGGTCAAGGCTTCGAAGGAACAGTGTATCAATGTATGAACTTATGAAGCAATGCTTGATATGAAATCAAAGAAGGATGGATATAGGTTAGTGCAGAATCATAAGCACAGCACCTTTGCATCAGCAGCTTAAACCGCTAAGCAGAAGTATATAAGATGAGACGCTGCTATCTGTGGTGATGCAGTCGCGGACAAACCACCCAAGGAACACTGTGACCATGGATCAGCCCACCCAGACCCAATTCTCGAGGCTGCCTCGAATTACTTGACTGTGACACATAGCCCTGAATGGTGCTTAGCAGTGGTCGTAACGCTTACCCTGTCCTCGACCTACGCATTAGGTCCGCCTGCCTGCAGGTAATTACTTAGATGATTGCTTTTCAATGTAGCTTTTCCGTACGCCAAAACAAGTATTGAAACCTTGAAAGGCAATTTGAGTACGCTTCCTCTCTAACGAACAATCGAAGATTGGGGCTAAGACATGAGCCTGCGCCATTACAGTCGTCATAGAAATCAAAGGATCCACTCCTGATCCACGAAGTCTCGGAGCTGGCAACGTTTTGGGCAATTTGCGCAGGCACTCAGTCCCAAAGGCAGAAACTGCGCCTTTGAGACGTACCACCCTTGAGACTCAGCATGCCGGGATTCACAGCAGTGGTGCATGGTAAAGAAACCTGGATCTCCGGTCCAAGAAAAACACCCGACTCTGCATTGGCTGACCCACTAGTGGCAAGGGCAGCGTAAGCTGACTCTTACCGAATGCCGTGTACTTTATTTCGTAGTGGTGGAGTACGAAACCAGGGGTGCAGCGGCTTCGCCCAATGTGCCTTAGAGCCAGAGCTATCGATCAATATCCTGCATCAAGCTTGGTAAACAGTCTGCCTCGCCTGATGCTCAAAGATGGATGTCGTAGGCCATGGCAGCGATCTGTCGAGTCTTGTTTCTAAGATATCAGTATTTGGCCTGCGCCGTCTCCCTTGAATCGGTTTTTCGTCCAGTGACCACGGGATCACTTAGCAATTCTATACATCCATGGCCTACAGAAGTTTGCTGCGAGAGGGATCCCAGATCAGTGTCTGGGTCCCTCTGGGTTTTATGATCATGATCCTCAGTTACGTCCGTTTGAGGTATGAAAGTATCTGACTGAGCTTATTGAGAGATAGATAATCCTAATTGGTATTCATCGATTGTACTTCCACCCTCTGAGTCGATTCCCTGGGCCTTTCTTCGCTAAATTGACCGACGCGTACTCCGCTCTTCATTCATATCAAGGCGACATGCATCTAGATATCAAAAGATGCCACGAGAAATATGGTATGTGACATAAGCTATACGATATTCGACTCAATTTTGACTCTGGTCCAAAGGGAAGATAGTACGTTATGGCCCGAATCGTCTTCTCACACTCCATGCTCCAGATATGCAAAGTGAGTAGTTGCAAATACAAGTTTCAGAGAATAATGATCGATTACTTTCCAGATATATACGGATTTGGCAAGCCTTTCCGTAAGGCCCGCAGTTACAAGACGATGATACCTTGGAAAGGCGGCGAGACAGCTGCCACGGCGGTCGATAAAACCTTGCACAAAGGTCTACGGCAAATCGTTGTCTCTGGGCTATCTCCAAGCACGCTGAAGCAATTCGAGCCTGCAGTACTCAAAAGTTTGGAAATATATTTCCAGAGACTCCTCGAGGGACCACCTTCGAATGAGGGATGGTCACAAGCTAGAAACATGCGTGTGTGGAGTAAGAGAGCCCTTTGATTCGAATTATTGATATTTGCTGAACATGGACAAAAGATCAATGGCTTTCATTCGACCAAATGACCGATTTCGGTTTCGGCACAAGAGTCGGACTTCTCGATAGCTCTGAACATCATTATATTCTCGACCTCCTTCATATGCATTCTGTTAAGTTCGCAATCTATGAGCAGTGGCCGAGCCTCAGCGATGTGGGTATTGGCAGTTGCATTAGCCAGCTTTTGCCGATTGCTTCTGGTGCTGTTCTTCGCTTCAACTCCTGGTACCAACCATTTATGGAGAAGGCCATAAGCAACAACTGTGAGGTCGGAAAGGGCATTCTCGCACCAATCGTCCAAGGCCCAAGGACCGGAAAGCCCATGTCGAGCTACACCAGAGAGCAAATGCTCGCGGAAGGTTCTTTCATTACCTTCACAGGTAGGCACTACCCTCCATTGAATTGAAATCTATCCTTTTCTAACACTAATGTTTCTCTATAGCATCTGACGGAAATGCAACCGTGATGTCGGGAGTCCAGTACTATCTTGGGCACAACGCGGGCATTTACAGAAAGCTCGGGAAGGAAATCCGAGATAAGTTCCCCCAAGGTGAGTGGATTCAATGGGGCCCCGAACTTGCCTCGTGCGAATATCTCCGGGCCTGCATAGACGAGGGGCTGCGCATGTTGCCGCCTGCAGCTGGAGTCCATTGGCGCGAGAGCCTGCAAGATGGCGTCCTGATCAACGACGAAGAGATCCCTGCTGGAACCGAGGTTGGATTAAGCCTATATGGGCTTTTCCGAAGCCGTGAAGTTTTTCGCGACGAGAGTCGATATTGGCCAGAGCGCTGGATCAAAGGCGTACTGCCAGAGAACGAGCTTACTCGTGCTCATCAAGCTTTCAAGCCCTTCCAGACGGGACCCAGGGCGTGCGCTGGGAAACATGTGGTATACATGGTTACCAGTGTCAGTCTGGCGAATTTGTTGAATGAATACGACTTCAAACTTGCGAACGTGCCGCGTAGTGAGCTTGGTGGCCGACATATCGCTCGTGCGCAGGGTGATGAACGAGAGGGGGCCGAGCTTCAATTCGAAGACCATTTTATTACAACTTGGAAGGAAGGACCGCACCTGCAGTTTCGAAGGAGAGCCACTTAGACGATCAAGCTCACCAGCACTGGTGGCGGATAGACTTAGACTTGCATGTTCTCTTTGCCTGTGCCCTGTCTCCAGTGCCTTGTTGCACCCTACTGCGCTCCTACACTGTATCGGGTTCACGGAATGGTGTAAAAACATTCGTACCAAACAGGGACGATACGTCGATACCACAGTAAAGTACATACTCCGTATTGTTAAAGCGGACCGTGCCGTACAGCCTACAGGAACGGCATGACGGAATTCGTACCCACTACTAACCTTAGTACAATACGGATTACACTAGTGCAGTGCTTATGTCATTCCTAGGCCACCATGCAAAGGCAAGGGGTTCAACTCCTTCGCTAACCGTTTGCCTCCGATTCGATAAACGCTTCGTCTGTTACCGGTTTCTCTTTTGTGCTGTGGGAGTAGTACAAAGGCTCGAATGGAACGCGTAATCTACCTTGCGATCGGAGAGTTGCTTCCGGAGTAGATCTTCACTTCGACGCTTTATTGTTTTTGTGGGAACGGCGCGGTGTAACGGGGGAGATCACACCTGATCGACGGTGATGGTTGAGTGGATTAGCAAGCAATGTTATTGGTCTGGTCCATATTCTCATGCAGTCAGCCGCTTCATCCTTTAGATTGCCTTCCTTCCCTCAGGGTTGCCTTCCTTCCCAAGTTCAGCTCGATACACCGCCTTCTCATCGGATGGCATGCTATCCCTGTGTCTGCTCTCCATGGTGGCTTGGATATGAATCCCTCCCTCGGCATTTTCCCTCATCCAGGTGCCTTTTCCATGCCTCATTCTAGATTTCATTTCCCACATTTAGCTCCGATAGTGTCTTAGAACTTGGTCCCTGTGTTGGTATTGAATTTTACCAGTGGTCAAGTAATTTAGGTCTCATACGACGTCGTACCGAAGCTCATCTCCAGATGTGAAGTCAGCAGACCGCTGGTGTAGCTGCTTTTTTCGAGCTGTTAAACCCTCCACCCGTGAGAGAACATACCACTGTTTTCCTCTTGTCATGCCAGAAACAGCCGTCCAGGATGTCAGCCGTAGCTATGAGATATACATCACGATAGCTGTTACGATGTCCGTTCTAGTTCTGACGACAGTTTTGCGGGTCTTTGGGAAACTGAAGTATGGCCTTTCGCTGGGCTGGGACGACTACCTCATGGTTCTTGGCACGGTATGGCTCTGGCTCTGGCTCTGGCTCTGCCGTCTTTACCAAGGGAACTTTCCAAGTTTACAGGACTAACTCGTTGCAGTCGCTGAATGTCATTGCCAATGCTTTTGATATTGAGGCGGCAAGGTCGGGTTTCGGACGACATGCCCATTTCCTGAAGTATCATCAGCTTGTGACGGCAGGAAAGTACGCGCAGATGGCTGTGTGTGTTGCTGCTATTGCGGTGTGGGCCACCAAGACGTCGATTTGTTTCTTTCTGTTGGGGATTATCAAGCGAACTCATATCGTATTTTTCTGGTGTATCTGGATCCTGATGGGCTTTACGACGGTGACGTCGTTCATCGGAGTTCTCTTGTGGGGCTTGCAGGCCAAACCATTACCGAAGCTATGGGACCCGACCGTTCCAGGCACTCGCGACTCCCCACAGGGATTCCTCGACGTCGTATACGTCCATTATGGTGATTCAACTCCTTGCTCCCCTTCTTTCCGGTTGGGCGACTGAGAACCTTGTGAATAGGATTTGGCGTTTGCACCGATATAGTCTACGCACTGTCACCGGTGTATTTCCTTTGGAACGTACGAATCAGCTCGAAGCAAAAACTCACCATTCTCGCACTCACGGGCTCAGGCATATTGTAAGACCCAGAATGCGATATTCCTGAAGAAGCTAAGATACTTTCTGAACCATGCTGATATTGTGCCAGGCTTACCATTGTGGCTGCATTGAACATTGCCTTCGCCCGGGAGTTCCTTTCCACTGAAGACAGCACATGTATGTTAGGCTTATTTCGTTGTCTCACCCTTCTCCATTCACAACATGCAAAATCTAACTGTACCAATACTTTAGGGGCGTTGGTGAAGGAATTCATATGCGACATGTAAGTCAAATGGATCCAAATCCCCCACCTTCCGATCCATATAATGATGCATTTTTAGTATTGAGCGGAATGTGTGCGGTTTCATCGCCAACCTACCAGCTCTCTGGTTTCTCATTTCACGTTCTCGGAAGCATTCTGCATCGCCGCACGTGAACCGTCACGCTGGCAACTACGTCGAAAGCTCCACCAAGGGCACCCAAAAGCTTACAAGTTTACCCTCCGCGGTCATTGCGAAGCCGCAAAAGCTAGATCCGTACGACGTGGAAGGGGACGATTGTGTCCCGCTCAGACAGCGTCGGAGCGACCATAAAGGCCTAGGCAGCAATGTTAGCAATCAAGGCAGTGAATCTGGAGCTGAAGGTGGAACGGAGATGGGATCAACTCCGGGAATGGCATGCGGTTGGGATGACCCAACCCTGGAAACAGGGTACGAAAGAACGCACAGTGGAAAACAAAATTGGGAGCGGGTTAGAAGGCCCGGGCCTTGAGAATATACCGAGTACTGGTAAAATTACCATGGCATTCTGTAATGACCAATATATGTATACCAATTTATACAATAGCGATTTTCTGATAACGAAGAAGGAAGCATTTCCCCCGTCTTAGAATAAGAACAAATAAGAGTAAGTAACATCGAATGACTGTACAGAACCTATCTATACATAAGCTATTGTATGAAGCATTGTATCATTGCCGATATCCTTACGAGAGGCAGCTATCTAGCCAGCTCCAGCCGACGCATAACAGAAAAGCCGAAACTGGTCCCTGCCAGATCCAACTTCCCACTGCCTGCTCGTGGGGCGCTTTCCCAACCGCCCATACAACTGCCCGTACAACTGCGGCCGCCGATAACCCTTTTAAGATCAGTCTGTAAGACCAAAGCAGACTCACGCTACCAAGTGCAATACGTCTAGCAAGGATCGTTCGCAGAACCGCACGGCGATATGTCCTCTGCTCATTCAGGCCACAAGAATGTCGCACAAAGACGTCAAGAAAGTTTAGGCTAGGGGAACCTACTCTCGATAGCACATGGCCTTGCGGCAGTCGTAATTCCTCAAGAGACATAACTTTTGCCCGGGCCTGTGGAAATCCCTGAGGATAACTTGCCGGGATGGGCTTACCGCGTAGCATCGGGATTAGCGTCCAAGCAAGGCGGTCGACTAAAGACTCGGGCTTCTGCTGACAACGATGCAGGTCTCTATTCTGCGTGCAAATGTTGTCAACCTCTGCCTGTGCTAGGAAAGAACAGAGGTTCCCTGCATCGGTTATGTTGGCTGTGCGATTCTCCTCATTTACCGCCAAAGTCTCGGCAAGGAGGGCATCCTGAAAGGACTGATAATATATGATATGGGTATAGAATGCAGGTGTCACGACAAAAAAATCTTCGGTGGGTATACAATTATCTTTTGAATCTGTGCAGGTAGCGTTGTGATGGACAAGGGTAGACGTAATCGTAACTTTGGTGGTGAAGCTCCAATGCCTGACCTCTTCGTCTATCGATGTATAATGGACCTGGAACGGGGTTTGGATATGGTAGATCTGATGCTTGAGATACTTTTGAAAGGCGTGGGAAATCGTGCTAAAAAGAATTAGTTGCTAATCCATCCCTGGATTATATGAGACGTTCTCAGATGAATGAACCTACATTTCCTCTGCAGTCGCTCTCCGTCCAATAGTTGACTGCCTCACCTCTGGTCGGTACCATATGCTAAGATTTCGTTTAAAAGCGAGCTTGATGGTTTCAGATATGATTCTTGGATCTATAGAAAGGTACATGTGGATTAGTTGACAGCTAATGGAAAGATCCTTGACACTCACTACTTCCGCATCACTGATATGGTAGGTATTACTTACAAGTCATGAGACCAACCCACCACCATGAAGAGATGAAGAGGAGCATATCTGAGAACGAGATAAAGGTTGGATCCAATGGCGTAGCGATGGACCAAAGACGGGCTGTCATTTTTGGGTGTCCCTTGGAAGACAGTAAGGTCGCTTTGATGTCAATCTCGTTGTCCTTCGCACCTGGGTTAATGGCAGCTGGGGAGTGCGAAAATGAAGGATCGCGGGCTGAAAGAGCGTAACTTCCTTTCCGCGAATTGAATGGCGACACATGAAAATCTTTGGGCCATACATGCTTGAAATACTTTGTTCGGTGTGTTGACTTCGGACTCAGGGATCCTTCAATTAGATCCTCCGACAGATTCAAATTGGAAGGAAGGAAATAGAGCCGCCTCTCGTCGAACGTGTTGTTAACTTCCGCAATCATGGCTAGGAGTTCCGAATCGGCTGAATATAGAAACCAAAACGAAGCTGGACTGAATTTGTAATTCAAGAAACGTGGAGAAGTAATCAGATAAACCCTTGGGTAGTTGGCTGGATCGATGTCCTGATGGCGCCTGGCATTAGTCCGCGCATGTGGCATCTGCTACATATATAGCAGTGAAATCCAGGGCCTCAGTGGTTATACCTGTGATTCAAGATAAAGCTCCAGTTTCCTGCGAATGCCGAACTCATTTCCACCCCTTCCTAGATGATCTTTGGCCTCCACACACAACCATCCACGCTTCCACCATGTGGGCTGGTCCACCGAAAGGACTGAATTTATCGGGAATGTCGAGCCAACAGGTATACCGACCATAAGATAAGGGTAGGAAAAAGAGTGGAATTGAGGAAACAGCCGGGTGTGCGAGATGCGACCCGGCAGGATGAATGGCTTGTCAATGGTGAAAGGGCATTGTGGACCAGATTTCCGGCCTATTTCACGCTTCTTGAGATGAAATAATGCAAAGAACAAGGCCAGGACGATACACAGGGGAAAGACGTTATGTGACCAGGTGGTGAGGTCCGACATGTTTAGCTTGGAAGTCCTTGTAGGCACAGGTCGAGACTGGAGAAGAGATGAAGATATCTCACCCGGCATCTGTGACTAGGGAAAGCTAGGTTATAATGTTTCTCAGCCTCTGCCGCGCACACGGCATCGGCAAATGAAATCAGCTTCATCTTCTTGAGTAGCTGAAGTACCTATGTAACGTTACGCAAGCGCAGAGGGCACATGCAGTGACGGAAGTCTGAATGGGGGCGCAGGAGAACTGGACGGGGGATCAGGTATGTACCTTACCGTAGTTAAGGTCCCCCGATGTGGACAAAAGCCACTCAACTGCGGGGGCTAACTTAGCCTGCGAACCTCACTGTATTACATACAACATACACACACTCCATAAATGACTTTCGTATAATTACGCTTAAGTTTACTTCACGATCAGGTCATGGCAGTGATAGGCAATTGTCTCAATCAGCTGTGCTCCTCGAAACAGCTCTTTCAGCTACGCCTCCTTCTGGCGGCATAAATCGCTGGATAAATCACCAGTACCGTCCCCACAACCATCGAGAGGCCAGCAAACACCTGAAGACGCCACCATACTACACCGGATGAACTGGAGACAACAAGTGTTCCAGCTATAGGACTCCCGATCAACACACCGACCGCCGAACCAGCCCAATACATGCCGTTGCGGGTACCTAAAGCACCCATCGAAGGAGACAGGATGGGTATGATAGCACCAGGCAGCGAGACAATTATGCTCGACACCAATCCCCAAATTACCAACCAGACAATAAGTCCTGCGACTGTGTGCACCGCGGTCCAAGAAAAGAGCAGGATCCCACAACAGCCAATTCCCAAAGCAATTGTCGTAACGGGTCCTACGCTCACTGCAATTGTGCCTGCTACAATTCGCCCAACAGTTGAGGTACCGTTGATTATTGCCAGTAGATAAAAAGCAAGGCTGGTGTTGGTGAAGTTGGCTGCCGTCTCTGCATAGATTGGCAGATATATTAAATGGATGTAGTAGCCCACGGCGCCAAAGAAACCCGCTAGAACGAACAAGATGAATGGGACATCCTTGAACGCGGTTGGGTCGATGAAACGCCGTACCTCGGGACTCTTGCTCGGCTTGAGTGGGAGCATGGCATAGGAAGGAAGAAATGCAAAAAGGGCGACAAAAGCCATGATGCGGACTGTCCATGGGAAGCCAATTTGTGGCTCCAATTGGCGAAACACGACGGGATATATTACGCCACCTTGCCGCGGCTTCAGCTGTCTTCTCAATTTGTGGCTCAGGATGGTTTCGACTCACCAATACCTGAACCTGACGCAACAACGCCTATGACCAAGGGTCGCTTCGCTTCCCCTATTCTGGCAGCTGCAGCTGCAATACTCGGAACATAGACCATTCCGCCGCCCAATCCCAAGCAGACGGCCTGAGCCAGAAAGACTTGGTAGTATTCGCGTGCAAGGCTCATCATCATAAGGCCGAGTATTTCAAGGAGACTCCCGCCTACGAGCAAGGCCCGAAGGTAGCCATGGTCGTATAATGGGCCCGTTACCAATCCGCTCACGAGGAGCAGAAAAGCACTTGTCGTAGAAATCCATGAGATTGCAGAACTTGATTTGGAAGATAGCAGATCTTGCTCGTAATAGGTCTGAAGAGCGCCGAATGCCAGAAGAAGACCCCTGATACGTCGAAGTCAACCTCAGAGACTCATTGAGTTGAGAAAAATAGCGAGCGAAGTCGGCGGGAGAAGTATTAGTGACTCGCTCTTACCAAGTGTTGAAAAAGACGAAAAACGCACTGAGAACTTGCATCACAACCCTCGGACTACTGTCAGAAACGGCGGTAGCCGCTGGAGAAGCTAACCCATGATTGTGCTCACTGCTCCATGGAGGCTCAGAGTCGATTTTGGAACCCATAAAAAGAAGACGAGTCGCTCTGCTGCTACATGAGAAGTGATGAGGCTAGTTTACCTATTTGAACACTATTTTGCTTTTGTGTACCACACGGCTAGCGCCAGTTCGTTGACGGGCAGTGAGCTGAGCATGGTTGACTCGCAGTACATGGAGCCTGTGAATACCTTACGGGGTATTTCACGTCTGGTAAAATACCGTCATGTACGACCTCGGGTCATTGGTACTTTACGAGACACGAACGACGATATAAGTTCCTACGGCCGAGGGCTCCCTCGGGCGCACTGAAGAACGATCAGCGCAATCGGTAGATATGCCCGTTGGCGGCGCAAAGTCCGGATGCTGGATTATTAATATTGGCGGCGTTCATGCACTCCAACACGGCGTATAGAGCAACTTGGTACCGTGCTTACATCCTGCTGCCGCATTGGGCCTTAAAACCGTCCAGCCTACCTTACATCTCAACATCATTGCTGGCATGCCTTTTCTTGCTGTGCCCCCCTGACTCTCCTGCATGCGTCCTTTACATATAGTGCAATAGGAGATCGCACCCCGTGCTTATGAGCCACACCGATACTCCCTCATAACTCCTTATCCATTGTTTTAATCCGGATATTTCCCCTCAGACTGCAGCTTCTCCAGTAGTGCGCGTCTTACCCACCTCTCACACTCAGTATGAAGGAAATGGAGGGGCGAAACCCAGTGCCTCATTCTACGAGTAATTCAGGCATCCTGCTTGTTCCTAAACCCTCTGATGATCCCGAAGATCCTCTCGTAAGTCGGTCTTCGTAACGAACCGCTTTACTGATGCTGTATCTGCATCGCTCTTATCCAAATACAGAATTGGAGCACGGCGAGAAAAATCCGTATTCTCGTTGTCATATGCTTAGCAGCTTTTACCGGTAATGTCAGCGCGCTGGCAGGCCAACTTGCATACCCACACCAAGCAGCGGTATATCACAAAACATCGCTCGAGTTGTCATATTCGGTACGAATAAAGGATTTCTGTTTTCTTGTCCAACGTGTATTGCCATGGGAAAGCAGAGTTTACTGACTGTATTCGGTTTTGGGTATAGGTTTCTGCCGCCATAGCTGGCCTTGCAGCAGGTGCATTGTTCTTTGTACCTTTGGGGCAAATATTGGGTCGAATGTCAATTACTCTCTGGTCACTCCTGGGATCTCTCGCGTGCGCGATCTGGTCGGCTCAGCTGACACATACCAATGACTACAATCAATTTGTCGTCTCGCGGCTTCTGAGCGGCATGTTTGGATCAATACCGTCCGCCTTCGGAGGAGGAATAATTCTCGATGTATTTTTCTTGCATAATCGAGGTCGCGCATTCATCAGCTATGAAGTCAGTGTTTTATTAGGAGCCACAGCGGGCCCAACTTTCAGTGGCTTCATCAGCAATTCCCATTCATGGACCTTGTGTTTCTGGTGGACTGTTCCACTCTTGGTAATTTCGGCTCTCGTTGTTCTCTTTTTTGGTGAAGAAACGGGTTACGACCGAGAACGGGGTGCTTTCCCAGTAAAAATACCGCACAATTACGTTGCTAATCGCGTTGCCACATTCTTGCCCGGGACAGCAATTGTTGCAAAATCAAGTACTTCGAAGTTTGTAAGGATCTAATCCCTTGCTCATAACAGGGAGATACTAGTAACCGTAAGAGCCATGTTGCTGACATGCTTTTGCACACCAGGCAAAGAGAGCAGCCGCTCCATTTCTGATCGGATTTTCACCAGCAACCTTAACAGTCGGCATTTTCATATTGGTAACTTTTGGGTGGGTTCTACTCAGCGACATCTTGTCGCCGCTCTTCTTGCAGATGCCAATCAAGGAAGGGGGTTACGGATTCAGGGCGGTTCAAAACGGCGCTTGTAAGTCTCGGTGCTGCTCTTGTCCATAATGAGATCACTTGAGTTGACGTACGTTCCAATGGACAGTCTCCTTTTCCGCATGGTTTGCCATTTTCACCGCGCAGGCAGTAGGGTATTTCATCAACGACTCTATTCCGCTCTGGGCGTGTAAACGCTACTATAACGGTATCTGGAAGCCTGAGTTACGTCTATTGGTGCTGCCCCTATCAGGCATTCTCATACCAGTCGGACTTGGTATTTGTGGCGCCACACTAGAGTATCACAAGCATTACATTGGATATGCGATTGGGATTTTCGTTGTTGGGGCGGCCACGCTGATATCGATACCAGCGGCCACCAACTATGTCGCCGAATCCTTTCCACTCTACGGTACCGAGTGCACGCTCATCATGACCTTTTACCGACTAAGCTGGGGTGTCGCTATACCATTTTTCATCAAGCCCTGGACTGTCCAAGTGGGCATTGGATGGGTGTATGGCATGGCTGGCTTCTTCACGATTGCCATGTGGTTCGCCGTTCTACTGCTAGTATGGAAGGGACCGACGCTGCGGCGGTGGAGCTTGATGAAGGGCTCAGTGTCGCCAGAAGATGGCATGGCATTGTTTGAGATGTAGAGAACCAGTTGTAGACTTGTCTTGACATGACACACTGTCCTCTATAAGCTTTTTGCGGATTTTAGATTGAGAGATCATCACATGGTCCATGCTCTCAGGTTCTCGACGTATGACCCAAATTAGCTCTCTAATCTCAAAATTGTAGAAGAGCCCAAAATCCATACCTGCACTATGATGATTGAAACAGCAGGCAAAGATAAGTATACTGTGTAAGTTTTCTTAGTAGGTTATAGAATACATGTGTATAGTACATACATTTACTAACCTGATGAGGCAGAACGGTGAATAATACTCTCTACTACGGTAAGAGTCAATCAGCGAGTCGCTTCACTATGTATAATACCCGAACCCTACCTCTGGCCGTACTTAGCTACCACCATTTATTCTCACCCGGCGAAGTGAGACAACACTCGGCCATAGACTGAAGCTCCCTTTCAAACTGGTCGAACAAGCGAAAACTGTTTACGCATAAGACAATATAATTCTTTCTCCCCGCACTCGTTCGCCTTACCTTATACGCCGAAGTCGACCAATAACCCACTTTGTATTCCACTATGGCTTCTGAGCGCCTCTTCTCCGCCTATCCCCCCTTCCCCGTCTCCATCCCTATCGCCTCCATTCCACAAATTTCCCTTTCTAAAGTCCTAGCCAACGACCCTATCGAAGCCCAACAAGTCTTTACAGCATTTCGGACGCTAGGCTTCTTCCTTCTAGACTTACAGGAGGAAAAATTAGGGGCGAAGTTGCTGGGAGACATCGAGAAATTATTTGGAGTCACAAAAGACGTCATGGACTTGAGTATAGAGGAGAAGAGCAAATATGCTATCAGACCGCCGACGGTTTTGACAGGGTGAGTTACCAGTGTGTAGGATATCTTAAGGTCACTTTTGTACTTTTGGTTCTGTCTTAAGCCTTCAGAGACCCACAAGTCGTAATTATTGTTATTGCAACATGCAGATCCCGCCTACATGCGCCGAAGGACAGGCAAGGCTGTGAGATGTTCCAACGTATCAACAGAAGATGTTATCAGTGTCTCTTGTGCTAATAACAAATACTATAGGTACAAAGCCCAAGGCGCAATGAAGAACGAAAAGGGCAACCCTGATCGATGCCAGTTCTTCAATGTTGCACAAGACGACATACTCGGCAACGAAGCTCCCCACGCAAATCCTAAGCCAGTCCAGGATAATCGCGAAACATTTCTCTCATTCCTACGCAACGCTCGTTGCATAATCGAGCTTATACTGGAGATTATTGATGCTAAACTTGGCTTAATCAAGGGTACTTTGGCTTCGCTCCAACGCCAAGATCGACCATCGGGTTCGGTGATTCGTATGACTCGGTACTCGCCTTGGTCTCCCACCGAGCAGAATAGTGGCTCAGCTCTCGTTAATCATACCGACTATGGCACAATTACAATGCTGTGCAACATCCTTGGTGGCTTGCAGATCCTTCCGCCAGGTAAGTCATCTTGATCCGTGATAAGGAGAAATCACGCTGCAACATCCTTCGAGTGCTTACAGATCCCATAGGCAGAGCGAACAAAGAGGAGAACTGGCAGTACGTCAAGCCGGTCCCTAACAACGTGATTATTAACCTTGGCGATGCAATGGTCGAATGGACTGGCCAGCTTCTTCGTTCCAACGAGCACCGCGTGACCTTTGCTCCCGGTAACCAAGCTGAGCACCCGCGCTATAGCATCGCATACCTTGTCCGCCCGGAGAAAACGATTTCCATGAAGAGGCTTGTGGGAGGTTATATCCCTTCGGCAGCGGAAGATGGGCAAGAGGAGGTTTTGATGAGTGCGGAGGAATGGGAGATGAAGAAGGCGATGGCGTTGAAGAATGGAGCGGATTGTGCAAAAAGCAAAGGGGGACGAGATTTTAAGATTTCTAATGGGGCAATTGAGGTGATTTAGGAACGGGAACACTGAGCTAGCTACTTGACGGATAAAAACAAAGGCATATTTCTTGGAGAAGATAGATTGTGACGGACTACCCTCTGTTAAGTCTAAAATTCGGCAGTATGTGTCCCTTGAGGGCCCCCTTGAGGGGAAACAAGTTGAGAGCCCTGTTCAAACGTTACCGTCAACGTATCGAAATACTCCGATCGGTTGATCTTACCTCTTTGTCTAAGATAGCCTTTTCTGCTTTCTTGTGATAGCTTTCAAGATCTACTTGACGAGCGAGGTATGGGCCAACGTCGATTTGATTGGCAGTAATCTGCAAACTTCCGGCTCGAATTGGTCTGTCCCATCTTGTTCCCTTTTAAAGCAAAAAGGGTAATAATAGTTCGTCCGCATAAAAATCCTGGGCGCCGAAGACTCGGCTAGAGCTTTTTATCTAATTCGATGTATCTTCTTAATCGCAGTGAAGAGCGTAACAGAACATTCAAGGAATCGTAAGAGCAATGTCGCTTCTCCTTTTCAACCGTGGTTACACAAGATGCAGGGTCCCGTAGCCTTTGCATTCAATGCTGTGAGCGGTATACCAACCGAGATATCGCGAAGTCGGTACCGGGAAAAACAAGGGTTGTGCGTCTCAACCAAGGGAACGTCACTCAAAAACACCACAGTTTAGGCAATATTGTTACTGTTTCCTAATGGGCACATTACTGAGATCTAGGGCTTACATATGAGCCTAGCAACCTCAAGAATTACAAGCGTGCGTTAGACGACTTCGCATCTATCTTCTGGCAAGACCAGGTTGAAGTACCGATCTTGTACTACCCCTTGACCAAGACACTCAGTGTTTCTTCTAGCACCAAGCCACGTGTCCCAGACGTGAAGTGCAGTTCTAAGACCTATACGAACTGTCAATCTCCAAGTATTCGGCACAGAGAGATGAACGATTTCTTCTTCTGCGAAATCCTTAGTACCTTTTGGGGTCAAATCCTAAGAAAAGCACAATACCAAAAGCGAATTATTGGGCTTTCTGCAGCGAGCAAGATAACAAATGCGGTGATTCGTCATGCGGAATATCAAGGTCTACAACAAACGAGGAAGCTGTACTCAAGATGTAGCCAAGTAACACTGATAACAGGTAAGGTGGCACGTATGTACTTGAGATATCGACCCGGAACCACTCGCAGATAAGAAACCATCCCACTGGAGCGGAGTGTATTTTCCATCAATATTCAGAGGAGCGCACCCCATTCAGCAAGATGACAGCATTAACAGATCTACACTGCTTTCGACACACCGCCATTGATACACGCTTCGTGAGTGGACGCTATACATTTCAATTCAACTTCTTCGTAGGTATATCTTCACAAGCGCTGCACGACGATCGGTAGGTGAAGGACCCTCCTATTCCGAAGCCTTTTAGTCTATTGAGTCCGCAGGATTTTCCGGCCAGAGAATGGTGTACCTATAAAGCGGCTCTTCATTTTGTCTGGTTGACCAGCGAGCCTCCAATGTCTCTTACAGAGGTCGAATATCTTTTATTCCATCGGACTTCCGGAGCGTGGAAAGCGATCTATTGGTCCAAGGGTACACAATGACGAAATTCGTCTTCGACCGCTATGAGGTTCTTATAATCGGAAGTGATCTGAGCAACAACCACTATGAATTTCAAACAGAATTTGTTCACAAGAGGATTTGCTGGCATGGTCTTCGTTTTCGAGTCCGCCAGGATCTCCGCTCTCGAAGGTGAAGGGAATCATCACAGGCTTTTTACTTCACTTTTTTTTACTTGGCGATATCCAGATGTGAAGAGAAAAACGTCACACAGACCGTTGTGCGACTGTGCAGAGAGCAACAAAGCACACTGGGCTGCGTATCCGGGGAGTAGAGTAAATTCTGAGCGTTGACATTCTCCATATCGCGGGCAAAAAGCATGCTACATACTTCGCAAACTGTTATGTGCTAGAATTATTATTTGGTCTCTTTTACATCTCTCTGGTGTGAGGGATCAGCAATTGTTGGTCTAAAAAGTTGAAGTACCAGCAAGTGGTATTAACCATACACACCTAGGTCAAATCGAACGCCTCTTCGTCATCCATAATGGACCAATCTGGACAGGCAATACCCAAAGGTGACCCACCAGTCCTCTACACAACGTACAACTCTGGCCAGAAGCGTCTGATAACCGCCCTCCTTGGCCTCACGACACTTGCGTCCCCACTTACAGCCACGATCTACTTTCCACTCCTACCACTTCTTCAAAAGCATTTCCGTACTTCAGCGCAAGCGATCAACCTAACAATGACCATCTATCTTGTTGTCCAAGCTTTGTCGCCCACCATTTTTGCAAGTCTCTCGGATTCCCTCGGCCGAAGACTCATCTACCTCACAACTTTCACGTTGTACGCACTTGCAAATTTGGGACTAGCACTGAACAAGAATAGCTATGCTGCGCTACTGGTGCTACGTGTGCTGCAAAGCATTGGCGCTAGCTCGGTCGTGTCCATTGCTTATGGCGTCGTAGCTGATGTATGTGTGCCAGCGGAAAGGGGAAGAATGCTTGGGCCTGTGATGGCGGCCACTAATCTCGGGGCTTGTATTGGGCCAGTAATCGGAGGGTGGGTTGCCGTCGGCTCGAGAGGTTATGAATGGGTCTTTTGGTGTCTGGTGATCTTTGGGGCACTGCTCATAGGTGCTATCGGTTTCGGGCTCCCTGAAACGAGCAGAAAAGTGGTGGGAAATGGAAGTATTAAAGCTATCGGTTGGGAAAGAACATGGTGGAGTGTCGCCATGGGATACTTGAGAGGTTGGAGGAAACAACGTAGGAGCGAAGAAAACAGGGATGTTGAGAATGTCCAGAGCGCCGAACGAGCGGCGGGAAACTCAGCTACTAGCAAAAGGCCCAAGGTCATGATTGGAAACCCATTAGCCTGTCTACGGCTCATCTTCTGGAAAGACACCGCCCTGATCCTCTGGATGGGCGCATCCCCATACACCGTCTGGTACTGCATCCAAACATCCACCCCCCTTATCTACAAAGACATCTACAACTTCAACGAGATCAAAACCGGACTTTCATACCTCCCAGGAGGTGCCGGCGTCGTACTCGGTGGTTATCTCAACGGAAAATTAATGGACTACTGCTACAAGAAAACGGCCAAAGAAATCAGCCGCCCCATCGACGACATCGCCGGCGACAATCTCACAGACTTCCCCATTGAAAAAGCAAGAGCCCGCGCTTGCTGGTACTTCCTCGCCATCTCCACAATCACCCTGTCCGGATACGGCTGGGCGGTCAAACACGGCGCCCACTTCAGCATCCCCCTAATCCTGCAATTCATCCTCGGCTTCATCTGCACAAGCATCCTCCACTCGTTCATGGCCTTGCTCATCGACGTGTTCCCGGAGAACCCAAGCACAGCTAGCGCGGCCGGAAATGTCACCAGATCCGCGCTGGCGGCCGCAGGCGTCGCGGTGCTGCAGCCTCTCGTCGATATCATGGGCAGGGGGTGGTACTTTACCCTCTTAAGCGCTATCAGCGGCGTCGCTGGCGCAGCTGCGGTGTGGGCCGTCCAGACACGGGGAATGAAGTGGAGAGGTCAAAGAGTGGCGATGACGACCACTGCGAGTCGAGGCGGTGGCGATTTGGGAGAGAGTGGGCGAGGACACCGGCTCGAGATATCGAATATCAATGATGGGGTGAAGGCAACTCCGTCCGCCGCTTTGGCCGCTACGCTTGCTGGTCATGGCAAGAAAGAGGAGAAGATTTGAGGGGCAGAGATTGGAGGGGTGGGGGATTTTGGTGGATATTCCAGCTCGATGAATAGAGTATTGTAGGAAGTAGCACGTTCGGTTATCACGGACTCGAAAATTCTATTTTGCGCCCCTTTTCCAATCCTCATCCTCGTGCATGGTCTGTAGTCTAGAATCTGAGCCGATGACTAGTACCTTTATTGGAAAGCGACAAAATCAATCGGTTTCGAAATGATATATGTGAATGCTTGCAACGAGTTGGCATGGTTTTCATTTGTGTTGTTGTATCTATCCGGTTTCCTTGATTAGGGACCTTTGGGCCATAGGGTTTGCTGAGGGCACAGAGATGTTTGCATGGGTAATGACATCTAACAAGCCCGAGGGTTGCATATGCATATATGTACATACAACAATCATTCCTACTCTCCTATCGTCCTCACCACCTTCTTGCACTGGTTCTCGACTTCATTCTCTTGCGCCAATCTCCCATTCCCAGGAATAAAATAAAATTCAAGACCAGCTCCGCTCAATACAGCTCCGCCCCACCAAGGAGTCAAGCATTTACGACCCTCGCTTCCCACGAGACCTATAATGGCGATACCGACCGCTACTACAGCCACTCCTTTATCAGTTAATCTCCCCAGATCTGGCTCCCGCACCACTCGCTTTAGCAGAGCCGCCGAAATCGGACGTGTTGTTTAGGTGCACGAGCCGTCGAGTTCATCCCTTTCGATCGATATGAGAGGGTTGGCGGTGACGTGCCATCTACTGCTGGAGGCGAAAGCGGTCGAAGCGCTTGTGGTTGCGGTTGGAGGTGATGAGGAAGCCCACGATTACCGCAGTATCGAGACGCATATTCGATGGGTGTGGGCGAGGTTGAGTGCTGGTAGCGCTCGGTTCCAGTTGGGATTACGTCGCTGGAAGTTACGGAAGGTGATAGTGATGATGAGGATGACGATCGGGAATTCGAGGAGTTCGATAATGATGAGCAAAATGATGGAGAAGAAAGTCATCAAAATGAGGAGATTTATGAAGACTGAGAACAACAAGTAATTGAATTGGGATAATGTGAGCATGAATGCGGTGTATGGATGCCAATTCGGGCTTTTGATCGTGGCAGTTGTGCTTCGTTTATTTTTGTTTGCTTCTTGAGTACTAGAATGTAGTGTCTGAGGTCATTCGAAGGTTTCCCAAACGCAGCTTTCTAAATAGCGTCGTATATATCAAAGTGTGCTTTTGTTTATGCTTTTAGGGAGTGACTAATAAATCTGTACATTAGTAGAAAAATCTGTGATTATCTAGAGTGTGTATGATTCATGGCAGAGCGAATTTTCATTATATGTTGGTGACGCTTGTGCTCCAATGGCTTGTGAATATCTAAGAATTTCATCATGAATCAGCGTATTGATATCAAATGCGGATACTCCTAGTAAAAATCAAGAACTTCTTCTTCAGAGAATCCAGATTGCCCTAAACCAACCATACACGACATCTCGGTCGTTGCCACAACATGAGTAGCTGTCAAGTAAGTAATTTATTCCATTTGCAGATCTATCGGCAGGAGTTCGAACTTCCATCAAGATACCCCTCACAGAGACCATTATGTGAAATTTCCAATTGACAAACTTCCAGGTTTTGGAGCCAGGAGATATCGTGGATGCTTCTGAATGTGTCGATGGGGGGCATCGAGGGCTGAGAACGTCTACTTCGAACCATACACACCGTCAGCTCCATGAGGGAAACACCAGTCTCTCCAAATATTTCGGATACATGCACAATGACTAACATATATCCAAGACAACTGGATGATCGCATACACGTAACAGTGACTCATTGTGAGATGACGATGCGCTGTTCTGTAATAGACTGTAAGGTGAAACCCTGTAGTCCTGTATGTAGAAGCGTGTTTTATACGATGAGTCGGATTTCCAATTAACATGTTGAGGTGATGAAAGACACACTGGTGTCGTTGAAAATTCGAGTGGGTGACTTAGAAATTCGAGTAAGTCAAGTAGATAGCTGTTCAAAGTCTGAATGCGTAGAGAGAGGAATCTAGTGATTAAAGGGGGAAATTCAACATTTTGACTCGTGCTAATTCTTCCAGCTTGTTTTTCCGTTGATGGCTCTGGGAAAGACAAAAGCTTGCATTAAGTGATCGAAACACTCTATGAGGGTCGGTTCGTGATCTTTTTCATGGAAAAAGTCTTACTTCTGTGGGTTGAGCTGTTTGGAGCTGGATGTTAGTTTAAGCCACTGGAAGCTGGGAAGTGTTCTTGCCCGGTGGAGCGGATGAAGACGCATGAATGCCTGTATACCCAGTTGGAATGCTGGCGATGGCTGAACATGAATGGTTGTATGGACTAGATGTCATTGATACGCTTCCGGGTCCAAAAGCAGGCGTGTGGTTTCCAGCTATTGAGCGCATCAAGTACAGCGCATTTGAACAGTCGATCGTTTTTAATGATCACAGGTTGTCTTGGACGGAAGTCATAGAACAATCATGAAAGTGGCAAGATCGTTAATGATAAAAGTGGAAAGATCATCAACATCCTCCGTCTCAGTCTCGAGGAATTTCCTCAAGGTTAGCTGCTGTAGCCGTAGACCGCGATCAACATCAAGGGTATCGACAGAAGGAAGTAAATCTGCAGCCGTGAGAAAGGCATGCCGGCCACGACCAGCGTCTGTGCTTGGATCCCAAAACCATCCGCAGACTGCGTTAACCTCGTGGCGGAAGGGTTCTGCGGAGGTTGCGTAGGTGCTTCTGAACAAGTTTCCCGCGGCGTGGTTGTTGGTAAGCTAGCGTGATGGTTCGACTGTGGAACGACGCAAACGGCGATTACCAACATCAACCTCAGGTTCAGAGACAGCCTCTCTCTCCCACTTCTTCGATGTAAAAGGTTTGGGACTTATTATGGGCCACCTTTAGGGAGAGCTCGGGTCGCTGGAGATTGTTAGTCAAGAGTTGGTTGGTAGACGCGGCGGAGAAATTTACCACGCCATAACCACTCGGCCATCCTTCCAATTCACAAAACATATATGTCTAAAGTAAAAATATTTAGAATCCAATAAATACCTTTAGGTAGTTCGTCCCGCGTTTATCCTGCCCTACCTGAGCCAATGCACCTCGGCATGACCCAGCTTAAGCGAGCCGAGCGAGGAATCTGTAAACGCCCCGGACGTCTCTTTTTGAATCTTCCTCTGCACCGCTCAGAAGCATGTCAACGGCTCTAAAGATCCTAGTTCCTGTAAAACGGGTGATTGACTATGCGGTGCGTTGTCTTTTCAGTCCATCCCATTCTTGTTTAACCCTCCCCCCAGCAGCGCCCCACTCCTCACAGGCCCGCCCCCCACTAACAACCTTCCTCATAGATCAAACCCCGCGTCAACAAATCCCACACCGGCATCGAAACCGTCGGCGTCAAACATTCCCTCAACCCCTTTGACGAAATCTCCCTTGAAGCCGCCGTCCGCCTCCGCGAAGCCAAATCCGGCCCGAAAGTCACCGACATCCTCGCCATTAGCGCCGGCCCTGCAAAATGCGTCGATGTATTGCGGACAGCCATGGCGATGGGCGCGGACCGCAGCATCCACGTTGAGGTCGAATCCAAGGATGGGGAAGGGGATTTAGAGCCCCTGGGCGTTGCGAAATTGCTTCAGAAAGTTGTGGAGAAGGAAGGCTCGAATTTCGTCATCTTGGGCAAACAGTCCATTGACGACGATTCGAACCAAACGGGACAGATGCTCGCGGGATTGTTGAACTGGTCGCAAGCTACCCAAGCGTCTAAGATTGAGTTTGAGGAGGGGAGCGATGATGTAAAGGTTATAAGGGAGGTGGATGGGGGCGTGGAGACGCTGAGGGGAAAGTTGCCGATGGTGGTGACGACGGATTTGAGGCTGAATGAGCCGAGGTATGCGAGTTTGCCGAATATTATGAAGGCAAAGAAGAAGGAGATGAAGAAGGGGAAGTTAGAGGACTGGGGTGTGGAAGGAAGGAGGAGGTTGAAGATATTAAAAGTGGAGGGTAAGTGGCTACTTCATGTTCTATGGGGTTGGGGTGTGGAAAGGGTTTATAATTGGAGATCGGCGTACATTCGTCGACAGAACTGGGCTGACTCGACATTACAGAACCACCACCACGAATAGGAGGAGGAAAGGTAGAGAACGTGGATGGTATGATTGCTAAGCTCAAAGAGCTGGGGGCTATATAGTTTCTGAAACTAGAGTGGCCCGTAGCTCATGTACATATGTATATCCTTTCGTACACCTAGACTTTTCCAACCATATGTACCCTGAGCTGCCCTGCCAACTCGGCGATTATACCACCGAGCCTTGGGCGTTCAGTAAGTCGAAGAATGTACAATAAGCTTAGTTAGTCCCGCTAGAATCACTCGGAGCCGTCTGCCAGGAGCGCGCCATGTAGCCTAAGCCTGCACCCTTCATGTTCTCGATTATACCCTGTTTGGCATCCTCAGTCTCTGCGGCCATCACTTTCTGCTGGTCGATCAAGGGCATGATTGCTGAGACGGCACTAACGAGAGTTTCGATGCAAGCTTTGGGTTTAGGATCGATCTCGCGATACAAATTTTGGGCCTGCTTAAGGAGAGACTCGCACTGTGCATGTAGAGTGACCACAGCTTGAGCGTAAGTATCATGGCTCTTGTCGACGACACTGTACAAGTCTCCAGCTAGGGCGCAAAGGCTGCCAGTGATGCGTTCGTAGCTGACATCGGAAGCATCTGAATGCGAACGCTGATGGTGGGTACTGGGCTTGTGAACAAAGTTTGGCGACATGGGGACTTGTTCGTGCTGGATATCATTGGGAGGCAGGTAGTGCTCCTTTGAATGCTGTCCGTTGTATTGAGCAGCCTGTACTGCGGCCATATCATGGAAGCTTCCAACCGGGTTCAACATCCGAGTCTGCATGATGGAGGGCATATTCGGACCCACACCAAGATTACCATGCTGGTCACGCCAGTTCTCGTAGACCGGACGTGCAGTCATTGCGTTTCTTCCTGCAACAGCGGGGCCTGGACATTGCCAGTCAGTATCAATGTCAGAGACAGAGTAAGGAATTGACTGACGTCCAGGCTCAACTTGCACTGGTGGATCGGCTATCTGCCCGGTGAAGTAATGAGCGTACAAACAGTCCTCATCGCTGTGCTTGCATTTTCCGTGCGCTTTCCAGAAGTAGCAAGTGAGATGCTTGACAGAAGGTGCAGCCTCAGGAGAGACCCTAGGACTTGGGAGTGCATTTACAGATGGAGTGGGTGAGCCAACGACTCGCCAGGACTGAGCTTTGGATGGAGTCTGCGGCATGGCAGGAGTTGGAGCGTAGCGAGGAGCATGTGATGGTGATAAGTTCATTGAATCGTTCGGCTTGTTCCAGATTGAAGGACGCTGCTGAGTTGCAGTATTTGAAGTAGGCCACTGTCCGCGAGCTTGAGGTGGTGTATAAGACTCCATGATTGCTTGTAAAAGTGCAAACTCTGATACCACTGTTGTTAACACAATTGTATATAGTGCCGGGGTAATATTACGAGCTTGCGGAAAGACGACAGCAAGGTGTTGATTATGGCCGAGGTAGCGACTTACATCACAGTAGCTGAACCGGCGCCTTGATATTGATGGTGTTTGTGAAGAAAGTCGAGGCAATTAGGATTGTAAACGTGGCGAGGTTTCAGACGATGAACGCAGATGCGTCATTGGCATTCAAGTGAATGATTGAGAGTGGCATCAAAAGTAACTCAACGTTACGCCGCCTCAACAACACATACTTTGATGAGAGAGAATATCGGAAAAGTTCGACAGAAGCTGGCCCCGCAATGGAGTCGAATAACCAGAAGAACACCACAGCACATACGACAAGCTCCCTCCTTGGTTACGTCTAGCATTGCCTTACATTTTTACCCTACTAGGCCATACTGGTGACTCGAAGCTCTCCGACGCATTCGAATCGATACATGGCCTAAGTTTTACCCCAGAATGCGCCTTTGTTTGACTACGGCCGCGAGGTATTTGCAAAGTCTTTGCGGTTATTTCAGGGTGATATCAAAAGCCTGAAGCCAGGGATTGTCGAAATAAGCGGAAGGACTTCCAGGTTGGGATCTAGGCAGTAAGGTCAGGCTCCTATATTGGAAATGAACAGTTAATCAATTCGAGCGGGCCTTCGACTGCAGGAAGTTGAAGAAATCAGCAAAGTATGTGGAAGATGGAGAATGATTTTACGAGGCCGTGATGTTATATGAGAATGCATTCGGCATTTGAATCAAGCTCTTGATATGCACACGCTATTGTAGTAGGTACTGCCATGTGGAATGACGAGAAGCACTCACTCAGCCAGAAACCTTAGAAGCATGACCTTGTACAAGTCCCAGTGTCTTCGCTTCGATACTGACAGCCTCCGGTATCTCGTCGTTGATAGCGTTACCTTTTGGCGACCATCCTAGTAGTTTTCGAGCCCGTAGAGCTCTACCTCTTGAGTTGGATCCCCATAGCAGGGCACCATACGATCTGAGCTGGTTTGCATCATCGCCAGACATAGCAACCACATCATCTGCAGGAATAAAGCCCTGTTCATGAAAAGCTGTGGCTATCGCCTTGGATACATCTCCCCAAGCATGCTCCCCGTTCTCAGTGAAGTAGTACCCGTCTTTGCCCCAAGTTGCTTTTCCACCACCATCAACTGCAGCCTCAATAAGCTTGAGATAGCAATCGCTTAAATCGTTTACATGCACATTATTCCAGTACGATTTCCCTTCCCCAACCTGGATGCCTACCTTTGTCTCCAGTGTACACTTCACTAAGTCAGGGATTTGAATACTCCTCTGATTTCCTGGACCACGTCCTGTCCCATATATACATGGCGGGCAGACAATTGCAGTCTTAACTTTTGATGGGTCCTTTGTTCCTACATCAAGAATGATCTTATCGACATTGTGGTGAGGAGCGTGGTCTGGTAGGGCAGTGATCTCTCCAACCCCTTCCCAGTCGTCGTAGATCTTAGAAGAAGCTTCGCCAAATATGTTACGCTCCAAATCAGCAAAAGCTAATATACCAGTACCAGATGTATGGATCAAGTAGCCTGGCTTGTCTTGCGAATTAGCAGTGAGCCCTGTGCCTAGTGTCCTTGCGGCTCCTTCATGATCGGCGTTGGCACAATCTGAAAAGCGTCAAATTCTCCTGTTGCTGGATTCCTCGGGAATGGCTATAGAGCCTTACGCAGAATAATGTCTGCCTTCTGAGCCTCTTCATCCAACAGTTCTGCACTGTCTAAATCGCCATAGACAAGTCTTACGCGCAAGTATTGACTGGCTATCTGGGCACCTTTGTCGCTGTTGCGCACGAGACAAGTAATGTCATAATCGGGATGCGCTTGCACAAGGCGATAGAGAGCATCTCCACCAATATACCCAGTGGCTCCGGTTCTGACGATGACTCTTAGCTGGCTTCTTTATTATATCAGTTGTAGCGCTTACACAAAGACCTTTGGAGTCATGATGAGTGGCCTTTCTGTGGGAGGGAATCCCCAGAAATTGGATAAGCTGGGTTACCACATGGTCGTCAAAAGGGAGTTCTCTGAGGTAGTTGTTGAAGTATGAAGGCACCGAAGTAGGTAGACAAGGTAAGGTAGAGTAGGTACCGTACTTTAGCTTAGCCTTACTGTAGCGTCACGGATGACGCATAAAACACTAGTGCTGTGATTGGGTAGAGAATGAGACAACGAGCATCAAATGAAATATTGACGCTAAAACGAGCCAGCCTCACGATACCTTCCATTGTTGTTCGCTGCGTGAATACAGTATGTAGGTATCTACCTTAGTAGCAAAAGATAATGGACAACACTTAGTATACTCCCCGTACACCCGGCACCTTGTACAATTTCTCGGAAACCTAAGCAATCAGACCAGCATATCCTCACCTTTGTTTCAAGCTCGATATCCTTACGCCCAGCTACAACGCCCGACTCTAAACGATAACACCAGATATAGATGCGCAGTGGGATCATATATAAAGCGGCTGGCTGAAGAGCCCGCGTGGGCCTGAGCTAATGGCTCCAGGTGGTGGAGGGAAGCGAAAGCGAGGGGATCGGAATTTCTCCAATGATGATAGGCAGAATGCGTCCAGACCTTCACCCCACCGCCCTGAGAGCTTGAATCTTGCCCAGCAAAGTCCGTCGCCGCAGCAAAACAGCTTCAATAGGGAACAATATGATCTGCGCGGCGGGGCGCGACGACGAGGAAGTCGAGGCGGGCGTGGAGGCGGGCCTCAACGCAGTCCTATGAACAGCTCAAACGCCAACCCGGTTCAATCCAGACCTACAAACCCTCCGCTCAAGCACATGTCTTCTCCCCCTGCGCCAGCGGCGACTCAAGTCGAACCTGCTCCGGAACCTGCACCTCAGCCATCTCCTGCTGGAAACACCGTACCCACTTCCGCTACCAACGCCCCATCGATTTCTAGCTCATCACAAAACCAGCTATCACTACCGCAATATCATTATGATTACGTTATTGACGAGCGGTTGTACACTTGGGCTGACAAGGGGCGAAAAGCTGTTGTGGACTGTGGTGTACAGGCTTGCACTGACAAGGACCCCTTGGTTCTTGGGCTTCTTTTTCAAGAGGTGGTAAGGTCAGGTATCGATAAGCGGTTGGAACCTACAGATGCTGGCTCCCTCATCAGAGAGATCCTTGAGCGAGATGCTTCGAGTCGTGGCTCTCCTAATGCTATAGTCGACCACTCCTCCTTTGATGCGAACTCACTATTTCTGGATTGTATTTCGATTATAACGGAGTTGGCTGGATCGAATGCGGTATTGCAATCCTTGGTCTTAGCAACAGGCGCGTCTCCGCACCTTATGCGGTGCGAGTTGGATAGTACTCTATTGGAAAGCCTTGGAATGATCCGTAATACGTTCGTGAGAGTGGGAATTCGCCAGCAAACAAATCTGCTGTATCGCCAATCGAATTACAATCTCCTACGGGAAGAGACGGAAGGATATTCGAAACTCGTCACAGAACTCTTCACGACTAGCAGTAGCGAACCATTAACCAGTGAAGTCGTCGAGGAAACGTTTGAACGGGTCAAGGGCATGATCGGCGCCTATGACTTGGACGTGGGAAGAGTTCTTGACAAAACACTCGATGTATTTGCGGCTGTGTTAGTCAAGCAATATCGGTTCTTTGTCAAATACCTCCGGGCAAGCTCCTGGTGGCCGCAAGACAGGACCTTCAAGGGAGCTATGAACGGTCTAGCGCCAACTGCTTTACCAAAATGGGCCTTGCCAGGTTCCTCAGGTCGACCCATCAGTGACGAAGGACGGGAAGAACTTGCCAGAACGAGGGACGAACGGGACAAGCTTTTCTGGAAGAGAACAAAGGAAATCTGTATGGCAGCGTTTTTTGAAATTGGTGGTCGAAGGGCCGAAGCTGAAGTGGCTGTGACCGCCAATAAGAATGCCTCCGATTTGCCCCAATCTGACGAAGACCAGAAATGGATCGAAGCTACCGGTACACTACCGCCTCCCGGCAATAAAGTTGCTGCGCAGGTACTTGGTTTCAAATTGCGGTTCTACAGCTCTTCTGCGCGGGATCCTACTGATGTCCTTCCTGTCAACCTGATATATCTGGCGGCCCTGCTTATCAAAGTTGGTTTCATCTCACTGCGAGACCTGTATCCTCATCTCTGGCCTGCCGACGAAGCCATGGAAGCCGTTAGGATGGAGAAGATGAAGGAGAAAGCCGAAAGAGAGAAGCTTAACCGGCCAGGGGGTGGCACTATGAATGCTTTGATGACTGCGCCAGCTTTGGTAGACGACACTCCGCCAGGTAAGTTGCGAGAAATCGAGAGGTCAAGAGAAGCAGAAAAGGTACGAGCGCTTGAAGCCGCTCGTAACAACTTTCTGAAGGTAGATACCGCCAAAGAATCGACCCCCGCCCCAGTGCCGCCGGAAGAAAAAGAAGAGCTTCCAGAACCAGCAGACCAAAAGGTTCAATTATTGAAGAGCCTTCTCTGCATTGGTGCCATCCCAGAGTCACTTTACATGCTTGGTCGCTTTCCATGGCTCCCAGACGCCTTTCCAGATCTTCCGGAACACATCCATCGCATTTTACACCACTGCATCAGCAAAGTATACGAGCCATTACGTCCGCTCACTGAACGTGCCGACCTGCGAGAACAACAGAAGATTCCGGATCCCGACCAATCAGGTGCAGCCAAAAGTCAAATTAAGCTCGCTGATACACCACCACGCAAAATCATGCGATGGGCACAATTAGACAAGGACGACACGAACGAGAGTATCGACTATCGGTTCTACTGGGATGACTGGGCCGATAATGTCCCCGTGTGTCAATCTGTCGATGATGTCTTCCTATTGTGCTCCACTTTACTCAATTATACTGGGGTCAAAATTGGGCAGGATACCGCGCTGCTACTCAAGTTGTCCCGGATAGGAAGTCACTCTTTGGCTACGAACCCTTCCGAAACGAACATGTCTCGGTGGATCGATCTATCGAAACGATTAATTGTTCCCGCTCTCAGTCTGACGAAGTGCAATCCTGGCGTCGTGAATGAAGTATTCGAGCTCATCAAGAACTTCTCCACGACTACTCGATACTCTATCTATGCCGAATGGTACTTGGGGCAAATTTCTCGCCTACCAGACATGAAGGTGGCATTTGATCTAGCAAGAGCTGAGACCAGGGACGTTCTCAAACGTATCAGCAAGACTAGCGTCAAGCCAATGGCGCGAGCTCTGGCAAAGGTAGCCTACGCATCTCCAGGAATCGTCTTCCAGGTAGCTCTTGCGCAAATTGAGTCGTACGACAATCTAGTAGAAACAGTCGTCGAATGTGCACGATATTTTACATACCTTGGTTACGATGTGCTGACTTGGTCTTTGATGAGCTCTCTTGGTGGGCGAGGAAGAACTAGAGTTCAGGCAGACGGGATGCTAACAAGTAGGTGGTTAGCTACGCTGTCCTTGTTTGCTGGAAGAGTCTTCAAGCGATATTCAGTCATGAATCCCGCACCAATCCTTCAATACGTCGCAGAACAGCTTCGTATCGGCAATTCAACAGACCTCATTATTTTGGGAGAGATTACCAATTCCATGGCCGGGATTGTATCAGAGACACTTTTCAACGACGCCCAGGTCCTGTCAATGGCTGGTGGTGACCTCTTGCAGTCCCAGACGATGTTGCAACTGCTTGATAGGCGGCATGAATCAAAAATCACTGCTAGGCGGCTTGTCAAATCTCTTACAGAGCCGAAACTAGCTGGTCAGATCCTGATATCCATTGCTCATGAACGACAAACATGCATCTTCAAGATCCCAGAGGAGGACGCTCATGTTAAATTACTGGGCAACCTGTTCGATGAGCTCCACCGTATCCTGACACAGTACCTAGACCTCCTGCGAAGTAATTTGTCGATCAGAGATTTCAATTCTCTGGTGCCAGGCGTTTCGCAACTAATCAATGACTTTGGCGTTGAACCCAGTGTCGCTTTCTGGATCAGTCGCCCTAGTATTTCTGCGGCAATGGTAGAGTACGACGCAAGCAATTCGAAGCAGAATCTTGACCAGAGGAAGTCTCCAGCGAGGGAAGTAACCGATGACCTCGTGCCAAAACTAGAAAATTGTGTTTCGGATGTTGATGCAAATTTGGGAGAAGCCACAGGAATGCTCGAGGAGGCTCAAGGCAGCGCATCAATGCCGCTGGTAAATGGGGTTTCATGTAGCGACGGTGTTGATGTAGAGATGAAAGATGTAGCAACGGCTACAGATACTGCACCTCCACCAATTACCACTCAAAGTGATGTCACGAACGAGCCATGGCATCCTGTCCTCCGGAACATTATGGACGAAATCCGCCCTGCACTTCCGGACAAGACTTGGGAAATCTTGAGTCGGCCCTTTTATGTCACATTCTGGCAACTCTCACTCCGTGACATGCTTGTTCCAACCCAAAGCTACGAGGACGAGATTAACCGGCAAAAGAAAAAAATCCTGACGATCAACAGTGATCGATCAGACATCAGTATTCTAGGCACGCAGAAGAAGGACCGAGAGAAGAAGGCTATCAACGATCTACAGGATCGCTTGCGTGCAGAACTCAAAGATCATGTCCAAGTCTATCAACAGAACAGATCACGCCTTGGAAAGGAAAAAGAGCACTGGTTCTCGGGGTCCTGGGGCAAGTGGGATGCATTGAATATAGCTCTAATCGAGCGTTGCTTCTTCCCTCGAATCCTCATTTCTCCGGTAGATGCAATGTACACGTTTAAGATGCTGAAGTTCTTGCATTCCTCAGGAGCCACCAACTTCCGAACCATGGGTGTCCTCGATCAGCTGTTCAAAGAGAAGAGATTGACGTCTATGCTGTTTCTCTGCACAGCTAAGGAGGCAGAGAACTTTGGTCGCTTTCTGAATGAGGTTCTCAAAGACCTTGCTAAATGGCATTCTGACAGGACCGTCTATGAAAAGGAGGCTTTTGGTACAAAGAAGGATCTGCCTGGCTTTTGTAGAAAGATGACAAATGAAAAGTCAATTCTTCTTTTTTGGGACTACGAAGAATTTCGACGGGTAGTATACAAATGGCATCGGAATCTGAACACTGCTTTGAAGACCTGCATCAGCAGCAGCGAGTACATGCATATCCGCAATGCGATCAATATCCTCAAAGCAGTACATCAGCATTTCCCGGCTGTGAACTGGATGGGCCAAAGCCAGGTTACTAGTATCACCGAGCTTAGCAGGTCGGAATCAAGGGACGATTTGAAGATTGCAGCGACTTCCTTGTTGGGCAACCTCAAACGACGAGAAAAGGATTGGGTAATCCCGCAAGCTTTCCAATGCGTATGTATTTGAAACGAATGAGCAGTATGATTTCTGCTAACGTTTAGCAGAGCGAAGCTGTTCCGAATGGTACCACTGGCCGTACCGGTTCTGCCAAACCAGCAACTCCGCAACCTGAGAGTGATTCAACAAAGAACTTGAACCCTAAGGCCCCCGAATTTCAACCAAGCCCTCGACCAAGGTTAGTCAATTAGCCAGACTAGCTATGACATGTCACTGATTCGGAGTCTTACAGTATCAACGGCCCTCTAAAGTCCGCAAAGACTACATCAGGAAGGCTTGAAGTTGAAGATGGCGAGATTGAAGATGCGAAGATGTCCGATACAGCAATAAAGGGAACAGTCCCAACTATTGCAGAACACCATGTCCAACCGATCTTGGTAGATGCTACCGAACAAGCTTCCACATCGATGCAACCTGCGGCTCCGCCAGACCCGATACCTAATATCCCGAGCCAAGAAACAACACAATCTGAATCTCTTCAAATACCAATAACCACGCAGACAAAATTACAAGGACCAGACACAAAACCTGCTCTATCGGTCCCAATCAGCCACTCTCCCATCCCTCCTCGGCCAGAAGTAAGTAGAAGTGTATCTGATTCTGTTAATGGCCGCCTGCCGCATACCCTACCTAGTCGCCCTGAAGCACTCCCAGTCAGACCCACGGAGCATCGAATGCCCGAAAGGCCCAATGACCCGACTTTACGTGATCATGGACGAGATTCGCGATTCCCCGAACGCGGTCGTGTTGATAAACCTGGGGATATACTGCGCGATAAAGTGCCCGAGCGCCATGCTCCTGGGTCATATCCCCGAGGTTACGAGCGCTCTAATGAAAGACACAACATTGGGGATCGAGGTCGCGTTGACCCAGGGTGGAAAGGGGAGAAGGACCTATCAGGTCGACCTGGATTTGACAACGGGCATGGTCTATCGCACTCTCGAGATCCGCGACCGTTGTCGCAGGACAGACCCGAGCGACCTCACAGGGACAGACCATACCCCGAGGAACATCATAGTGCAAGAAATTCCGACACTCAGGGTCCATCTAGCAGAGAGACTGCAATGGCTCCACCGCGATCCACTATCCCTCAACATCCAGATCGAGTTGCTCTTATTCAGGGAAACCAGGATCTTGATCGAACGCCTTCTAGTAGTCGCCATTCCGACCGCCGCCTTGAGCGGCATGAGAATTATCCTAGTACTGAGCGGAGTTCTCGTGGGCCATCTCCATCGAGAGTTGATGATCGCCGTCAGACACGTCAAGACACCCACCGCGATGGGCGTCCACCCCCCGATGCCCGTCGTGGGGCCGTTGATTTGACCAATTCTCATCCCTTGCGATATGATGATTCACATCTCCCAACCGGTCCTCGGACCGATCGCCCAAGCGGAGTAGGCCAGAATGATAGATTCGGAGAATTAAATAAGATTGCATCTGCGGCCTTGCCAGCCCACGATCCAAATCATGGGCGGCTGAATCATGAATCAAGCCACAACAATCGACAGTCAGAGCAATACGGTCGGCTTAATCCAGGCCCTGATGTATCCTCTAGCTCCAGGATGTCAAATGGACATCATGCGCCCTCCATCCGGGGAGCTAGTCGAAATGTCAGCGCGCCGCAACCTCATGTTGCTTCTCACAACTCAATTTTAAGTACAGACGTCCAAGAAAAGCAGGCTCCCACAGGTCCTGCTTCAAACCGTGGCCCACCAAACCGTGGCCCCACGCGTAATTCGGCGCCTTTCCCGCGGTCCGACTATGTACAACCATCAGCGTCACTGACACCAGTAACTGAAACACCTGATACCGCAGGCATCCATCCGGATCGCCTTAAAGCCATTCAAGGGCCTGGGAATGCTCTCAGTACTAACAGCTCCCACGATCAGAACACTGGTCGTGCACCAAGACCTAATCTTCCACCAGTCGCAGTCCCAGTACCGACTGGCCCTCGTGGATCAAACAGCCAACTCCCGAGTCCCATGGCCCCCTCGCCAGGAAGCCGTGGGCCTCCAACAGGGCCAGCGTTTGCGAACGAAAGGAACCGAGGAGACAAGCGCTTTGCCGGTCTTCAAAATATGCTCCAGCAAGCAGGCACGCCAAATGGCCCTGAGCGCTCAGGTCAAGGCGCGAGCATCCGTGGCAGAGGTGGTCGGGCCAACAATATTGGCCCGCCGGCTTCGCATTCTGGACCACCTACACCTTCTGGGGCTCGACCGGATCCATTTCCTCCCACCCGAGCAGATCTGTTCGCTGGGAGATCCAGTGGGCCACCTACTCCGCAACACGGCGAAGACGACGGGGGCTACGGCAGAGATGGTAGAAGGGAAGGGGCACACGATCATATGCGGGAAGGTGAGCGGCGATCCGAGAGGCACCGCGGCAATGGCTCGCATAGCAGAGACAAGCCACCAGAGCCTCCCATGCCGCCGCGGGAAGAGGAGCGGCCACCACGCAGAGAAAACTTGAGGGAACGCCCACGAGGCGGCGAACATCCGAATGAGAGGGACATGAGAAGACCAACACGAGACGATCCGGGTCGTGAGAGGCGTGCGGACTCTGATCGACGATCTATGAATGATTGGGCAGCAAACGAGAGGCATGGGGCGCAACTTGATAGACGGGACGAGAGGGAGAGAAGGGACGGTGGGAGCATTGGGAGGAAGAGAGGCCGGGGCGGGGAAGAGATGCCGGTCGATCGCTCTCACCCGGACACCAAGAGGCCCAGGAGGATGCAGTAAGGCGGATAGAAGGGAAAGATGGCATGTGGGAGAGGATATACTACTGTACCAGCAGGCATCAGATGGCGTACAACGGGTGCATTCCAGGAAGCTTTAGGATGAGCGTGTCGTGTTCGATATCCATTTCGTGCCCGCCGGCGCTTCGAATGTGTTTTAGTAGCATTGAGAGTTTTTCAGCCACGATTGTTGCTCAACGTGCACACAGCATTGATCTGGCTTTTCCACGTTCTACCGAATTCATTGAGATACAAGACAGCAGTTTTCTACGATTTCTGCTGGACTAGACTTGTGTAGAACCATCTTGTATACGCAAACACCGTTCTATACGACAGCCATATCTTATATAGTTCGACTGCACTATAAAATCAAGGTGCTGAAACACGCAACAAGCGGCAATTTGCAAAAGCTGAATGGGGACCTTTTCCCAGCTTGTACTGTACATAGTTCTACATGTGAACCCATCCAGAGTTTTTTGTTTTTAATGTTTAGAAATGAGTTCTGGAAAAGAGGCTTTGTTCGGGTTGTTTCAGGATCCTAGACCCGCTGGCTCAGAATAGTCATGGCATGCGCGAGGGCGGGGTCTGAGGGCAGGGGGGAGGGGGGGGGGGGTTGGGTGCAAAGAATAAGTTTATTTCGATAAATACATGCGTCTGTACTCTGTAGATCTGATCATGACACTTGGACCAGTTAATTACCTTTACAAGAGGTGCGTCGATTCTATGAACCCCCCCCCCTCGAGGCTCGAACAGAAGCAATTCATATCACCCTTGCTCTCTTTCTTTCAGACTCAGTTCTTGCCCTTCTGCACTAACCTGCGGCACCCAGGGGTGTTTCCACTTTGTTTCCCACTTTACGCGATCCATGTACCGCACGCCCTGTCATGGATGTCATTGGGCGCAGCATCCGGGGTAATGGCAGACGGTGGCACGCGCTTGGGACGCATCTTCATGGGCTGGACCATTGGGTTTCCTGCATGATGCATCTTTGCTTCGGTTCTTCAGGGTATCCCGGTATACATTCTACATAGAGGGCGACAGGGGGGGAAGGATGGATTGAGGGGTGATTGGATTTGATTGGTTGCAGGCAGGGAAGATGGCAGATGGCGGCTTAGAGATCAATCTCCTCGCTCAACGAACTAAAACCGCCGCCGCCCATGGCTCGCAGGGAATCAGGAATGGGCATTGGGCCACTACGACGAGTATTGTATGTACTAGCTAACCACCTAACTAACCGTCCTCCGTAGTGAAATACTCATCTCTCCTGAACCGACATCAATAGAATTGGATTTCACTCATAATATATTCTATTCTAGCGAATATACGCCTTCGCCAACCCATCGTACCTGCTTCGTCTCTGGAAAGAATCAAAGTCTTGTCCATCGGCAATTGTCCCCCATCGCCGTAAGAACCCGATATGTACCAACAACCCACGGCCTAGGCACTTCAAGCTTCCCTGCTGCTTCGCCTAAAGCAGGACTCGAGAGGCGCAGAGACAGCCACGAAAATTCCGCAGCATCTCTTTCTTTGGAAACCAACCAACACACTGCTGCCCGAATATTGATTGGAAGCACTCAATTGTGCGACTTACCGTCAGGCTGCCCCATCATGAAGCGAAAATTCTCTCTCTCGTCGTTACGACTGGTAAGTGGCTACCGTGTACCCCTCCAGAAGCTTCGGACCAGTCCGCCGCATGTATATGAAACATGCAGTCATACAAAAGGCTGACATTCACCCAGAGGCTGTCGTCCACAACAGCAGAGGAAACACAGGAATTTGATGGATTAGAGTCACCACCGTACAGCCCAACCCCGTCCGAAATGGAACGTCCAACCTTTTCGCCAGAGATCGAAGCAGAGCTTCACCGCGCATGCGCCGTCATAATCGGGGAAACCAATCCTTCGGCGGATGAGGACGAAGACTTACCGGCTCACCAGGAGACACTGAGAAAGTATGAGGAATACAAGGCAAAGAAAGCGGCCGAGCAGGCTCGTGCTGCTAGAAAGGAACATCACTCAACTGCTCGCCGCCGGGATGAGCCTCGCCAACCGACCCCCAAAATCGCTCCGTATGTTCCAACCCACGCAGCCAGGGATAACATGGCCAAGCTGCCGTCCTTTCCTTTCGAACCTCTCGAACCGACTCACACCAAACTGTCTGCGGGTGGTCGAAGCAAGGGCAAGGAAGCCGACGATCCTCTTGCTCATGTTCGTGCCTCTCTGGACACCCGACCGAAAACTTCGGCTGCTGCTTGTATAGACTACAACGGTCCGTCGGCTGACACGAGCGCTTCGACATCCCGCACCAACACGACGTACGATGACCGTGGTCGTCCAATTTCCACCGGATTAACCTCGATAGCGTTGACGCCTGGCGATGAAAAGAGAGCCTCGTACATGAATAAGCGCGTTTCGGAACAGGTCCTCCAAGACGGAACGTCCGCCTCGCTTGCAGACGCTACGGCCAAAGCGTGGATGGTGCACGAACTCGCTCGTCGCCGTGCCGAGTATGACAAGAGTGGCAACGCAGGGAGGCCGGGGAGTACGAGGTCGGTGCAGACCAGGCAGTATGAGCCCTCTGAACGGCCGTTGAGCCGAGCCGGCAGCATAGCCGGCAGTGTAAGAGACGGGATTGTAGGATACATTCGACCAAAGGCTAGTATGGACAGTATGCGGTCGGGAAGGGAAGGCGGTTTATCGAGGACCCAGAGCCGCTCTAGCAGTGTCAAGAGTGGGAATGGGTCCAAGTTCTCATGGCGCCCCAAAGATTTGAGGAGAAAGGGAAGCTGGAGTTCTTTCCGTAGTGCGAAACCAGAACGGGAAGAAGCAACCGGTGCCGGCGACAAGGGACCGAACCTGAACCGTGCGTTACCTGCATTGCCTGGTTTAGATCAGTACAAGGAGAAGAAGCAGCCCACGCACGTTGCCTTGCTTATGCGGGGTGGTCGTAAAGCTGCCGAGAAGAAGCCGCATGTGGAAGCAACGATCATCGATGATGATGGGATAGAGCGGACGCTCAGCCAGTCCGATGAACGACAGCGACAAAAAGACATGAAGAGAGCAGTGCAAGAGAAGATGAAGAAGGGAGCCATTGTCGCTTCCGAGAGATCGACACATCTTGCCGTCTCGGGCCAACACCAGCAGTCGCTCAGTAGACCTAGTACGACCATGTCTGCTGCCACCAATCCATCCGTCACCAATCTGGAAACCCCAAGGGCAGCAGAGCAAAGCGAGAAGAAGCCAGGTCTAAGGCAGAGACTGACTAAATTCTGGAGTATGGGCAGTGATAAGGGAATGGGGGGGCAGAGAAAGAATTTGGGAAACATAGTGGTTGCCAACTGATGGATTCTGGTTTCCCGATGGTTTGGTTCGTATGCATTATCGTTTTCGTTTGGGCGTTCAAGAAGCGGACACTCATTGGTCTGTTTCTGTTTCTGTTTCTGTTTCACCGACTATTTCCATTCTGCCACATACTATCTTTCTCTTCTCCTGTGCATCGCAGTGGGATAGGGCGTTTGCTCGACCTTGTTTGAGGGGCTCTCGGATGATTTCACGAGGATCTTTAATGCACTTAATGTCTATACGGCGAGAGTAGGGCGACTCTGGGCTGTTGCTATCCACCGCATCTTTCAAATCTTTGTCTATATATTAACCGGTATTTACGTTTGGGGGTTAGAAAGGGACTCCTTTTACTCATGTATTTAAATTTAAAATAATGTAGATGGTACATAGTTATGGTATATAAGGTACTTCACTCATCCCACCCCAGCATGCGGCACTTTCTGCAAGTCTGATGGGTAGAGCAGCAAGAGAACTCTTCTCATGCAAACTGTGCCAATCCTTGGATACGGCTAGCCTTATCTCGGCATTGCTTACTTCGCGGATCAGTCTCCGCTCCATATGTATTACTCTTTCACATAAACGCTTCCATCACTCTTCCACTTATCTCTACCACCGAACCCGATCATGGCTCCCATACCAGCCCTCTTCAGCGTGCCCATTGAGCCCAAAGGCAGCATCATTTGCACCCAGCACGCTCCTAGCACTTACCTCCTCACTTTCCAATCTCCACCAGATAACAGGCTTCTTCCGGCCTTTTGCAAGTCAATGCTTCTTGCCCTTGATATCCTGGATCATCGCTTTCCAACAGGTGTGGTGGTGACTACGTCTGGGATCATGAAGTTTTACAGCAACGGATTGGACTATGAATCTGCGATGAAGACGAAGGGTTTCTTTGCCGATAGTTTGTACCCGCTTTGGCGGAGGCTGTTGACGTAGGTTCTTCTCCTTGCATTGACGTCTCGACTTCCATCCGCACTTTTCTTTGTGGTGTTGACAAGCTCGCCGTGGAATAGCTACCCAATGCCCACCATTGCCCTCATGAATGGCCACGCCTTCGCCGCCGGCTTCATGGCCGCAATGATGCACGATTACCGCATTATGAACCCCCACCGCGGTTTCCTCTGCCTCAACGAGCTCGATTTCGGCGCTCCTCTCAAACCCCCCATGGCCTCAATCTTCCGAACCAAGCTCCCCAGCCCAAATACCTACCGTACCATGGTCTTGGAGTCCAAGAGGTTCAACGCGTTAGAAGCGCTCAAGGAGGGCATTGTGGATGGTTTGGGGGGCGTGGACGAGGTGCTGGCTTTTGTGGGAGAAATGGGACTGGCGGAAAGGGGAAAGAGCGGGGTTTATGGGAGGTTGAAGGCGGAGATGTGGAGGGAAACGGTCGCTTTTCTTGATAATGCTGAGGGGAGCGATCGACGGGAGGAAAGAGAATTACAGGATCAGAACAGGAGACAAGAGGAAGAAAAAAGGAGGGTTGAAGCTTGGGAACGTGGCCGAGGGAGTGTGCTATCGAAGCTTTGATATCAACATGGAAGCACCAGGAAGAGGGAGTGGTAAGCGCTAGGAAACACTGCACTGGGGGATATCCGATGACGTTATGACGGAAAAGGCAGCTCATGCCGATACCGGACTACCAACGGTCTAAATTGGAACCAACAACTGGCGGCATACGATCAGCACGAGCCTAAAGTCGCTGGGCGATCTTTTGGTCATGATGAAGGTTTTTCATACTGATCGCATATCTACTGGAACATAACCATTCTATCCCTTCCTGAAGGCGTTCCTGTCCATTCCCTATGGCGGCCCCATCTTCCTACGCCAGCATCATCACTCCCACCGTGACCAATCTCCCGCCACCGCCCTTTCCTTCGACTCACCCTTCCTCTTCCCTCGGAGATCTCACGACAACTCTCTTTTCACCCTCCAGCCTCCTTTCCTCTCCTTACCTCGACCCCATATACCACCTTATCAACGCCGCATTCGCCGGCTCACACACTGTCGGCTCGGTCGAACACCTTCCCAGGGATCTCATCCGCCTAGGCAACCCGCAGCAACTCGTTGAAGAGGTGGGAGAGGACGGATTTACTATTGTTGTATTTGCTTCCAATGCTTATACCAAGGGTGAGCCGGAGAAGAGGCCAATAGCGACAGCGAGTGCCAAACCCTGGAAAGAAGACGCAGGTGAATGTGCCGTAGGAAGCGAAACCAACCGACTTTTCAAACGCAAAACCCGATCCACCCCCTCGGTGAGCACCTCCAACCACTTACCCAACAACGTCCCGCAATGGGAAATCCTCATCATGGTCGTTGACCTCGCCTACCGGAACCGTGGTCTCGCCACCACCCTTATCGATACCGTCGTCCAAGAAATCAAACGCCGCGTCTTTCCTTGTCCTTCACCCGCCCCAACCGCCGGGGAAAAGCAAGAAGGAGAACAAGAACAGGACCGAAAAATCGTCCTGATGCTCACCACAATGAAAGAGAAAAGCGAGGGCTACTACCAGAAAAGGGGCTTTGTAACGACGCAAGAACGGAGGTTTGCCAAGGGCGAAGTGGGGTCGAGAGATGGGTTTGGTGTCGCTGAGATGGAGCGCGTCGGTTAGCAGATGGCGCGGTATAGGGTTTGGATATTGGTGTCTATATATTATATACACCCCGAACTTAGGATTGAAGATTGCCATTTTGGTTCGGGAACGGGAGCAGGGCCGCTTTAGAGGGAGCATCGAGGGAGCAGGGGGCGCAGCAAGGGAGCACTGAGGGAGCAAGAGGGAGCACTAAAGGAGCAGAGGGGGCTATCGAGGGAACCTGTTCTGACTCCTTGTATGTCGGCTATGATTCCCTATCTGTGTAGACTGCTATTCAACGATGATAGGTCAACGATGTCCATATTGTCATCATCATCATCGACATCATCGCCTAGCTCTGGGAGATTAAACCTTTTATTACCGTAATCGAAGCTCTGGGTTTTCTCGGGGTCGCGAAACGTGTTTAGGCTCACGTCCCGCCTCTCTTTGTCTTTGATGGGGGTGGTGGATGGCGAGGAAAGAATCGCCGACCGTATGACAAGGCGTAAGTATGAGACAATCCTTGAGCCGTCGCCACCTTTCCAATCTAGCTTGCGGCTACGTGTGAGCTGATAAATTGATTTAGCAAACCACTACTCGATAGGAAGAAGTTGATCCAATTACTCACCTCGCTTGAGTTATCCAGACGCCAAAACTGAAACTCGTTGCCGTCTGTGCTTAGCCCATACACAAGCTTGTTCTGCTTGCCTTGGCCCTCTCTTGTGCGGTGCACAATACCTGTACGTAAATCAATAACAATACAGTGATATAAGCCGAAGAAAACACGATGGATTACTTGCCCATATATGCTACTAGTTGGCCATCCGCCATAGAGAGCATGCCTTCTCTTTTCGCCTCGATAAGAATCAAATTCGTCCCCATAGGTTCGTCTTTGTCATACCAGAGCGAATAGTCTGCAATACCCTGCAGTACGCGCTTTTCCTTTCGATAAGTCACAAGGCGGTTGAGCTTGGTTTCGAATCGCAAGAGAAGAGGAGCTGGATCGGAAGACGGAGTTGTAGGACGGGCAAGTAATTGCGTTGACGGCGCCGCGTTAGGTTGGTTATACTCCCGAAGAGCAAGTCGCTTCTCTTCGCCGATACAGATGATGAGAATGTCATTAATCTGTGATCGCGCGAGAGCTTCATTTGCCAACGACCCTTCTGTGACAAACAGATACTCATTCTTGATAGCGACTGCAGAAAATGGGTATCAACCAGATCAACACAGGATATAAAATACCTAGAAGGGCAGGTATTTCGCATAGGTCATTATCCGCTAGCGCCCACGCATCAAAGAGCTGGTTATATCTCAAGTCAAATATCTGGATGGCATCTTTCAGATCAAGACTGCTGGCCGGAAGCTTGGGATTGATATCAGCCACCGATACGGAGTACACGGATGATAATAGTCAAAAAGCCATAATAGCTCACAGAAGTCGGCAGCTGCTTCAATTCATCGAGCAGAGCCTCAAGATCCTGCCTGAGAGTGTCATCTAGCTGAGGTAGGATATGCTGTTCGAGCCACTCAATTGGGACAGCCTTCTTCGGCTTTGTTGTGGGCATATTGAGAAGTGAGAGTGAGATTGGTGCTTGTCAACTTTGATTGGAGGCGGGGGTGTGGAGGCTGAAGGGAGCCGAAGGTGCGAACCTGCCAGTGCCAGCGCGATCTCGCTAACTTAATGCGGCGCTACTAGTCTCAAAATAACAATCGTCAACACTGTCTAAGTGAGCCTCCTGCTGCCTTAAGTCAGTCCTCAGCCCCTCACTAGATGCCTGCCCGTTGATTCTTTGCTCCCCTCGTTGTAGCAGAAGGAATTCAAAAGAGCGCACGTTGGGTATCGAAAACGATAAGAATACGTGATCGAACAGACTCAACAGAGGCTATCATCGATTTGATTCTCTTAGCGTATTACCAACCTACTTTTACGGGGTTACGGGCAATGCCCAGCCTGATAGGGCTGGCTGGATGAGGGGTGGACTCTTCTAGCGGCTCCATTACTAAGCTAGATAACTTTTGTGCCAGACCCACTTTTGCATCTGACCTCTCCATTATTCGTCACGCCGTCTCACAAGAACCCCCCGAATATGAGCAAACGACGCATTACCGACGATGGAGTCGAATATATCGGTACACCGCTCGCTTCCATTACGGAAGCTCAGCTTGCCGCATTACAAGAAGCTCGATCTACATTACCTCTCGGCCTGGAAAGCTTATCGCCGCTCCTCGAGAGTATTTTAGCTGCCTGTGGAGAAGTAGTGCCTCCTCACAGAAGACCAATTGCAGTGAGCACTTAGCTTCAGCGCTGGGTGAGGTAATTACTGACGTTCTGCACAGACCCGCACTGCGACAGATCTGAGGGGGACTACAGAGGCCGCTACCATTCTTGGTGTCGATTATAAGCCTAACTCAATGGACTTTGTCCTCGAGCTCAAGGAGAACGAGCAGGAAGCACCAGAGATGAACCCACATTATGGTATGTACGAGTAAATCCCAAAGGACACTTGAGACCATAATAACGCATGGTAGCTGCCGTAATCGAGGACCTCAAAACAAATCAATACGTCTGCTCGCGCACTGATGAAGCAATAACGCGGACCATTCTGGATCTCGTCCTCGTTGATCGCCTGAATCGGCTCGAAGACATGGATGTATCCTGCCGACTACTCCTCTCCGCAGAAGTACCAGTGTCTGTGAAATATGTCGATGAGCGCGGCAAGCCTATACTTCTGAAGGGACGTGCAGACTGGGCTCTAGGTTATGGGACAGACAAGAGAAACACCGGGTCCTTGCTCATCATCGTGGAGGCAAAGCCAGCGGGAAACGCGTCGGTCGGAATGCCTCAGATGTTAGTATATATGGCCGCCATACAAGATGCAAGACAAGATCGGACAAACAAAACAGTATTCGGCATGCTGTCAGATGGCACAAATTATACGTTTGCCTGTCTTAACAATAACAAGAGGCTTCTCATCTCCCGCATTTTCCAATGGCTGTTCGATCGACAAATAATTTTACGGCACATCGATCGCATCCTTCTTGACGCCATACAATCTTCCCCTCATACCACCCCTGTAAAGCTCAACAATTCGAACATATGCGGATATACGCGGTATCTCCAAGGATCCTGGAAATTTGGCGAAGATTCGGATGTTGAGGGAGAGGAGGGCGGCGAGAACGATGAAGAAGGAGATCTGGTCGATGTCATCGACAGGAACGGTCACATCTTTCTCAGGAGCAAAAGAAGTGCTTGAGATTTTATTTCCTCAATAAATACTGCTACCCGTCATAATAGGTAGTACAAAAAAAGGACTTTAGTGGGGTAAGACTCTTCCTGGTACTGTTGCACCTTATTACCCGGTTTTCACAGTTGCACTCTCAGCCTCGAACCAGTTCTTTTCACATTTCAAAAAAACGTTCCAGCGTTATGCACGGCTTTAGATCGAGCCCGCGAGCTTCGCGAGACGAGATACCAGCATAGAATCAATTCTCCGCAGGAAAGAAGAGCGAGAGTGAGCGGTAAGGGAGTAGGGAAATGCTAAGGGGGTGCATGAGGGAGCATCAAGGGAGCGTAGGGAAGCCCTAAATCGCGACATCTATACAGGCAAAGCTGCCTATAGGGGAATTCCGAATAACGGAAACCTGGCCATAACGGAGACACGGCCCGGATTCCACCAAATTTAGGTGGGGCTAACGGAAAATCTCCACATAACGCAACCGGAACGCTTTTGAAATTTTTTTTGGTGAGCTTCGTTATATCAAATGTCTACATTAAATTTACCCATTGGCGCCCCCCCCTCCAAACGTCCACGGAAACCTATTCAAGATAGTCAACGAAAGGCCTTACGGGCCTGGTACTATGATGACTCTAATCAGGTCTCGATGGGGCGCTCCAAATTGGAGGCCTGCAGTCGCTGGTGACAACAGACCTATGGTTATCACCTCAGCAGCTTCACCGCTAGTGAAATTATCAGTTCCAAATGAGCCCGACTGAATAATGAAGCTATATCTGAGTGACGAGATACTAAGCGTCATAGAAATCCTGAATGAGATGCTTTGAAAGAGACTCTTTTTGAGTGGGAACAACGTTACGAGAAAGTCAAAAACATAGTCACTGAAGACGTTTTACGCATCAAAGTCATCCAATTTTGAAAGCGACTTCTCTGTTATCAGAATCTTCCTATCTTCAAATGAACTGATGACTGACTGACTGACTTCAAATCTCGTCACAATCTGAAAGATAGAAAGCTACATGATGAAGTCGATGATGCTGATTTGAGTTCTCAGACTTTTACTACTATGAAAGAAATTCGAGCTGAGAATAGAAACTACAATGCTGAAGATATCTTCAATATGAATGAAACGAGATATTTTTGAAAATCGACTTCGAATCGAAGCTTATTCTCAGCTGAATTCTCAGGTAGAAAACAGAATAAAAAGAGAATTACTATCAATCTATGCTTCAATGTCATCGATAGTTGAAAGCTTCAGCTCTGATTTATAAAAACAGCTGCTCGTCTCTGTTACGAGCGTGCTCAGCCTTCTACTGAAACGCGCGTCCTTTGAGCGAGCCTAAGGCCCTATCGAGCTTAGCGCTTCTCTTTCTTCTGTACATATAGCCTTCGCACCTCGATAGACCTTGCTCTTTAGCTTTGAATCCTCGTTTACCTCGATTTACTCGTATCTCTATGACTTGCTCTAGGCATGAACGCATGGTTCTAACAGTCTCAACTGTTTTCAAGCCGCTCATATCTTTGATTTGAAGACTCTCGAAGATCACTGACGCTTCAACGCGAAGACATAAATGATCAATGTACTAATGATACAGTATTTTCGTTGGTTTAATCGTCAAATGGTCAGATCTACACTTCTACTCATGAATGACTTTGCAGCTCACAAGCTTGCTATCATCAAATTGCTTCAGAATGACGATGATTCTCTACATCATACTAAAATCATGTAACTTCTCGTCAATGCTACCTTCGTACATCAGTCATTGAATCAGAGTATAATTCAAAATTGAAAGAGTTATGTTCAAAAGCAGCAGATACAATTTATGATTGAATGCTTCGATGCAGATCTAAATTCAGGCATCGAAATGAATGTTTTGAGAGCTATAAGATGAGGCATCTTCGCCTGAAAGCATCAGATTCAGCCTTTCACCATACAAAATTGCTGAGCTTGATCTCAAGCATATGACTGAGGGGCGAGAGATCTCACTGAAAGACCTCAGAGAATTATAGAGAACGAATGGTTCGAATTCGAGGTAGTTGTCGAGGAAATTCGGGCTCACGTTCAACATATGCGCGATGCTGGTCATACTAGGTTCGTTGGCTGCTCGAGCAAGTCTGTTACCAATGGAAAGCAACACAGTTTTCAGCTATTGCTGACTCAGAACTTATTGGTTATTGCGATCGTATAATAGGTTAATTACTAATTAATTTGACTAACTAAATAATAGCTATTTACACAATTTAATATATGCGCTGGGAAAGTCAATGGGAAAGTCAACGGGGAAGTTAATGGGTAAACTAATGAGGTAAAGAGTCATGAAGAAAGTCATGAAAGGAATCATGAAGGCTGTTCGATAGAAAGCCATGTAGAATGTTCGATAGAGAGTCATGTAGAATGTTTGGTAAAGAGTCATGTAGAATGTTCGGTAGGAAGCCATGTAGAATGTTCGATAGAGAGTCACGTAGAATGTACGGTAGAGCTCATATTTGATGCTTGATAGGGATCAAATTTGATCCTTGATTGCGAAGCAATTCGAAGCTTGATAGAGAGCCATGTAGAAAGTCATGTAGAGAGTCATGTAGAAAGTCATGTAGAAAGTCATGTAGAAATCATGAAGGCTGTTCGATAGAGTCATATTTGGTGCTCGATAGGGAACAAATTTGATCCTTGAATAGTGAGTAGAATGGTGAGTAGAGTGGTGAATAGGGTGATGAGTAGAGTGGTGAGTAGGGTGGTGAGTAGGGTGGTCAGTAGAATAGTCAGTCGGAAGGTCGGTAGAAAGATCAGTAGATAGCTCGGTAGAAAGCTCGGTCGGAAGATCAGTAGAAAGGTCAGCAAAAAGATCAGTAGAAAGATCAGTAGAAAGAACAGTAGAAAGATCAGTAGATAGCTCAGTAGAAAGCTCAGTAGAAAGCTCAGTAGAAAGCTCAGTCGATAGCTCAGTCGATAGCTCAAGTAGAAAGCTCAGTTTGATAGAGAGTTTGATAGAGCGTTTGGTAGAGAGTTCGGTAGGAAATTTGGTAGGAAGTTCGATAGAGCGTTTGGTTGAGAGTCTGATAGGGAATTTGGTAGAGAGTTTGGTAGAGCGTTTGGTAGGGAATTTGGTAGGGCGTTTGGTAGGGAGTTTGGTAGGGCGTTTGGTAGGGAATTTGGTAGAGCGTTTGGTAGGGAATTTGGTAGGGCGTTTGGTAGGGAGTTTGGTAGGGCGTTTGGTAGGGCGTTTGGTAGGAAGTTTGATAGAGCGTTTGATAGAGAGTTTGGTAGGGCGTTTGGTAGGGAATTTGAGTGGGCGAGTAGGTAGCGAGTAGGTGAGCGAGTAGATGGTGAGCATGTAGGGTGGTGAGTAGGGTGATGAGTAGGGTGGTGAGCATGTAGAATGGTGAGCATGTAGAGTGGCGAGTAGAATGGTGAGTAGAATGACGAGTAGAATGACGAGTAGAATGACGAGTAGAATGGCGAGTAGAATGGCGAGTAGAATGGCGAGTAGGATGGCGAGTAGAATGGCGAGTAGGGTGGCGAGTAGGATGGCGAGTAGAATGACGAGTAGAATGGCGAGTAGAATGGCGAGTAGAATGGCGAGTAGGGTGGCGAGTAGGGTGGTCAGTAGGATGGTCAGTTGGAAGGTCGGTCGGAAGATCAGTAGAAAGCTCGGTCGAAAGGTCAGTAGAAAGCTCGATCGAAAGGTCAGTAGAAAGCTCGATCGAAAGGTCAGTAGAAAGATCAGTAGGAAGATCAGTAGAAAGGTCAGTAGAAAGGTCAGTAGAAAGCTCGGTCAAAAGATCAGTAGAAAGGTCAGTAGAAAGCTCGATCAAAAGATCAGTAGAAAGATCAGTAGAAAGCTCAGTAGAAAGCTCAGTAGAAAGCTCAGCAGAAAGATCAGTAGAAAGTTCGATATCGAGTCATAAAGAGTGCGTTCTATTGAGTCAGTTAGCATTATTTCGTACGGAATAGAAAGTAGAAACTGTTCTACGTGTTAGAGGCCGACATAGAGCGAGTCATATGAATGTCATTTAACTAATAGATAAATGCTAAGGAAGAAAAGTATCTACAGAAAAGAACTCGATTCTTATATGTGTGTTTCTCAGCCCTGTGCTAGGCCCGATTGGGTTGACGCCTTACACATATGATGCAGAGACTCAATGACATCACCCCTAGGTCAGGTTCCCGCTAGGCTCGATTAGGATGAAATCAGACGAAGACTAGTTGAAAAATAGACGAAGGCTAGAATCGTAACATTACTCTTTCTTCTTGACTATTCATGTTTGCATGAATGTTGTTTCTTAGTGCGCTTTTCTTGAATATTTGATATGAAAGTTGTCAATCATCTCTTGAGCGTTCATAAATTCGTCGTCGTCAGCGTTATATCAGTTGAGATCGTTGTCATAGCTTTTTCATTTGACTCGATATTGAAGTCGTCTTCAATATCATCGAAAGTTCAATATATCATCAATTTTTCATTCATCTTCATCGTTTATCACTATTGATCTCGAGAATTCATTCTTCTGATCAGACAGAGAGTTATTGACTGCAGAATGAAGAAGCTCTGAATGAAATACATCATGTATACGCATGATGTCTGATAGTTTCAATTTATAGAAGAAGTCAACAAAGTCTTTGATCTTGAATGAATTGAGCATCTTGTCATTCAATTTTTTGAAAAATCTCGCTGTAATGATGTTTTGTTCATTCAGAAACATCTTTGATTCAATCTTGTAATTGATCTTCTTTCTATGCTTATTAGCTTGATTCATCATTTGTTCTCGTGTTTTGATCAGAGCTTCACACGCGAAGATCAATGTCTTGTTCATTTGTTCAGATATATTTTTGATTCAATTGATCTGCAAGCATTCGCGAATGCTTTCATACTCAATGATGTCAGAGTCGAAGCTCATACGAGAATGAAAGCTCTTGTTCATGAAGAAGAGAGTTAAGAAAATGATTGATGACAAGATGTTATTGTTGACAAACTCGATCATTGATAGTCACTTAAATCAGTCGTTCTACATATATGAACAGAAGAATTGAAGATATCGCTTGATGTTCTGATTGACTCATTTGCTTTGATCGTCGATCTGAGAATGATAGATGATGAACAATCAAAGAGAAATGCTCAGTCATTTGCAAAGAAACTTTCAAAGAATGAAGATGAACTGAGAATCTCAATCGAATACAATGAAGCTTGATAAATCATGAGTTCAATATACTCATTGAAGCAACATTTCAGCTGTCTTTTCGACTGTGATATCTTCATCATCAGTGATGCAAGAAATATAATGTCTTTCTTTCAACAATCTGCAGATGACAGTCAGAATAGTGTTGTAGTCGTACGAATCAAATAGATCAATAATGAAGTTCATGACTATGTTTTGTCATCGCTGTTCAGATATAGATAAAGATTGTCACGAACTGAGAGCTGAATGAAACCAGAATGAAATTCTAATAACTAGATTTTAAATACAAGATGTTGCATGAAGAAGAAAGAAAAGAAAGAGATCATTCAGAGATTCTTATATCTCATAAACGCTGAGTATCATTCGTATCAAAGAATTCTCATAACATCACTGATAATCTCATGTCTATTATCATCTATAATATTGTTCAACATCATCTAAGTGATTTAACATCTCTTTTCTCAACATCTTTCTGAGTAACACATGCTAAAATCATGACAATAGATTTTCTTTTTGAAGTCGAAGCTTCTGCGAGACTTTTAATTCTCTGACTCATATTCAGAGTCGCTGCTTTCTTGCATGTAAGTGATTCATGAATTCTTACTTGAACAATCGAGATTTCAAGTGTGATAGACGTTTATGACTTCGATGACATTCATCACATTCGCAAACTTTACTCAACTGTTTTCTTCTATCTCAGTTCACTTAATTAAATACTCTAACTGAGAGTTCTTTACTCGAAAGTTCAATATTTCATTCATTTTTCAGCTAAGCACTTCTTCAATGAAGACTATCAAAAACGACGCAGAAGATATTTGTTCAGGTAAGAAGTCGTTGATCGCAGAATGAAGCAGATTGTTACGAGTGTGTTGAGATTGAATAGAGTTTTCTAGTCAATAAGTTCTAGAAGTTTTGACTCATGTTAAACCTCAGTCTCGATACTCTATTCTAGCGCTTTCGATACTCAAGCAAACCTGCTTCGCTCTCTTTGTTTTGTTCTACTATAGATACAGCTCGAAACTCTCTTTGATTTCTTCTGTATTCTTAATATTCTAGTTATAGCTATCTCTATTGATCAAACATTCTATTCAGCTACACACTATCTCGCTGCAGTGTGATTAGATTCTAGGCACGATCTCAACACAGATAAGTATGAAAGATGTTGAAACAGAATCAGTCATTGAGCAACTTTAGCTGATAAGAATGAAAACTAACAATTTTGATGATTCTGAAAGATCTCTTGAATTTATTAAATAACTTCTTGCTGAGTCAATGAATCATCAAATTGCAAGCATTTAATCAAATCATATCATCAATTGCATACTTGAGAACATGTTGTTGATGAACATTGATGAATTGTTTCTGATATGCTTGAGCTAAGATCATTTGTTCTTGCAGAATTTCATTGATTCAATTCATTTTCTGAACAAACAGATTGACATGTATTCATTTCAAATGTTCAATAACGTTCTTCTGAATCTTCTTTGATTTCAATCTCATTCGTGAATGCTGTTCAAAGTTAGCTAGAAACAACGTGCATTGAGTGCTTTCAAAGAAGTGATTGTTGATGACAAATTCAGTTGATGACAGTCATGCAGCTCAGTCGTTCTGCATAAAGAACACAAAGACTCAAAAATATTGTTTCAAAATGTCGTTGACATTCTTGATTTGATCATTCATTTCTGAATGAAACGCAGTTGACAATTGAGCTTGAATCTTCAATCAAGTACAAAGTTCGTTTCAAAAGTAACTGATAAACTGAGTTTCATGATTCAAGATGATTGAATCAAATAATTTATGATGTTTTCATATTGCATGATAAAAGACTCAAGCTGTATCTAGAGCTGTAATTTCACTCATAGACTCGTAATGCACTTGTTTAGATAGTCTGTTCACGACTATCAGAATATTGATTGTTAAATTTTCGTTCAGATTCTTACTTTCAGATACTGTCATGATGAAAATCATGACTATGTCTTTTCAGCAACAATTGAGTACATCAAGAGACTTCAAAGCTCTCTGATATTTTTCTCTAAAGATCTTCACTCAAGAGCATAGATGACAATTGCATACGAAGCGAGCTACTGTCTTGATTATTTTGAGTCAGTAATAATGACGACTGAGTATTTCGTAGATCTTGACTCTTTCTGAATGACTCGCAATAAACGTGTCATGACTTAACTGAAGCAGACGTAGTCGCAGTTTCTCATCTTCAAGTATCAATAGTTTATCTCTATAGTAAACTCGATCATTTTGCAGCGTACATTTCGCTAATGAAAATTCTTTAAGCTTTCGTTGATCATTTCTTAACGCAGTTATCATGATCTGTACTCATTCATCATTGAAATAGACTGCGAAGAGTTGTTTCTCTATGTTGAGATCGTGTCTAGAATCTAATCACACTGCAGCGAGATAGTGCGTAGCTGAATAGAATGTTTAATCAATAGAAATAGCTTTAACTAGAATATTAAGAATACAGAAGAAATCAAAGAGAGTTTCGAGCTGTATCTATAGTAGAGCAAAACAAAGAGAGCGAAGCAGATTTGCTCAAGTATCGAAAGCGCTAGAATAGAGTATCGAGACTGAGGTTTAACATGAGTCAAAATCTCTAGAACTTATTGACTAGAAAACTCTATTCAATTTCGACACACTCGTAACAATAATGAGATGACTTGTAGCTGAATCTTGAACTTTGAATTGCAGATCGCAGTCTGATGCTCAGACTTATCACAGTATAGACACAGATAATTAATCATGCGATGCTGATGCTTCTTGAGAGTCAGTGAGTCTCATTTCTTCATGTTGATGATCAATAAGTTCATGAGGTTTCTTGAGTTTAAGATCGTAGCTTCTGAGTCTGTCGAAAGTGTCGCATATTTGACGAGATACGCGAAGACTGTAGAGATCACAGAGATAGAATGAATTACTGCTTTTGACTTGAGAAGATTCTGTACTGTGACGTGATATCGACTATTCAATTGCTGACATTTGATAATCAACTGCTCATAGTTCAGACTGCTGACATTCACCTGAATCAATAGAGCTTTGAGCTCGCTGAATAGTTTATTCTTCAGGTTGAATTTTCGAGTTACGACGTCATATTCGATTGCATCAATGTGCTGCTGAAAGTTGAACAGATATTCAATGAAGATGCGATTTTGCATTCTTAGAACTGAAATAAATCGCTGAGTGATTTCTTGCTTGTCTGAATCATCGAAGGCTTGTCTTAACAAGACAACTAATTGCTCAATTATGACTAGCTTGTCATGCTGAGCAGTCATACGCGACAATGCTTGAGCGACAGCATTTCTCGATAAGCGATTGTATTCATACAGAAGATGAAACTCAAAGATTGAATAATGATTTGCATTCAACTTCAGCTTGCTGATCAGTTTAAAGATGAACTGATTTAGCTTGTTCTTTCACTCTTCAATATAAAGTTCTGAATTCAAATATTTCTCTGATTTGATATTGATTCTGCTTATGCTCTTGAGTTCTTGAATCATTTCTGACAAGATTTCATTATTGATCTGAAACTGCTTAAGTTCAATCTGAGTTTGCTTATGTTCTTGTTGACAGACTGAGATTCAGTTGATATACTGAGTGATAATGTTGTTGAATCAAGTTTGAAGTTTGATCAGAAAAGTGTATCACGCTTCGAGAGCATTGTTGACGTGAGTTTGAAACTGAGTGACAGTGATGAGTTTGTTGATCGAGACTAAAAATGTTGATAACAAAGTGTTGCTGATATTCTCGAGTTGACTCATGATGTAGTGTGAATGCAACGTAATGTCACGAACTGAGAACTGAATGAAATCAGAATGAAATTCTAATAACTAGATTTTAAATACAAGATATTGCACGAAGAAGAAAGAAAAGAAAGAGATCATTCAGAGATTCTTATACTTCATGAACGCTGAGTATCATTCGTATCGAGAGATTCTCATAACATCACTGATAATCTCACATCTATTATCATTTATAATATTGTTCAACATCATCTAAGTGATTTAACATCTCTTTTTCCAACATCTTTTCAAGTAACACATGTGTTGCAATCGTGCACTTCGAATTAGTCTAACATAAATCATGTCAGACTATCATAGACTAGTATAAGACTGATGTTGACATGCTAGTGACCTAGCGTGCCTTCGTGAGTAAAACTCACGACGTGTTGCATCTTCTTTCTTCTTCAGCTTTGAACTTCTAGTTAGAATACACTCATATGATTCGCTTTATGCAAACTCATAACATTAGTTCAAAGCTTATTAATCTTGCTATCGACGTGTAAATGATATAAAAACAAGCTACATCACTCAAACTTGAATCAGAATTGAAATCAGAAAATCGAGCTCAGAAGACTCATTAGAAATCAAGAAATTTCTAGAACAGAACAGAAGAACACAAACGTGTTGCTCTAGACTAACTCTTTACTGAGTTCATCGTCAGAACAGAAGAACAGAAGAACATAAACATGTTGTTCTAGAACTGAAATCAGAAATTTCAGTTGAATCTCGATCAGCAATTTTCTACTCACACAATGACTAGAAGCACAGAATTAGAATCAGAATCAGTGAGCACGACTCATTATGAACTTTGAAATGCTGAAAGAGAATCACTTCTATCACAGAATTAAACAGCATCAGAAGAAGAAGACATGAATGTGTCATTGAATATCAAAGAAGAGAACATGAACGTGTTGCTTTTCAATCACGAAATGATCAAGATCAGCATCAGCACTGAATTGAATGCTTGAATAAATGCTCATGAAGCAGATGATCTCGTTGCGTTTATCAAGTACATATGTCAACAGCATGACATTGAAATCAAGATTCACAATGACATGATTCAAATGTTGAATGACATCAACAAGATCAACATTGAATTGAAAGCTATCAACATCAAGTTGAAAGCTACGCAGACAACGTTGAACGCTGTTCGAACGCGTTTACAGAAAGAAATGAAGAAAAAGAACGTGATTATACGTCATTTAAAAGTGACATTAAGTCGACTAAGCACTTTGATTTCGAAAGATCAATTCTCAAAGTTGATCAAGCTATCTGACTCATCTTTGTTCGAAGATTCAAAGCAGAATGTGAATAATTAATTGTCTTGAATGCGAAACAAGCTGAAGATGAACAAGAATCATTTTTCTATCAAAGAAATGAAGATTGCATATGTGAAAAGTTGAGTCAGTGAAACAATGATCAAACACATAGCACTCAGAATGAGAGATATGATCACAAACTTGTTTCTTGAAGCAAAAGAGATACTGTCGATCATAAATAAGATGTACGATGATCTCAATTGACATCACATGACTTAACGACAGTTCTTGAAGCTGTATCAAAACAAGATCTTCTTTCATGAATTTTGAATGAAATTTCAGAGACTTAGTGCAAAACTAGAATACAATAACGAAACTCTACTAAATGATCTTCAGCATAAGATTAGCTCAGACCTTCAGCGAGTCATGATCAACGAACGAACTATGAATTTGAACGAATTCATCAACATCTGCATGCAAGTCAACGTTCAATTGACAAAATTGAATGCTCGATCAGTCTTCAAAACATCAACGACTCAAGTTGCTCGTTCTATCGCTAGCATCTTGATGATAATCACTACTGCGATCTCAGCTTCAATCTCTGCATGAAAGAAACTCAGAATATCAAACGTTGATTCTGCTAGAGAGAAGTTGTTTAAAAAAGAACTCTGCTTCAAATGCAAGAAGTCAAAACATAGAGCATACGATTGTCTTGAGTCAGCTCAGATGCATGAAATCGCAGCGAATTCGAAAAACGACTTGTCTTCGTCAAAGTAGTGACTGTTAGGAGTCAGCATAGAGCGAGTCATATGAGTGTAATGTAACGAGTATATAAATGCTAAGGAAGGAAAGTATCTAGGAGGGCAGAGCCGACTATCTATATGGCTCAGGGGAACATAAGCTAACCCTGAATAGAGTTGGCCTCGGAACAACTCTATAGCCTAGCGGCGAGAATCGGCGATAGCCATCAACATAGCTATCAACGTAGGTGCGTAGCTAGGGTCGTAACATTACCCCCCCTCTTCAACGATTCATGTTCGCATGAATGTGTTTCTTAGCTCTATGTAGAATCGAAATGCCTATTGTAGCAGGCTCACTATGCGAGGTAGAATGATGCCATTGTAGCAGGCTCACTAGTTGCACATGAACGTTTGACCAGGTTCACTGATGAGTAGGACGATGTGGGTAGGTAGATCATCGCGTTGACGAAAGATGTCATTGAAGCAGGCTCACTAGTCGACTTGCTCATTGAAGAGATCGATCATCGGCTTGTCATTGTAGCAGGCTCACTGAGGGGTTTCGGTATAGGAACAAGCTCATGGGTTTGTTGAGGTTCGATACACGAACAAGCTCATAGATTTGCTTGTTACCGAAGGTGATCGTGCCATTGAAGCAGGCTCACTAGTTGCACGTGAACATTTGACCAGGTCCACTGGTAGGTAGGGCGATGTGGGCGGGTAGGCCATCGCATTGAGGGTAGGTGCCATTGTAGCAGGCTCACTAGTTGCACGTGAACGGGTAGCAGGACCGGTTCACTGGTGGGTAGGGCGATGAGGGTGGGTAGGCCATCGCATTGAGGGTGCCGTTGAAGCAGGCTCACTGGGGTTTCGGTATAGGAACAAGCTCAAAGGTTTGCTTGTTGCCGAAGGCATTATCGTGCCATTGTAGCAGGCTCACTAGTTGCACATGAACGGGTAGGCGGACCGGTTCACTGGTGGGTAGGGCGATGAGGGTAGGTGGGTCATCGCATTGACGGTGGGTGCCATTGAAGCAGGCTCACTGTTGAGGTTTGCTCATCGAGGTAGAGACTTCACGCAGTCCTTGACTGGCCTCTTTGGTTGTTCAACAAATTCGAAGAATCCCTTGCGAATCTGAATGAACGGTTAATCCGCTGATCTTTGACCTAGTCGGATGGTTCCAATCGTTTGTTTATACTCGCTGACCAGCGCACGAGTGGAGGAAGGTGAGTGCTGCTGCACGGACGCAAGCCGCTAGACCAAAGTCGATAGAGGGTTGGAGGACTACTAGCAGAAGCACTCGAAGGAATCGATGCAGATTATTTCACTTCGCCTGTAACGAAGGAGCATTTATATAATGTTAGGGGCCAGCATAGAGCGAGTCATATGGGTGTAATGTAACGAGTATATAAATGCTAAGGAAGGAAAGTATCTAGGAGGGCAGGGCCGACTATCTATATGGCTCAGGGGAACATAAGCTAACCCTGAATAGAGTTGGCCTCGGAACAACTCTATAGCCTAGCGGCGAGCGATCGGCGATAGCCATCAACATAGCTATCAACGTAGGTGCGTAGCTAGGGTCGTAACACAGATGACTCTATCTGAGAGACATGAAACATTAAAATAGCTGACAAGCTTGATGTCAACACGAATCATTACTCTACTGAAAAGATTTGTATTGTTTATGTGATTTTCAGACTAGAAGATGATGCTAATCAGCAAATCTATGCAAAGTGTTGTGTTGATGCTCTTTCACTCTATTAATTACTATCAGAGTTACTGAAACATTTGAAAGAAATTTACGAAGATCAGAATTTGATTCAAAAGTGTTGTTGTAAATACGTTGCTCTGAAGCAGCTCAACAAGCTCTTCAGCTCTTTCTATTCAAAATTCACTAAAATATTCAGCTTTCTGAACTATGATGATATCACTCTGATGAACGACATTCAGAATAAAATCAACAATCATCTTCAAAACTTGTTGTCAGTTTGTCTCATAAAGTTTAGTTCGCTTGATAAGCTTAAGATCTTTCTTCAAGATGTGAATAATAAACAACAAGTCAATTATCAGCTGCATGATGAGCAGCAAACAGTTAAATCAATAGCAGCTTCGAAAAAACGTTTTGTTTCTTCGTCAACATCAGCTTCAGTCTTGACTACTAGCTATGTTCAACTTGCTACTTTTTTCATTCTTGAATCTGAATGATCAAGAATGTCAATCATCTGCTTCAACTGTAAAGCATTGAATCATCTTTCAAAGAACTGCTCTCAGCTGAAGACTAGTACTTCAACATCTTGTGCATTTACTTCTTGTCTCAATGAGATCATCATGTCAAAAGAAGAGAAGAAATTATTTATAAAAAAATTAAAGAAAAAGACAAAAAACTAGTGACTTTCATCAAAGATGTGATGAAAGATGTGTTAATTTCTTCAACAATGAGCAGCTCAGATGATCTTTTTGCTTCGAAATCTTTGACTATTAAATGTGTACTATCTAGCAATGAAATTAGTTACTCATTAAAGTCATTGATTGACACTGAAGCAGCTGACTATTCATTCATTGATGAATTAATCGCGCAGAATGTTTGTGATTATTTACAAATTGAATCTTTATCTTTCATCAAGCTCAAATCAATAAGAAAATTCAATGATTATTATGCAAAAAAGCTCATTACTCATGCAATTTATTCAAATCTAACTGTTCAAGATCATATGAAACGTTTCGTCTTTATGCTGATCACTCGATTAGATTAACATCAGATGATTCTTGAAAAAACATGAATGAACAAGATCGAGATGACTATTGATATGAAAAACGATCATCTTCAATTTTCTAGTTTCAAAGCTTATATCAAAGCTTTTATCAAAGCTCATTCAACGATTCTTTCGAGCAAGAAAATCGCGATAGAACAGAAGAGTTTAGTCTTTATTCAAATACTAAAGAGATTTATCTCTTCTGTCATTACTTGACTCAACGAGAAGTCATCTTCATTCAGTAAAATCATGAAATCATTTAATTCAGTCAACTTCGCTTCATCTTTCAATTTAATGAACATAGCAATGATAGAGACTGCAGCATATAGATCACTAGTCAAATGATTGAATGTGACTACTTTCACAATCATCATCACGAAAATCGATTGACTTCTAAAAACAGCTAGAAATAAACTTGAAGATGTAAATCTACAAGAGCTTTCTGTTACGAAGCGTGTTGAGATGAAATAGAGTTTAGTCAATAGACTCTAGAGATTTCGATATGTGAACAAGAAACAATGATGTTTCAGATTGAAATATGCTGAAACATTTCATCTATTTGAGCTCTGACAAATCGACTACTTCGCTTCTTTGTTCGCTCTACTATAGATACAGCTCAAAATCATCTTCTTTCTTCTGTATTCTTAGTTTTCTAGTTAAAGCTACCTCTATTGATCAAACATTCTACTCAGCTATGCACTATCTCGCTGCAGTGTGGTTAGATTCTAGGCACGATCTCAACATTAAACTAAGAATAATGTTGAAATCATGTCTAGAATCTAATCACACTGCAGCGAGATAGTGCATAGCTGAGTAGAATGTTTGATCAATAGAGGTAGCTTTAACTAGAAAACTAAGAATACAGAAGAAAGAAGACGATTTCGAGCTGTATTTATAGTAGAGCGAACAAAGAGACGAAGTAGTCAATTTGTCAGAGCTCAAATAGATGAAATGTTTCAGCATATTTCGATTTGAAACATCGTTGTTTCTTGTTCACATATTGAAATTTCTAGAGTTTATTGACTAGACTCTATTTCATTTCAACACGCTTCGTAACACTTTCACACAAGAAGATCTTGAAAGAAGTCAAAGCTAAGCTTTCTTTGAAATATCATGACTATCTAGACGTGTTTGATTGAGCGATGACTGATCAACTATTTTCTCATTGTCTCTATGATCATAAAATTGAGTTGATTGATGAGAAAACATCTTCTTGAAGTCATCTCTATCATATGTCTGACTACAAGCTTCAAAAGATGAAGAATTATCTGATTAAACATCTGAATAAAGACTTTATATCTTCTAGCTTCGCTTCATACGCTTTGCTTATACTATTCATCAAAAAAAAAGACGATAGCTTGCGTTTCTGTATAAACTACAGAAAGCTCAATGCTTTGATCAAACGAAATCGTTATCTCTTATCACTAATAGATGAAACTCTCGCTCGTATTCAAGATAGCAGATATCTGACTCAATTGAACATCATTGTCATCTTCAACAAACTGCGTATGCATTCAAACAGCGAATATTTGACTATCTTTATCATCTCTTTTGATTTCTACAAATATCACGTGATGTCTTTTGAATTAATCAACGACTCGACTTTCTATCAACATTATATGAACAACGTGCTATTTGACTATCTTCATCAGTTTTGTCAGATCTATCTAGATGACATTATCATCTACAGCAAAACACTGAAGAAACACAAGCAACATGTATGATTGATCTTGAATAGACTACAAGAAGCTGATTTACAGATAAACATCAATAAGTGCGAGTTTTATGTTCAGAAAACTATCTTTCTAGAACTCTTGATATCAATTGAAGAATTGAAGATGAACTTGCGAAAGATGCAAGCAGTCGTTGATTGATTTATTCTCAATAATCTCACTCAGATGCAGTTCTTCATTGACTTCTGCAATTTCTATCAATGCTTCATCAAGAACTTTTCGAAGATTGTTCATTCAATGATTCAACTTACTCAAAAGAAGATCATATTTGAATAAAATGAAGTCTGTCAGATCGTTTTCGATCATATGAAGAGACATATGATCAAGACTTTTATACTACGTTACTTTAATCAAACTTGTAAGACTATTCTTGAAATCAACTCATTCAACTACGTCAACGATGAAGTTCTCTCTCAATATGATGACGAAGAAGTACTACATTCAATTGTCTTTTATAACAAGAACATGTTTTTTGCTGAATGCAACTACAAGATATATGATAAAAAACTTCTGATCATCATTTGAGCATTTGAACACTGACGATCTGAACTGAAGCTAACTGACATTTCTATCAAGATGTTCATTGATCATTAAGCGCTCATCTCATTGATGAAAGATAAAGAGCTGAGCAGACGTTAAATGCGTTGAGTTCAGAAGCTCGCTGACTTCAACTTCAGAATAATGTATTGCTCTGATAAACAGAACATCAAGATCAATGCATTAACTTGTCAAGCTGACATCGTGCTCAGAGATTCAGAAGATGAGCATGTTCGCTATCAATAAATCACTATTCTGACTTTGAATTGAATGAAAATTGCTGATCTAGAGAAGAACATCAGTGAATCAATCTATAAACAGATTCTTGAGACTAATAAGATCGACGAGAATTGTACGCTACTTCGCGAAGCAATAGCAAGAGATGAGACACAATATAAAGATATCAAATTGAAGAATTGTTGAACTCAGAATGAAATCTTGTATCATAATAGTCAGTTATGAGTTTCGTTTAATGAGTTTCTACAAATGAATCTGATTCGTGAGATGCACAATTAATCGTCAGTCAATCATTCTGATATTCTTAGAACTGTGAAAGTCATAAAGCGAAACTACTATTGATCATTCATGCGAAAAACGATAGATCAATATATTTGAAACTGCTATATCTGTCAACGTTCAAAGACATCTAGAAATAAATCAAATGACTTGCTTCAATCTTTATTAATATCTGAACAGCAATGACAAGACATAGCAATGAACTTCATTACTAATTTATTTGATTCAAGCGAGTACAATGCTATTCTGATGATCATCTGCAGATTATCAAAGAAAAGACATTATATTTCTTGCATCACTGATGATGAAGATATCACTGTCGAAAAGACAGCTGAAATGCTGATTTAATGAGTATATCAAACTCATGATTTATCAAGCTTCATAATATCTGATCAAAGTTCGCAATTCATCTTTATACTATGAAAGTTTCTTTGCAAATGACTGAGCATTTTTCTTCAATTGTTTATCATCTATCATTTTCAGATCGACAATTAAAGCGAACGAGTCAATCAGAACATCAAGCGATATCTTTGATTCTTCTGTTCATATATGCAGAATGACTGATTTAAGTGACTACTTATGATCAAGTTTGTCAACAATAACATTTTGTCATCAGTCATTTTCTTGATTCTCTTCTTCATAAACAAGAACTTTCATTCTTATATGAGCTTCAACTCTGACATCATCAAGTATGAAAGCACTTGCGAACACTTGCAAGTCAATTGAGTCAAGAATATATCTGAACAAATGAACAAGACATTAATCTTCGCTTGTGAAGCTCTGATCAAAACACAGAAACAAATGATGAATCAAGCTAATAACATAGAAAGAAGATCAATTACAAGATCAAATCAAAGATGTTTCTGAATGAAAGAAACATTGTTACAGCGAGATTTTTCAAGAAGCTAAATGACAAAATGCTCGATTCTTTCATTAATCTAGATTTCATCAACTCTTCATATAAACTGAAATTATCAGAGTCTATGCATGTTCATGATTGTCATGATGTCAGATCATCAACTCAATTTAGAACATAGATTGTTGATGTCTTAAATAATCTCGATTCATTGAATCTGTTTCGCAGTTCAATGAATCAAGTCATCAATCTAGTCATCATCATCTTAATCTAGTCTCAGCAATTCTGTTTTGATTATCTCAGTCGTGTGCATGAATCTCTGCAATCTTAAGTCATAGAACTATTGTCTAGTCTTGATTCTGCTCGATTCATGTATAAAAAAGTTAAGCTTTCGTTCTTTTCTTTCGCTCTTTGTCTTTCATCTTGTACATTATCTGATGTATTGTCTTGTACCTAGATTCTATCAAAGTAATAATAATACCAGTCTTTTATATTGATAGTATCTTTAGTCTAGCTCAGTCTTTGACAATGATGTATTTCATTCTGATCTGCTTCGCTCTGTCGTCAACAATCTCTTGTCTGATCAAAAGAACGAATTCTCAGATTCAATAGTGATAAACAATGAAGACGAGTGAGAAATTGATGATATATTGAATTCTTATCAATATCAAAGACGACTTCAATATAAAGTCAAATGAAAGAACTATGACAATGATCTTAATTGATACAACGCTGATGATGACGAATTTATGAACGCTCAGAATGTTAAAGATCAGCATAAAGCGAGTCATATGAGTGTCATTTAACTAATAGATAAATGCTAAGAAAGAAAAGTATTTACAGAAAAGAACTCAATTCTTATATGTGTGTTTCTCAGCTTTGTGCTAGACTCGATTGAGTTGATGTCTTACACATATGATGCAGAGTCTCAATGATATTACTTCTAGATCAGATTCTCACTAGACTCGATTAGAATGAAATCAGATAAAGACTAAACGAAGAATAAACGAAGACTAGAATTGTAACATTACTCTTTCTCTTCAACGATTCATGTTTGCATGAATGTAGTTTCTTAGTGCGCTTTTCTTGAATATCTGATATGAAATTTATCAATCATCTCTTGAACGTTCATAAACTCGTTGTCGTTGTTATGAGTCTGCATAGAGCGAATCATATGAGTGTATTCTAACTAGAAGTTCAAAGCTGAAGAAGAAAGAAGATGCAACACGTCGTGAGTTTTACTCACGAAGGCACGCTAGATTGCTAGCGTGTCAACATCAGCTCTATACTAGTCTATGATAGTCTGACATGATCTATGTTAGACTAACTCAAAGTGCATGATCGCAACATTATCTCTCTTCTTCATTTAGCAATGTTCTCATTGCTGCAGTTCAGTTGATCTTTCTTGAGTCGATTTCTATCTTGACTTGTTCAAATAATGTTCATGAAAGTCATTGATGACTTTCAAGCAATCTTTGAATTCACTTTCATCGACATTGTATCAATGTAAATCGACATCGTATTCTTTTCAATTGACACGATATTGTAGTCATTTGTCTCGTTCGTAGTGCCTGAAGTTCAATATGTTCTTCACTTCTCATTCATCTTCGTCTTCAATCACTATAGAATCAAACGACTCATTTCGTTGTTCTTCTAAAGCGTTTTTTGAATCTAGTTGCAGCAGATTTGACGCAAACTTCGAATGAATCTTCATAGTCAACAACAGTTTCAGTTGATATGCATGTTCGATCTCAATCAGAATCTTGAAAAGTTCTAGCATCTTATCATCTAGCTTCTTTGATGATCGTAAGATCATTATGTTTCTAGAATTCAGAAACATCATGTCATTTATCTTGTAAATCATTTTCTTTCGATGCTTGTCAATCTATTTCTTCATTGTGACTCTGACTCTTGCTAAGACTTGCTTGATCAATGCTAGTGATCATTTCATGTGTTTGAATATATTCTCTGCTTTGTCTGCTTCAATTTCAGCTTGAGTGATCTCATATTTGATTAAGTTCAAATCGAAGCTCATATGAGAGTGAAAGTTCTTATTCAGAAAGAACATTGACTGTTCAATTGACAACGAAATAGCATTGTTATCAACGAATTCGATCATAAATAATCAGGCGAACCAATCATCTTGCATATATGAGCAATAGCTTCGTAGATATCATTTCACATTCTGATTTGCTCTTTCTGTTTGATCATCGATTTGCAAATGATAGTCTGTGAATAGTTTCATCTTGATGCTGAGTCTCAGACATAGAGACTTTCAGACAATCGATATGAATTGTGAATCACGATTGAACATTATTGATCTTGATAGTTCATGAGTTCTGAAGACTCATATCAACAGTAGCTTGACTGTTTATTCTGCGAAAATTTCTTTGTCATCTGATCAACACGATATATAATGTCGTTTCTTAGACAATCGATCTATGACTGTCAGAATCGCGTTGTTTTCATCACTTTCTGATAGATCAATAATGAAGTTTAATGATATGTTCTGTCATTGCTGTTCAAGTATGAGCAATGACTTCAGCAGTTCATTGATTCGATCTCTTGATGCTTTTGACCTACAACAAACGTAACAGTTTCAAATGTAGTGCTTAATCGTTGTTCTCATCTTCGACCAGCAATATGATCATCTCAGCAAGTTCAATGTTCAATTCATGTCAGAGTGATCACTGATCAAAAGATCATGTGCTTTTCTTATCAATTGAGTGATCATTGACTGAGAAATTCATAGTCTATCATCTTTTCAGAGTACTTCATCAAGTACTTTGCAATTGTCTAGATCAATATCTTGACAAGTTCTTCTGTTCTGTTTCATGACTATTTGAATATCAAAGCACAGTTGATTCATTTGATTTTTAACTATAATTTAATTCTGAATAGAAATCATCTCTTCGATTGAATTTTCGTTAACGTTTGATTCTTGTTTCAAATCTGAGTCAAATCTGAGCAAGATCTGAGTCAGATCTTGATCAGCTTTCTAATCATCTTCTTGATCAGCTTCTATTGACTGCAGCTCAAATTTGTCTTTCAACAATAGCATCTGATGCTGATATAGCTTTCAATCATTGTTTGCTTCAACTGACTTAACGTCTGACATTCTGATCAGCGCGTTGACTTTCAGATTCTGTTTTTCCGACTGATATATGATCTTGAAGTTATATTCAGATAACTTCTCAGCTCATTTAGCTTGTCATCAAGTCAGTTCTTTGATGATCATGAAGTACTTCAAATTCAGATGATCAATGAAGATCTTGATTGAAATATTTGTACATTTCAATTCAAGACGTCAATGTTTCAAACAACGAATAATGATCAGCAGTTCTTTGTCATAGATCTCGTAGTTGCATTCTGCAAGAATCATGTTCTTGCTATAAAAGATCACTGAATGTAGAATGTCTTCATCATCATACTGAGACAATACTTCGTCGTTCACATAGTTCAAGAAGTTTGTTTTCAGAATAGCTTCTCTGATTGAGTTGAAATGCTTCAAAACGAGAGCTGTTATCATCTGTTGCTTTAGTTCTTCAAAGATCATCTGACAAATCTCTGTTCATTCAAAGAGATAATTTTTTCAAGTCAGCTTTATCATGAATTGAATAATCTTTGAGAAGTTCTTTATGAATCGTCGATAGAAATTGCAGAAGTCAATGAAGATCTGCACATGAGTCAACGATCACAACACTTTTCAGCTTCGAATCACATCTACTTTTCAAGAGTTCATTCGTAAATCATTGATGAATATCAGTAGTTCAAGAAACGAGGTTTTCTGAATCTTGAATTCGCACTTGTCAATGTCTATCTGCAAGTCGACTTCACGAAGCTTGTTTAGCACTTCTTTCACATGAGTTTTATGTTTTTTCAAGATTTTACTGTAGATAAGAATATCATTCAAATATGTCTGACAGAATTTATGTAGACATTCAAACAATATATCGTTGATATAGTGCTGAAAGAACGCAGATTCATTGATTAATTCAAAGAGCATTACTTTATACTTATAAATGTTGAAGAAAGTAACAAAAGTAGTTAAATTCTCGCTTTCTGAACTCATTTGCAGTTTATTGAACGCAGCGATAATGTTGAGTTGAGTCAGATACTTACTGTCTTGAATTTGAGTTAGTACTTCATCTATCAAGAGTATTGAATAACGATCTCTTTTGATCAGAGCATTTAGTTTTCAATAGTTTACACAAAAGCAAAGACTATCATCTTTCTTTTCAACAAATAGTATTAATGAAGCGAAGAAAGCTTTGCTGAGTGTAATAAACTTCTTCTTCAAGTTCTCTTCTAGATACTTCTTGATCTTCTGTAACTTGTGACTCGACATGAAATACAATCAACTTCTAAAAGATTGACTCTCATCTTTTAATTCAATCTTATGATCGTATGATCAATGTGAGAACAACTGCGTTGTCTTTTCTCTATCAAAAACATTCAGAAAGTCGTGATAAACTATCAAAAGCTTCTTCTTCAGTTCATTTAATGACATGACAGAGATCATTTCATTCAGTTTCGCGAAATCTTCGACTGAGCTAAGCGCTTTGTTGATTTCACTAATGATCAAGAAGAAGATCTTGATCTTCTTATTCTTGACTAAAGTTTGATATGCAGCGACTTCAATCATGACAATATTAATGAATCTCTTTTTCTCAGTTGACTGAAAGAAGTGAAGTTGATCGAGATCAACTTGAGTGCTTTGCTTTGCTATGAGAGCAGATTCAATGAATCTATTTACTGATTTCTGATTCGAAGATCTCTTCAAGATGATCGTTGATGTAACAATCAAGTTCAAGTTCTTTCATTTCATTTTGCAAGTCTCGTTTGACTCAGATTTGTGAAATGCTGATTGACTGCTTGCTTTCAAAACAACAGATTTCGATGTTTGAATCTTCAATGATGATATTAATCGATCATTTGCAGAATTTACCAAAATTTAATTTCTTTTCAATCAAAGATTTTCAATGATTATCTTGTGCTGATCTAGACAAGTTGTTAATAAAGACATCATTTCATTCTTGTGTTCTTGAATCATGATTGATGTATACAAAGCATGTGTAATCGACTTTCAATCAGAAGTTTCATTATACAATCAAATCAACTTTGATTTTGACAGCGATATTGACTGAATATCAAAGCGTTCACATAGCTCTGACATCAAAGATTCATTGATGAAAGTCATGTCAGTGACTTCAGTATCTATCAGAGCGAAGAATCTGAATATCTTTTCTAAACTACTCAAGATGACATCAATAGTGAACGACTTGAAATCAAATGAATTGTCAGACATGCTGATGAAACAAAATATAAGTATATTGCTTTCAGTCACTACTTTGATGAAGACAGATCGTTTTTCAAATTCGCAACAATCTCATGCACTTAAGTCATCTTGAAACAATCATATGCTCTATGTTTTGACTTCTTGCATTTGAAGCAAAGTTCTTTCTTAAACAACTCTTTCTGAATAAAGTTGAGATTCGATCTTCTGAGTTTCTTTCACGCAGAGACTGATGACGTAGATTGAGCAGACGAAGTGCTAGCAACAGAGCAAGCAGCTGAGATCACTGAGACTTTGATGATTGATTGAACATTCAATTCAGTCAATCTAACATCGACTTGCATGCAGATGTTAACAAACTCATTCAAATTCATGATTCATTCATTGAGCGTTGCTCGTTGAAGATCTGAGCTGATCTTATGCTGAAGATCATTTAGTAAAGTCTTGTTATTGTACTCTAGTTCTGCGCTGAATCTTTGAAATTTCATTCAAAATTCATGAAAGAAGATCTTGTTCTGATACAGCTTCAAGTACTGTTGTTGAGTCATGTGATGATGATTGAAATCGTCGTACATCTTATCAATGATCAATAGTACTTCTTCAACTTCTAGAAATGAGTTCAAGAAGGTATTTTGCATGCAAGAAGTTATGTGCTTGATTGCAGCTTCACTGACTTGACTTTCAATGTAAACAATTTTCAACTCTTTGATAGAAAAGTGATTCTTGTTTGCCTTCAGCTTATTTTGCATTCGCGATAGTCAATTGTTTACATTTTGTGACAAATCTTCAAACAGTGAAGAGTTCAATAATTTGATTAATTTCAAGAAACAATCTTCAGAAATTGAAGTACTTTGTCGACTTGATGCAGTTTCTAAATGATGTATAATCATGTTCTTGTTTCTCATCTCTTTCTGCAGACGTGTCTGCGCAGCTTTCAATGTGATGTTTATCTCATTGACATCTTCTAACATCTGAATTATGTCATTGTAAGTCTTGATTTCGATGTCGTGCTGTTGACATATGTACTTGATAAAGACAATGATGTCGTCTGCTTCATGAGTGCTTATTCAAGCATTCAGTTCAGTGCTGATGCTGATCTTGATCATTTCGTGATTAAAGAACAACATGTTCATGTTCTTTTCTTCTGTATCTGATGACGCATTCGTGTCTTCTTCTTCTGATGCTGTTCGATTCTGTGATAGAAGTGATTCTCTTCTAACATTTTGAAAGTCATAGTGAGCAATGCTCATTGATTCTGATTCTGTGCTTCTAGTCATGATATGAGTAGAAAATTGCTGATCGAGATTTTGATGTTACTCTATTGAACTTTTTGAGTTCAAGTACTGCTGAAATTTCTGATTTCTGATGACGAGCTTAATAAAGAGTTAGTCAAGAACAACGCGTTCATGTTCTTTGATTCTGATTCTATCGAAATTTCTGATTTCGAATCAAGATTCTTCTTTAGAAATTTCTGGTTTCTATTGAGCTTTCTGAGTTCAAGTTCTGATTCTGCTGTCAAAATTTCTGATTTCAACTTCTGATTTGAATTGTGTAGCTTGTTTTTATATCGTCTACACATCAATAGCAAGATTAATGAGCTTTGAACTAATGTTATGAGTCTGCATAAAGCGAATCATATGAGTGTATTCTAACTAGAAGTTCAAAGCTGAAGAAGAAAGAAGATGCAACACGTCGTGAGTTTTACTCACGAAGACACGCTAGGTCGCTAGCGTGTCAACATCAGCTCTATACTAGTTTATGATAGTCTGACATGATTTATGTTAGACTAATTCGAAGTGCACGATCGCAACAGTCGTCAGCATTATATCAGTTAAGATTGTTGTCATAGCTTTTTCATTTGACTCGATATTAAAGTCGTCTTTGATATCATCAAGAGTTCAATATATCATTGATTTCTCATTCGTCTTCATCATTTATCACTATTGATCTCAAGAATTCATTCTTTTGATCAGACAGAGAGTCATTAACGACAGAACGAAGAAGCTCTGAATGAAATACATCATGTATATGCATAGTCTTTGATAGTTTCAACTTATAGAATGAGTCAATAAACTCAGTGATCTGAAATGAATTGAGCATCTTGTCATTCAATTTTTTGAAAGATCTCGCTGTAATGATGTTTCATTCGTTTAAAAACATCTTTGATTCAATTTCATAATTGATCTTCTTTCTATGCTTGTTAGTCTAATTCATCATTTGCTCTCATGTTTTGATCAGAGCTTCGCGAGCGAAGATTAATATCTTATTCATGTAATCAAATATATTTTTGACTCAAGCAATTTGCAGACGTTCGCGAATGCTTTCATACTCAATGATGTCAGAGTCAAAGCTCATATGAGAATAAAAGTTCTTGTTCATGAAGAAGAGAATTAAGAAGATGACTGAAGACAAAACATTATTGTCAACAAACTCAGTCATGAGTAATCACTTGAATCAGTTGTTCTGCATGTATGAACAGAAGAAACGAAGATATCGCTCAACATTTTAATTGACTCATTCGCTTTGATCGTTGATCTGAGAATGATAAATGATGAACAATCGAAGAGAAATGCTCAGTCGTTTGCAAAGAAACTTTCAAAGAATGAAGATGAACTGAGAATCTCAATCAAATACAATGAAGCTTGATAGATCATGAGTTCAATATACTCATTGAAGCAACATTTCAGCTGTCTTTTCAACTGTGATATTTTCATCATCAATGATGCAAGAAATATAATGTCTTTCTTTTGACAATCTGCAGATGATAGTCAGAATAGCGTTGTAGTCATATGAATCAGATAGATTGATAATGAAGTTCATGACTATGTTCTGTCATTGCTGTTCAGATATAAATAAAGATTGAAGCAAGTTGTTTGATTTATTTCTTGATGTTTTTGAACGTTGACATATGTAGCAGTTTTGAATATATCGATCTATCGTTTTTCGCATAGAAGATCAATAATAATTTCGCTTTATGATCTTCACTGTTCTAAGAATTTCAGAATAATCAATCGATGACTAATCATGTACTTCATGAATCAGATTCATTTGTAGAAGTTCATTGAACGAGACTCATAGCTGACTATCATGAAACAAGATTTCATTCTGAGTTCAACAATTCTTCAATTTGATATCTTCATATTGTGCTTCGTCTTTTGCTATTGCTTTGCAAAGTAGTGTACAATTCTTGTCGATTTCATTCACGTCAAGAACTTGTTTATAAATTGATTAATCATTATTCTTCTTTAGATCAGCGATCTTCATTTGATTTAATGTCAGAATAGTAGTTCTTTGATATTGAATGCGTTCATCGTTGAAATCTCTAGACACGAAGTCAGCTCAATGAGTTAATGCATTGATCTTAATGTTCTGTTTGTCAGATTGATACATTATCTTGAAGTTAAAGTCAGTTAACTTCTAAACTCAATGCATTTATCATTGACTCAGCTTTTTGTCTTGCATCAATGAGATGAGCGCTTGATGATCGATGAACATCTTGATAGAAATGTCAATCAGCTTCAGTTCAAGTCATCAGTGTTCAAAAGCTTCAATTATGATCAGCAGTTTCTTATCATATATTTCGTAGTTGCATTCAGCAGAAAACATGTTCTTGCTATAGAAGACAATTGAATGTAAAACATCTTTGTCATCATATTGAGACAGAACTTCATCGTTGACGTAGTTGAATGAGTTAATTTCAAGAATGAAATCGCGAGTCTGATTAAAGTGACGAAGTATAGAAGTTTCAGTCATACATCTCTTCATGTAGTTGAATGCAGTTTGACAGACTTCGTTTCATTCAAATATGATCTTCTTTTGAGTGAATTGAATCATTGAATGAACAATCTTTGAAAAGTTCTTGATAAAGCGTCGATAGAAGTTGCAGAAGTCAATGAATGACTGAATCTGAGTGAGATTATTGAGAATAGATCAATTCACTACTGCTTGTATCTTTCGTGAATTCATCTTAAGTCTTTCGATTGACATCAAAAGTTCTAAAAAGATGATTTTCTGAACATGAAACTTGCATTTATCGATGTTTATCTGTAGATCAGCTTCTCATAGTCTATTCAAGATCAATTATACATGTCGCTTGTGTTTCTTCAAGATCTTGCTGTAGATGATAATGTCATCTAAATAGATCTGACAAAACTGATGAAGATATTCAAACAGCACGTCATTCATATAATGTTGATAGAACGTTGATTCATTGATTAATTTGAAGAGCATTACATGATATTTGTATGAGTCGAAGAAGATGATAAAGATAGTCAAATCTTCGTTATCTGAGTGCATTCACAGTTTATTGAACGTGACAATGATGTTCAATTGAATCAGATATTTGCTTTCTTGTATATGAGTGAAAGTCTCGTCTATTAAGAGTAAAGAATAGTGATCTCGTTTGATCAAAGCATTGAGCTTTCTGTAGTTGACGCAGAAACGCAGACTTTCATCTTTCTTTTCAGCGAACAAAATAAGCGAGATGTATGATGCGAAGATGAAGAAAATGAACTCTTTGTTCAGATGTTTGATCAGATACTTCTTTATTTTCTGAAGCTTGTGATTGAACATCTGATATAGTTTGCTTCGCGAAAGCATTTCTTCATTGATTAACTCAATTTTGTGATCATAGAAACAATGCAATGATAGCTGATCAATCATTGCTCAATCGAAGACATTTAGATAGTCGTGATATTCAGAGAAAAGCTTGATCTTGACTTGCTCAAGAGCTTCAGCGTAAGAAAGCTCATGCAGATTCACTTCTTCAGACTTGTTTTCAACTGTAGTTATGAGTCGATCGATTTTCAAGACAATAACAGCAAAGATCTTGACATCTGATCATTTGACTAACATTCTATATATTGCTGTCTCTATCATTTCTATGTTCATTGAGCTGAAAGAGAATGAATTCAGACTGAACGTTGATTTAGAATTTTTGACGTTAGTTAAAGTCGCGTCACACGATTTTAACTGTTCAATTAGTTTAACTGTCTTCTCATTGAACTGACTGAAAGAGAGTGATTTCAGACTGAGTTGAGATGTAGTGAAAGATCTCTTCAGTATATGAGTAGAAGTCAAACTCTTCTGCTTCATGATTATCTTGTTGCTTGTGAGTAGAACAATTGATTTCTGACTAGAAGTGAAATTCGAAAATTGAAGAAAATCGATTTGCATATCAATTACTAGGTTGATTTTGTTCATTCATGTTTTTTCAAGAATCATTTGATGTTGATTTAATCAAGTGATCAACATAAAAGCTGTGTCAATCGTATAATCTTGAACAGTCAGATTCAAATAGATGACATGAATAATAAGTTTCTTAGCATAATGATCATCAAATTCTCAAATTGACTTCGCTTTGATCAAAGTCAGAGACTTGATTTGCAACTGATCACAAACAATCTGCGCAATCACTTCATTAATGAATGAATAGTCAGCAGCTTCAATGTCAATCAATGACTTCAATGAGTAACTAATTTCATTGTTAGAAAGTACATATTCAGTAGTCAAAGATTCAGAAGCAAAAGAATCATTTAACATGCTTATCATTGAAGAAATTAACACATTTTTTATCGCGTCTTTGATGAAAGTCTCTAGTTTTTTGCCTCACTATCTTTGAAAGAAGATATTTTCTCATTTTTTTTATTCTTCGAAATGACGATTTTCTGTAAATGAAGAGTGAAAGCTTAAGAAGCAGAAGTGTTGATCTTGTTCTGAGAGCAGTTCTTTGACAAATGATTGAGAGTCTTGCAGATGTAGCAGATGATAGATGATCTTGCTGACTCAGAGATAAAAAAGATGATAGACTTAACATAATCAATTATTGAAGTCGTCACTGACAATGAAGTAGCAGCACGTTTATCAGGTACGACAGTGACTTTGATGATGACAGTGCGAAGCTAACTGCGTAGCTGATAGTTGACTCGCTGTTTATTATTCACATCTTGAAGAAAGATTCTTAAGCGAATGAGCGAAGTAAAGTTCTTTGAACAGACTGATAAAGCGTTCTGCAGACGATTATTGATTTTATTCTGAAGATCATTCATCAAAGTGCAATTGTCATAATCGAGATAATTGAATAGCTTCATAAAGTTGAAGTAGAAGACATTGAAAGACTTGTCTGCTTATCTCAAAGCGTTGTATTCACGTTGAGACTTTTGATTCATATTCAGTTCATTGTATATTTCTTTCAAATGATTGAATAGCTCGTAGATTGAAGTGAATGAATTCAAAGAATCAAAACAATGTCGAGTGAAGATGTGTTTTGCAGCATCATCTTCTAGTCTAGACATCATGTAAACAATACAGATAGTTTCATCATTGAATTGATCAACATTGACAATCAGCTTGTCATTCATCTTGTTTCTTCAGTCTTTTCAAGTTGATTCATCTTCATCAGTGAATATAAATGAATTTGAAAATTTGTAGAATTGATGATGTTCATTTTCGAATGAGATGAACTTAGTAGACATCTCTTGTCGAGTATGATTCTTGATAGAAGCATGCAACTCAATATCTTGTTGAGATAGATGATTCATAGTAGATCGAGACTCAGTAAACTGTCGAGATCGAGACTGATTGTTGAAATCATGACTAGAATCTAATCACACTGCAGCGAGATAGTGCGTAGCTGAATAGAATGTTTGATCAATAGAGGTAGCTTTAACTAGAAAACTAAGAATACAGAAGAAAGAAGACGGTTTCAAGCTGTATCTATAATAGAGCGAACAAAGAAGCGAAGTAGTCGATTTGTCAGAGCTCAAATAAATGAAATGTTTCAGCATATTTCGATTTGAAACATCGTTGTTTCTTGTTCACATATCGAAATTCCTAGAGTTTATTGACTAGACTCTATTTCATCTCGACACGCTTCGTAACACTGATCAGCTAAACGTTGTTTCTTTTTGAGACTCAATACTTTCTCTTGTAGTTCAATGATAATCTCTTCTTGAGTGTCTATTGTTGTTTGATTTGTCTTTAACTCATTTAGTCTCTTGATGTGATCAACTTGTAGATTGATTCATTGCTCATTGAGTTTCAAAGTCATGTCTCGTTGATCTTTTAGCTTGATCAGCATTCTGATGATCTTGTTTGACTGATCAATAGCTCATTGACAAAGTTGTTGACTCATGTTGATGTTTCATGAAGTAGTGACATTCTGAGATTTCGCTGAAGCATCGAAAGAAATAAGAGAAACTCGTCTACTAGCAGTGCTTCTAAGCAGATGAGCTGTTTGTAACTCGACTGATTCAGAGTCGCGTGTCATTGTGAGAAAGATAAAGATAGATAAATAGGTTTAATTGAGTGGTTGATTTGATAAATTTGAGTAAATTTGAATGTGTATTTTGATGAAAGTAATTCAAAGAATTTCTTGCAAATTTTCTAAATGAACGAAGTAGGTTATTTCGTATCGTCTACATGTTGATAGCAGAGTAGTTGGTTAGCATTTATTTACTGTTAGAGATCAGCATAGAGTGAGTTATATGAATGTCATTTAACTAATAGATAAATGCTAAGAAAGAAAAGTATCTACAGAAAAGAACTCGATTCTTATATGTGTGTTTCTCAGCTCTGTGCTAGGCTTGATTGAGTTGACATCTTACACATATGATGCAGAGTCTCAATGATATCATCTCTAGATCAGATTCTTGCTAGGCTCGATTAGAATGAAATCAGGCGAAGACTAGACGAAGAATAGACGAAGGCTAGAATCATAACACAGAAGATCATTGATGATTTTCATATTTGATATTCGAACAAATCGCACTAATCAACAATTCAATCAATCACGATTTAACAGGTCTGAGTCTGTGAAATCATGATTGAGCAATCAATCGAGTCGAGCAGAAAATACATTCATGCGAACATGAATCGTTGAAGAAAGAGAGTAATGTCACGATTCTAGTCTTGTCAGACTCAGTCTTCTAGTCTTGTCAGATTTATTCTCGCTTCGTCATCTTGACTAGTTTCTATTGAGTCTAGCGTTAACTGAGAAACACACATATGTAGTCAGCTTCTTTTCTGTAGCTATCTTTCTTTCTTAGCATTTATCTACTAGTTAAATGACACTCATATGACTCGCTCTATGCTGACTTCTAACAGTCTGATGCTTAGCTCTGATCGATAGTAAAGAATGCAATCTGCTCGAGATCACTACAATTCTGATCATTCTCATGTGCTCTTGATCACTCATATAGATAGATGCACAACTTGTCGTTATAAGTAAAGAAGTTGAGCTTGACGAGCTTTCTCAGTATATCAGCGCAGTTGATGAATCACTACTTCTTTGATCACTTGTAATCACGAACTTAAGACACTTCTGAACTTACACGAAATGATTATTCTATTGATATCTTTTCATCACTTACTAATAACAACACTATCGATGAGTAGAGAAGTTGAGCTTGATGAGTCTCTTCAGTATATCAGCGCAGTCGATGAGTCACAACTTCTTCGATCACTTGTAATCATAATCTTGAGACTCATCATCTGAATCATTTATCTCACTAGTAGTATCTTTTCATCTCTTACTGACAATTTGTCATTAGTCTTCTTCATAAGTTGTAGCTGTTAGAAAGAATGCTGTCGTATGACAATGTGAATGAAAACTCTGCATGACAGCTTTCATGATCACGCAATGTTCTAACTTCGTTTGAACTGCGTCGAATTGAGATCTCTTGACTTTTCTGACTTCTATTCGAGAATAGAATCAAAAGGTTCGTAGTCAGCATCACGTACAGGTGAATCTCGTTGTTGACCAATTAAAAATAAAAATAAAAATAAAAATAAAAATAAAAATAAAAAATAATCTTCGTTTCGATGAAATGCTCGCCCTTTTCGGCTTCGGGTTTGACGTTCGTCCCTTTGAGTTTGGCCTGACCTGTTTGGGGCAAGGCGCCTCTTATTGATCGATTCGCCGCTTTCTCTTCGACGATCAAGCTATAAGTATTGACCTCTCTCGCTGTTTTTCCATCTTTCCTTCATTCTTCCTTTTCAACACTCGGTCTCGCCCTTGCAATGCCGCTCTCTCTACCCTTCTCATTCGTCAGTCGTTCTAATCGACTGGTTCGCTTCTGTGTGAGGCATTTTTATTTGCCCCCTCTTTTCGCATAGTCTGCCTCACGGTTGCACGTCTTCCCTTCAAGTCCTGCTTCACACCCCGAGTCAACGGCACCGTTGTGCCTTCTCATTCGCTGCCCGCGTCTTTCCCGAGACCGGTGTAGGTTCTCGGCTCGAATGCGCATGATCCCGGTTTGAAGCGAGCTGAACCCTTCTCGGTCAAATCTACCTGTCTGGGAACGTCCCATCCCAGCCCCTCTTCGCCGCCCTCATTTTATCTTGACTCAGCTAACCTCTGAGCTTGCCGTGGCATTGGTTCGAAGCGTTCGCCTTTAGTGGGGACCGGCAGAGGCGAACCCACCGCATCGAAGATTGCTGCGACACGGTTCAATGAGGGAAATGCCTCACTGCGGCTGGCAGCAGTCTCCCCACGTCTGCCTGGTCGTGTCGACACGAATTTCACATCCGCAGTGATATGATGACGCGGCCTTAGAGGGGCTGAGGGTGAGGGTGAAGATGAAGGCGCCATCGAGTTTTACAAAGGAAAACAAATCAATGGAGAAAATGCCTCAACACGGCCGCAGTGTTACGAGCGTACCAAGGCTGAATAGGGCTAGCCAGTGCCTCTAGCCCAGATCTGGCCCAGATCTGGCTCAGCCCCTATTTCCTTTCCCCAACACCTCTTTGTTCAACACCACCTTCCTTCCTACATCACATTCTACCCGTGTCACAAACACATTCCCTTCAGTTATAGCTACCTCTAAAGATCAAGCACTATTCAACCCTGACTTCCGCTGGTTGACTCACCTAGGCACGATCCTGACATTATATTAAGAATTCGTTAACCACACGATACTGGTCTCATTACCCATTCAACATACTCGTACAGACAGAACGAGTCTAAAGAAATCCGTTTACCTGATGATCGACGCAATCGAAAGACTGAACAACACTAGAGAGTTTGATAGAATCAACGGCGAGGCTGTTTGAATCGCTAGACAACTTACCGCTCACTAAGTACGCACAGTTCAAACCGATCAAGAGAATCAACCCATTCTCGTGAAACAGACGAGTGAAAATAAGCTGTTCAACCCGATTAAGAGAATCGACGATAAAAAACCTTCGTGAATTGCTCAAGAATCAAACCAACCAACAAACAAACCTCATCTTCTTTGTTGAAGATTAAACATCACTCTATACGCCTTTCTTCTTCAACCGTCGAGCATCATCATCCGTTCGACCCTCTTTTCAAACAAATCTCACCATGCCTAGCCGTTCGCCTACTGAAGAGCGTTCCGAAGAATTCCGAAATCGTTTCTCTCAAACCTCTGATGCCGATTCATCGAAACTCTCTAGTGCTGAACCATTCATCAGTGAAGACGACGAGTCATTCGCTGAAACAGTAATACTCTCTGTTTCTATCGAAAACTGAAAGGCTCAATGCATGATTCTCGACAGAGAAATGAATCGACTCAACAAGCTGAGTAATCAACGAGACAACGAAATCAAAGAGTTGAAGACTAGACTTCAAACTAAAGAAATCACTTCTTCTGATTTCACCTACTCTGAGCGTTCTAGATCTCAGAAAATACCTGATTCTTCCTGATTTACTAACGAAAAGAATTCTACTTGAGAAAACTGATACGACAAAATTCAGAATAAACTAGAGATCAACGTTGATCTCTTTTCAAATGAACGAGTCAAATTGAGCTATGTACATTTCAGATTATTCGATGACGCAGCTGATGTCGCTTAATCTAAACGCAAACATGACTGTGTCAATCTTTATAAGATTGTTGATGATCTTTTGAAAGAACTAGCTGAGTTGTTCAATGATTCAGATAAGAAAGTCAACTTTCATAGAAAATACTACAACTTGATTCAAGAATCAAAGAAGTTCAGTGAGTTTTACACTCAGTTTCAACGATTATCTTTCTATCTGAAGTATCACGAAAAGCAACTGATCATCGATCTGAAAGATAAAATAAACTCTCATCTTTGATTCATTTGAATAGATCAATTAGTTCAATCTGATTCTCTCAAAAAGATTCGTTTCTACCTGATTCATTTGAATAATGATCAGCGAGTCATTCAAGAAATCAAGAACAAAGTCAATCTCATCAAATGCATTGATGATCTGTCAAAGATCATCTTTCATAAAGTTGTTGTTACTCAGTCAGTCAATCATTCAAAATCTGATCATCTAAAGTCGTGTGACGCGATTTTAACTAGCGTCAAAGAAGCAGACGTTCTAGTTGAAACCTGTTTCATATGTCATAAATTAGATCATAGCTTTAAAGAGTGCTCTGATCAACCTACTAAAATCAATGCAGTGAACAATGAATATGATTGTTTCAAGTTCGATTTCGATTCAAATTTCGATTCAAAAAACTAGTCATCTCTTCAAAAGTCATCAAAGAAATAGAGATTATATCTTTGTGCAAACTAGACGAAATTTTATCAGAAGAGAATTACTTTGAAAAGTTGTTTCTAATTGATGTCTTTCTCAACTCTCAGAATCGATCTTTTAGTCTTTGTTCTCTGATAGACAGTGATTCAGTCGCTCATATGCTCATACACGCTAATCTAGTCAATAGAGTATGCAAGAAACTAGAAATTCAATCTATATCACTGACAAAAGAGAAGTTAATAAGAGACTATGATGAAAAGATATTTAAGAAGATCATCACTCATAAAATTCTACTCAATTTCATCATCGAAAGTCATAAGAAATTGACTGTATCAATGCTGATAGCTGATATTGATCATCATGAAATCATATTGAGTAAGCTCTGAATGAACAAAAACGAAATATTATTGAATATGTGAAACGACGTCATTGTTTTTTCGAATCAATTGAATACTTCTATTTCGATTTTTTCGATTCTTCTCAATTCAAAGCACTCAAGTTGATCGCAATCAACTTCATCTTCTTCAATCACTCAGACTAAGATCTTTATGATGCTCAAACGACTCATTTCAATCACTGCTCAGAAAGAGTCATTCTCGATTTGAAGCATAAACACAGCTTCATTCAAAACACTGTTGAATCATTCAAAGAAGAATCAGACTGAAGTCTTTGCTCTATTCATGACAGACATCAATAGAGAAATCGCGTACAATACTCAGTGCAATTTGAACGCTTTAAACGTCTTTTCAATCAATGAAACGACTCAGAATTTGAAAGATATTAAAGCGAAACTGTCATCAGAATATCATGAGTTTCTAGATGTTTTTGATCAAGTTCAATTGAATAAACTACTCTCTCATCGCTTCTATGATCATAAAATTGAACTCATCAATGATTCAACGCTCTTTTGCTGCTGAGTCTATTGAATGTTCTCTGTCAAACTTCTGAAAGTAAAGAAGTACTTAAACAAGAATCTGTTGAAGAAATTCATCACTTCTAGTCAGACTCTCTATTTCTTTCTCGTTCTATTCGCTCTCAAAGCAAATGAAGATCTTTGATTCTGCGTGAACTATTGAAAGTTAAATGTCATTTTCAAAAGAAATAGATATTCTCTATCGTTGATAGACAAGATCATTGATAAAATAGTGAGTTGCAAGCATCTGACTAGATTGAACATCATATCAGCGTTTAACAAACTTTAAATGCATCTCGATAACGAGAATTACATCACTTTTATCACTGTTTTAGAAGCATATAAATACAGAGTGCTATCATTCAAACTGACTAATGAATCGATCTTCTTTCAGCAATATATGAATGATGTTCTATGAAACTTTCTGAACGACTTTTGTCAAGTCTATCTAGATGACATTCTCATCTATAGCAAAATGAGAAAGAAACATAAAGATCACGTCAAACTAGTATTGAGTTGACTACATGAAGCTGAACTGCAGATAAATATTTGAAAGTGCAAATTCAATGTAGAAGAGACTGTCTTTCTAGAAGTCATTGTATCAGAACTAGATCTTCGTATGAATTCAAGCAAAGTGACAGTCATAGTCAGCTGAATCACTTTGATCAATCTAAAAGAAATTCAGAGCTTCGTGAGATTTGTTAACTTCTATCATCGTTTCATTAAGAACTTCTCAAAGCTAGTCAAATCATTCACTCAGCTGACTAGAAAGAACACGTCTTTTGTTTGAAACAAGATCTGTGTTCAAGTCTTTGACAATCTAAAGAAACAAGTCAGCTTGATCTCAGTACTTCGTCACTTTAATCTCAAACGACAAGCTATTCTGAAGATCAATGCTTTGAACTATGTAAAAGATGAAATACTATCTCAGTACAATGACGAGAAAGTTCTTCATTCGATGATCTTCTACAGTAAAAGCATGATTTTCGCTGAAATCAATTATCACATCTATGACAAGAAATTGCTAATCATTATTCAATGCTTTGAACACTGATGACTTGAGCTGAAGTGCACTGAACTATTTATTCGGATATTCATTGATCATCAAGCTTTGAAGATCTTCATGAAAAATAAACAGTTGAGTCGATGACAAGTCAACTATCTGAACATTCTGTCGAAGTTCAACTTTCAGATCATCTTTAAATCAGACAAAATGAATACTAAAGTCAATGCTTTAACTTGAATGTCTTTAGTCAACATCTTTGAATCAGCTCAACAACTTGAAGATCATTTTCAGACTATTCTGATTCTCGATAGAGTCAATGTTCTACTCGTTGAATCGAAAGCAAATCTCTATCAGCAAGTGTGTATGATCAATCAAATGAATGAGTTCTGTGATGAATATAGACAAGCTATGAACGAGAATAAGCTCAAATTTCATATCACTAAATTAAAGAACTGCGAAATCATTGACAGCGTTCTCTTTAAAAAAGACTTACTGTGAATCTCTGAAAACATGCACACGAAATTACTACAAGAAGTGCATGATCAACCTTCAATCTTTCACTTCAACAATAAATGAATCATCGATCTAGTTCAGCGTTTCTACTATTGATCAGATCATCGAGCTACTATTCGATGATACATTCGAAACTGTCATGCTTATCAGCGAAGCAAAGTCTCTAGAAATAGCATCAATGAACTTCATCATTCTCTCTCGATTTCACAGAAACGCTGAAAAGATATAGCTATGAACTTCATCACTGAACTATCTCTGTCAGAAGATTATAACGTCATTTGCACAATCATATGTCATCTCATCAAAGAACATCACTATGTTTTCTGTCATTGAAGAGACGATGACATCTCAGTCGAAGAAACGGTTTGAATCATGCTATGAAACGTTTATCGACTGCATGATCTACTCAGTTCTATTGTTTCGAACAAAGACTCTCAATTCATATCAACTATGTGAAAGAGTCTTTGCAAGCGACTGAGAATCACAGCTAGTCTATTCACAGTCTATCATTCAAAGATCAACGATCAGACGAAACGAGTCAATCAAGACGTTGAACGCAAACTTAGAATCTACTGCAATTACATGTAGAACGACTGAATCAAATGAATATCTATGATGAAATTCAGCGACAATTTCAATATCTTCTCGATCATCTCAATGATCTCTTTCTACTTCAATAAAGATTTTCACTCTCGAATGAGTTTCGATTCAGATACGATTGATTACAAAATCACTCGTGAACGATTGAAAGCTAGAAAAGCAGATGATATTGTCATTTGAATGAAAGAGTTACTGAGCTTCGATCATCAACAATTGAAAAAGACGAAGCTGATCATCAAAGCACAAATCAATAAACATAGACGAGACGTCATTTATGAGATAGATGACTGAGTTTGACTATTCTTCAGAAACGTCAAAATCACAAGATCATGCAAAGATTTGAAAGATAAACAACTAGAATCGTATCAGATCATTGTCAAAGCGAGAATCTTCTATCATCTTCGTCTATCAGTCAGCATAAAGCATCTGCATTTGATGTTCAGCTCAAAGCTACTGCAATTGTATTCAGAAGATCTTCTATCAGAACAGCATGCAGAATCTCTCAGACTCATCATTATTGATGATGATGACGATGAACATTGAGAGATAGATGACATTCTGAACTTCAGACGCTATCAAGGTCGAATACAGTACAAGGTCAAATGAAAAGATCTAGATAGAGACGATGAATGATACTATGTTGATAAAGATGAATTCAATGACTTCAAGAAAGTTTTGAACGAATTTCATATGTTATACTCAAGAAAGTCACGCTAGTATCGAAATAACTCAATAAGAAAGCAAGTAAACGAGTGACATTCATGCAAACATGAATTTTCAAAGAAAAGAGTAATGTTACGAGTGTATCAAGACTGAATAGAGCTAGTCAGTGTCTCTAGCTCAGATCTGACTCAGATCTGACTCAGTCTCTATTTTCTTTTCTCAACATTTCTTTGTTCAACATCATCTTTCTTTCTACATCACATTCTACTCGTGTCACAAACACATTCTCTTCAGTTATAACTATTTCTAAAGATCAAGCACTATTCAACTCTGACTTTCGCTGATTGACTCATCTAGACACGATTCTGACACGCAGCGATCTTCTCTCAATTGATGACGTTGCTGCTCAGACTACCTCGAAATGATCTGTGTTCATGCGTCATGCAAGCATGAGAGAGCTTGCTTATCTGCATTTCATGAATTCATCTGAGTTCTAACACTTTCTTTTCTTTATTACGTGACGACTGCGAATTGATTGATATTCAGTTTCTTTCATTTCACGAAACTGTCGATCTTTCAACATGATCTTTCGAATGATCTTTTTACCTTGTCAATGCATCTTGTCATTTGATCGCTTCTTGATTTCTCAACAGTGACAGAAAATAGAAAGAAACTTAGAAGACTGTAACTTTGATATGAATCAACTTTTCATATGAGTCTCAGCAATTGAGATAGAATCGTGTTGAAGACATGAAGAGAAGAAGCTGAATCATTCAAGCATCTTGATACGTAATCAGCGACGAAGATCATCAAGACTCAGACGGAATGATCTGAGCTTGCAAACTTCAAAGAAGAGATGATTGAATTGTATCAATCTATGTCTTCTGCAGACGAAGCTGAAAATAAGCGAAGCTGTCTTGTCAGTCAAGAATAACATTGAGTCGAGACTTTTATGCATTGAAACGTTGATGTTGAATGTCTTGCGATTGATCATCATCTTAGTCATTGATGATGACTCGACTGATGAAAAGAGAAATGTCAAGCGAGATTAGAAGAAACTTCTGAATGCAGTCTGCAGTTCATCATTTACTTAAATCGTCTTCTCTTCTCATCTTCATCAAAACAATCAGCCATTTTGATCTTCGTGAATATCGAGTGATAAATGACATTGAATTCTGATAATCATCATCTTCTTAAAGAGAAACAATCGTCATCAAAGATCAACAAATTCAAGAAATGAATAATTGAGCTTCATTCATTAGCGATAATGCTATTTTCGCAAGACTCAATAACTGAGATGAAGCTTTGCAAGCTCTTGACGTCGTGAAATTCGTGAATATGACGACATCAAACAAAGTAAATCTCGCTACGCAGCAAGAAGAGCAAGATATTGATATAAAGCAACTGAGTTTCTTGCAAGTGCATCATCAATCTGTCGAGTTCAAATATTCTTCGCTTGATTTTATTCATGAATATGATGAACAGAAGAAGCTTTTGAATTCTACAAACTTGAGATCAGATGACTCTCAAGATAAGTAACTTGATTTTCTTAATTTAACATTCATTGCTCATGACTTTTAAATGATCTCATTTTACTGAATGAGAATAATCATAATGATAGCAAGATTGACGCTGATTCAGAGTCTGTTGATGCTGAAGAAGAAGAACATGACTGATGACAAATCAACTCAGCAATAAGTTATATGAGTGATGATTCAAGCGCTGAGTAATTGAATGAGAAGTGAGACGTGTCTGAAACTCAATCAACATCTATAGCGAGCTCGAAAGCTGTGTAGAACTCTTGAAACTCTCGCTCAATGATTTTAAGACTGACAGATGATGTTGATCTAGATGCTTTAATTCTTATGAGAAAACAATAGATTTCATCTCAAATCATTCTTCTTCAACTCATGATACTCTTCTCTTATTAACATATGATAAACAAATCTGTAAATCAAGCAACGAGTCTTGCAGCAATATGAAGTGTAAGACAACGAGATCTCTTTGCGTGAAACTGCGTAGTAAAAAATAATAAGATAGCACTTTATTGATGATAGAACTAATTGCTAAGAAATGAATGCAAAAGCTGACAGAATTTTCATCTTCTGTCAAGTCATTATTTCTATTCACTCATTAGTCTCTTTCAATCTAATCTTGCGAGCTAGCCTTGCAGACATGCATCATTCATAATTGATGAAATGTGTTTTCACAACTGCATTTCTTCTTAAAAACTTGATCTTTGAATCTTTATAGCATCGTATTGTCTTCTTGTAATTGATAGTGTAATCATGACTTCTTCAGCACTTTAACACTCATGTAAAAGTGTTGTGAGTTAATTATGTTAATGAGCATAAACAGAGCTAGTGCAAGATTGTTGATATCAATCTCTTCATAAAAACAATCACAACGCACGTAAAATGAATTTTTGAAAAAAGTATTACAAACAAGAGAGTAAGAATTAAGTAAATGAATAAATGATGATAAATTGCATGAACAGCAATAATGCTGATTTAAAGACGATTGCAAGCAATGTTAACTTGTCACAGAGAGACAGCGACGTAAGATTTAAACGCTTACGCAATGATGAGATGAACATTATCAGCATCATTGATTTGCTAACACAGACATCAACATTAAAGAAAGAAAAGAGCAAAGATTATTCATGAAAAAAAGTGACTTTAAAGCTGATTCAACATTTTCAAAACATTTCAGAAAGAAAGATTGAAAAGAAAGAAAGTCAAGACATATTCATCGCAAAGAATATACAGAAGTTGAAGACATTCATTCAACTTTTCAATAAACAGCTACAAATATAAAAGAATACACATTTCATATTCAAAACATCTGTTATGATTCTAGTCTTCGTCTATTCTTCGTTTAGTCTTCGTCTGATTTCATTCTAATCAAGCCTAGCGAGAATTTGATCTAGTCATGTTGTCATCAAGACTTTGCTTCATATGTGTAAGACGTCAACTTTATTGAGCCTAGCACAGAGCTGAGATGAACACATATAAGTTGAGTTCTTTTCTGTACATACTCTTTTCTTTCTTAGTATTTATCTATTAGTTATATTACATCTTTATGACTCGCTCTAGATCGATTTCTAACATCAGATAAATACTTCTTCGTTACAGACAAAGAGAAATAATCTGCATTGAGTGCTTCTGCTTGATTCAACTATCGACTTTGATCTAGTTGACTTACGATCGTGCAACAGCACTCATTCTTCTTTTCTCATGAGCTGATCAGCGAGTATAAACAAAAGATTGAAACTCTTTTCAACTAGATCAGAAGATCAGCGAAAGCATCGAGATCAGTCATAGAACTGTGTCAAAGTCTCTACTTCAGAAGCAAATCTCATAGTGAGTCTGCTACAATGACATCTTTCATCAATGCAATGATCTACAAGCACATCACTCTACTAATCAGCAAATTGATCTACCTCGAGTTTTCTTCTAGTGAGTCTGCTTCAATAACACGTTCGATAGTGAGTCTGCTACAAGAACAGATAACAATTAATCTCGTCAACAGAGTCAGTCATTCGATAGTGAGTCTGCTACAAAGACAGACAACAATTGATCTCTTGATTGAGTCGATCAACGAACGAAACAAGCTTTACTATGTAGTAAACCTGAATCAGAAGTGAGTCTGCTTCAATGACATGATCAATGCAATGATCTATCTACTCACATCGCTCTATCTATCAGTGAATCAACCTATCTTGAGTTTCTGTTCAACTAGTGAGCCTGCTACAAAGACGCTGTCAATGCGATGATCTATTTATTCACATCGCTTTATCTCTTAGTGAGTCTGCTTCAATGACGCGATTCGAATCAATCTCTTCAATGAGCTAGTCGACTAGTGAGTCTGCTTCAATGATTGTTCTTTCTCTCTCATAGTGAGTCTGCTACAAAAGATCATCACTCTACTACTCGTTCATCTTCAACTAGTGAGTCTGCTTCAATGATTGCTTTTCTCTTCTCATAGTGAGTCAACTACAATAGACATTTCAATGATCTGAAAGATCAATAGAAAGATTGATAGAAAGCGCACTAAGAAACAACATTCATGCAAACATGAATAGTCAAGAGAGAAAAGTAATGTTACAATTCTAGTCTTCATCAATTCTTCATCTAGCCTTCGCCTGATTTCATTCTAATTGAGTCTAGCGAGAATCTGATCTAGTCATGTTGTCATCGAGACTCTGCTTCATATGTGTAAGACGTCAACTTTATCGAGTCTAGCACAGAACTGAGATGAACACATATAAGTCAAGTTCTTTTCTGTACATACTTTTTTCTTTCTTAGTATTTATTTATTAGTTATATTATATCTTTATGACTCGCTCTAAATTGATCTTTAACAACATCATCATGAGTTAATGTAGTAAAAGAAGAAACAACAATAAAAAAGCAATAATTCAGAAATGATTTATCATCACTTTGCAAGAGACGTGAAGTTTTAGTGAAAATAATGAAAAGAAATAAGATGAAAGAGATACAAAAGAAGTCAGTCAATCAAATCTTTCAGAAAATTGAAAACATGTTGATGATGCAACAAGATTTAATCATGTTGATTTGCAAGCTCAAAAGCAAAGACATTGCACTGCATGTAATAAGCTCAAAAGCTTAAGCAGCTTTGAAAAAGTCTCAGAAATGAATGAAGAAAATTGCAGATTCAATGCATGTAATGTGTGATGATTAAGTTTACTAGATGAATAAATGAGATCTATAAAAATGATATGACAATGTGATATTCTAAGCAGACACAGAATGAGTATATATTATGATAGAGTTAATTATTAAGAAGTTCTCGATAACTCAAGAGAATTGATCAACTATAGAAAGTTTGTCAAGCATTGTTAAGTTGAGCACAACATAACTCATAATATATTAAGTCGAAGATATGATGTAGTTTAAATGATGTCTTGACAAAGTCATAAAGTTTCAAAGCTAACTCAGATTTGATCTTCAATTCAGTTTCTGATTCTAGTCTCTGATCTAATCTTTATGAGTCAATTCATCATGACAATTGTCTTTTTTTTTAAGTGAGTTCATTCTCAATCTCAATAATTAATGTCTTTGTTTACTCTGATAAATGATGACGTGCACTCATTGATTTATTCTAGAAGCTCTCGATAAAAATCTTCAAATCTCTGTGAGAAAATAAGAAAAAAAGAAACTTTTGATTGAATGATGATTCATCTTCAATTATAATGCGCATAAATGACATTATAAATAGTATATGTGATGTGTAATTGATGTAAATGACAGCAATGATGACATGTAAATAGCACATAAACATTGTTTATCTTTCAAGTAAATGATGTTGTTGAGATGATAAAATGTAAACAAGAATGAATAATAATTGTTGATTTGTTTATTCTAATGTGCAGTCGATTCTCATCACATGAAATGCGTTAATTGATCTTGTCGCTCGATTGAAAATCAACTTGCGAAAGAAGCGCGTCTTGTTGTCAAAATGATTTCAAGACAAAGACTTGCATGATTGAGATAAAGTCAACAAGAAGACTCATTCAAAGTGAAAGAAATTTCATTGATCAATCAGACTTAACTCTTTGTCAAAGATAAGCTTACATGCTTTGTCATGTTATAGCAAGAATTTGTTCAATATAACGTGTTATATGTACAATTGAAAGAATTATTATTCTACTGATTGTAAAGATGAAAAGATCAAGAACAGATCAAAAGAATCTGATGCAAATCAAGTATTCATTGATTTGATGTTGCATATAAGTCATTTCAAGATTTCGAAAAAAGACAAGCTTTCAATAAATGCTTCAAATCATTGAGGGAAAAACAAGAAGTTCTCTTCGTAAAAACTTTTATATATAAAGAGCATGTAATTCAGAAAGATCAGAAGACAGAAATGAAGATTCACATGAATATCGATGTCAAGATGAACGTGATTAGTCAACGTTTCATTGTTAAGCAAAATATGTCATTGCTCAACGTTGATTTCTCAAGATTTATCTGAATGAACGATCAGAGTGTCTATTGTTATGACGTCTATAAGATGTGTTATTGACTGAGAGACAGCTGAAACATAGAGAAAAAAGATATAAGTATCTTCTATGCTATTAACAAGAAAGAATCTCTCTTAATCTTGAATATGTTGAGTATGCAATTCAAGCATATTTGAATAAACATGATTGCAAGAACATGACGTTTTAACGTGAATGAGCACGCATTTGAGTTGTTCTTTGCACAAGCATTTGCAAAAGCTTTACAAGATGAGTCTACTGTGTATGCTCTTGTCATGATCAACATCATCGAAGAATTGATTATTGAACATCAAGTGAAAGCAATGAATAACGTGATGAGTTGTATCACAAATGCGCTTGAAACGCAGACTTTACTCATTGAATTAAAAGAATACAAAGATGTATTCTTGACAGAGAGTGTCAACAAATTGCTCTTGCATGAAGATCATGATTATGCAATCGAAATCACTGCAAAGTCGTCATATAAATCGTTGTATAATCTGTTGAACACAGAGTTAGCAACTTTGAGACAGTATTTAGACGATGTCTTAGCGAAAGAATGAATTAAGCACTTTGTCAGCTCAACTGATGTGTCTATTCTATTCATTCTCAAAAAAATGATAGTCTTCATTTATGCATGAACTATCAAGATCTGAATAAGATCACTGTCAAAAATCATCATTCACTGTCTCTAATTAGTAAAACTTTAGACAGACTCAATAAAGTCAAGCAGTTCACTAAGTTAAATCTGAAGAACATCTATCATCGTCTCAGAATTCAATGTGAAGATGAGTGAAAGACGACATTTTATACTCATTATGATCACTTCAAATATATGATCATGTTGTTTAATTTGATCAATGCATCTGTCATCTTTCAGACTTATATTAATAAAATCTTGACAGAGCTTTTAAATGACTTTTGTGTTGTTTATTTGAATAACATTCTAATCTTCTTCGTAGAGAAGATCGATCACGTAGATCAAATGAAGCAGATTCTCGAGAAATTAAGAAAGTTCAAGCTATATGCTAGCTTGAAGAAGTGTGAATTCTTCATCACTAAAGTGAACTTTCTAGAATTTATCATATTCATTGAAGATGTTTCTGTCATGATTCTAGTCTTGTCAGACTCAGTTTTCTAGTCTTGTCAGATTTATTCTCGCTTCGTCATCTTGACTAGTTTCTATTGAGTCTAGCGTCAACTAAGAAACATACATATGTAGTCAGCTTCTTTTCTGTAACTATCTTTCTTTCTTAGCATTTATCTTCTAGTTAAATGACATCTCTATCTGACTCGCTTTAGACAGACATCTAACATTAGATAAATGCTCATCATTTACTACTTTGCTATCAATGAATAGATGATACAAAACAATCTATTCAGTAAGAAAAATTTGTAAGAAATTCTTCAAATTTGCATCATCATTTTAGATTGCAAGAAATTCTTCGATTCTACACTCATTTTCATCATTCTATTTGCAAGAAATTCTTTGAATAAAGCACTCAATTATTACCTGAAATTCACAAGAAATTCTTTGAATTTTCACTCATCAAAAAACATCAATTTAAAACATCAATCTCTCATTTATTCTTATCTCAACAACTTTTATCTTCTCTCATCAAGACATGTGATGTTAAGTCAGTTGAATTTCAAACAACTTATCTGCTTAAAAGCACTGTTAATAAAAGAGTTTCACTTCTACTCATCAATGCTTCAGTTGAAGTTGAGAAAGTTGTCATCTCATGAAACATAAACATTGAAGAACAACTGTTTCATTGAGTCAGCAATTAACTTGACGAAGTCATCAATATGTTGAATGAGCTTTGAAGTCAGCAAGACTTGACTTTACAACTCAATGAACACTGACTTCTCATACAAGATGATCACAAAAAGAAAGTGAAACAACTAGAAGTCACTTTTGATAAAAATGATGAGCTAGAGAAAAAGATCAATCAGCTACAAGATGAGTGATTGAACTCTAGAGTGAAACAACGTCAAGCTGATTGATCTATGTCTTGTCAAGATACTCAGTCAGCTGAGCAACAAGTCAATCAGAAACGAAGTTTGACTTTCAAAGCTTACTCTCAACGAGAATCTTTTACTTTATCTGATAACGAAAACGAAAACAATCTATTGCGATCGTGCACTTCGAGTTAGCCTAACATAGATCATGTCAGACTATCATAAACTAGTATAAAGCTGATGTTGACACGCTAGCGATCTAGCGTGCCTTCGTGAGTAAAACTCACGACGTGTTGCATCTTCTTTCTTCTTCAACTTTGAACTTCTAGTTAGAGTACACTCATATGATTCGCTCTATGCAGACTTATAACATTAGTTCAAAGCTCATTAATCTTGCTATTGACGTGTAAACGATATAAAAACAAGCTACACAACTCAAATCAAAAGTTGAAACCAGAAATTTTGACAGCAGAATCAGAACTCAAGCTCAGAAAGCTTGATAGAAACCAGAAATTTCTAAAGAAGAATCTTGATTCAAAATCAGAAATTTCGATAGAATCAGAATCAAAGAACACGAACGCGTTGTTCTTGACTAACTCTTTATTGAGCTCATCATTAGAAACCAGAAATTTCAGCAATACTTGAACTCAAAAAGTTCGATAAAGTACTAGTCATTGCTTGAACTCAGAAAGTTCAATAAAGTAACATCAGAATCTCGATCAGCAATTTTCTACTCATATCATGACTAGAAGCACAGAATCAGAATCAGTGAGCATTGCTCGCTATGACTTTTGAAATGTTAGAAGAGAATCACTTCTATCACAGAATCAAACAGCATCAGAAGAAGAAGACATGAATGCGTAGTCAGATACAGAAGAAAAGAACATGAATGCATTGCTTTTTGATCACGAAATGATCAAGATCAGCATCAGCACTGAACTGAATGCTTGAATAAGCACTCATGAAGCAGATGACATCGTTGTCTTTATCAAGTACATATGTCAACAGCACGACATTGAAATCAAGACTCACAATGACATGATTCAAATGTTAGAAGATGTCAACGAGATAAACATCACGTTGAAAGCTACACAGACGCGTTTGCAGAAAGAGATGAAAAACAAGAACGTGATTATACATCATCTAGAAACTGCATCAAGTCAATAAAGCACTTTGATCTCTGAAGATCATTTCTTGAAATCGATCAAGTTACTCGACTCACTTCTGTTTGAAGATTCAACGCAGAATGTAAACAATTAACTGTCTTGAATGCAAAACAAGCTGAAGATAAACAAGAATCATTTTTCTATTAAAGAATTGAAGATTGCATACATCGAAAGTTGAGTCAATGAAACTGCGATCAAACACATAGCAACTTGAATGAGAAACATGATTACGAACTCATTTTCAGAAGCAGAAGAAATACTGTTGATCATAAATAAAATGTACGACGATTTCAATCGTCGTCACACGACTTAACGACAGTACTTGAAGCTGTATCAGAACAAGATCTTCTTTCATGAATTTTGAATGAAATTTCAGAGATTTAGTGCAGAACTAAAGTACAATAATGAAACTCTACTAGACAATCTTCAGCATAAGATCAGCTCAGATTTTCAGCAAGCAACGCTCAATGAATGAATCACGAATTTGAACAAGTTTATCAACATCTGCATGCAAGTCAATGTTAGATTGACTGAATTGAACGCTTGATCAATCATCAAAGTCTCAGCAATCTCAGCTGCTCGCTCTGTCGCTAGCACTTCATCTGCTCAACTCACGTCATCAGTTTCTGCATGAAAGAAACTCAGAAGATTGAATCTTGACTTTATTCAGAAAGAGTTGTTTAAGAAAAAACTCTGCTTCAAATGCAAGAAGTCAGAACATAAAGCATATGACTGTCTCAAGACAACTTAAGTGCATGAGATTGCTGCGAATTTGAAAAATGATCTGTCTTCATCAAAGTAGTGACTGAGAGCGATATACTCATATTCTGTTTCATCAGCATGTCTGATGATTCATTTGATTTCAAGTCATTCACTGTTGACATCATCTTAAGTAGTTTAGAAAAGATATTCAGATCTTTTGCTCTGATAAATACTGAAGTCATTGACATGACTTTCATTGATGAATCTTTGATGTCAAAGCTATGTGAATGCTTTGATATTCAGTCAATATCGCTGTCAAAATCAAAATCAAATTGATTGTATGATGAAATCTTTGATTGAAAGTTGATTACACATGCTCTGTATACATTGATCATGATACAAGAACACAAGAATGAAATAATGTTTCTATTGATAATTTGTTTAGATCAGCACAAGATAATCATTGAAAATCTTTGATTGAAAAGAAATCAAATGTTGATAGATTCTGCAAACGATTGATTAATATCATTGTTGAAGATTCGAACATCGAAATCTGTTGTTTTGAAAGTAAGCAGTCAATCAGCATTTTACAAACTTGAATCAAATGAGATTTGCAAAATGAAATGAAAGAACTTGAACTTGATTGTTACATCAACGATCATCTTGAAGAGATTCATGAATCAGAAATCAGTAAATAGATTCATTGAACTCACTTGATTCATTGAATCTGCTCTCATAGCAAAGCAAAGCACTCAAGTTGATCTCAATCAACTTCGTTTCTTTCAGTCAACTGAGACAAAGAAACTCGTCAATATTGTCATGATCAAAGTCGTTGTGTATCAAACTTTAGTCAAGAATAAGAAGATCAAGATCTTCTTCTTGATCATTAGTGAAATCAATCAAGCGCTTAGCTCAGTCGAAGATTTCGCGAAACTGAATGAAATGATCTCTGTCATGTCATTAAATGAACTGAAAAAGAAGCTTTTAATAGTTTATCACGACTTTTTGAATGTTTTTGATAGAGAAAAAACAACGCAGTTGTCTCTGCATCAATCATATGATCATAAGATTGAATTAGAAGAAGAGAGTCAATTTTCTAGAAGTTGATTGTATTTCATGTCGAGCTACAAGTTGCAGAAGGTCAAAGAGTATCTGAAAGAGAATTTGAAGAAGAAGTTTATCACATTCAGTAAAGCTTTTTTTGCTTCATCAATACTGTTTGTTGAAAAGAAAGACAACAGTCTTTGCTTTTGCATGAACTATTGAAAACTGAATGCTCTGATTAAAAGAGATCGTTATTCAATACTCTTGATAGACGAAGTACTAGCTTGAATTTAAGACAGTAAGTATCTGACTCGACTCAACATTATTGTCGCGTTCAATAAACTGCGCATGAGTTCAGAAAGCGAAGATTTAACTACTTTTATTACTTTCTTCAATGTCTACAAGTATAGAGTAATGCTCTTTGAATTAATCAATGAACCTGCTTTCTTTCAGCATTATATCAACGATATGTTGTTCAACTGTCTGCATAAATTCTGTCAGACATACTTAAATGATATTCTCATCTACAGTAAAACATTGAAAAAACATAGAACTCATGTGAAGAAAGTGCTAGAGAAGCTTCGTGAAGTCGATCTACAGATAGACATTGACAAGTGCAAATTCAAGATTTAGAAAATCTCATTTCTTGAACTACTGATATTTATCAATGATCTGCGAATGAATTCTCGAAAAGTAGATGTGATTCAAGACTGAGAAATGTCTCGATTGTTGACTCACATGCAGATCTTCATTGACTTCTGCAATTTTTATCAATGATTCATAAAGAACTTTTCAAAGATTGCTCAATTCATGATAAAGCTGACTCAAAAAAATCATCTCTTTGAATGAACAAAGATCTGTCAGACAATCTTTGAAGAACTGAAGCAACAAGTGATGACAGTTCTCGTTCTGAAGCATTTTGACTCAATCAGAGAAGTTATTCTAAAAACTGACTTCTTGAACTATGTCAATAACGAAGTATTGTCTCAGTATGATGATGAAGACATTCTACATTCAGTGATCTTTTATAGCAAGAACATGATTTTCGCAGAATGCAACTACAAGATCTATGACAAGAAACTGCTGATCATCATTTGCTGTTTGAAGCATTGACGCTTTGAATTGAAATGTACGAATATTTCGATCAAGATCTTCATCGATCATCTGAATTTGAAGTACTTCATGATCATCAAAGAACTGATCAGACGATAAGCTAGATGAGCTGAGAAGTTATCTGAATATAACTTCAAGATCATATATCAGTCGAAAAAACAGAATCTGAAAGTTGATGTGCTGATCAGAATGTCAGACGTCAAGTCAGTTGAAGCAAATGATGATCATAAGCTATATCAGCATCAGATGCTATTGTCAGAAAACAGATTTGAACTTCAGTCAATAGAAGATAATCAGAAAGCTGATCAAGATCTGACTCAGATCTTGCTCAGATCTGACTCAGAATCTAACTCAGATTCAAAACTTGAATCGAAAGCTAATCAAAATTCGATCAAAGAGATGATTTCTATTCAAAATCAGATTATAGTCAAAAATCAAACGAATCAACTGTGCTTTAATATTCAAATAGTCATGAAACAGAACAGAAAGACTTGTCAAGATATTGATTTAGACAATTGCAAAGTACTTGATGAAGTACTCTGAAAAGATGATAGACTATGAGTTTTTCAGTCAATGATCACTCTATTGATAAGAAAAGCATATGATCTTTTGATCAGTGATCACTCTGACATGAATTGAACGTTGAACTTGCTGAGATGATCATATTGCTGATCAAAGATGAGAACAACAATCAAACGTTACATTCGAAACTGTTACGTTTGTCGTAGATCAAAAGCATTGAGAGATCGAATCAATGAACTGCTGAAGTCATTGCTTATACTCAAGCAGCAATGACAGAACATATCATTAGACTTCATTATTGATCTATCAGAAAGTGATGAAAGCAACGCGATTCTGACAGTCATAAATCGATTGTCTAAGAAACAACATTATATATCATGTTGATCAGATGATGAAGAAACCTTCGCAGAACAAACAGTCAAGCTACTGTTGATATGAGTTTTCAGAACTCATGAACTATCAAGATTAATAATGTTCAATCGTGATTCACAATTCATATCGATTGTTTGAAAGTCTTTATGTCTGAGACTAAACATCAAGATGAAACTATTCATTGATTATCATTCTCAGATCAATGATTAGACAGAAAGAGCGAATCAGAATGTAGAATGATATCTACGAAGCTACTGCTCATATATGCAAGATGATTGATTCATCTGATTATTCATGATTGAATTCATCAATAATAATGCTATTTTATCATTAATTGAACAGTCGATGTTCTTTCTGAATAAGAGTTTTCACTCTCATATGAGCTTCGATTCGAACTCAATCAAATATGAGATCACTCGAGCTAAAATCGAAGCAGGCAAAGCAGAGAATATATTCAAACACATGAAATGATCTCTAACATTGATCAAGCAAGTCTTGACAAGAATCAGAATCACAATGAAGAAACAGATTGACAAGCATTGAAAGAAAATGATTTACAAGGTAGATGACATGATGTTTCTGAATTCTAGAAACATAACAATCTTACGATCATCAAAGAAGCTAGACGATAAAATGCTAGAACTCTTCAAGATTCTGATCAAGATTGAACATGCTTATCGACTGAAACTATCATCGACTATGAAGATACATTCAGAGTTTGCATTAAATCTGCTGTGACTAGATTTAAAGAATTCATTGAATGAACAACAAAATGAATCGTTTGATTCTATAGTGATTGACGACGAAGATGAATGAAAGATGAAGAACATACTGAACTTCAAACACTATGAACGAGATAAATGACTACAATATTGTGTCAATTGAAAAGAATACGACGTCAATCTACATTGATACAACGTTGATGAAAGTGAATTCAAAGAATGCTCGAAGATCATAAATGACTTTCATGAACAATATTCAAACAAGTCAAGATAGAAATCAACTTAAGAAAGATCAATTGAACTGCAGCAATGAGAACATTGCTAGATGAAGAGAAAAGATAATGTTGCAATCATGCACTTTGAATTAGTCTAACATAGATCGTGTCAGACTATCATAAACTAGTATAGAGCTGATGTTGACACGCTAGCGATCTAGCGTGTCTTCGTGAGTAAAACTCACGACGTGTTGCATCTTCTTTCTTCTTCAGCTTTGAACTTCTAGTTAAAGTACACTCATATGATTCACTCTATGCAGACTCATAACAGTTTCTTTGCAAATGACTGAGCATTTCTCTTTGATTGTTCATTGTCTATCACTCTCAGATCGACGATCAAAGTGAATGAGTTAATCAGAATGTCAAGCGATATCTTTGTTTCTTCTGTTCATACATACAGAACAACTGATTCAAGTGACTATTCATGATCAAGTTTGTTGACAATAACGTTTTGTCTTCAGTTATTTTCTTGACTTTCTTCTTCATGAACAACAACTTTCATTCTCATATGAGCTTCAACTCTGACATCATCGAGTATGAAAGCATTTGCGAACGTCTGCAGATTGCTTGAGTCGAAGATATATTCAATCACATGAATAAGACACTGATCTTCGCTCGCGAAGCTCTGATCAAAACACGAGAGCAAATGATGAATCAGACTAACAAGCATAGAAAGAAAATCAATTATGAAATTGAATCAAAGATGTTTCTGAACGAATGAAACATCATTACAGCGAGATCTTTCAAAAAATTGAATGACAAGATGCTCAATTCATTTCAGATCATTGACTCTGTTGACTCATTTTATAAGTTGAAACTACTCGAGACTATGCATATACATGATGTATTTCATTCAGAGCTTCTTCGTTCTGTCATCGATGATTCTCTGTCTGATCAAAAGAATGAATCTTCGAGATCAATAGTGATAAACGATAAAGACGAATGAGAAATCAATGATATACTGAACTTTCGACGCTATAAAAGATGACTTCAATATAGAGTTAAATGAAACGACTATGACAACAATCTCAACTGATATAACGCTGACGGCGACGAGTTTATGAACGCTCAAGAGATGGTTGATGAATTTCATATCAAATATTCAAGAAAAGCGCGCTAGGAAAAACATTCATGCAAACATGAATAGTCAAGGGGGATAATGTTACGATTCTAGCCTTCGTCTATCCTTTCTAGCTCTAACCTGAGTTTCATCCTAATCGAGCCTAGTGAGCATTCGAGCTAGTAGTGATGTCATTGAAACCCTGCATCATATGTGTAAGGCGCCAACCCTTTCGGGCCTAGCACAGAGCTGAGGAGAACACATATAAGAACTCAAGTTCTTACCTGTACATACTTTCCTTCCTTAGCATTTATCTATTAGTTAAATAACACCCCTATGACTCGCTCTAGGCCGGTCCCTAACAGATCTGACCTGACAAATGACATGACAGCAGTCTAGCCAGATCGGGTTTCGCGCTAATTCTTTCAAGGTATAGGCTTGCCCGTTTCGGTAGAAAATCTTGCAATTTTCGCCGAATTCTCCCTTTCCTCAACCTTTCTACATCAATCATCACCTCTATTGACTGCTCTATATAAGCACTATGCTATCTGATTCAGCTGTACACGTCGCGTTTACCGAGTCAATCGTTTCAGGAAGAAGAGAAAGAGTAGTGAAATGTCGCGAGCGTACACTACGAAAGATAGCTCAAGCAATGTCTACTGAAGAGGAGCTCATAGGGGTAGAAGATCAGTGGTTGAAGGAACAAAGTTCGATGTTGAAAGCTAGAGAAAGAGATGAAGAAGAGACGGAAATTACACTATAAATTGCTCTGTTGTCTCTGTTTTCTCTGTTTTCTCCGGGTTCTCAGGCGTCTGCGGCTCCGGAATTTTTAGAACGCTCAGCCCAATAGAACTAGTCGATTCCTGGGCTCTGATTGGTTAAAAGCCTTAGTAATATATATATAAGCTGTCTTATTGGCTGTCAAGTAGAAACATCTGACGTCAGCATGACAGAAAACATCTGACCTGACCTGACTGTCATATGATCATCCGTGATCCCTACAGTAGGGGCAAGGATCAGAAATAGACTCAGAGTGCTTGGATCAAATGCCGTGGGAGATCTTAATTTTGTCTAATTACATCGCCACTGCGCAAACTCAGTAAACAGAGGATCTTTCATCAATGTTCGAAGGTGGTCGCTTCGCAGTCCAAGCTGTACCTCCACACCACCTCCACTCTTATTTCTCGAGGTATCCGTATTTTGCAGTCGCGGAAATATAATGAAAAGCCCATCAGTCTTCAGCCTCCGCCATCTTACCCGCTCACAAACGCCACCTATTGTACTACCCCAGTCTAGGCTATAGTATGGCTGTCTAGCCCAAGTACTACACCCCAAACTATGCTCAATAGCCGGTCGTCGGCGAGACGCCAAGCGGCCCATGTCATCAACATTGCTAACCATTTGGATAACGTCTCTGATGTAAGGATCATCCACGACATTCAACGATTTTCGAACGAGTAGGCTCGCTTTGGTGAGACAGGTACGCTGTATCGAGAGCAAATCGTTAGCTCTTGAGGCGGTTTTCGCGATGAGTACTACGTTGCCACAGTAGTCTAGTGGCATCGGGGGCCGGAGGTGACTTCGGCCATTCATCGCCATTGCAAATCGGGCAACAATCTTTTCTGGCGAGTTTGTACTGTCGGCAATCCTGGCGGAAGTGATACAGCACCAGAACAGCGCAGTGAGGGCATCATTGGTTGAGATCTTCGCAATGTCAGCTTTCCCCTCTGCAATATCAGGCACAGGCATCGTTGCGGCACTCTTCAAACGTGCAAGACTTTCGTCTGACAAGAAGAAGACTGCAGAATCCACATTCTCGGAAATCGGATAGAAGGCACTCGGATCTTCGGTTGGCCTCACTATTGCTCCTTCTGGTGAAAGCCCATATTCTGGATGATCCTCCAACCTCCCAGTACCGGCCCCTTGCATCAAAGGCGTCCTTTCAAACCACTGCGGTCCGACAAAATTTGCATCAATATCTCCTCGACAATGAGCCGCCCAGACCTTCATCACGTTGAACAATCCCATTTCATCAAACACACAATGATGGACAGCGAAAAACAGAAGCAGTCCGCCACGCAAGAAGTTTGCCTGCGCAATCATGACTGGGGCAGAGTCTGCTGCCTTTCCGAAAAGGTTCCCTGCAATAGCATCGAAGGCGATCCCATTGGTAGGAAAGTCTGCGGCCCGTAACTGCTCGTAATCGTACTCATTGCGTAGGTCATTGCTGGAGATGATGTCTTCCGCTATAAAATACGGGCTCTGGACGCTCAAAGATCCTTTTTGATCTTCTTCTCGCTTGCTAAAAGACACGGAGCCTGCAAGAATGGGAATATTTTTGATCGTGAGAGCGAGGGCGGCCTGGAGGTTCGACAGAACTGTCGCTGGCTTGGCTGTGGAGGCAAAGTAGAGCAGCTTGGGCACATGCATGCGCGGCATGAGCATGTCTATGGGAGAGAGAGCGAAAACATGCTGCTTGGGGTCTGCCATTGTGTATTCTGGAGTTTGGAGCTGTGCAAAATCGTCTACATAAACTGGTGACAGGGACAGGGGTTTGGCAAGTCTTTGAGTGAAAATGCGCCAATACCTGTGGCTAGAAGTGTGTTCAAATTGTACGCCTTTCGCATCACAATGTGAGGTCTTAGGCCAGCCTCCAATGTCATTCACTAGGTGTGCAGGATCCCTAACCCTGCCAACCACAGCAATAGCTCGCAGGCATGCCTTTTGAGCAAGGAGGTTGCGTGGACTGGGGTGTGTGCTCATAATGCAGCAACCGTATTGGTAGTATGCACAGTATTGTCATTGGAACGCTTCTGATCCTCGCATTGTTGATGGTCACGTAGCAGATGACGCGAGAATATCCGCAGGTATAGGATAACATACCAACCATTATATGTCAAGCTTAAGAGAGTTCACAAGGGCTAAAAGCTTACACGCGAGCAACAATCAAGCTAGTACTTGATTCCTGCATGCTTAGAACCGACGAACTTTCTTGGTTCTGAACTTTCGGCATTGAATTCCTTTCCTAGAAGTATCGTTGATGTATTATTGAAAACCCGATTTCGGCCGCCTTGTCAAGCTAAGTCAAATTAATTTATGGGCCATGGTGTCCGTCTCTCTAGCGAAGTCTATGTTGACAGATTTGGGTCAAAACAAAGTCGTACCAAAAGGTTTGCCCACGGAAAGCCTCGGCGTGGAAGTACAGAAAGTCTTATCCTTTCATCCGAACCGCATCAGACATACATAATCTTGATGATAGGGTTGAGTGTTGGTATCCACTCTTGCATTGTTGATCAACCGAGAAGCTCACATATCGATTCCTGGTGAAAGCCAGTCATATTCACGAAAAAGCGAGGGACCGAGGTTCATGCACCCGCCCGAAGTCCTCGGCATTCTTCTATCTTCCTTCTCGCGCTTCTCATAGGTTACTCTTATATCACCAAGTTCTTGGATCAGGGATCGTGCCGCTACGTAGGGGCATGCGCACCGGCAGTAGAGGAACTTCCCGTTTACGAATATGCAAGATTCTAGCTTTAGCATCAGTAGCAAGGTTCGGCCGAGCAGACATGGTATCTATCTTTGTGGTTGTTCCTGCAACAGTTGATTTGAGTTTGTCGTCATGGTGGCTTGCACTTACTCTGTCACTACGTGTTATCTATATAGCAATGTGTCATCTGGATCTATGCAGTCGTCCCTCTTTGTTCTGTGCTCATATATCCTTCCATATACACAGACGAGTTGGATATACTTACCATGGCTCTGCTCTCACTAGGTATTGGCTTCGGGCTTCTGGTCCTTACACTCAGCTGGACCTTCTCAAACCTGACAGCTAAGCGGCGATGCCAAGCAGAAGCAGCTCGTCAAGGGTGCATGCCGGCGCCAGCTGTTCCCCACAAAGGTTTTTGGGGGCTGACTAGACTTCTGGAGGTGCTAAAAGCAACGCAAGAAGAGCGGGGCCCGCAACAAATCGTGGAAATAATGAATGAGTTAGGCACGAAAAAAGAAGTCCATACTGCACGACTCGAGAGTAAGTCTCATTGCACAAGACCAATCACAGAGAGTCTAAGATTTTGCTTCAAACAGTGTTGGGCTCGGAGATGATAGTGACCCGGGACCCCGAGAATGTGAAGGCAGTATTCATGACCCATGCTTCCAGCTTCGAGATCAGGGCGCATAGGTATATAATTATGCCATCCCCATCTCTTATCACTTTATCTTGAGTCACAGCATACGAGGCGCGAGGAGTTTCCTTAGAGTTGAACAGCTCAAAGTCCGGTCAAGGACACCACGGCTGATCTTAAAATTTAACCAGGTCCGGTGCCTTCAAGCCATTATTTGGCTTGGGACTATTAGTTCTAACCGGCGACCCTTGGCGACACTCGCGGGCGCTGCTACGGCCACAGTTTTCGCGAGAGCAAATCTCCGACATGAATCTTGAAGAAAGGCATGTTAATGCGTTATCCGACGTGCTAAAGACGGGAATAGATGGTTGGACTGATATCGTCGACCTCCAACCAATGTTCTTCAAGATGACGCTTGAATTAATGACCGAGTTCCTTTACGGACATTCGCCGTCACAGATGAGCCGCAAACCAGATGCTCCTAGTACACAGGAGTTCGGACATCACTTTGATGCTGGTAAGGCTTGGGTCAACCTTAGAATGGCCTTGGGAAGGTGGCACTGGCTGGTCCATTCACCAGCATTTTCACTTCATTGCAAAAAGGTCCATCAATACGTAGACTATTTTGTCAAAGCAAAACTTCAACAGGGGTCAGAAGTGACTGAAACAAAATTAGCGCCCACAAAGTTTGCTACGAGAGAGAAATTTGTGCTCCTAGACGAGCTGGCAAAGCAAACCAGAAATCCCTTAGAAATACGCGGTGAGACTCTTGGTGTTCTCGGCGCTGGGCGGGACACCACTGCGTCACTGCTCACCTGGATATTCTATTTCCTCTCACGTTCGCCTCGCACTTTCGGCAAGCTTCGTGGGACTATTCTTGAAATATTCGGAACAGAAGCCTCTAGTATAGATTTCTTGAAACTTAGGTCTTGCCAGTATCTGCAACATTGCATCAACGAAACCCTGCGGATGACGGCCGTTGTACCAATCTTGGAACGAGAGAGTCTCGAAGATACTATCTTACCCAGAGGTGGTGGTCCTGACGGCACAAAGCCTGTCTTCATTCCGAAAGGTCAGCGAGTCCTGATATCCACTTATGCTCTGGCGCAGCGTAGCGACATATGGGGGGACCACCCAGAAGATTTCATACCCCAGCGTTGGGAGCATCGTAAAGTTGGACTGGAATTCATACCGTTTGGCGGCGGTCCAAGAAAATGCATCGGACGTAAGCCAGCTCTTTCACCATTTCAGAACCACATTGACACTGACACGAGATTTCTAGAACAATTCGCTCTCACTGAAGTATCTGTATGTCTTTCTCAAATTTCTTCACGGCCAATGCTATCACTCACTGAATAATCGGACGTGTTCTGTGAAGACATGTTCGGTTTTCTGCCTAAGTCTTAGAGCTATACATTGTACTCTGATCCATCTTATTGTGATAACATGCTGACTTGACTTGGCGATGAATATTAGTACACCGTTGTGCGCCTACTTCAGAGGTTTGACATGCTTCAGAATTGTGAACCGCCCGGGCGAATCCGGTTTCAACATACAATTTCGATTCGCAGCGGAACAGGAGCAGTGGTCAGACTTCATGAAGCAAAGTTAACATAAACATGGTCTTAGATCCTACCATCACGCCAGATTAGATTCATGAACCTTGAAAACAATTTATTGTTGAATGAATTGTAAAATATTAAAACATGAACATATCTTTAAAACTTTTGTATGATTAACACATTATATTGTAAAAATTTTAAATCGATTAACAATAAAATTGTAGCATAACTACAATGAATCAAGTTTTAATAAATGTAAAAAGTTGAATTACAACTAAAGTTAAAAGCATTTATTTAAGCTATTTAGCTCATATACATAATGTAGTGTTTTTACGACAAAAGTTATTGTTATTGATTTTCGAAATTCATATCAAGATTTATATCATGACAATCTTTCTCGATTCAAAGAAAGAATAATGATTTCGTTAGCATAAACATACATTAAAGAGAATCTGTAATTTGAAGATGTCTTCAGAAGAAAAGACATTCTCAGAACGTCAAAGCTTTCAAAATTTATCACGAGATTTAAATTCAAGATCAGTTTCGCTGTATTATAGTAACGAAGTCACTTCACCCATCTGACGCTTTCCGAAATCCAGCATAGTCATCGTACTCACTTCGCGCTGGGATAGGCGCAAAGAAGCAGTGATGGCTTAGAGGAAGATATTTGACGTGTTCAAAGAACGCCAAAGTATGTGCCTCGTAATAATCATTCTCAGAGTTGAAAGGCCCGCGATGTAAATCTCCAAGTGAATATCGTTCATTCAATAGTAGGCCACGGGACAGACAGGTCTTTATTTGAAGTTCCCCATCTTCCTCGAAGAGTGATCCAGCCCGATCAAAACAAAGCCGAGATAGTTGCCATGTAATGACTCCGAGCTGGAAAATAATCTTTGCCATTTCTTCTTGGGATATTTTGGGTTCATGCGTCTCTGAGGACTTCCATTTGCATTGAAGAGGCGAACCCAGACAATGACAAGGCGGCGCGAATTGGGTATCCTTGTTTATCAACAAAATCAACTTGCTTGACCCCCGTATGGTTGAGAAAGGACGAAGGATCTGCTCGGCGATGTCATCAAAATCGTGAGGATTGGCGAATGTGATAAATTTTCGACGTTCTGGGTAGTCCCAAAGATTGAGTTGAACCTTCAGCTTGTTCAGATTTGGGATCGGACGAAGGCTACCAGATACAAAATCGAATATTGCGTTGGTCGCATCCTTCGGGATATTTATATTGAGCTTGACGGTGACATCCCATTTGGTGAAGCGATTGCTACACCAAGATCATCAAAGGGTATAAGGTTGTCAAGACATTCGACGGTGGAACGTTCATCGTCAGGATCTAGGTTTATCGTAGCCGTTGTAGTATTTTGACGATATAGAATTTCATACCCTTCGTTATGAACTTGTTGAGACACACATAGGATAGCCGGATAGAGTGTAAAGGTTCTTTTATTGGGTCTGACTAAAAGATGTTTCAACCGGTCATTATTGACATCAAACTTCATCCCTAGTGGCTCGGGGGAGTAAAGAAGATGTTGCAGTATCCGAACTCTGAGCTCGCGCGGCAGCTGCAGCAGTGGGCATCCCTCGTGGCTGATCTGCGTCAATCTCATTGCGGAGAGAGTATTGCAACGACCCTGGTTTGGAGTTGACGAGCGCTTTCGCTTCATGTTGCATTCTCAATAGCCTGGCAATGAGGCGAAAATGTTAGCTGAATTCAAGAGATATCTGAATTAGTTGAAAGATCTTGATGGTTACCTACAAATGAACGTAGCTCTGTGTTGCAGCTAAAATGATCTCCAGCAGCGCTTTTAAGAGTACATGTTTCCGTCAACAAAATGCACGCCAGCCCGGAGTTCTAGTGAGTGGTGGGACAGGAATGAGAGGGTTATGTAGCTGCTGGTGTGAAACAGCACAAGATGTTGCAGGAGGGTTTGCAAGGTGCTATATTAGCGCCCATTCTGACCCCCCGGCAAGCTCATGGGCAGGAGCACACTGAGTCCTACCCATTGACGAAAAACTACATCCCATCCAAATCAGCTGGCCGCATGAGCCTTGGTTCTCCACTCACACTGGATACGAACGATCAGTGGATCGAAGGCGGAGAACAAGCGGCAACGAGATTACTAGATCCCATCATCGCTGGCCTGCTGCAGGCTGCCGTTGCACAAGAGGATGGTCAGAGATGCGCCACACAGGAGACTGGCATTTTTGGAAGCTATAGATGCAATAACATTTCGTACCGATCCAAATGGGTCACTCTCCTTGGTGTTTGCATTCCAGTTTGTTTTGACCTGCACACTCAGAGAGTAAAGGGAGCTCTGCTTCTTCAGTACTCCACCGACTTCCATGGCCAGCTCAGAAGCCAGGTGCGACTATTGAAACCCTTACTCTCTGATTGCAATACTGACAGACAGCATTCATTGAAAACTTCCCATCCTCCGCCAGAAGATAGATGGTCCTAAACCCGTTGACTTAGCTCTCTTCATATATGTATTGGAAGACCCTCCAATACGAATATGCGCTTTCGCCGCGGCTGGTGGATTGGATGTATAGTACCTGTCTCTGGATTTTGCGTGAGAACATTGATTATGGGAGGACTAGACTGAGCTAGGATTATTTAGTGAGTAGGGAATACTATTCCTGTAGGCTAAAATCGAATCCTAATGTTAGAGTAGCTGGCGTTGTTGAAAAGCCTTAGAATAGTTAGCCTGTGTTGTATAATAGTCTGGAGGAACAGGCATTCTGCACTGTGATTATTTAGATGAGCTAAGTTGCTGAGGTCAAGTGCAGACGGAGATGTGTTTATAGAATCTCGATTAAGCTTTGATTTGCTTTCTTTTACA
>JAABUL010000118.1_pt1 | contig 157472 bp, 294 predicted proteins | sample 5559151 | NCBI WGS metagenome assembly JAABUL01 (sample SAMN10711876, study PRJNA513368) | rock metagenome | isolation source: Antarctica rocks | place: Antarctica: Victoria Land, Pudding Butte sud | reverse complement strand
AAACATCACTCGTGGTGTAGTACCTTGCCAATCTGCTGATGTGCCGGTCATACTGTTGCCGCTGCTTGAATTCTGTGGCGCCGGTCATCAAAACAGCGATTGCACCATGCTTTTTAAATCCAATAGTACGATAAGGGCCACGAGCCTTGGAAGACAAAGGACCAGCAGTGCTCAAGGACGACGTCGCCGATGGCCAGGTCCCCAGCCTTCCTGCTGAAACTCCGCTCGCGCCGCTTCTCAAAGCGCTGTAAATTCTCTTGGAACTGTTTTTTGATAGCTGCGAAAGCTTTTTCGTCCAACAGGTGAAGGTTATCTTGAACTCGTGAAACATGCTCTGACTCTGTGAAGGCAGCACTTGATGCAAATATTGACTGAACTGGTGCAGGCAGCTTTACCTTATACCCCATTAACATCTCGATCGGCGCCGATGGCTGTGTGTGTACGGCTCATGTAGGCCATACGGATGTGTAATAGGGACTGTAACCAGGCGTTAGGGTGATCGTTAACATGTCGGGACAGCATTCTTTTCATGGTCTGCACCAACCTTTCCGCCGCGCCGTTTGCCGACGGGTGCGCGACAGACGTCCTGATGTGGTTTATGGCCAGCCGCGCCAGCATATGTGTGAACTCTGCGGCAAACTCAGTTCCATTGTCCGAAGTTAGTTGCTCCGGCACTCCGTACCTGCATAACCATTCATTATAAAACAGCTGCGCAATGCGCACCGCCTCCTTGGAAGTTGTGGGCACAAACTCAGCCACCTTAGTGTAATAATCCGTTATAATAATCACCCAATATTTCCTCGCCTGTCCTCCCGACACAGAGTGCAGAAAGGGACCTGCCAGGTCGGTGTGGGTGTGCATGAAAGGTCCATAGATTTTAGATTCTTGCAGCTCTGGCAGGTCAGGCAACAGCATGCGCTGCCGCCGGCAAGCATCACAGCATTTGATATTCTTACTGATGTCACTCTTGATGCCGCCGCAGTGGAAACGTAGATGGGTGAAGGCCAGTGTCTGTTCGATGCCAGCGTTTTTGCCAGCATCTCGTGTAGCAGCCTAATAACGCCCCACCGGTATTCCAGCGGAGGACACACCAGCCACCGCTCCGGCCCGTGTCGAATCTTCTTACACACCTGCAGCCAGCCATCAATAGAGGGGTGTAGCTTGACTGCCCATCGCACGTTTGGCAGCCGCGTCTAGAGGTAACAAACTGGGATCCCTCCCCCCCGTCAATTATTGCGTAGCAACCGGGGACGTTTATGTCGCCGAGTTGGGGTTTATAAAGCAGCGGTGGCTGCGGGAAGTAGAGGCTGCAGCGAGCGGCTTTGATTACTACAGTTTGATTACTACACATGCCGAATTGACCTTGTGTAAGCATGCAGGGCTGATTGTCTTGTGACAGCTTGTCATTGCCAGAAGCATTGTCCGGTGGCCTGTCTCTCACACCTCCTTGCTTTACACTGCGAAGATGATAGCGTGTCCACGTGTCAATCCCAATTGACGGATGGCGAAGTACAACCCCATCCGCACACTGAGCCTCGCAAAACGAACGATGAAAGATGCTGACAGGTTGCAAACAAGACAGAACCTAACTCTTCAGGACAAATGTACCTATATTACGCTGACTGCCTGCCCTGCTCGGGCAACTGCACAAATACACCACCACTGCTGAGTGTGGGGCGGCAGCTGCCAACAGATGCAGAAACAATCTGCTCCTGGCTTACAACCGATTGAGATTCGCTCCCAGGCTGATGGTCCCGCGGCGCTGCCGCAGCGGCGCTGTCTATCTGTACATCTCCAAAGCTAGCATTGCACTCTCGCGCAGCGATCCAAGGCCCTTGCGGACTCCCTGGTACCCAGCCCGGGCAGCCACGCCCACATCACCTCTGCTAATCGTGCATCCCCCTGACCCAAGCGGGATCAAAAGTTTTTTTCGCCGTACACGTCTTGCCATGTTTGTGCCTCAGAACAGGCTGCCACCCTGCAGTGACAGCACCCGCAGCTCGCCATCGGACGCCGCGACCGCCAGCAGCGGCGAGTCTGACGCCGCAGCGCCCGGCGGCGCCCACGCCACAGAGCTGACGAACTCCCGCCGCTTCCCGCTGCGCGCATCCTGTCGCGCCACCAGCTGCTGCGGGGTGGCCTCAGCGCGCAGCGGCACCACCGCCTCGTCCTTACCGCCGGAAAACGGGCCGCCGTCAGCCGCCGCCGCCGGCGCCGTCAGCAGCCACGTCGCGTAGGGCGCCACGCTCGCGGAGTGGTAGGCGTGCACGACGGCGTCCTCGGAGCCGCACGCCAGGATGTGGCCGCCAAGAATTTCATTTGCGTCACCGCGGCCGGCGGCGGCGACGCCGGGGTGCAGCACCGACAGGCCGACGAAGTTGCGGCGGTGTTCGTGGCCGCGCATGACCTGCGACGGCGCCGTGAGCGTGGCGCCGCCGCTGCCGCCATCGGCGGCCAGGTCCCAGCAGGCGACAGTGCCATCGGTGGCGGCAGTGGCAACGTCGTCGCGGCCGCAGAAGCGGGCGCTCGACACCGCGCCGGTGTGCCAGTTCAGCGTCTGCCGTGGCGCCATGCTGCACGTCAGCAACAACAGCTTGATCAGCACGTCAGCACGTCAGCATATTGAATACATAAACCATTACTGGACTGTTTGATGTCGTTTTGGTGATGCTGTCTGCACTCGCCAGGCAGACGACGGCATCAGCAGGAGCGTCAATGGGTGCCACAGAGCTTTCAGACGCCGTCAGGTCAGCGGGGCAGTGCATCTTTGAAAACGTGAGCAAAACTTGCACACAGCCACCACATCGCTGCAGGAAGAGACACCGGTGGGAGGTCCCACCTGTTGCGCAGGTCGTAGACGTAGGCGCGGCCATTGGAGCACGCCAGCACCAGCGCATTGTCATCGTCACGGCAGAAGTCCACGCTGCAGACGGGCCACCCCGGGGCGGGCGCCAGCGCGGGGACGGCGCGCTGCGCGAGGCCGGCACCGCCCCACACAGCGGCGGTGCCGTCGTCCGAAGCAGTGGCGGTCAGGTGGCGGCGCGCGTGGGAGTGCGCGACGCTCCAGATCCTGCCGCAGGGCAATGAGATGTTTTCTAGTGATCGGGACACACAAAGATGGATGACAACTCGGGATGTAACATGCCGGCTTTGCAGGAGACCGCTTTTGCAGAGGCTGTCAGGAGACTCTGCCACGGCTGAAAGGGAGCCATTGCGTGCTTGCTGCTGGAAGGAGGTGTCCAAGACATAATTCGACACTTGCATCGCTGCAGTCTGCTTGCAGTGCTACGGTGTCATCAGCAATCTCGCACCTGCGCCCGCTGTGGCCATCTGCATCAGCGACATGGTGCCCGGTCGTCAGGTCGATCTGGGAGACCTCCCCATCGTAGTCGCCCACGGTGACGACTCCCGATGCGTCGGGGCACCAGGCCAGGCTGCTAAGCTTGGCGGGCATGCGGTGCGCCGACAGCGGCGCCGCCGGACCGTCGCCGCCGAGCGCGCTGGCCAGGCTGTACAGCCGGATCTGCGGACACAGAGCAAGCCCTATCAGAAAAACTTGCAAATAGAGCAAGATGAGCGACAAGGCATTTGAGCAAGATGCTCGACAAAAATATGTTGCAAGGTTGCGCCAGTTGCTGTGCCATAACATGCAGAGCACAAGCCCCCTCTATTCCATGCGATCGAACCAACGAATGTGACCAGGTGCAGCTTTGCCAGAAGGAAATCCGTGACAAAATGCTGCGGACCTGCTTGCGGATGCCGGCGGTGGCAAGGTGCCAGCCATCGGTGCTGAAGTCGACGCCGCACACGATGTCAACGTGCTCCTGGCGGTTCTGCGCCTCTTGAGGCCGCAGGAAGGCTGCCACCTGCACGACAGATGCAGGCAGTTGCTCAGCACAAAGTGTAAGGACAGCAAAGGGCAACGCTCAAAGTGAGTCCAGGGCACAGCGGCGAGATTGAGTGCAAGCAATTGCAGCGCAGATTTACCTCCGTCAACATGGGCTGCTGTTGTTGTCGCGAGGTGTCACCCTGGCTGTCGCCCGCGCGGCTGCTGCTGTCGAGGCCGTCCAGGTACGTCGCGTCCGAGCCGCCTGCCCGCTGCTGCTGCTGCTGCTGCTGTTGCCGCGTCTGCGGCACGGTTGCCTCAGCAAGCGGCGTCACCGCAATCTGCGGCAGCACATGTGCTGACATGTCATCACCGCCCGCCGCGGCGAGGCTGCTGCTGTCGCGCCGGCCGAGCAGTGCCGCCTCGGAGGGCACCCAGCAGCAGTCCAGGGCAGCCAGCTGGCTGTGGGAGCCTTCGGCACGCGCCAGCCGCGAGGCCGACGGCACCATGGCATCCTCCTCCGGCGGAGTGCAGCTCCGGGAGGCCGGGGGGAAGGCGAAATCGCGGGCATCCAGTTCTCCCTTCGCCGCAGCGTCAGCATCGCTGCCGCAGACGGTGCGCAGCTGCGACTGCCCTGTGTCCAGCCGTTGCCGCTTGGCGTGGCGGGAGCAGGCTTCTGCTGCAGCCCCCGCCTGGCTGGTGCAGCTGTCCGTGTCGTGCTGCGTCATCTGACGCCGGAGGCTGCTGCTGCTGGCGAGGTCGCCGAGCGTGTAGCTCGACTGCAGGCTGCTGCGCCGCGAGGCTGTCGCCGCACCCACCGCTGAGGTTGTCGTGTCCAAAAACCTGTGCCGCTTCGCGCAGGCGGTTTGCTCCCAATGGCACACGCTGCACTCGCTGCTGTCGCAACCAGCCGAGCGTGGTAGTGCGAATGGTTGTTCGACCTGCACAGAGGCAGTCAACGATGAGACTCGCACGAGCGAGCCGGCAATTGATCGAGGCGCCAGGCCGGGCGGCGATGGCCGCGTCACACCTACTCTCAAAGGTAAAACAGAGTATGCCAATCATCTATGGAGCGCTCGGGGATTGGTAAGAGCCGCTGACAGACTGCAAAATATATCTTAGCAATGGTAAACACTCCCAGGATGACACCCGCCTTCACGGCGCGGCCCCGCTGCCATCAGGATGCACAAGATATGGTTTCTAGCTGATACACGACCACGAGCACCAGTGTCGCGTCGATCTCACGACCGAGAGGCCACGTATGTCTATGTTGCGTGTCGAAAGCAGGTTGCAGATAGCCGGTGTGGGCGGCTGCACGGCCTGCGAGTGCTGGCGCAGGACCCAGAGAGAACAAGACTGCCTCTGGCATATGACTACCACGTCGGGAGCGACCGCACGGGTTGGCCCGAGGTCACAACTCCGACCTTGTGAGAGCACGCAAGGAGTTACCTGCACATCTGCACCCGAAGGCCGGCCGCACCCTACCGAACACTTGAGACGACACCACAATGCATCAGGTTCTAATTCAGAGGACAAGCTGAGCTCCATACCGGCTGGCTGCGGCCCCGGGCGCGCTGGCCGCTTTATGGCTGACCTCGCGGCATGACGATCAGAGACGCAGCGCAAGGGAGCGGCATGCAGACTTACCTGTTTAGGCCGCAGAAACATCGAATCTATGACCCCGCCCGACTGCGCCCTGCGCCGCCAGGCTGCTCCACCGGGCTTCGAGCTGAAAGGCACCCGCTGCTGTCGTGGCAAAATGTGGCCCACCAAGGCAGCGCCTGCCTACGAAAGCGCGGTCCCGCTGCTTGCTTGCCGTCCTACTGGCTGTAAAGTGGACGGCTGCAGCTGCTGTGGGATCGCTGCTGAGGCGGCAACCGCCAGTGCCAGCAGTTGAGTATTGGAAGCTGTAAGGGATTGGTCCCTGTCAGAGTTCGGCGGGTGCACGCGCGATGCAATACTCAGAAGGCCGCCGATGATATTGCACGAACACCTCTGTTGCCGATTGACACTTGAACGCCGGGCCGCTAACCCAGACCAAATGATCCAAAAGCTTCCACGACCAAAATGTTTACCAAGGATCTCTGTGACGTGGCGCGCAGAGAAGCTCCCTGCTGATATCTGGGCCTTCCACGACTGTGCTGTTATTGCCTCACCGCTTCTGTCTGGCACTTGGTGACGACGCGACGGTGACGTTTCATATCAGGATATACGACACACACCATCTCAGTATAGACACGTAAAGTCAAATGGTGGTCTGCCTGCCGCCGCGGCGTGCAGCATGACAAGCCCCCCAAACATATCCTCAGCCATCACCCAGCTCAGATAATAACTGGAAAGTGATCAGATATCATCCATAATGACGCAAACAGAAAGCTCTAGCAACTGGGACAAAGGCATGCACCTGCCCTGCGCACTGCTGAACGTGGGGCTTGAGTTGAACACCAGACTCTGACCGCGGCAACTGCTGGCCACGGTGCACATTTTCGGCACCCGCCAGCCTGTGGCGTGGCGGCAGCCACGCAGCGCCAGATCAAGAGAACTGTGGCAGCTACATCTGCTCGTTGTGTCCTTTCTTTGTTCTGGTCACTTCCGCCGGGCCGCGGCGTCCCCCAGCTGCGCCAGCAGCTCGCGGATGCCGTAAGACGTCTCCTCGTCCACGTCGTCCGTGTCCAGCACCTGCAGATTTAGGGTTTTGGGTCCTGGGTTTAGGATCTGGTAATAGGAGGCGCCGGAACAACATGGCGCGTGCCCAGAGGTGGTGCACGGCCACGACGTCGCCGCCCCTGTTGAGCGGCGCCGCAATCCTGGTCTGTGGCCTTGCATAGCACATGCAATGGTGCTTGCCTACGACATGCTTGGGGCATGCTCATCAAGCCGTGGACTCTGCACCCATCGCAACAGCATCCGAGCACATAGCGTCGCGCACCAGCATCAGGAGGAGGGGTGCCTCCGACAGCAGCATGGCCATCCACAGAGCCTGAACCCTAAATCCACGCTCGCACCACCGTTGTTTGACATCAAGCTGCGCACCAGCATCAGGATGAGGGGCGCCTCTGACAACAGCATGGCCATCTCTAAACCCCAGATTCGAAGCACAGTACCGCGTTTTCCTGTGTATTTTCCATTGCAAATACCAGGCTGCGCACCAGCACGTGAATGAGGGGCGCCTACCAGCATGAGACTGAGAGGCGCCTCCGACAGCAGCATGGCCAGCTCCCCCGGCGGCACCTTGGCCAGCCGCAGCAGCGCCGAGATCACCTCCCGCTTGGTGCCTGCGCACATTGGAACCAGCTGCGTCTGAAGGTGCACACCATTTTGGCCATGTGAGCATGTTGATCTCTCAGTCACTCTCAGTCAGCTGGCGTCGCCGGCGCGATTGCTCGGAGCGTCCAGGCGGCTGGCCCTAGGAGCAGCTGTTGCAAGCAGCAGACAGCACAACGACCGAGCAGCACCAGTGCCGCTCCCGCCTCCTTGGTCTTGCGCAGCACGTCCAGCGGCTTGGGCACACGGACTGATTCCCACGCTGCCCCCCACACCCTGCACTACAGCCGAATGTCGCGACACCCACCCACGTCCTTGGTCTGTCGCAGCAGGTTCAGCAGCTTGGGCACGGCCTCGCCCTCGATGGCGGATAGGGCGCCGGCGTCCGACAGCGCGGCAATCGCCGAGAGCCGCTGCGCGCCCGCCTTCTGCAGGAACGGCGACTCCGCAGACAGCAGCTGCAGCGCGCTTTCCACCGTGCCCAAGCCTGCTCGGCACGAAAACATGACATGATATTTGCTCATACGCATCAGCGCGTCGATCGCCAACAGCCCCCTGCGCGCCCGCCTTCTGCAGGAACGGCGATTCCGCGGACAGCAGCTGCGGCACGCTGCTTACCGTGCCCAGGATTGTGTGGTTCGGGAAAGCATCACGAAAGTGACTACGAAACAAACCAGAGTCTAGCTCCGAACGAATGCTCTGCACCTCCGCCCAGCAGCTGCAGCGCACTTCCCACCGCACCCCCTGTGTAGTAATGTTGTCACAGACACTCCAGTGGAAATTTGGTACCTCAGTAGTGTCGGACGAACGAGGGGCGATGGCCTGGAGAAGTCAGAGCTTGCGCTGATAAATTGGTTGCGGATTGGAGCAAGAATTTGAGCTTGACAGCACTTGAAGAGCGCACCCATGTAGGGCATGACACGCACAGTCAGCACGATGATCATGCCAATTACCAGGTACTTGACGACCTTGACCGCCGTCACCTCGCTGATGCCTGCAGGCGATGCAGTACAGGTCATTTACCTGGAATATCAAGACGCCCAAACAGCACGGCAGCAGGGCTCGCGAGCCAGAGTCCAGATCAATTGGCTGGTCATGGCAACATCGTCGCCCGTGGAACATGGTCCAAGCGCTGCCGGCGCACAAGAATGCGTGTGTGTCGAGCCATGCACTCAAGGCAATGAGCTGTGGTGACCTGCAAAGAGGCACCTCGCTGCTGCTCCGGTGGCGCCTCCTGCTGCTGCGCCTCGGCCTGCTTGGCAGCCGGTGCCCGTGTGGCGGTCGGGGCCTGTCTGGCAGGCGGCGCCTGTCTGGCGGCCTTGGCGAGCTGGCGGAACGACATGTGGCGTGCTGCCGCCGCTGCTGCCGCTGCACCGGATCCGCCGGGCCATAGCGCGCTGGCCGCCATAGTCGCAGAGTGACCGCTGGTCGCCGCCGCCGCCGCCGCCGTGTGCACGCCGCGCAGGGACAATCCCAGCGAGGCTGCGTCACTGTTGGCCATCATGTGGGGGTGCTGAAACCACGCCAGGCTGATGATGGCTGGTGCGGTCGGTCCCGTGCATTCTATCAGCGGCGCACACAGGGACACGGCCTCCTGGCAGCGCGTCATCGACAGGCTCAATTGCATGACGCTGCTGCATCCGCGCACAGCCAGGCCGTGCCGAACCAGGCTGGCGAGGGAAGCCGGCAGCTGCCGCATGCTGCGCTCGGCTTACTGATCGGTGGACTATTACGAACGGAGGTGCACTCGTGTCGATCAAGGGCTCTGAAAGCATTGATAGCGATCGATTCAGGGCTGCCGAGAGTTGCTATGGCGCGCCAAAAGGCTCCGGAAGTGTCAATGTGCAAGAGTCTTGGCTTGCCCAAGAGTGGTCTCAGAGTGTGCTGATGGTGCTTGCGATTTTATGGCACACACTTGAGACTGTCAAAGGGTGAGATGTTGTCGCTGTGACGCGCATCGACCGTGCATGTATGTGTACAAACGAGCGGACCCCGTTGGTGCTGTCATGTGCAGATCCCCTTTGTCAACAGTCAGCTGTTCCTGACTGACACCCTGCTGGTTTCCTGCAAGAGAGTCGGACCAAAGACCGCTCATTTGGGCTTTAATGATATTACCTTGTGGGTGGGTACCTCTGTGTCGCTGAGAACGGCGCCTGGCGGCAGAGTGGGCAGCTTCCGGTACATCATCAGTGCTGTGTTTCACAGTGTCTCTGGATTAGCAGTTCTCATTCATCAATGCTGGCAATGTAATCGTTGTGTAGCGCATGAAATGTCCATGAACAGGAACGAAAGCCACGAAACCGAGTTGTCGTCTGAACGCGGGCTCATGCATCCAGCCATACAGCGCGGCGGCGGCGGCGGCAGCAGGTGTCATGCTTGATGCACCCGCTGCCGGCCTGCCGTCTAGATGGCCGGACATAAGACTACCCGGCATCACAGACAGCTAAAATGAAAGGAGACGCTACGCTACCCCGGTGCCCCCTGCCGCAGCGCCCTCTAAGAAGATGTGTAAACCACGTGCGAAATCACAACTCCCGCTGACGGCCATGAAATCGGAAGTAGCGAAGATCAAAGGTCGGAGACGTGCCGAAGCGGCCGGCCGCCCATCGGTTGCCGCCGCCTGGAAGGGCCGGCGCGTGCGGCCGCCAGGGCTGCCGTCCCCAAAAAGATGACGGGATTTCTCGCCAGGGTTCTCTCAGGGTGACAAGTGTGTGGCCGCTCCACGCTGCTCTGGCTCACATGGGTGTAGAGGGCATCGACTCCTCACGCAAGTGCTGCGAGCTCGTGTCCTGCACGCGGAAAGGCTGAAGCTTTCAGGTCGGCTGAGGGACGCAAAGGAACACTTCTGAGACCTAGGAAGAAAGGCATGTCACAGTGGCACCAACACTGGTTCTGCATGCGGCACAGCATCAAGCTGCGGTCCACAGTTATCCAGCTGGGAGGGCGGGGCCGTGCCATCGCCCGGGACATCACATGCGTGATGTCGTCAGAGGTGTGGCTGGAGACCAATGCGGGGGCGAGCGGAACATGAACTGCACTCAGGTCTGACAGCGAGGTGGTGACTTGTGCATGTGCCTCGTGCGTGTGTCGTACCCGTGACATGGAGTGCTTCAGGTCGCCGGAGGAGTGGCTGGGCACAAAGTGATGCGGGCTGTCCGCGGCGTGCCAGCCGTGCGGCGTGGAGCAGCCACTGCCGCCCAGCCCCGCCGCCGCCGCCGCCAGGCCTGCGCCCGCAATCATCACTGGTGTCAGCAAAGTGTCATTGGATCAGCTTGTTGGTCACACCAGCCGTGCGGTGTGGAGCAGCCACTGCCGCCCAGGCCCGCCGCGGCCGCCGCCAGGCCTGCGACCGTCACCATCATTGCGCAAGAAGCAGCTTTTCATTTACAGCAGCTCGCCACTCACAGAGGCTTGCACAGTGTATGCCGTGCATATTCAGCCAACATATCGCTTGTGCTGCACGCTGCAAGTAGCCTGAAGCGCCAACAATGCCGAGCACAGCGCCTGCGCTCGGCACTCAGATTATGGCATCGTGGTATCCAAGAGCTCATTACATGACTCACCTGACTGCTCGGGCGCCTCCAGGCGCAGATGCCAGCCGCGCGTGGAGAAGGCCCAGCGGTGTACTGTCGTCAGCACGCCGATGACATCGTAGACCAGCTGCAACCCCGGGTCGCCTAGCGGGTACCTGCGGAAGGAGTGTTGGAAACAGAAAGGGGTTGAATTTTGTGGTTGCTTGTTGATGATATTGTGCATTAGCTGCAGCCCCGGATCGCCCAATGGGTACCTGCACAGCGAAGCAGTCTATGAAGATTTGCAATCTAGATCGAGCAAGATTGAGCAAGAATGGGTTAAGCTGGATCCAAGCGGGTACCAAGGGAAGAAGCTGTCTTCGATGCATCGATTGGGGTAGCTTGTTGGTAAGGCTGTGCTGGTAAGGCTGTGCGCGTGCCGCAGGTGTGGGGCAGCAGCTGGCCGGCACAAGCATGCAAGAAGGCATAGCATTTGTACAGAGACACGGCAACTTGTATTGGAAATAAAGGAGAAAAGGCAACAGGAGATCTGATTAAAGTGAAAGATAGAAGGAGAGAGGAAAGGTCGATCGTCCCTCCTGATGCAATGCTTCTCACCTGGAGGGGTCGGACGTCTGGAAGGCGTTCTGGCACAGCGCCACCTCCAGCGGGCTCATGCCCGCCCAGTGGCACAACAGCAGCTTCTCCATGGCGCCCTCGCACATCGCCTGCAGCAGGCAGGGTGGCTGTCATCCATATGTCCCCGGCAAGATCCATCCCCGGCAAACAGCGTCAGGAGCTCTTCTTCCCATACTCTTCGAGCATCAGCCTAACGACGTGCTGATCGCACTAGGGAATGATGTCCCTTTATCTGCAACGCGTATAGGCGCGTCTTCTTCAGGCAGATGACGCTAAGTGAGTCTCGGTTGGTTGGCAACTGCAGCGCCGGCGAACGATTTCTGAACCATCTTATGGACCCTTTCGACGGTTCTTGCACCTGCAGCGCTGCCAGCTGGGCGGCGGGCGTGCCATCCAGACGGCCAGCGGCGAACAGTGCCGGCAGCCGCGCCGCCTCCGACGGCTCGCCGAGCTTCCGAGCATGGTCCTCCGCCATGTGCGACAGCCTGCTGCGCTCCTGCAGACCAGCATATGCTTGTACTAGTAAACTCATGGTATGTGATGACAGCTCTGGCTTTCCGGAAATGGACACCTTCCGCGTGGGGTCCTCCGCTATGTGCGACAGCCTGCTGCGCTCCTGCAGGGCAGGCATGTGCTTGTCGTTTCGAATTGAAGTTTGTTGCATCCTTTGAGAAAAGGACAACTTCTGCGCATGGTCCTCCGCCCATGTGCGACAGCCTGCTATGCTCCTACAGATGGAACTTCCGGACTTTTCAGGAGGTACAACCACAAACAATTAGTGCTGTCTGTACAATCACAGCTGTCTGCGCCCAATGTGCATGTCACTGGCTGCTTCATGCCCCTGCGCTGGTGACCTCAGCACGGTGAGTGGCACACTAGATGCTGATTTCAGCAGTGCAGACATCCATGAGGCGCGCTCCAGGCTGAGGTGAACGAAATGGAACGCACCAGGCTGAGGGTGAACAGCGTCAGCACTGTCCCTTTTCCATGCAGCATGCGTGTTACTGAGCGTGGGGAGCGCACCTGGCTAAGGGTGAACAGCGTGAACACTGTCTTTTGTGCATGCGGCATGCGTGTTACTGAGCGTGAGGAGCGCACCAGGCTGAGGGTGAACAGCATGTTGCGGTCGACCATGTCGCGCACAAAGCGGCGCGCGTCAAAGTGCCCCGTGCCCGGGTGCACCGACGTGATGGATGCCCACCGCACCAGGCGCTCCACCGGCGTCGGCTGGCTGGGCAGCACCGGCAGCCTGCTGGCGGCAGGGGGTCACATAATCGCTTCTGGACGTCATGGAGCGCTTACAGCCTGTGGTCGGAGGACCGCATGAGGCATGCAGCAGGAAGGGGTCCGCCTGATGCACGCACTATTCAAACATGCTGCAGTCTGCCATTCGCGATCGAGCAGCTGCGGAGGCTACAAGGCCGAGACGGCGGCCAAGGCGCATGGCGTCGGCGGCAGTTGAGTTGCGCAAGGTTGCAGATTGCAGAGAGCGAGCGTCTTGCAACACAGAAAGATACAGCAAGCGCACCCCACAATGACGTAGTCTTTGCCGTGACCCAGGCCCTCGCATGAGCAGCTCCAGACTGCAACACACAATTTCACATGTGTCACCGTCAACGCCTTGCCAGCATGCGGCTTATGCACGTCTGACCTTGCATCAGCTCCTCACAACAGCCTGAATCAGGCATGCAGATCGCACAGATGGTGATCAACCTAAAGTCTGATGCTGCGATGCTGCCAAATGTAGGAGACCGACAACCGAATGCATGACCTGGCTGGCAGCGAACACATGGCATCTCACCGGGGCAGAGGCAGTGGCCACAGTGAAAGTTCGGGCTCTCGATCGGTGGGAACACGATCTGGCTGCCGCTGGCCTGCATGATCACGGACCGCCCCGGCAACCGTCGCCCCGGCTGCCGGCAACCACTACGACGCAGCTAGCGGGCGCGCAGGCTGATGCTGATCAAGAGCTGTCGTATTGCGCAATGAAGGGGCTGCAGTTGCCAATCAGGGATCGCTAGGATTGGCGCCGAGCCCGTGCTGTGAGACGGGACGCCCACAGATCACCGGCACCGGGTTGGACCAAGCGTCGTTGCGCCCGCCTGCTGCCCGGTCGGCAGATGCGATGAAACAGCGCCGTAGATCGATCGTTCGGGGCAGCACACAGCCGATCAAAGAGGATAAGCTGCTTCCAGGGAGAGAGATACATGTCACCCAAGAACAGGACCGCAGGACGACGACAGTTGGGGACCCATGTCGGTATGGCGATGGTCCCTGCACGACACACGCTTGAAATCGAGCACTGCCCAATTGCAGCTTTCGCCTTGCCCTGTCGCCTTCAGGCCGTATTAAACACGGTGGGAAAGTCCCTTGATTGCGGAGCGCATTGGGAACTCTGGAGTCTGTGAGGATATTATCACCCAGACTTTGGCACAATTACAGTTGTGGCATTGGAACACAAGCGCTTTCATCAGTGAAGACAACAGCACTGCTTCAGTACCTTTCGTTGCTGCGCAACTACAGATTTTGCAGTCCGGTTTGCTCTGAAGGAGTCATAAGTCTGAGGTGCAGCTAGCTTGGCAGCCCACATTGTTCAGCAAATTTGTGACCCAGCAACGGGAAATAAACTCTGAGGGTGGAGTCGCGGCTCAAGCGCGCCTTACATGCACGCCACAATGATGCCCAAAGCAGCGGCAATTCCTTCCGCCCTTCACTGCACCCAGAGGTGACAAATGCGTCCGTCGCAGATGCCTGGGGTAGTTGTAGTAGCGTCTATGTCCAGAAACTCTACATCTAATTCATGTAGTGTGAAGCACCCTTGCATGAACATTTGTGCTGACCCAGAGCCGCTCGTGTCACGCTGACCGAAAGCCGTCCGTACAAGCGCAGAAGCCTGCTGACCGCACCGCGGCCATTCCGAATAAGATGCTCGGCGCGGCTCGGAGTGACGGCAGCCGACTTCAAAACTGCTGGCCTGGTGTTTCGTCAAGCGACGGACGCAGACCTGCCGGCGATCTCCAAGGCCGTGCTACGAGAAGCGTGCGCCACCCTCCACCGACAATGCAGTTGTTACATACATCACCATTTCAAGTGCAGCTGCGGAATTCTCCATCATTACCGCTGTCAGCTGCAGTAGGCAATGCCTGCTGACACGACCGAACCGAGGCTTGTGGATGGATGCACCACTTGTACTTCTGCTCCGTGAGCGGGCTTTGAGGCATGTGCGCACGTCTGCCTGCGCAGCATGAACCCGCTGAGCTTGAAGCCGGAGCGCTTCGTGGTGGCGGCGCATGAGGCGGACGGCGCGGTGCAGGGCTTTGGGCAGCTGGCGCCGCTGGGTGGCGCGCCGCAGGGCGGCCCGCCGTGGCTGGAGCTGCGCTCCCTCATCGTCGACCCTGACCACAGGTGGGCACCGGCAGTGTGGCGAATGGGTATTTCAATGCTCGACGTGTGCACCTTGGGGCTGCAGTTGCAACCTTGCCAGAAAAGGCGTGCCAGGCCATGTAGCAGCAAACAAACGCTGCTCCAGCAGATTTGCATCTGTATTGGAGTGGACCTGGCATGTGCTGAACTGGTCCGCTGACGCAGAAACCTCCTGATGTGCATCTTCAATGCCGCAAGCTCACTGGTTCCATCATTCGCAGGGGCGGCGGAATTGGGCACCGGCTGCTGGCGGAGCTGGTCCGCCGCGCGGCGGACGCAGACCTGTTCCTGACGACGCTGGACAGCATGACCCGCTTCTACAGCCCGCAGGGCTTCCGAACGCTGCAGCCATCAGACATTCCCAGGTGCAGGCCACAGCTGAGGTGCAGCCCTTCTTAGTGGGGGCCAGTCATCCCAACAATGCAAGCGCGACAACTGCAGATGCATACCTGGCTCAGCGTAGAGCTGCGCTGGGCCAATGAAGATGACGTAGATGGGCGCAGATCTGGCGGAGATTTCGGAGAACTGTCTCCTCGCTGTCTCAAGGCCCTATGTGCGTCATGCAGGTCGCTGCTGTTCGAGTATTGGGCGGGCACCGTCATCGCGCGCATAGCGGCCAATGACAAGCTGGTTGTCATGAGGCGGCCGGCAGGAGAGAGCTGAGGCGCAGCCAACAGAGATTCCGACGATGTTGACCTTGGGCAGGAATGGGTTGGCGAGGTTGGGAGCGGCGAATATGGGGGCATGAGGATTGGTGAAACAGGTGATTTTCGATTTCGGCACCATCTGTTCAATGGCAATTTGAGGAGCGCAGACTTGCCGCGCCGCCAGGCATTTGGGGCGTTTGAGGTGGCACCTCAAACACATGTGCATGCAGGAGGCTGCTGCATTGTTAGCAGAGCTTTTGTTTTCGGCGGCAGCAACGTGATGTTGCTGTGAGCCATTGCATGCATTGCACGGTGGCCATCACGACATACGCAGCATGGTTTTCGCGCCCTGGCTGGGCTCAGGGAGGCGAGTTCTGGCAGCTGGAGTTGTCGGCGCCGCAGCTGCGCGCTGTGCAGAGGCTCCGCTTGGGGTCGCACTCGCTGCCGGTCGAGACCGGCAAGTTTGCAAAGATAGGAAGGCAGGACCGCTGCTGCATATTTTGTGACGGTGGCGCGGTCGGGAACGAGAAGCATTTGCTGATGGAATGTCCTGCGACAGATTTTGTCCGGCAGCGCTTTTCTTGCCTGTTTGATCTGGCGGTGCCGCCATGCATGCGTCAGCTGGTGTGGGGAGGGACAGAATGATTGTTGCCGAATTCATGTTGGCATGCTTGGGGGAGGTGGGTCTCATCCGCTCATCTGCTCAGTGAGTGTCATCAACACTTTGCGACATGATGACACATGATGGTTTATTGGTGATTTGATGCCTTCTCAGCCTGAGTGAGGCTGCCCCGGTGTAACCTATGTATCTTGGACCCTGCCCAGAACTCGTGCAACAAGCTGCGCGGCTGTGCGAATGAATAAGCTTCAGCCCTTTTAACAAATCGACACGACGAGCGCACTAATGGAGACCAGCTTGGCTCGATGTTGCGCCCTGCTCCTGTTGACGGCGGCAATTTCGGCGGGGCCTGCCGAGGCCCGGCCCATGCTCCGTGGAGCCTGTGTCGCTGCGAAGGGTGTCGGCCAGACGCCTCAAGGTGAACATTTGCGCTGAGTTTCAATTGGCATTAAGAAGGTATGCACCGCACAGATCTGACGGAGCGGAAGATTGCTTCTTTGTGCACCCACGACAACCTCGTCACCACCCTCGCTGCCTACATCTGCATCTGCACACGCGGCATCGACGCTCAACCTGTGTCTTCCTCTGCCCAGGACCTCATGTTGAGCTCGCTCACCCTTTTGGCTGGGGCAGCGACGCCGCTGCCAGCGCCAAGGCTGGCGGTCTGCCGCACCTGCATCCGTTCCGCAGGGTTCCGGCTGCAGTCCACGAATCAAGCAGCGGCAGCAGTGCTGGCTCGGGCTTCTTTCTGCATCTGATTTCCAGCCGCACAAATGTCACAGCGGCAGCAGACTGTGGCGGCCAGCAGCCGCCGAAGAGCGGCATCTTCAGCGGTCTGCCTGCCTCAGCAGCGGAATGGCCAGCGCGCCTCGAACAGCTGGCCGCAAAGCTGACCGCAAACTTGGCACATGGCAGGGCAGAAACCGCAGCCGCCGCTCACGGCTTCACGCCTTCGGCGGTGGCGTTCAATGCTCAAGGCCCTCAGGAATCGCCAGGACTACCATTTGCCGACAGCAGCGTGGGCGCCGATGGCCCCGACTTCATCCGTGGAGCCAAAGACTTTGCCGGAGACACCGAGGTTGCCGCTGCTGAATGGCTGAAGAGCCACGCGCCCTCAACACAAGAAGGGTGCGGCATTTCCAATGAAGTGTCGATGGTGTTGCACAGCTCCTCCTCTCAGGGGGCTGCAGCACTGCGAGCAGATACTCCGTCACATATCACATGCAGCAGTCCATTCGCAGTGTGCTGAACATCGCTCACAGCCGCACCTTTATTTCCTTCAAGTGCAGTTTGATTTTGTTCAGGCAGTCGATGATGATCGCCACAGACCCGAGTATCGCTGATCTGCCGCCTGAGCAGGATGCATTCATGAAAGGCGCAGCTGACATCATCATTGCGCTAAATTGGGCCGAAACAGTGTGGTTTCATGACCATATGCCTGGGTGACTGTCTTTGGCCTCCAGCACATGTGCCTTGCTGGTCAATTCATTAAAAACTCTGCACACTGCTGCGTGTTCCTTGTTCAGATGTCGTCTGACCAGCCGCCCAGGAGTCCCCCTCTGAGCTTAAGCGTGACGACATGCAGGCCGAGTCTCAGTGACATGTATTTTTTTGGGGGCGGAATGTCCATGCAAACAGAAGTAGGCTTCAAGATGTTGGAGTGGGCGCACAATCATCCTTGTAGCCAAGCCAGGTGTGTGTGTGTGTGTGCTAACAATGATGTCTGGCAAGGGAAGCCTCAGCCACCTCAGTAGTCAATTGTGAGCAGGGGCGCACTGTGACTGCCAGCATGGCAGTGCCCACGCCAGCGCCTCCAGTGCTAAGCCAAAAACACCTGCAAACATCTGAATATTGATTGACACACCACTGATGGCGCTGCCGGGTGTCTGCAGACCGGCACATGATGTTTCCTCACCTCTTGCAATTGCCGCCAGGGGCAAGCAGCCGTTCTATGAGGGCGGCGTCAGCGTGTGGAAAGCCGCGGAACAAGGCATCAGCGACTGGTTTGACAAGCACCATGTTTCGCGTCTGCTGCCGTCACAGCCGTCAGCGCACCACAGGTAATTCATGGGCAATGTCTGCACACGAGTCTTTTGTCGGGGCTGGGGTGAGCTGTGCCCAAGCAGCGGGGGAAAACCCATTGGCACCTCAGAGCTTCCGCCTTATCTGTTCTACCTTGCCGCTGGGTTCTGGAAGGTTGCTGAACCTGTTTCGTGGACGCTGGATTGATCAGGCAGCTGAAGGCGCTGCGCGCTGGCGATGAGGCGGCAGCGCAGCATGATGCGGCGCAGCACCAGCAGGGGCTGTGGGACCCACTGCAGCTGCGGCAGGTACACCCTTTGATTCCCTCTGGAGCTATCGATCTTGCAGAGGGACTCAGGGCTGTGCGGCTGAAACATCAGAAGCGGAACCAACAGCAGCAAAAGGCCACTGCAAATGCTTGTGGGTTTTGTGGTGCATTCCCGCCCTGCGGCGTCAGTGTTGACGCTGTACTTGCTGTGCTCTGCATGTCGGCAATCCTTCTGGATGCCTGTGGTGCACGAGGACAATCAGTGTGGGTGGAGTGACACGGCACTGTCCTCGGTCATGTCACTGTCCCCAGTGCTGGCCCTGCAGCAATTTAGAAAGGTATCGTCTCCCACTGCAGGTGGTGGTGCCGCCACGGCCGAAGCGTCACAGGGCTGACGCCAGCGGCAACAAGGCTGTGGTGAATGCAGCCGCCGCCGGCGCAAACGCAGGCGTTGCTGCGGCTCACATTTCCGAGACCTTCAGCCGCAGCGCCAACGAGGCCAGCTCTGCCGCCGCGATGCTCAAATCCCTGGAGCGCCTGAACCGCGGCGGGGCGGCCCTGAGCGGCGGCGCCGCAGCTGTTTCCGACGGCGGCGGCGACGGCGCAGATTCTGCCCTCGGCGCTGACGCCCCGCCGTCTGTGCTGCTGCCGGCGTCAGCGCCTTTCCAGCCAGGCGACTTTTACGTGTTCGACGAGCGCCGCTTCCGCTATGCGCACCACCGCCCGCTGAACTCGGCGCCGTTAACCGACCTGCAGCTGCTGGCGGAGGCCACCCTGCAGTCGGCAAAAGTGGGCCACGGGCCCTACCTAGTGGGCCCGCTCAACAAGAAGCGCTGGCTGTTCCCTGCTGCTTGAAGACGGCAGCCGGTGCCTGCTGCCGCATCTGTTCAGCACGACTTTAGTATCTTCAGCAGGTATCTCTGCACAAACCCAGATGTAACTATAGGTTGGATTGAGGTAGCGCCTCCCTTTGATGTGTGTGTACATGTTGTGTCCATTGTGCCAGGGGAGGTTGCATATAATTTCGCCAGTTGATCGTGTGTTTCATGTCAAGAAATTCGAGATTGGAGCCGAGCCCACGTCACCTGCCCAACCCTTACTGAAAGCAAGCTTTGCGCTCACCCTCAGAAGTCCACATTGCCACAACTCAATTCATTATATTGCTGCTCTACAAGCGACAGCTTCGCTTTCTTCCAAGATCGCCATGAATCAAGGTGCCAACGCGACACAGCCTGCAGCGCAGCAGCGCTGGTTCCACCTCCTGACACTGCCGTTGCTAGACACAGTCGGTATTCTGCTGAAGCTCGAGGGGTGCGGCTCCAGGATGGGCAGCTCACGCATGCGCTGAGTGACACTTACGTGGCCTGCCAGCTGCCAGGCAGCACGAGTGCGGCGTCAGGCATCGCCACCAGGAGCGGCTCGGTTGACGGGCGGCAGCCGCCGCCGGTCCATGGCCACTGACAAAACGACACCAGCAGAAACTGCCTCCCCTCAAGCGGCGCCGCCGCCAGGCCGTGGCGCGGTCGGCAGCCGCCGCCGGCGCATGGCCACCAGCGCGGCGGCGGCGATGCAGCCAGACAGCGTGAACCAGGTGGCCGCGTAGTTGAGGTGGCCCTGCGGCATGACGTGGAAGCGCAGCAGCTCCTCCCGCGTCTGCGCGGCGGCCGAGGGGCAAAAAGTCAGATCATGCTGAGGGTTTCAGTCTCTGCCTCGTGTAGGCCCTGCTCACAAGGTTGGCTGGTTGCAACTTGTGCGGCAACATTGCGGCTGACCGCCAGCAGCAGGGCTCGGCGGAACCTTGAGCCAGAGTTGTTGCAAAAGGGGCTACAGGGGGCCGCACCCGGGGCTCGGGGTAGGTGACGCGGGCATTGCCGAGGCTGGTGGTGCGGCCGCCCAGAACCTCCATCGCGCTTGGCGCCGCGTCCCTGCGTGGCAGCATGTTATGAATTTTGAAATTCCACTTCCGGACAACGAAATCGCACCGGGCATGCTCGTCGACAACGGCCGCCATGAGTGGCGTGTCTGGCGGCAGCCCCGCGGCGCGCACGGCAAAGTTGTGATCACGAAACGAAAACCGTGTAAATTTATTACTGGCGGGCTCGTCAACTGGCTATTTGCATGTTCTTTGGCCAGTATACTCGTGTCTCATGCCGTTCAAGTAGCCCACCTGGCATGCTCGTCGACAACGGCCTCCATAAGCGGCGTGTCTGGCGGCAGCCCCGCCGCGCGTGCGAGCGCCGGGCCCTCCAGCCAGTACCAGTGCGCGCCCGGGTCGGCCGGCCCGGCGCCAGGCACGTTGTCCGGCACAAAGCCGCCACGAGCCTCGCTGGTCCGCGTCACCCCCTCAATGCGCACCTGCAGAAGGCATCCAATCATGAAGTCGCCGCGCGCTTCGCTGGTTTAAGTCGCCCTTGACGCGCACATGTGTCAGAAATAGAGTGTGTAGAGCTTGATAGAAATGGTGCGGCTCGCTGTTTGTTGTAGGACATGCCGCTGCAGTGCGGTCCGGCTGCTGTTTGGTGGGCACCCAGCCGCGCACCACGAGTGTGGCCGGCGCAGTGGCGGCTGTTGGGTTGTTAGGAGTGTCAGACTCACCCATTCCGCCGGCGCAGCGCGGTCGGGCTGCCAGTCGGCGGGCGCCCAGCCGCGCACCACGAGTGCGGCCGCGCCGCGCGACGCATCCCGGAGCGGCATCACTACCATGTTGCCGGCGATGGTGCCGCCCATGGCCGACCGCGGACGGGGTCCTGCAGCACAGCCAAGGGTAAAGTGCTGATGACATAAGACATGTTGCAGTTCTCCAGACAAACACAACCCTCAGACGGCCAAGGTGCACGGTGTGATGGATGAAAGCCCATAGAGCACACTGACATGACAGTGAGACCAGGCCACTGCAGATGGCAAGTTCTGCAGCCGGGTTGGGCCTTGGACGTAATTTCGCAAAGCATTGGACGCAGCCAAGCGCACCAACGAATACAGTGTTGGCCTCATCGAACTCGCCCTCAGCGGCCACCGGCGAGAACTCCGGCAGCCGCTCTGTGGTGGCGAAGATGTCCACCGGCTCCGCCTGCGGCCAGCCGCGAATTAAGTTGGTGACGTCTGGATCTATAGAACACATACGAAACAGCAGTCATGGCGGTTGCGGACACTAGAGTGTGTGAGCCCAGGGGGTGATGTGCTGTGCTGTGATGTCAGAGTACTGCCTTGCTGATTGTTATCAGCAGGAGCTGCGGGTGCAGGGCATCCAGGCAACGAGCAGCCCTGAAGGCTGACTTGGCAATGGCACCAACATCATGCTCGTGGTATTGGCATGGAATGTGCCAACACTGAAACCTAGTGGAAGAGGCCCCCACCCGCATCGCAGTCAGCCGGTCGTCCAGCTGCTGCACCTTGTCGGAGCGCCGCGCCAGCTGCCAAGCGCCCAGCCCCGCGGCCACGCCTGCCGGCAGCAGCAGCACCGGCCCCATGCTGCGCCCGCCGCCGCCGCCACCACCGCCGCCGCCGCCGCCCGTCCTGCCGCCGGCAGGCTGGGCTGGTACCTGCGGCGGCGGCGCGGCCTGCGCGCCTTTGACCGCGGCAGCGGCTGATGCGGCGATGCCGCGCGCATAATGCAGCCCAGTTGTGGATGGCTGCGCTGCCACGGAATTCAAGCGGCTGTGACCCCCGCGCAGCAGCAGGGAGCTCAGGCGCTTCAAGGCTGCGCCCCTGTCCATCACTGCCGCGCCGAGCTGCGCGGGCCGTTGCCGCCGACCGTGGAGCGCTCTGCAAAAATGTAAAAGGCCTCTTTGCAGCCGCTGCGAGCGTTGCAGAATGGACAGATGATGCTTGATGCTCGAAGGCACGCAAGAGGACACAAATCAGAAGCCTTCCGCAATGTGCACCTACTGGTGTGGGCTAGATTGGTGCTGGAACTGACTACTGAGACCGGGCTCGCAGCGGAGCAGGCCGCAGAGGTTCCCTGCGAACACGCTTAGCTGGCAATGTCTAGTTGCAAAAAGTCTGGCATCCCCAGAGAAGGCTGAATTGTTGCTGACCAGCCAAGGGTTTTATATCAAAAGCGAACGGGGCATATCCAAACTCGCGAGAACTGCAGCTGTCAACGACAAGGGCGCAACCTTCCACTCTCTTGACGAGGCTCTCAGCAGCATTGCAGCCTGCTCAGCCTGCTCCCACCGCTGGTCAGCGCGAGCAGCGTCATAAAGCTACATTTTTTGTAGAGATCCCTAGAGGGCCACGTGCCAGGAAGCTGACGATAAGCTGCAAATTCGCAGCTGCAAGCTGTCCGACCGTCACAACCTCTCATCCGGGGTGCAATGCTTGCCGGAACACACGAAGCTTGCCGTGTCTCGCGCATGAATTTCAATTAATCACTTGAACCACCTACATCCGAAGCGGCTGAGCCCGTCCGCGCTGCTGCACCTCTCAACGACCTGTACCGGTTCCAACCGAACTCCGCCGCAGCAGCTGACGAAGTGCTAGTTTTGGCCGATAATACTGGCGATCAGGTTGTAGGTGCAGCAATAAACATGCAGAGAGCTCCCTGCGGCAGGGCTGCGGCCCTGCTGCTGTTGCTCGTGGTGTTTGCAGCAGCGGCATCAGCACGGCATGCCGCCTCGCCGCAGAGCATGCGTCGCTCGCTGACCGGCCGCCGCATGCTCGCTCAGCCCGATGTGTCACAGACGCGGCCGACCATCGACGTCGGCAACAAGCTCGCGCCAACTGACGCTCAGTTTGCACCAACAAGTGCGGCGTCTCCAACTACCGAGTTGAGGGCGATCACATTCAACGGCGTCACCATCCCTGCCAACCAGCAGCAGGTGTGCATCGATCCAACAAGCGATCTATCTCTGCAGGTGCAACATTGCGACGGCGCGTTTCACCAGATCGGCTTGTGAGAAAGCCGGGCTGTCATGCATCGTCTGGAGCTGCTGCAGTGGCAGCACCAGCGGTCAGATCTCGTGCACACTCTTCACAGCGCAATGGATCAACATCATGAGCGGCATTAAGGTGGCACCGTCGTGTCAGTGGACGTCTGTGGGAACTTCGGCAGGCTCGATGTGATATGATCGGCAGCATGCATTGTGGACTACTTGGTCAGACTTGGTCCCCTGGTGCAAGCATGAATCTTGGCATACGCCCCTCAAGCAGCTGCAGTCGAGTGCTCGAGATGAGACCAGCCGCTTCATGGACGACTCCGCCTGTCCTTTTGGTCGGCTCAACGGAGGCCACATCAGCCGCCGAACTGTGCATGCTCCAAAGGCCTCGAAGTACACGCAACATCTGCCTGCTCACAGGTCGGCTTCGGCGGAGGGCCGAAGACTGAGTTCCGCCAGCTGCCTCCGGTGGCCACCGCCGGGTCAAAACCAGACGGCGCCAACTTTCGCCTGCTGGTGAGTGCATTGCATGCTTTGGCAGCGCACACTGCAATCATACTATGCGGATTGCGCAGCTGGGTTCATCTTCCTCCACTAGATGGAGAAAGATGCTCTCCTTTCTCCCGGCTCACTTCCTGATGCTCCTTCATGCACCTGCAGGTGACCAACCCAATGTGCGAGGCATCCGTCAAGGTGTGCCACTTTCTGACTTCAAAAGCGTCATGCTTGCGTTGATGCAAGGCCCTGCCAGCCTTGCCGACCAGGCCCCAGGACCTGTACAACGGCAGCATGTCCATGACTTGACTGGCGGCCGCCCATCTATGCCGCTATGCCGCCGCCCATGCCTTGTCAGCTCGTGCTGCCTGCAGATGCGAAATCCAAGACCGCCCCATCTATCAAATCGGCTATTTGGCGCTCCGCAGGTGACGCAGCCATGGTTGTGCGGCTACCTTGCGGACGGCACGACCAAGTCCTTCTGCAGCACCGTCTCCCTTTACTTCAAGAACTGGTGCGGGCAGAGACACACCGGTGTGTGCACGCCCTCTGCCCCACATGCAGGGGGTTGCGAGGCAATGCGGAGTTTTGTATCACACCGCAGCGCAGAGCACAGCTCCACGATACCGAACATGCACGACCCCAGCGCAGCCGTCGTAACTGCCTTCTCTGCAGAAACGCTCCTGCAAAGCGCCTCAAACATACGCTCGCAGGGCTGACATAGTGGTTCCGGCACCCTGGGCCCTGCACCTGGACAACCCCACCTACGTCAGCGCCCGCGAGCTGTGGAACTGGAACCTCACTTCCGCGTCCAGCGGCAACATTGACGGTGCAGTTCAAAGCCGCCCCTTGCAGCCGTGCCCTGGGCTGCGCCAAGTGTGCTGACCTTAGCGCATTCCGTGCACTTTCCTGTCGTGGCTGGTGTATATGGTTGACTGACCTACATCCTAAAAAGCAGAGCCCTGCGGTTCAAACCTCGCCCTTGCACACACTGGCAGCTATCAGTGCCTCTCGACACCCTCTCAAACTTCCTGCCGCCCCGTGCAGGCACCGTGAGCAACAGCTGGCAGGCGCTGCAGCCCGGCGGCGTTGCCATACCCTCCCTCGGCGGCATCTTCACCGGCACGGTGGGCACCTCCACCGCCTTTGTGCCCGCCAACGTCGCCGTCAACGGCATCCGCTGCTCCATCGTGGTGCTGTCCGGCCAGGGCTCGCCCGCCAACGAGGCGCCGCCGATTATCTCGGAGAACCTGTCGCCGCCGCCGCCCGCGGTGCACATTCTTTTCCAAGACTTTTCATCTGCACCTGATTTCTGCCCCTTGATTGCCGCCGAGCTTCTCGGAGAACCGCCGCCGCCGCCCGTCGTGTGCTCACCTGCCCAAGTCTTGCGGCTTTGATTGCTGACCTGAAGAACTGGCCATCTGCAGCATTCCACGATCAGTAACCTCTGCCAGGGATGAGCAGCGGTGACCATCTGCAGTGCTTGACGAGGGTGGGCCAGCCAATCAACGGGTGACGTTCTTGTCTGGCAGTCGCCTGACGAGGCAGGAGCTTCACTTGTGCCTAGTCGCACGCTACAAGATCAGTAGACTGAACTGTTTTTGCTGTGCCTCTGACCGCACAGTCCCCACCGAGCCCGCCGCCATCGCCCCCGCCGCCGCCCGCGTCCAGCCCACCGCCAGCACCGCCCGCGCCGCCCGCTCCCCCGCCGCCGCCACCCAGCCCCCCGATGTCCGGCTACGCCTTCACAGTCCCGGCCATCACCCAGCCAATCTCCATCAACGGTGCGCGCCTCTTCACCTCTGCGTTACCATTCTCAGGAAGACTCGTGTTGAATAGGCTGCTGTCTGCGCCAAGCCACCCACATCACTCCCTGCTTCGGTCTCCACTCTTGACAAAGGGTGGCAGACATGTGCCTTTGGGATACGTCGCCAAACGGAGTGCTCTGCGCTGTCTGTCTTACCCAGCTGCGCACGCCAACCTGTACAGGCACCGGCCTCGTGGGCGTCGACGGGCAGCCGATCGTCCTGAAGGGCATCAACTGGTTCGGCTACGAGGTGTGTGTCTCCTCTGCCATGAAGACACACAAACAAAAGACGTTTCATCAGCCAACGGCTGTGACTGTCCTCATGAAGACGGGTACCCGTGTCAGTTGCCACACTGCGTGGTTCCCACTGCACCATGGTCCCAGCCACATCATCCTGCCTCCGTATGCAGGACGCCAACACCGCGCCCGACGGCATCTGGGCGGGGCAGACGGCGATGTCGCGCGATGTCGCCACCATCGTGCGCCGCATGAAGCTCCTCGGCTTCAATGCCGTCCGGCTGCCCTTCTCCTTCGTCGACCTGTGAGCCCTTCATCTCTGTCTTATTTCCTGCTTTTCCCCATGGATCCAGACTGCATCATGGCACATGCACTCCTGACTGACACCTCTCCGCAGTCAAGTCCACCCGATGGAAGCAGATGCTGAGATGCTGGTGATGCCTGACGAGCAACACAACTCGGACGTCCAGGACTTGTTGGTATGAGCTGTGCACTTCCATGTCGCAGGTTCACGCTGACACCAAAGAACTTCAACTGGCAGTGCGCTGAGGTGTCGGACACCCAGTTGCTCAATGCAACCACCGACCCCAGCTTCACCATCCCAGCGGGTGCGTCTCGGCTTCAAGGAAGACACCTGACGGCCATGATGCTCTGCCAAGCTTGATTTGGTGTGGGCTTGCAAGCTTTCATAGCTACACCTGAAATGTCGTGGCTGCATCCGCGCGAGCTGTGCGCGCCTTGGCGGAAGATGTTCACCAGACCCCGCGTATTTCGAAGTTATCTGAGATGGGCTCCTCATTGCTGGAGTCTCCTTTGGGTTTACGACGCCTACTTGTGTTGGCTTGGCAGGCCTGCAGGTCAACTCCACGCTGCCGTTCAGCCCCGGCCACATCGCCGGCTCCTGCGACGACTACCTGCCATCCGACTCTACCTTTAACCGTTTCCTGTGGAATGTGCACACGCTGGCCGCCAACGGCATGTATGTCGTCATTGACAACCACAGCAACTTTGACAAAACCATTGTGACTGACTACAGCGCCTGGCTGCTGGTGCGTCACTTCCCCCTGCTGACATGCATGAGACTATGCCTGCATTCTGCATTCTGCGCTACAGCTGCAGTCATGCTTGATCTCCGCAGCACCTCACGTCCGCCCTGAGACACACCGCTTACACCTGGCGCATCTGAAACCCGCTCCTCCTCCGACTATCATCATCTCCTCCAAAAATCGAACGCTGAGGCTGATCCTGCTGCCTGTCCCCGTGTACCGCAAGGGCTGGAAGCGCTTAATGGCAAATCTTGCACTGGACCCGGTATCGCGCGCGTACGTGCTGTACGACATCCTCAACGAGCCCGACGGCCTGAACTACGGCTGGGACCGCATGACGGACGCATACCTGGACGTCATCGAGCAGGGCCAGGCCATCAACCGGGGTGCGCCGTTTCCTAATTAAGAGTTGAATTTCAGACATACCACAGGTGTGGGACAACATGACGGACGCCTACCTGGATTTCATCGGACAAAGGCAGGCCATCAACCCCGGTACGCATTCTCAGGGCTTCAGCAATAACGATGTAAGCGGCAGCCCGTTCTGCTGGGCAACATCTTTCCAGTAGTGTTCTGTGGACATCGAAAGGCCATACCTCCTGTCCATGAGGATTGGTGAAATCAGACTGTGATTCATAGTCCTTCTATTCGCCTTGCCCAATCTGCATGGCGACGACACAGTGTACCTACAGCCGTGGGCAGCGGCGGCGGCGGTGTTTCACTGTTAGGGTTTTTCCAAAATCATGTGCCAGACTCACTGCGGCAGGCCTGCTTTGGGATCCCCTGCACAGGACCACCCACGACTGCTGATGTTGACCTGCTGAGCGTTTGCAAACCTCTTCGCCTGACATCGTGACGCAGATGCGGTGTACCTGGTGGAGGGCTGCGGGCAGGGCGCCCTGGGCGCCAACTGGGGCGATGGCTTTGCGACGGACGTCGCGCTCATCACCCCCGGCTCCTCCAACGACCCCACCCGCTTCTTCACCACCGTCGTCAACGCCGGCTACAAGTGCGTGTTTTTCCTCTATTGCCGAGGCTCAGTGGTCAGGACAACAATGCTTGTTCAACAGGGCGATGTGCAGCGGGCACGAATGGAGGGAGGGGACTGGCGCCTACAGCTTGCACGTGTTGTAGCAACTACTGCTCGCTCCCTGAGACTGCAGGTCTCGGACCCGCTGTGTCTCGGAATTGGTCCTCTTTGAACTGCCTTGTGTTCGAGCCGTCCGCACACACAGCAAAACATTGCCGGCAATGGCAGTGCCGCCGCATATTCTCACACGACGAACGCCTGTACCGCATGCAGGGTTGTGGTGTCGCCGCATGTGTACCCGCCAAGCATCACGCGCGCGCAGTCCGCCTACACGGGCACAGCGCTGTACACCCGCCTGTCCTACTCGCACGGCTACCTCAACCAGGTGCGGCTCCCAGGGTTTGTAATCAGCGTTGGCTGTCAGCGCCTGAGATCGTAAACTCGAGATGGTCTCCAAGCCAGCCTTGCCGTGTCAATTTGTCTGCCATTTGTAGTCTTCAACACAACAGGAATGCTGCCTGCCTATACTTGAGCTGATTTATTTCTGGCTGTTTCTGGTGCAGGCAGGCTTCTGCACCGCCCCTGGCGTGTGCAAGACCTTCCCCATCGTCATCGGCGAGTTTGGCTCGCGCCTCACCGACCCCCGCGACCTCGACGTGCGCACATTCACACATGCTCCTTTTTGCCATGGCACCATCTGTCTCGCTGGCGCGCGTCCATTTGGGACTTTGTGGATATACGCACAGCAGTTGGCAGGGAGACAGCAAATGGCATGTTGTTTACTGTGGCAGATTGCCAAAGCTCTGCTCCTGCCCTGTGCAGCATTCGTGGCTTGACAAACCCTGCATCCTAAACGCTGAACCCCCAATTCCTTCCTTTACGCAGTGCCTGAAGGACTACGCGCAGTACCTGCTGAACAACGGCTCGGCGGTGGACGGGCAGCACGCCGCCTCGCCGTCCTGGTTCTGGTGGGCCTGGAACGCCAACTCCGGCGACACCGGCGGCATCGTGAGTGCCTCCTAGCTTCTCTGCTGCAACAATGATGGCGTGTACGCCTGCTTAGGTGTCAGGTCTGCTATCATCACCTGGGCTTGCATGCCAGTCCGCCACGCCCGCCCCTCTGAGAATTGTATATAGAGGTGCTGCGAAAAACGAACCCTGCGACAGGATGATGCCGAGCCGGAGAACCGCTGTGGCCCTCCTGCGCGGGGGGGGAGGGGGGGGGGGGGGCTGATTCGGCGCGTCTGCCAAGCCATATACCGTGCCCCTATGACGTGCCTGCCTGCATTCAGCGCGTCTTGGCCGCAGGCATACTGTGCTGAAGACCCACCGCCCTTCTAGCGCCTGTGATGCACTGCATCAAGCTACGGGAAGTGACAGAAATTGATGCAGCCGTGGCAAGCTTACCGCAGGTGGATAATGATTGGGTGGCGATCAACTGGAATAAGGTCGACTACCTGCAATCCGTCGGACTGCAGCCGTGGTACACCCGCTACACGACCGCGCCCGCACCCACGTCAGCACCCACCGCCCGCCCCACAGCCGGTCCTACTGCCAGCCCAACAGCCGGCCCCACAGCAGGCCCCACTGCCGGCCCCACAGCCGGCCCTACCGCCGCGAACATCGCAACCCCAACCGTTGGACTGATGGCAGGTCCCACCGCCACGCCGACGGAGGCGCCGACACAGGGGCCGAGGACAGCGCCGCTAAAGACGCCCACGGCCGTGCCGGCCGCGGCCCCCACGGCCGGCCCGACCGCCGAGCCCTCAGCGCAGGACGTTGGTTTCGGTTCGCCGACGGCCGCGCCCTCAGCGCAGCCGACGGCGCAGCCCACTGCTTCCCCCACGACACTGTTTGGGCCTACATCGGCGCCTGCAGCCACACCCACAGCGGCGCCCTCAGCGGAGCCCACGGCGGTGCCGACAGCAGAGGGGCAGGCGTCGGTGCAGACGCTGGCGAGGTGGGCGCAGTGCGGCGGCCAATCCGGCTGCCCGGCGGGCGCGGCCTGCGGCGACGCCAGCTGGCACGGCTACCGGTGCAGCCCCGGCGCCGACGAGTGCGTGCGCCAGGACGAGTGGTGAGCGCCTCGGCCTCAGTTGTGTGTTCAGCATCTGAGAAACAGTCCGCATCTCCAGGCTGTGTACAAGTTTCTCTGTGCAAAATTCAGCAGCAGGTCGCCGTGCTTGGCTTCTCGGTGTCGGACCCACATAAATATCTGACATGTGGGCATCATTCGGCATGCGCAGGTACTATCAGTGCAAGCCAGTAGGCTCGCCGACGCCCGCGCCGACCGCGGCGCCGACGGGGGCGACCGCCGCCTCCGGGTCGCAGCAGGACGGCGCGGTAGCAGCGCAGGCTGTGTGGGCGCAGTGCGGTGGCAAGTCCAGCTGCCCCGCGGGTGCCGCCTGCGAGGACGCCCCCTGGGCGGGCGGCTGCGCGGCGCCGACCTCTTGCACACGGCAGAACGAGTGGTACTGGCAGTGCCTGTAGGGCTAAAAGCTGCCCAACGTGTAGAGGAACAGCATTCCAGGCAAGCATGGGCGCCGCCCGCGAGAACCAGTTTTGGAGCCGCAGGGCCGAGGCGCTGGAGATGTGTCCGCCCACAAAGGGTCGGAGCGTAGGTTTGGCGCCGCGGTCCGGCGCTGCCCGTGCAGCGGGCTGGCTGATGCAGTCGTTTGCAGAATGCCGGCCCGTCGGCTCTGGCTGCCGCGATCTCGTCGAAGCATCCTTGTCGCATCTGTGTCGATGCTAGAACTGCGATGTATCTACCAACCCCTCAGCCTGTTCTGCTGATGCGCTTCTAGAAGGCCATTCGAATTTTTAACTGGTGCTTTTGACTTGAAGTTGACCAAGCTGATGGTAGCTGTTGCTGACGTTGAGTGCACGCCGCATGCATGGTGGCGCCCTGGCAGAATTTGCCTGCTCGCCAGATTTGCTTGCGAGTGTAGTGACTTGAGGTGACGATTATCTGTATTGCACAAATACATGATAGAAGATTGGCCATCAGATGCCTAGAGAGTGTAGAAGGTACACGGTAACAGTGGATGACTCAAAAACGCCGAATTCCATTTACCGGTTGCAAGAACACAGCCTGACTTACAACTCTGTGATGCCAATGGAGCCTGCAAGCGATGCAACAGTGTTCAAGGAACACTGCAGTTTGCAGCACCACATTTGGACCCCTGAACCACGTCTGCCCAGCTGTGGTGCTGGAAAACGCTCTTGCACATGGGCTCCGCCATGCGCGCACGGCTGCCACCAGACTTCATCCCTGCGCTGGGTGTCGGGCTCGCTCAAGCCGCCTCCAGCGCTGTCGCCGCCCGCCGCTTATCACTTTTTCCGCCGCGACTTGGCCTTCTGTTGCTGGCTGGGGCCTCGCGCCCTCCGCTGCTGGATCTGCAGCGTCACCCGGTCCTGCGCACAGCCATAGAAAGGTTTTAGCAATGGGGTTGTTGTGGGGCTGCTCACACAGTGTACGAACGAAGTTCAGTCCTGGTCAACACCGTGACTGGGACTTGCAGGTGCTTGTCGTTTAGTGGATGATCTCCTGATCTCTCAGCGTCTCTCCTTCACGCCTTCATGTACCTCTGCACCATGCTCTGAGTACGAAATGGTTCAGGGGCGACATGTTTGCGTCTGATTTTGCGACTCCGCTGCCGCGCGGACTCAGGCGGCTGATGCGGTGGCATAGGCAGGCGCGGTGAATCGCGTCAGGGAATACGTCCAAAGTCGCACCGGCTTGGCGTAGGTGTCGTATGCAGGCAAAGGCGGCTGATGAGAACCAACCGAAAAACTCATCACATCACACATTATCCAAATTTCTTGAACGTCGCACCAGCTCGGCATAGGTGTCGCACAGGCCGAGGCGGCTGGTGAGGTGTGCGTACGCGGTAAAGTCGGTGAGGGATAATGTCTCAGAATACATTGTGGATACTCATTGAGGATCGCACCAGTTTGCCGTGGGTATCGCGCAGGCCGAGGCGGCTAATGAGGTGCGCGTGCGCAGTGAGGTCGGTGTGGCATGGAAAATACATCATCAACCGAAGTTCAGCTCGAGAATTTCAGACTGGTGGACATTTCGCACCAGCTTGGCATAGGTGTCGCGCAGGCCGAGGCGGCTGATGAGGTGCGCATAAGCGGTGAAGTCTGTGCGGCGCAGGTACTGCAGCAGCGAGCGGCGCTGGCTGAGGCACGCCTCCAGCCCCCGCCGGCTTGCATAGTCCTTGCGGTGCGACCGCATGTGCTCCGCCAGCTGCGTGATGCGCTTCGTCAGCAGCGCGACTGCGTTGCAGTTTGAAGCGTTCTGTCAGAGGTGAGCCTCTGGACACGCAGACCCCAGATGTGCGCTTGTCTCGAGCTGGCCAGGCCGCGTTGTCTGAGCTGCCATGCCTCGGCTTCGACCATTGTGCGCTTGTCATCGTGCTGCGCCCTCGGGAGGGGATGATGACACGGGCTCACGCGGCTTCATGCCCCGTTGTGCAGAACACCAAAATCCAGTAAGCACATGAGGAGGTGCGGCGCATGACAGTGGGCAGGTTTCAGACCTACTAGTAATGGGAATCAAGCGCTCACCCTGGACCTCCGAGGAGCCGGTGTCGCCCTCAAAGCGCTGGAAGTCGAGCATCACCTGCCGCAGCGCCGCCTGCCGCTGCTCCGCCGCCGAGGCGTTTTGCTCCGACAGGTACTGTGCAGCAGACACACGGGCAGGCGGCGTGGGGGCGCAGATCAATGTGGCCGCCTCCTCTGAGGTCTGACAACGTCAAGAGGCAGAGCTCGCATGCCATGGGGGATCCATAGGTCCATAACGACTCTAAGGCTGCCGGCGCTTGGCAGCGCAAATGCCGCACATGCCACAATGATGATCAATGCAATCACCAGCACGCTGTGGGCCGCAGCATCAGAACTCACTCTTTGACAATGGCGCACCTGCTTGACGAGGTCAAGCTGCGCCGGCGGCAGGCCACCGCCGTCGCCCGCCGGCAAGCTGTCCGCCTCCAGGATGGAAGCGGGCGGCGCCGGCTGCGGCTGCTGCGCCAGGCCGTCCACGAAGCGACGGATGTCCGGGCGGTACGGCCGCCCAAAGTGGTGCGGGTTGCCGGCCTTGGCGCCGCCGCCGCCGCCGCCGCCCTGCTGTTGCGGCGGCGTCGCCGCTTGCACGTCTACACATGGCAGCACAAAGATTACACCGGTGAAGGTATTGCGCATGGCCAGTACATTTTCAACTACAATCTTCTCGCAATCGCCATGCATTAACCGGGCTGACGCTCTGGGCTTGATAAGCAAGGGTGAGAGTTTAGTCACGACCTTTGCCGCATGCACACATGCAAATTGTCTTGAAGCACCTGAAGCGGTCCCAGCGGGGGAGCTGGAGCCGACGGCGCCATCCGACGTGGAGAATTGCCGCGCTGCGACGCTGCAGGCGCCTTGGTGGCAGGCTGCCGTCCCCGACACTGCCCTGCGCGCTAGCGCCTGTAGCGCCGGCTCTGATGCGTACCTGAGCAACGCGTACATGGCTGCCTGCTGACGGTCGCCTATAGCGTGTTGGAGCTATGCCCAGAGCACGCTCTAGCGACACGCAAGGTGGGAGCAATCAGGTGTCGGCCTGGAAAGGTGTTTCCGTGAGATCGCCGCGGTGCGAGTGCGAGTAGACGCCCTGTACAATTCTTGTGGATGAGGATTGTGATTGGATGTGAAAGCAGTCGATCTTTTTGCTCTCAATTTGCTGTTGCCTCTTTAGCCATAGTCAGGGCTCAGGGTTTACGAGACTCCGTATTCCATACATGAGTAGGCTTATACGGTCATACAGATGTGCTGCACTTGCGCACTGTGATGGTTTGCTTTCAGCGCCTCGTGGATTTCATGATAGTGTGTGCTGAGGTTTCAGCTTGTGACCAACTTGTGAGCTCGCCTCATTTGCTGCGACAAAATCGATCCGAGTTCGCATCCTGGTTGCAGGCCTGGTGCACACCAGCACGGGTCATCTGCTCTCAGCTCTCTCGCACACAACTTGTGCATTCATATGAAACGCGTCGGTTCAACTTCAGCCATGTGCATCAGACTGTATGTCCAGCGGCCATTGCCGATACAGCGCACATGTGCGCCAGTAAGTGCAGCTCGACATTGCTCCACCAAAACAGCAACAGATGTGCAGACGCCCGAGACAGATGCTCAGTCAGCGCCTATGAAACCGTCTGAGCCTGGTTCTGAAGACTGCTGCCAGGTCAATGCCGCTTCGCGCGCTAGGTGATGTTCCGCTGTACCATGGCCATGCATGCCGTCGCTGTTCATTGCTCATTTGTGCACAGTCACATACGATCATATACTTGCTGCGCGCAGATGGGATGCAAAGAGTGCGTGTGGGACGTGTACTGGCAAGACCTGAAGGCATACGATGCAGAGCGCGCGCGCCGTGAAGGCAAGGCGCCGCCGCTCGATCCATTTGAGGAGCTTGAGCGGCGCCTGGCCACTAGCGACGGCTCCGGCGGCGGCGGCTAGCACAGCATTGGCGCCGGCTCAATTTGCACAGGCAAATTGAGGGCCAGCCGCAGCCACGCCATATGTACGGGAGGCGCCATGCAATCAAGATGTGGTTTTTCCAAACTTCTCGAGGCAGCCTCGTCACCATCGCAGCCAGAATTCAATCGACGTCACAGAGGTAATTTACCCTTCAACAGTCAGCACTGAGTCCTCCAGGTCACTGCTACGAAATATGTGCAGCGTTCCAGATTTTCCGGCCCACCTGTGCTTCATGCCTGCACCTCCTTCCCGACAGCAGGTCCAAGTGCAGGTTCAGGGTGCCGAGAGCAGGTCCAGGATGATACCGCATGTTCTTGAGCCTGTGTGTGTACGATGCAGATGCACAAGCCTCCATCTGATTTAACGGTTGCCAAGCGCTGTTAAGCCGCCGGCGCGAGGTTGCAACTTGCATTGGCGATCGCTTTCTGACAAGGTGCGGCGAGCACTGCAAAAGTGTCAATCGAATCGGACTGAACATTGTGGTCCTGTTTGACCTTGTTGCATACCACGCCATGTTGAAGCTGCTCTTGGACTTCCGCAGGCATTGACGCGGCACCCCTCAAGCACTTCTGCAAGAAGATGAGCACGATGAAGGATGGCGGAGGCACCAGCTGCCCGCAGGTCCTCCTGGTACTGCATGCTTCCTGAACGAAGTCCAGTAGGGGTGTTTAACATGTCAGACATTATATATTCCCAAGTCCAGCTGAAACGCTCCAGTTGACCGCCTGCCTCTGGGTCCCGTGAAAGGTGTGAATTACATCAACTTGCGGCAGCATGCTCTGAAATGAGGAGGCGATACAACACAATCCATACTCGGTTCGCTTAGGTGCCTGCATGAAGACAGACACACTTATCAGCGTTCATGCATCAGTGGCACTGTGCCGGATGCATCAAGCACTGGCTGCAGCTGTACCCGGGCATGCTGGCCAACCAACTTTGGTCACGTGATCGAGATCAGGGGTTTCTAGCTATTTGCATTGGACTGCACGAGCTGCTGACGTCGCAACGTCGTATTCTAGGTCTAGAAACACTTCATGTTGCATCTGCCTCACCTCGAAGGATCTATACAACAACGGCGGCCTTGTTGCGGGGTGCCGAACTGCGCCAGTCGGGCAGCAAGACGGCACTTTCGCTGACGGTTGGGCGGGCGAACGCGCCGTGCCATAGGTTGGGATACTTTTACTGCGAATCCATCTCCATGCAGTCCTAGATGCATAGGACGAATCGCTGCTGGTGGCGAGGCGCACATCGACATTTCGATAGAGTTTGTTGGGGGTGGGTCTCAGGGGAGCTCGGTGCATAGGAGGCTTTGGCCAGGATCGCAGGCGATTGCCATCGAATCAGGACCACAAGGCTTGAAGACATCTGCTCGCAAGCTGTCGCGCCGTGCCAGCGTCTTGAGACGGAACGCGGCGCATGTTGCCCCTCGCATTTTGTGCATGCATCGCAGGGAGTGCAGCCGGCGTGCTGGTGAGCTCAGCCGCTCGCCATGCGCATGAAGAATCCGTCCCATGCATGAAATTCTATGCTGCTGCCTGCACGCAGATCGCGCTTCTTCGAGTGCGTACGAGCCACGCGTTGGGAGCTCCAGTGGACCGGAGTGCGGACGCTGAAAAGGTCTCGGCGGCCTCCTGTACGATTCCGACGGCCGAAGCAGCGCTACTGGCCGCGTATTACAGGCCATATACAAGCCCGAGGCTCCCGGAGTGGTGCGGGGCGAGGATACGAGTCCCGCGCGATACGACAACATCTGCCTCCGGCTGGCCAGCACTCGCGTCTGAAGGCTTGGCGACACCGCTGGCATGAGGCCCATCGGGCGGCTGAGGATGCTTGCGGCCGTGTGCTGCCTCGGCCTGCTGGCCGCGGCATCATGCCAGGCCCAGTTCGTCACATCAACAGCTGCACAGCGCGGCGGCGACGACCTATTGTCACTTCGGCAGCCAGCGGCAGCCAGGCGGCGGTTACTGGCAGGCCGCAGCTTGCTGCAGGCGAACAGCTCTTCAGACGTCACCTCACCGGCGGTGCCGCCGACAGACTCGGCCGGTCAGCTGGAGGTGGGAGCATTTGCGCGCGGCCTGGCACCAGCGCCGCCTTTGACCGAGCGGCCTACAGCAGCGCCGTCGGCAGAGCCCACCGCGCAGCCGACCTCGGCATCTCAGCCGACACCAGAGCCGGCAGCAGCATCTCAACCGACGCCAGAGCCGGCAGCGGCTGCTGCTGAGCCTGCGGACACACAGGCAGCGCCGCTGGAGGGCGACGGCCCACAACCGACGCCGGCGCCCGCAGCTTCAAGTGGCTCCGGCAGCGGCTCGCCCAGCCCGACGCCAGCGGACGGGACCTCGGAGCCGTCTCCGGCCGTGCAGCCGACGCCAGCACCGCAGCCGACGCCATCGCTGCAGCCAACCCCATCCCCAGAGCCTACGCCCAGCGGCGACGCCGCCGCAACCGGTGACAGCAGTGACTCCGGTGCCCCGGCACCCGTGCCATCGGACGTCTCGAGTCCAGTGCCGTCCGCCGCGCCGACACCGGCGCTGCCGGCGCCATCGCCCGTCCCGGCGCCAGCACCTTTGTTTGCCCCGACGTCGGCACCCTCGCCCTCTCCCGAGCCCGCCCCCGCGCCCGCGCCGGTGCCTGCACCGGTGCCCACGCCGCAGCCTGCCGAGGAGCCGGCAGCGGTTCCGCAGCCAGCTCAGGAGCCTGCGCCCACGCCGCAGCCTGCTGAGGTGTGACCCTTTGACGCATCCACAACGTGCAAGTTGTCCTGCTTCCCAGCAAATTACGGTAGCACTACTCTTTTTGCATGCCAGCCAGACCAGGCGCTCGGCTGCGCCTGCTGATGCTGATGCCACACCAATGTCGGTCCTGGCAAGGAGCATCGCATCCCAGCAATCCAGCAGCTTCTTGGCCTGACCACCGCCTTGCACGCTTACTCGACATCAATGCCATTGCCGCCTTTTGTTGACTGCAGGTTCCCGCTCCGCAGCCGGCAGAGGCGCCTGCGCCTGCGCCAGAGCCTGCAGAAGCCGAGTACCAGATGCCACCCGTGCGCATCTCCACAAACCCTCCGCAACAGGTGAGCGATGTCAGACCGCACCCTCAAATCAAGGGGTGACTCCAAGTTAATCAGTCATCCCACGGCAGACAGGAAGTGCCATTGCGTCAGACCACGAAGGCACCTCCACCGCCCATGCACTTCCCACGAAATATCAGGGCAACTTTCACAGGCACCTGTCTTCGCACCTTGCCTGCTGTGCCACCCAGTGACTGCGCGTACCTGCCCACTGATGGTGCATGATGCAGAAGGTGGAGAGCCAGGGCTGACTCGGGATGTTGTGTGCTTGCCGCAGGTCGGCTTTGGTCAGCTGACGGGCCCGCAGCCATGGGTGCCTCCCGTCACGGATACAGACTACGAGCTGCAGGTGCGGCTTCTTCTGTTCACATAGTGCCTCCAATTTGGAAATAGGATCCTCATCCACTCTACTTGAAACCTTCAACAAACCAAGGGTAGATGCGCTTGCGCTTTCCTACTATCATGCACATATAGTTTGCGGCGCGCCCGCGTGTGCTCACCTGCACTCCGTTGAGTAGCATGCACAAGCCCGCCTCGTTGACTTAGCCCAAGGCCTAGACTATGTGCACTGGCTTGCATGAATTCTCAGCGTATTGCAACCCATCTGCTGACGATTCCATTGATCTCAACACCCGCAGACCAACAACCTGCGGTCAATCCCGGACACGGCGGACTCGCCGCAGCCCGCTGCGACAACTGTCGTCGCGCCGGCGACGGCGTCCGCGGCTGCAGCAGCCGCCGCCGCGCCCGCCGATGCAGGTGCAATGGCCCAGGCGCGGCGGTCGCTGGCGGCCGGCGGCAAGAGCGCCAGCTGGCTGCCCACACCCGGGAAGAAGGCCTGGCCGCTGAAGGTCTGCAACGGTGAGTCACCAAGATATTCCACCACCCAATGGCAAGTTTGGCTGCCGTTTGGCCGTCTGCACGCATGCGAACGGCGTTTGGCATGCGAACGCCAGGAAACGGCACCAGAAAAATGAGCTCCAGCGATGTTAGAGATGCCTACGAGCATCATAGCTGGCCATTGGAAGGCGTTGCGCCTCGACTGCGGCTCGAACAGCACGGCAGAAGCTGCTTATGCTACTTTACATAATCCGTCAGACAACGTCTGACAGCCGGGCTCGGCAAAGCTGCACCTTTCGCCTTGCGCATGCGTGCCGAACGCGTGCGCGTTCGCGCACGGTGCCGTTGAGTGAGACCCTGATGCTAGGGGGCTTCATCTGCATGAGCTGCAAAGAGTATTGTGTGCGCGGCACGACGAGGCAATCCCGGCGCATGCTGACGGACTGTGCATGCAGGGCAAAGCTGACGACGGGCCCGGCCCCGAAAACCAAAAATAAATAAATTAAATGTGCTTCTGTGCAGAGTACGAGATCTGCAACGGACCATATCTGGTGACCATGAAGGGCATCAACTGGTTTGGCTTCGAGGTCGGGCAGACCAGCTTCGACGGGCTGTGGCAAGGGCCGACCGCCCTATCCCTCGGTGAGTCTGCCAGCTGTTTTTCGTTGATAATTTTAAGGCAGCACGACCGACGTGCACGGCTGCGTGCGCAGCGCCTTACTGCCAGAAATCTGGCCGAGGCGCGCCTACTGCTGCGCGGCCCTTGACAGCTTGTGCGGCCTCTGGAAAAAACTATCGCTGTTCTTCAAGCATGCTTTCACTACGTCTAACCTGCCTGAGTAACTTGTGAAAGTTAGGGTTTGTGTGCCCGCGCGCAGATGTGGTGAATGTGGCGCGGCGCATGCGCCTGCTGGGCTTCAACGCCATCCGCATCCCCTTCAGCTTCCAGGTGCGGCACAGCACAAGAGAAAAAATCTGACAAATTACACAGCAAGTGCGCTCCGGCCTGCTGGACATGATGAGCGACCACCCTGGTCATCGCTGTGCCATGGGCGCAAGATTCAAGAACAGCTTCTGTGCCGCCCAGTGACATCCTCTGAGGCTTAGGTCCGTCACTGCTTGCAGGACACTCTGATGTATCATTGATCCACGATTGGTTTCATGCAAATACTGATACAATGGCGTGTTGTCCTGCTGCAGAATCTGTACAAGCTGAAGGTGAAGAACTTCAGGGTCAAGAACTGCCAGACGGTGCACGTGGAGGACATGCTCAATGGCATCACGGACCCTATGTCGATCGACGCGGGTGCGCCCTGCTTGTACGTGAACACATTGATAACTGATATGCGTGAAAGAACCCTCATGCACAGAAGCATCCATGCGATCGCCTGCATCGATGCTTACTCTGCCACAGGGCATTTGCGGCCCGCATTCTGCTGCACATGTGCGGCTGTGATTCCCAGATTCTGACTGCGCTAGCCATCCAACATTCTGCACTTGACTGCCAGGAAAGGGAGCAATGCTGCTCAGGCTACGGCCTTGTTGTTGCCTCGTTTCTGACGCTGCTCCCGCGCCTTGCCCGCAGCCAAGGCGCAGATGCCGCAGGCAAGGATCACGGCGCGCCTCAAGGCGGAGCCGGCGGGTGCGCTGCCGTTTGGCATCAGCACACGTGGGACCTGCAACGCTTACTACCCTAATCCGTCGCGCGCCCTGGAACGCTTCATCTGGGCGGTGCGTGCTTCAGTGACCTTTCTGCTGTGCGACGACTCCCCGTCATGCGACTCCAGATGCTGTGGCTGAATATGTGTACAGACACTGTCGAAGATTTTAGCAGCAGGCCCCGCTTTGCACATCATGCTGACGCGTTATTCGACACAATATGCTTCCGCAGGTGCGGTTCTTCACCCGCAACGGCTTCACGGTGGTCATAGGTGAGCAGACTCTCATATCGGCCATATACCTCAACAAACACATCTGGCGACTGTGCTTGCTTTGATACGCACAAACACAACTGCCGCTGTTGGCGCTGCATGCCCTCACGGTCATCACTGGCGAAAACATGTGGGACAGATGTCAAGAAACTCTCTCTGCAGCAACTTTCTGAGCATTCAATCCTCTGGCTGACGGACTGTTTTGTTTCACTGCAGACAACCACTCGAACACGGATGACACCGTCATCTCCAACCCCACTTTTTGGGTTCAGGTGTGACTTTTCTGTCAGTCGATTCCGCACTCTGATTGTTTGGCTCTGATTGTTTGTTTAGCCTTGCTCCTCCTGCGGTCGCGAATCTCATCGATGCACAATCACTTTCCCTTTCTCTTCATTCATCGATTGTTGACGGTCGGCGCCGCAGGGCTGGACGGACATCATGACACGCATCGCCGCCGACGAGTACGCGCGCGCCTACACCATCTTCGACATCCTCAACGAACCGGACGCGGTGAGTGGCACAGCACTGGCGGAACTCTGAGACAATATCCCAAAAATTACGTTTCCCAAAGGAGTTGGTGGCTATTCGATTTGTCTTGTGTTGCTATTTTGCATGAATTGTTTCAACTGATCAACTAATGCGCATTGTGCAGGTCAACCTGCGGTGGCAGGCCTACGCCAGCAGCTCCTGCCCGAGCGGCACCTGCCCCGGCGTCGGCGACCTGTACAACCAGATCATGGAGATCGGCTACAAGATCAACCCACGTGCGCAGTTTTGATTCTGCAACCCGAATGCGGTCCGTTTCTGCGCGCCAGTTTATTGCAATAAGGTTAGTGCAGCTGGCCAAGGCTGTAGCACGTCCGGGGTCTCCTGGAACCCGTCGTGCGCAGTGGGCACTCGAGGACAAACGCACTCCGATCTGATGCCGACCGAACTAAAATCATGGTGACTTGGTGTACTCACCCGAGCTCGCGAAATCGTGCAGAGGCGCTGTACACGGTGGAGGGGTTCAGCCAGGGGCTGCTCAGCGCCAATCTCGCTTCCTGAACTAACCTTTTGTTGATTTAAATTCTTTCTGTAACGCGCAGAGGCGCTGTACATGGTGGAGGGCTGCAGCCAGGGGCTGCTGGGCGCCAACTGGGGCGACGGCATGGCCACCGACCCGCTGGCGGTGGCGGCGCTCAACAAGGTCGCCCCCGGCTCCGACCCCAACCCCTTCTTCCGCCAGGTCCTCAAAGCGCCCTACCGGTGCGCCGCTTATTCAGACCCTGAATCCTTCGTCTGGTTAGCACAAACAGAAAGCAATCAAACCTGACCCCTTCTTCCGCCATGTCCTCAAGGCGCCCTACTGGTGCGTCCAGGAAGCAACAGCTGAGACGCAGCACACATGATTGTCTCGCTGTTTCAAAGTGCGTGCCGGGCGCGACAGGGATTGGCATTCCTGCAGCTTGCAGCCGCCCAGAATAGTCCAAGCCAGGTGAATGCGAGCAGATGGGTTTTTGACTGATTATGAATGTCGCCTCTGGCTGCAGGAACAATGTCATCCTGTCGCCGCATGTCTACCCGCCCAGCATCACCTTTGCGCAGTCGGCGACCAGCGGGCAGGGCCTGTACCAGCGCCTCAACCGCTCTTTCGGCATGTACAACCACATCGTGAGTCTTTTCTTCTGTTTGCCAATCTGGTTTTGCTTTGTGTCTTTGCTGTACATCACACTCCTCAAATGCACCATTTACACGAGGAGGAATCCCCTCGGTTTCATTCTCGTACGAGAGTCCTCTGGTTGATGCCTGCCTCGATCACTTGTTGCCTGGTGTGGGCGCCGCGCGCTCACAGCTGCAGCACAAGAAAAGGCGCAGTGCATGTCGTAGCGGCGGCGACACACTATGATCGATGGACGCGGCATGACGGCCGGCGCCACGAAGTTTAGGATTGAATTCTGGGGACCCTGACCGCAGGGCTACAAGTACAACGGCGACACCAAGGTCTTCCCCATCGTCCTGGGCGAGTTTGGCTCCTACCTGGACGACCCCCGCAACGGCTGCGCCAAGCGCGGCTGCATGCCGCAGGAGCTTGCGGTGTGACTTATTTGCAAATGGCTGTTGGAATTGCTGCGAACTCTGTGAACAACTCAGTCGGAGCGGTTGCGCGATGAGCGCTGGGTGAGAGAGCACAGCTGGAACTTCCATGCTGCGCGCTGCCGACCTCTTCTTCGTGCCCGGCAGCCGCCGCGTCATCTGCTTGCGGTGACCCTCAAGTTCCACACATCAAATCGATGGTGGCCAGCTCATACTCACCTTCTCCCTCTTGTGTGCCCTCAGAGCGTCGCCGGCATCCGCAACTACATGATGAATGCGGGTGACGCGAAGGACAACACGCACCACAAGATCCGCTCCTGGTTCTGGTGGTCCTGGAACGCCAACTCCGCGGACACCGGCGGCATCGTGAGTTGTTTGCCTTCCAATCCTAGAATCATAAACCCTGTAGAATTCTCAGCTGGTTCTGGTGGTCCTGGAACGCCAACTCCGCCACCACCGGTGGCATCGTGAGTTTTGTATGCAGTAGCTTCCTCTCAGTCAGCTGAAATACAAATTGATTTCCTGCGCGCTATTCCCTTGAAGTGTCCCTCTGCTGTCGACTCGTTCTGAGTTGCCAGATGCGGCCTGGCCTTCTCTGCGTGTGCCAGCGGGTCCACCTGCTGCATAGGGTGTGATTTCGCCAGCCGGACGCGCCTGCTCGCCTGCTGATCGGGCACCATTGTCTTGCTGCAGGTGGGAGACGATTGGGTGCAAATTGTCTGGCCCAAGATCCGCTTCCTGCGGCAGATGGGCCTGAAGCCCTGGTACATTGCGCCCATCGACAACCGGCTGTAGGGTTTACACCGCAAGGCTCTACATAGCAAGACGCTCCCGAATGCAAATACGCTTCGGATGCGTAACGGACAATAGAAAGAAGAGGCGGCTCACGGGAGGCGCGGCAGGCGCTGTGCCGCTCAATTGTAGCGTGTTGCTCGATGAACCAATATTGAGGCATCAGCGGCTTGCGGCAGCGGGACGGTAGAGGCATCACGACACGACAGCTCGAGGCGGGCAGGCAGCTGCTCTTGGATTGATCGAGTTTGGCGGCCAAGACACGGGCAGCGCTTTGGGGGGCGGCGCTTGCGTCCTCGCGGAGCTAGCACCGCTTCCTCTGGCGCCTGCACTAGTCAGTAAGATAGCGCAACGCCGCAGCGATTTGTGTTGCTTCATGCGCAGCAGCCTCAGCAATGACACGGATATTGGCAGCATATTTGGTGGAATCTGGGGCATTTGAGCTTGTTGCAGAGCATCAGAGGCGGGCACACCGCAGCTCAGCATAGGGTGCTGCTCCTTAATTTCGTTAGACAGAGCTGTTTCGTTCTTTCGTGCTTCAGCACAGGTATCTGTGATCTTTTATGGCAAGTGATTTCGTTAGGGCTTGTGGAAGGTCAACGCAATGCTGCACTGCAACAGATGTTTATAGACGAGGTTAGGTATTTCAGGTCATTCATAACACTTGCTCAACTGCTCAATTCCTCTGCTCTCCCGAAAAGGCCATTCAAAGGCATGCCTCACAAGCAGGTCACTCTGTACTCAAATCCATCAAATCCAAGACACACGTACGAAGTTGCGGTTAAGACAACCCACATAACTGACCTGGACACTGACCGCACTGACACAGAGGAACACAACTTATCTGCAAGGCGGCAGGTGGCACCGCACACTACGCCTGCACCATCCAGCCCCACCACAACCACGGCCGGGCCTCCAAAGTGTCGTGTTGGGTAGAGCACCTATGTATGGTGCTCCACAGTCTACACGACCCGCCGGTTCACACGGCGGGGCCACGGGCACGGTATGCGCTGCCGCTCGCCGGCCGCGCCCGTTCTGCTTCCCGCCTCCTGCTGCCGCGACTCCCGCCGCGCCAGCTGCCGCGCCGCCATGTCTCTGCCGCCGGGCGTCCCACCCTCGTCGTCGTCGATATCTGCTTCCCTGTTTCCAGCTTCCTGCCACCGCCGCTCGCGCTCGGCGGCCTGCTGCTCTGACGGCGGCGCCCATGCGAGGCGCTGCCGGCCGGCCGATGCCGGCACCAGGCCCAGCGCGTCGGCGTGCGCCGCCGCAAAGTTGATCAGGTCGATCTGCGGCATTAACGCAAGCTGATGAGCAAAGGCCGATCAATGGTCCAGCCACTGATGAACAAGCCCAAAGGCGTCGGCGTGCGCCGCCGCAAAGTTGATCAGGTCGATCTGTGACACGCAAGGAAGGCATCCAAGGTTTATCGGGATGGCAGCCGGAATGGAACCGAAACTGTCGGCGCAAACGAGACTGACGTACCCCTAAAGGACACAGAATTCAAACAAAGAATATACAAGAGACAGAGATGTCAGACCTGCTGCCCCAGGGCCACGACGGAGGAGGAGGTGGCGGCTAGCGATGGGTCCTCCATCCGCACGGTGGAGAAATCTGCCGGGCCGCGCTGCCGCTGCCGTGCGCCCGGCGGCACCGCGTTCTCATCAGACGTCATGGCCTGCGCCCGCATCTGCTCCAGCGCCTGCAGACGAATGCAAGACGTTCTGGTCGGCATGCTGGTTGACGTTTCAGCCTGCCAGAGCGCGAGGCAGGGCAGGCAGGGGGGTTTTGGGGGGCGGCTGCCGCACCGACGCCGCAGGCACTGCTGCTGGCACCCAAGGGGCTGTGTCTGGCAACGGGATGTACCCACCCCGACGGAGAAGGGGCGCAAAAGCTAAGGCATGGCACAGCTGCACAATATCAGCAACAGTCGCTCCAAAAGCAGAGCTTCACCAGCCGGAAGCGCAACATACCAAAACAAAAGGGCACCGGAAGGATGATGCAGGACGGGCAAAGGAAGCGTCAACCCACCGGCGAGTCCAGCAGCGTGGCGGAACCCGGCAGCCCTGGCGGCGAGCTGCGCAGCGTGTTGGTGACAAAGTCTGCGATGGCGTGGGCCTCTGCGGCGCCGGAGCCGCCGCCGGCCCACGCCCAGCCGTCGGCGGCGTCGCGCCCCGGCCGCGGCACCCCCAGCTGCGCCAGCGTCATGTACACGCTGGACAGCCACCTGCGCAGCGTGATGAAAATTTCTTACTTGGCAGAAGTGCCATTGACCATGCCATCAGATTCAAACTTCAAGCGTAGCTATGGGCGTGGCCGGCAAGCTGGGCAGCACGACTGCCAAATGGCGGTTGATCTATTCTAAAGCTCTTCAAACCCTCAGATTCGCTAACACGCACCTGCTGAAGATCTCGGCGGTGACGCTGGGCATGGCCGGCGAGCTGGGCAGCGCAACCGCCAGCATGCCGCCCTGCTGCTCAAAGTCCGCCTGTGACAGCTCAGTGTAGAGTTGCCGAGCCGTCAGGCCGCGCCTGCAACATGAGCGTGTACAGAGCTCATTCAGGTGGGTTAAATGCAGCCCTGCTGCTCAAACTCCGCCTCTTAACAGCTCAGTGTAGAATTGCCGAGCAGTGAGGCAGCGCCTGCAGCGGAGGAGGGCACCACCGGTCAAGGATTCCTTGCCGCGAGGTTGCGGTGTGACGCTGCGTGCTGTGGGGAAGTCGAATCGGCCGGAAAACAAGCGAGGGCGTGTTACTTGAAGCTCCTCCGCACTCAGGGGCCAGCAAGCAGGCACAGTAGGTGCTGCTCAGCAGTCGGGGGGTTTTGCTCGTTCACAATCATTGTTCTGATTTTTGACAGGCACAGCCTTCGGGCAGAAGTCGAGCACCTGTAGCAACGGGCGGCCTCCTCGACGAAGGCGGCCGCCGATGCGCGCGCCCCAAGCATCGCGCCCATGTAGCTGATGAGTAACCGCGCCGACGCTGGGCGCGCGCCAGGCAGCGGGCCGCCCGTCGCTGGGAACGCCGCGACGTAACCCACCGGGTCGCTGCAGCCGCCGCCAAGCGTGGAATATGTGTCAGCCTGCGCTGCAAACTGTCCCGCCGCCGCTGATTGTGATTCCGACGCCGGCGGCGCGGGCGAAGCTGCTGCGGGGCTGCCTGTGACTGCCGGCTGGCCGGCCGCCGTCGTCGACCGCCGCTGCCTGCTGTCTGAAGCTGCGGCAGGGCTGCAGCCCTGCGCCCCGAGCTGCTCCTGCTGCCGCTGCTGCTGCCGCTGCTGGTCCAGTTGCGCAGGCGGCTGCTCTTCCCGCTGCAACTGGCTGGCCTGGGCGGAGGAGCTGCCTGCTGAGGATGGGCTTCCTGGCTGCGGCCGCAAAGCGCTGCCGCTGCCACTGTCTGCGATGGCGTGAGGTTGCTGCTGTGCCGGCGGCGGCGGCTCCGGCAGCTGCAGCGCCGTCCCGCAGTCCTCCAGCAGCTGCGGCACACAGAAGGAGACTTGAGACCTGACATACATAAATCTGATGATTGGCTCGTGGCTGCTGCACAGGACCAGCGAGCTCTCGTGCAGCATCCGAGAATGGGCTGAGAGGAGCATGTACGTCATATGACTGGACGCAGGGTGATGTCCCAGCAGTGCAACATGTGTTCTTTGGAACAGAAAGAAGATGCAATGCTTACCTCGAGCGTCAGGATGATGAGGCGCGTGTTTTGCTGCATGAGGCGAACCGACGGCGGCACCGCCGCCCCGCTGCCGCCGGAAGCCTGCACAGTGCAGGCGGATGAGTAAGGCACATCATGAAAGTAATGCAGTTGCACGATGAGACTGCATCACCTTGCCGCGGAGCACGACGTCTCGTGCTGAATGCGGCGGCTGAGACCTGCGCACAGCTGCCTGCGGGCCGGAACTGCCAGCGGCATTTGCCAGGCGGGCGGTGGCATGCCCGATGCCTGATTGCACAGTTTGTGGCTCGTGATGACGAGACGATTTGGGAGTGATTGTCATAACTGTTCACGTCTTCACCTGCAGCTCTATGAGGTCCGTGAGGCGGGTGCCGCCAGCGAACTGCGCCACGGCCTGCTTCACAAAGCGCCGCATGCCCAGCGACATCGCGCTGCTGCCACCGTCGGCGGCCCCTGCGGCCTCTGCGCCAGCGCCGCCGCTGGTGCCGCTGCCGGTGCCTGACGTACTGGCGCTATTGCCGGCGTTGGAGCTGCTGCCGCTCCCGCTGCTGCCGGTGTCGGCTGCGCTGCCGCCGCGGCCGCCGCCGCGACCGCCGCCGCCTGCATCCGCACGCTCAGACGGCTTGCCGCGGCGGCCGCCGGCGGGGCAGCCCACCTCCTCTGCCGTCAGGAAGACGAGCGCCGCCCAGGAGGTCAGCACGTTGCGCTCGTCCTCTGCAAGCCGTGCCCCGCTCGACTGCAGGCCTGCAACAGAGTGCGAAAATGTCCGAGTCGACCATGCTGCTTCACGCACATTGGCGCTTCAAAGCGTGATGCAAGTGTACGCCCAATGCGCCGTAGGATCCGTGTCTGCCATGCACAATGCTTTGCAGTATCCAGCAAGCGTGCAGCGAAAGGCTGTGCGGGTCGTGTCAGCTTCTACCGCAAAGCACGATCCTGCGCTCATGCGGCGGAGCGCATATGCATCTCACCTGCGAACGACAACGCCAGCTGCACGTCGTCGACGGTGGCGCCGCGGGCGTACAGCTCCAGGGCGGTGGCCACAAGACAGCGCGCCGCAAACAGCGACCGCCCGCGGCTGGCCGCCCACGCCAGCAGCAGCGCCGTCACGAAGCACGGCGCCACCGGACTCTCATCCTGCGAAACGAAGACTGGGTCGTTGCATTGTCATCTTTGTGTCATCAAGTAGCGGTGCGCATGCGTCTCAGTCGATCCGAGCTCGACCTCTCGAATCCCTGATGTGCCCGTCCCGTGGTGCAGCAAACAGTGGTTTTCGGCGTGGCAGTGTTGCGCACCTCCTCCGGCTGTGCCAGTGCAGGGTCCGCCGGGCCCGTTGCGGGGTGTGGCCTGATGCCTCTGCGTGTCTTGTGCAGCGTTGCTGTCCTGACGACAATGCAGCCTGAACCGACTGGGCCTCGAGAACTGCACCGTGCAGACCCCGATGCGCAGCGTGCTGCGTTTTTTCGGGTCTCAGATTTACATGTACGCCTCGATGTATGCAAAACAGCAGCCTTGCGGCTTTCGAGTGACCACAGCGGCCGTCTGAAGGGTCTGACTGTGGCATTCATCGGGCAAACAGATGGTCGCAAACATGCGCTGCATGGATGCGTGAAGCTGCTCATGGCGCAAATGCATGCTGTTGGAAGAAATTCAACGAGCAGTGGCCGGTCTGCACAGGTTTCAGGGCCTGTCCCAGCCAGCATTCCCACGACTTCCTGCAACCGCGTCTGCATCCAAACGTGCGCAAGTATATAATGAAGCTCGTATCCTCCAAGCTGCCACCATACTGCGGTCGCGCAGTCGGCGCGCCGTTCCACACCCTCCGAGGAAACTTCGGCAAGCGGGCCGCCGCCCGCCGCGCCGTTTTTTCCTCATTTTCTCCGTCACTCATCCGCAAACTTCTTTGCGGTGCGCGGCCGCTTCTCGGTGCGCGGCGCAGAGCCCGACATGCTGTCCTCGTACCGCTGCGGCGCCTGCATTTGAAAGCAGGCTCTAGGACTAATCAGCTTGACTTTGGGCCTCGAGACCGATCTGGATGCGAAAGCCACCAAGAGAGTCGCGCCGGTTCGGTCGTCAGGACATGGCCCACTGTCAGCAGGCCAGCGCTCACTGTTTCAGTCCTGGCGCCTCAGCTCTCACCTTGCCCTTGTGGCTGCGCTTGGTGCGCACTGGCGTCTCGCCCTCTGGCGTTGCGGCGGAACCTGCGGTCGCCGCCGGCAGCGCCGCCGGCATCGCGACATCTGCCAGCCCTGCACAGCCGGATGCAGCTTGAAATTCATTGGTGAGACGCTCCTAAGTCCCTTGTATCATAAGGCATACTGCCACCAGCTTGCCGCAGCTAAGGACAGCCCGCAGCTTTGCAAGCTGCGTGCGCCGACCAGAGGCGTGTGCATGCTGGTTCGTCATCTGGCCAGAGCCGCACAGGCAATGGAAATCTAGACAGCAACAGTCGTAATGATCCAGATACACCCAGTGCGCCAACTGAGCAGTAGACTCGTGCCTGTAGGTTCCAAGTGATCTGCGTCGCTGCAATCGGCAGCGGTGATGCAGGTTCCTTCCTTAACCAAATGGCGCACCCGCTGCAGCGGGAGGAGCGCCCGGCTGGGCAGGCGTGCCCGCCACCGCAGCGGAATCTGCCGGCGCCGCCGCGGGTGCGGCCCCTGCGCCGGGCGCGACGCTGCCGGCCCGCCTGTGCTCGCTCGACCGGATGGCCTCTGGCGGGGCATGAGGAAAGCACGTGAGATCCGGGGCGACATCAGCTCGAAACAGTACGCCGCACACAGCCTCGAAAGTACTTCGAACCCTGCATCTGTGTAAGCGCTCAGCAAAACGCCTGCCGGATGAGTACACCTGCCGGTTCGGCAGAACAGACATGATTGCACACTGAAACAGAAGCGAGTACGTAAACATACACCAAGGAATTCGACAGCAGAGCAGAGGCGCACCGGCGCGCGCTGCGAGCCAGGCGCCGCAGATGGCGCGGGTGGGCATGCGCGGCGGCGCCGCCAGGCCTGCTTTTGTGAGCAGCTCCTCCACCGCGGTCTGGTGCCTGCCGCGTTCAGGGTATAAGGGTTTAGAGTCGATGTGGGCTCGCCGAGAAAAGCAACACAGCATACGCCGCGACTGTGCCAGTCTTCTCTTTGAGTTATCCACCTCGGGCACCCCTGTCAAGCTCGGTCACCTTCTGTATGGTGTGAGATGAATGCATACACAACCTCGCGCTCACCTGGGCGGGGCGCGACAGCTGCAGCTTGGCGACGTCCTCGGAGTGCTTAAGAAGAGCTCAGATCGCGTACAGGATAAACGGAGTGTCACGCCAAAAAAACAACATTCCAGCGAGCTGTACCTGGGCGGCCCGGCGAGGCGTGACAGCTGCAGCTTGGCGACGTCCTCGGTGTGCTTGCCGCGCGCGTAGACGCCCGGCGGCGGCCGCGACGGCGCCACGTCCGCGTCGAACAGCGACGGCACCCCGGCTCCCGCGTCGTCTGCAAACTCACTGGTGGCCACGAAGTCCAGCGGCGGCGCTGCAGAGAGTGACAGCCCCGCTCATCGATGGAGTAGCGTGGTGGGTAGATCATGCCATGGCAGATCATGTCCTGCAGACGACTGCAGTGTCGACACCGTGGACGTCTCGTCGGACAGCGATGCCTGTCTGTGAGACAGAATTGCAAGATATGTGCCCCCACATCGTTGCTGCACACATGTTCTGTAAATTACCAGGTCCCGCACCGGAGGCCTCGGCAGAGGCCCCGGCCTTACGCTCATGATGCCATGGCCAAGTGCCTCCATCAGAGGCACGTGGGTTCCATGCCTTATCCTCCATTTGTCGCAAAAGCGCCACTTGGTTTCTGTTTGTCACAAAACCGAAGCTCCTTGCCAGTTGATAAACCGCACCGGCGGGCGGCGCGCGGCGCGCGGAGGCCTCCGCCTTGCGCCTGGACTCGATGGCCTTGGCCTGCTCCAGCACCGCATCCTCTGCCACCTCCTCCTCCCGTCCCCGCGCCAGCAGCGCCTCCAGCGCCGCCTTGCGCCTTCTGCAGGAGTGTTACATTGAAAGGGTTGATTCAGTGTATGGAGTGTGTGAAGGCGAAATGAATACAAACCACCGAGACCACGTCCTCGCGCCAGCAGCGCCTCCAGCGCCGCTTTGCGCCTCGTGCAGGGTGTTCGCCGGTAAGCTCAATGATTTGCGTCCATGAGTCTGCCACCTGGTCCTCCCGCCCCCGCGCCAGCAGCGCCTCCAGCGCCGCCTTGCGCCTCCGACTTACGACGAAGATGGCAGTCACATGATGAGAGCGAACAAAACACAGATCCTCGGCAACCTCGTCCTCCTGCCCCCGCACCACAAGCGCCCTCTGCATCGTGCAAGACATCGAGAGGTCTCAGGGAAGTGTTCGTCACGCCGAAGGGGCTCTGTATGGATGATAAACGGACGACGATCAGGCATGCATTGCGTCTGGTAGTTGGGACCTGCAGCTGCAGGGAGCCTGGCAGACAATCAGGAAGCGAAAAACAGCGTGATTGAACAACGCACAGCTCGTGGGCGGCATTGAAGGGGTGCTTGACAAGCGCCTCGTCGGTCACGATGCGTTGGACAGCGCGTCTGGGTGTTTCAGAGCTGCAGGAGGAAGATGGCAACAGCGAAAGAGGCCAAGTGAGAATGCGCACAGTTCGTGGGCGGCGTTGAAGGGGTGCTTGACGAGGGCCTCGTTGGCGATGAGGTCCTCGCCGCCGGCGCGTCCCACCATGAGGGCGCGGGCCACCCCGAAGTAGCGCGCCTTCAGCTCCTCCAGTCCGCGCGGCGGCCCGCCCGCATACTGCAGATCCAGGCAATATATTTCGTAAAGGACTGTGCTGTTCTGCCTGATCCGTGTGGGTGACAATTCCACTCCGGCCGACCATGGGGGCGCGGGCCATGCCGTAGGGGTGGTGGTCGCGCGCCATCAGCTCCTCCAGCCCCCGCGGTGGCCCGCCCACATACTGCAATCGCAGGCATTGTGCGATTGATACCGCCATTCTGATGAACTGCGCTACTCTGCCTGCTCCATGATTTGGGTCAGGCATCCTGCCAGGCTGCGCAGCGGCCCACCCTCACGCGGCAGCCGCAGGCGCAATGCCAGCATGTAACGTGATGTCATTTGCTGCTCCATGGAGGTCAACCCCATCCCGCCAGCTGTTGTCTGAGTGCTGGCTTTGCACGGCTGCCTGGCCGCCCGTGCGCGGCGTGCAGGCCAGCAGAAGCGCGGCTAAGACGGCGCGCAGGTGCCCGGCAGGGTGCACATCCGCGCCCGTCGTGACTGACATCGTTAGGCTTGAAATTTGAATTCAGTCTGTATGGAACCAGCAAGCGCGCGTTCAAGGCAGCGGCAGGGGCGATGGCAAGGAGCAGCTGGCAACTTCAGAGCATCAGGACGTCGATATGTCCTGTTTCAGTTTCTGGCTCGTACGTTGTAGTGGTTGGCGATGACGAAGCGCAGCTGGTGAGCGGGTAGGGGAAAAGCACAGGCAAGGTTCTCCCAGGGTTTCAATGTTCACTCACGTGGTAGCGGTCGGCGATGACGAGGAAGCGCAGCTGGTACACCGCGCAGCAGTCGAGCAGGTAGTCCGTCTCGGCGCGACTCCACGCCGGATCGTGCGGCACCAGGTTCGCCCACTCCTCCTCATCATACTTGTACACCATGGTCTGCGCAAGGCACATGGCTCGTGGTGATTGAAAGCAACGGCAACCTAGGCAGCTCAAATGCGTCCATTAGATACCGCAGCTTGATGTGGAGCACATGGAGCTGAATTTGAGAGTTGCACTGGACATGCACAGGAACAGGGGTGGTTTGAGTTGCAGTTCTAGGCGTTTCCAGCCGCCGCACAGGGGGGTGCCGCTGTCACCTATTGTTGCGACGTGGCAACATTTTGCGAAACTCCAAACTGTGGAATTCGCCTTGTTTTTGTTATTCTTGCTTGTTGCACTTGGCCTACTGATAGTCGCCCCTCTGCACAAATTCGTTCAGGTTTTTTCGTCCACTTCTATTCGATATCAACACACCTGCTTGTTGCACTTGGCATACTGGTAGTCGCCCTCCTGCACCTCGCGCACGCGGCCATGCGCGTCCTTGGCGCACTTGACCCAGTGTCGCAGCTGCAGCCCGTCGCTCCGCGCCTGGTTGGTGAACGAGCGGTTCTGCCATGTCACTGGGCCTTTCTGCTTGCGCTTCTCCGCCAGGCCCTGCAGGCGAGGGGAGCAGGACAGGCGTCAGCACCGGCTGCTCGTCTGCCCATTGGGACAGGCGCTGCAGATCGCGCATGCACATGACATGTGCAGAAGCATGTTAGAAACTCACATGTGCGTGAGCAAGTCGTATGCGCTTTCAGGCAGGTGACGCTCGAGTGCAGGCTAGCTCACACCACAGCCGTGACACTTGCCGTGGACTGCATTGCAAACCATGAACGAAGCTTAACCTGCGCGTCGCCGGGCTTTTTGAGCTCGTTCGCCAGCTCTGACGGCGCGATGGGGTGTGAGTCGCCGAGCAGCGCGAACGCCTCGCGGCTCATGCCGGCGGGGCGCTGCGCCTTGGGCTCCTTGGCCGGCCGCTCCTTCTTGACGTCCAGTGAGTCGCTGGGGCCAGCGCGCTGCAGCCCCAGGATGTCCTTGATGTCCGACATAGCTGTGGCTGCCGCTGCCGCCGCCGCCGCCGCTGCTGCCGCTGACGCTGCTGCTGCCCGTGACTGCCGCTTCTGCTAGAGGTGTGGCTGCTGCCGCCGCCACCGCCGCTGCTGCTTCGGCTGCTGCTGTGGCCGCCGCCCGGCGCAGCCGCCAGGCCGACTGAGGAGAGCTCTCTGCGGCGCCGCTTATACTCTGAGCCGTGAGGCTCAGCCCTGCTAGCGGTCCGGATGGGCTGCGCCACGGCGCCGCTGGCAGATCCTCAAAAAGCCGGAAGCTGCTCAGCTGCGACTGCGGAACCGCCTTGCCGCGGCTGCCGCCCTAGGTGACGCTTGTCAGCCGTGCGTCTCTGTGCTCGCGGCGCCAGGTGAAGAGGTGCCGCACAACCGCGGAGCACAGCCGATGTCAAGCCAGTGCCAAGGAGGCTTCCCCCCGCGGCTTTTGAACGTAGTGGCACCGCCCGTGCGTGGTAGCACCGCCGGTGCGTGCGATATACCCGGCAGCAGTCAATGTGCTGGGGCAGTCACCTGCAAGGCAAGCAAAATGTTTCAAATGGCGATCGGCGCGCGTCGAGATTGCGGAGGAGCAGCAGTAGTTCTTGCAGCTCTCTCTTGAGCATCTGAATGGGGCTATCGATCGCCAATGAGCACCTGAAGAAAAGTTCAGTGTATCGGAAGTTGTTGACATCAGAAAAGCTTTTTATGCGGCAAGCACCTGGTGCGAGCTGCTCCGGCAGGTGGGTACGTTATCTGAAACCACTTTACACTCCGCCTGCGTGCAGTGCGCCGACCGTCTGTTGCACTTGTTGTGCCTGCTCGAGGGCAGAAGCAAGTGCTGGAACGAGGAGCTGCGGGATTAGGGTTTCCGAGCCAAAGAAGCTGGATCACGCCACGTAACACGGCTTACACCTTCTGGCGTGAGGACAGTGAGACCATCAGCTGATGATGTGCAGTTCTGCCTTTTGCACACCTAGAAGTGGCCTTGCTGTCATCTTGAAGCATCGCCACCGGGCACCAGCCGGAATTAGTAACTGAACGCCGCGCACACAAGTTCGATCAGCAGCGTCGTACCTTGTAACTTTTGAGCGGTCAGCCATGTCTTGTGGGACTTTAACCTCAGCCACTATAAGCAGAGAATGCAGGCTTTCTGACTCCGTGCATCGATGCGCGCTGCTGCCGAGACGGCGGCCCTTCGCCGGAGCACCTGTGAGCTTCGCCAAGGTGCAGGTGCGGTTGCTGCGTCCTTTTGCCGACCCACCCGTTTCTCGAACATTAGCATGATACGAGCAGCTCATGGCAATAGCGCTGACGACCCGCATCCGCTCATTGTACCGATGCCTGGGGCCCTCCCTTGCGTGAGCGCCTGTTGGCACCAACTCCCAGGCGCACAGGCTCTGTTTCTGACGTACTCGTCTGCGAGAGGCCTCGTCATAGTCTCAGAGTCGACTTCAGTTCTGACGCCAGCCTCACGCAGGTGGTGCAGCAATGGCAGGAGCGGTGCATGCGGCATGCAGCAGGCGTCCCGCGGTCTGCGCTGGGTGAGCCTGTGCGCGTCGCCAGTGTCCGCGAGCAGGAGGCACCGACAGCAGAGTTGCACGATAAGGTCCGTGCTGTCAGGAACGCTGTCCTGTGCTGCATCCGCCTTCCTGTACACAAGTCCTCGACATGCATGCAGCGGCGGCGGCGATTATCATACCTGCACCAATGGACTCTGACACCGGGCGGAGTCACAATACGCAGCCAGCGGACTTTCTGTCGGCTTGAACTTTCCTCGACTGGGATGCTGATAGGGGTCGACGGCGGAGCAGTACGACTGGAAGCGGCAATGGTATCCACTGGCCGTCGTGGATGATCTGGACCCCAGCCGGCCGACGGCGCTGACGCTGCTGGGGCAGCCGCTGGCGGTGTGGCGCGACGGGGACGGCGAGTGGCGGGTGCTCGAGGACCGTTGCTCCCACCGACTCGCGCCTCTCACGGGTGAGCAACTTGATTTGTGTTTGCCGCTTCCACTTCAGGTCCGTACATTCGTTGTCGAATGGCGAACTTGTCGCTGGGCGCCTGATCAGGAATGCTGGTGGTCATTCACACTGCGAGCAGCCTGCATGTGGTAGGTCCCACAGCTTGTGGTGCTTGTTAACACCCTGTATAAAGCATGCGTCGCCATGTTGAAGACAGGTTGCCGCACCGGGGGCATGACGCAGCACCACCATGCATTGATGTGCCCGCGCTTCGATGTGCAGAGGGACGCATCGAGTCGGATGGCACGTTGCTGTGCTCCTACCACGGGTGGCGCTTCAACGGCGAGGGCAAGTGTACCAGCATTCCACAGGCACGGACCATACAATGCACAGATTGCAAGGCTATTGTTGTGTTTTCGCTAGTGGTGATAAATGTGTGCGTAGTGACGAAGCTGTTGGTTTGAGAACCTGCCGTTGGCATGTGCAGGCAGCAGACGAGGCAGCTGAGACGAAGGCATGCGCGTCTCCGAAATCGTGCGTGCAGTCGTACCCAGTGCAGGTGCCGCCCCATATCCTCGCTTCTTGTCTTCAGTGCCGCGACTGAAGAAATGTTGGTCTGAATGTCTGGTCAGCGCTGCAACATCAGGTTCTTGCATCCGAGACAGGGGTAGCCTCTTGCAAACGGTTTCCTGCCCTGCGATGCAGATTCAGCAAGGCATGCTATGGGTCTGGGGCGAGAAGGGACCGACAGCATTCATCGACGCAGCTTTAAACACGCCAGCCGTCACACGGGTGAGCAGCCGTCTCCATCCTGGTGGTGCCCTCCACTTCAAACGATGGTTGCCCTCCACCTCAAACGATCGAGCTGACGTTGACTCGACAAGGCCTGCAGCTCGCGTTGGCGTCTGTCATTGCATCGATTGATGAACGTGCCCCACCTGGTGATATGTAAGTTCATCGGCAGGAGCCGGAAGCGCTGCCAGCGCTCCGCACCCGTAATCAAACCCTGCCCTGGGAACATCACCGATTGAAAATCTCCGTCAATGATACTTGATACACATTAGTCTGATTCAAACCAACAGGAGCTGGATGCGCTGCCGGATGGCACCGCAGTGTTCCGCATCGGCAAGCCTTATGTGCGGGACGTGCACTACGACTTTGCGACGCTGGTGGAGAATTTCCTGGACCCGGCGCACGTGCCATTCGCGCACCACGGCGTGCAGGGCAACAGGTGCGGCCGCACTCAACTTGGCTTGTGCGAATCTGAGGTCGATGGACGCCCTGTCGAGGGACACACTGGTTCGAACTGCAGCTGTGGGATGGAGCACACCTCCCTTTTCTGACTTGCTGAGACGACAAATGCTTGTTGATCCAATATCCCTCCATCATATTTCATCTATGTCTTTCGGCGGGTACAGGCCGAATGAGGGGTACCCCAAGATCCGGCCGTCGCTGGAGACAGACCTGCCGCTTGACGGCAGTTTCTCGCTTTTGAAACACCGTCACGACGAGCTTCCATCTTCTTGTTTGTTCTGCTCATGTCCTCTCATCTCTCTTCACAGGTACAAGCTGAATGAGGGGTACACAACATCCGGCCGTCGCCGGAGACCGACATGCCGCTGAATGACAGCCTCTTTCCTTCGAAACAATGTATTGACACACGATCCATCTCCATGCGCTGTTTCCTTCTTATATCTTCCCATCTATTTATGTTCCCAGGTACAAGCCGAACGAGGGGTACCCCAAGATCCGGCCGTCAGCGGAGACGGACCTGCCGCTGGACGGCGGCTTCTCCTTCGACGTGGACTTGAAGACCTTTGGCCCCGTCACCACCACCAAAGTCCAGTTTCAGGTGCGCGACAAAGAAAGCGCCAGCCGTGTTCTGGCAAGCAGGGCTGCATTGGTGAGGCATTTGGTGAGGGATGTTGCCTTCTCCGCCGTGAGCCCTACATAATCGCCATCGAGGCGTGGTTCTGGATGCGGGCAGCTGCGGCAGTCTGAGCTGATAATGGAGACGGCATTTGGTGGGATCACTGTGTGGAGACTGAAAGCGAGGGCTGCTGAGAGTGACAAACGTAGTGGCGGTTGAATATGGACATCTGATTTGCCCCTGAACTCCTGATCGTCTGCATTAGCCTGTGTTTTCTGACTTGCCCGTCTGCCTGGCTCCCTCCACACGACTGCAGCGATTTTTCACAAGATGGTTGTCATTCCTGTGCGCAGCCGCCATGCATCGTGCGCTACTTCACGCCGCGCGACAACGGCGCCTTCAGTGCGTCACTCATCGACCTTGCACCAAACACCTCGACTGTCTGACAGCTTGGCCGGGCACGCATACCGCCTGTTTCTTCCTGCACGTATTCGAATAGGATACAGTGCAGAAGACCGCGCCACTTCGCATGTTTTGGCAGAACTGTAACATCCCTGCTGGCCCGAGTCTCAACAGCGGCGTTCGCTGCTGCGCATTCGATGGCACAGGCTGTTCTCCATTCCCGTTTGAATGCCGTGCACTGACAGGCGCCCCCTGCCGCCGCGCGCAGGCCTGATGAACCTGCAGCTGGTGCCGACGGCGCCCGGCCGTGCGCGCGTGCACTACAGCCTGCTGTCCACGGTGGACTCCAAGTTCACGCGGCTAGGCAGCAAGGTTCCCGCCTTCAAGGATCACCTCACGCGCCACCTGGTGCTCGACGGCGACCATGCGCTGCTGCACGTCCAGGTGCGTCAAGGGTTTGGGCCAGTGTATGCCGGGAATTCGCCGGGCTGCACTTAGTTCCAGGCAGTTGAGTCCATCTGTTCACATCGCGCAGTTCCTTCCGCCAACGGCTCAGAGCTGCACCACAACAGTGTCAATCCACTCTACGTTCCTTTGTCTCTTGTTGCATGTTCAGGAGCGGCTGGCGGAGGTGGAGGCGGCGCAGCCGGGCGGCTCCTGGCGCAAGTCCTACTACATGCCCACCGAGTCCGACAGGTGGGGCTCGCAGTGCATGCAAACGGGCTGCTGTTGTCCAGGTTCAGTTGGACTGCGACGCCGTCTTGTGAGACTTCTGTCCATGCGGATGCTGATGAGGCCATGCCGGCAGCCCCAAGGCATGCGGCTGCCGCATCAGCCTGCTGCCCGCTGATAGAATACAGACTAGCGACAGTGGCTTCTCCAATTTGGGGTGAACGCGCTGTCGTTATCCCCTTCAATGAATGCAGGAGCCCTGAAACACAGCTGTCAATACATACACCATTCACGTGTGCGGCAGGGATGATGACGGGGTGGCTGCGGTGGCTGGACCGCGATTGCGGGCCGACATGGGCGACCGGCGCAATGCAGGATCTAAGCAACACAGCTGCCAATATGCAATTTTTCCATGTCCGCGGCAGGATCGTGACGGGGTGGCGGCGGTGGCTGGACCGCCATGGCGGCCCCACCTGGGCGCCCGGCGCGGCGCCGCCGCCGGCGCAGCCGCTGCCCAAGACCGTGCTGCTGGACCGATACGAGCAGCACACGAAGTACTGCCCGCACTGCCAGAAGGTGTGCCCCACCGTTGTCTCCAACACTGCCAGGATGCCTCCATGCACTTTCTCCAACATTATTTTTCACCTCCAGCATTCACACATGCTGACTGGCTGCTCCATGATTCGGGATCATATGCTTCAAACATCCAGCCTACGAGTCTACGAGCGTAATCATTGTCAGGCGGCAGCGCCCCTTGCCCCAACAATGCCTGATACCGTCGACCCGTGCCGACGTCACGTCTCCATGCATTGCAACCGTGCAGGCGCTGTTCTGGTTCAAGGCGGCGCGTGCGGCGGCGGCGGCGCTCGGCATCGCAGCGGCCGTCGCCTCGCTGGCAGTCGCGCTCACACGGCCGCTACCGGCGGCGTGGCCGCTGCCGACAGGCCTCGCGGCGGCGGCGGCGGCGCTCGCCTTCGTGTGGCGCAAGGCGTCGGACTACGTGCAGAAGTTCTACTTCCAGGTTTGTCTTTTGTTGCAGCTTCATTCTTCCACCAGCTCCTTGTTTCGATTTTGTTCGTTCCAGCTTTGTTTGATTTCTGACATCTTTTCAGCGTCGCTCATTTGTCGCATGTCGCCCTCCTAGGGCCCCGCCATATAGGCCACCTGGGCATGTTGTGACACCCTGTAAGTAGGTAAGTAAGAGCACCTTCCTTGCTCTTACTTACAGGACTACGTCCACGCCGACAAGGACTGATGCACCCCAGGGCTTCTTTGAAGGAAACTGGAGGTGCACCGCCTCTACCCTGCGCCCGGCGGCTGCTCCGCGCCTAGCGTTTTGCCACATTGGCGCACCCTGCGGCGCATGCCTGCCGTTTTGGGCGAGCGTTATAGGCAGAGCACATGGTTGCGTTGCATCATGTCTTGCAGGATTGCTTGTCAGTGAGAGGGGCTCCAATGTAGTATGGGAGCCGTAGCTCCGGCAGGATGATCGCGCACTCAGAGCTGAGTGCAGTCAGGGTCGAGAAGCATTGTTGCATTTACGATGATGAATGGGCTGGTCAACATCGTGTTGAGCATTGATCGCATCAGCAGGGTGGTTCAATAATGAGATGTTCGAAGAACAAGGGTGGTGTTTGATGCGCAGTGTACAATAATTTGAGCACATCGGGTGGGACGGACAGTGTAGGCATGCCACGTACTTTCCAGAGAGGAGCTTGGCAACCAGAATGTAAATTAGATTCGCCGCAAGTTGCCGTCACCGCCGGCGGTGACAGGGGTGGTGGCACTGAATGTGCCCCGCCGGTAGTTTTGCAATGGCACTTCATTTCACAAGCTGTCTGTTCCTTGAACCAGGCACGCATCACAGAGGTGTCACATCATCACAGAGGAGTCACATCATCACAAGCAGATTCAATGTCAACTCGCAACTTCCTGCTTGAAACATCAACTTCCTGCCGCGTCTGCACTTCAAAATGAGATCACGAGCCTGGGTTCCTTGTGGACCCAGGCTAGGGTCCCCCTACTCTGGCGCCAATCTGGTGCCAATCATTGGCTAGGGGAAACCCGATGCTCCCACCTCTTCCGGGGGTCGATCCTTCCTTCCTTCCTTCCTAGCCTTGCGTAGAATGTCCACTGCAACAGTGAAGCGGTGTGTGACCACTGCTTCCTGAGTTGTCGCGAGTGCCTCGGACACCAAAACCGCCGGGCTGCCATCTTGGGGCTGCCATAATGGCCGCAAGGGCGCATGGCGAGCGCCGTTTGCCGCCGCCATTCATTCACTTCACTTGCCGCAGGCGCCCTCCCGGCAGGACACCCAGATGGTGGTCCGCTCTGCATTGCCAAAAGGAACAAGTCTGCTGGTTGCGCTTGTAGTGCAAAGTGTAGTGCTCAGCACGGCAAGCATCAGGCTGCATGTGCCGCAAGCCGGCGCTCACTGCATGGATGTGCTTACTAGCACACCACACTACGGTGAAGCGTGCAAGAATGCGGGGCTGGAGACTTGAAGCAACTGGACTGGAAGCGGGCTATTGCAGTTGCTGTGCCCAACCAGAGTTGTCAGATTTGATATTTGTTTGTTAAAGACTCGATAACCCACCTCTGGACACCATGGTGTCGTCAAATCGCAGCCAGTGCTTCGGCACCACCTCGAACGCCTCAGCGTAGTACTCACGATCTGCAGAAACAACAGATACGAAACCACTATTAGTACCGTACCCAGGTGAAATGTCAATAGTCATACAGCGCAGCACGCAGTCTGCACTGTGAGATGCCGCCATGGGGAGGCGGCAGGCTGCTGCCGTGCTTGACATCCTGATGAGCTATGCAACTTAGGTGTCAGGCTATGCGAGTGCCTCTCAATGGTGACAAATTGTGGGAATCCAGAGAGGGATGGCTGCAAGCACCTGAGTTGTCCAGCAGCAGGATGCCTCCCTGTGACAGCATGCGCATCATTGTCAGTGCTGCTGACGTTTAGTCAAGTTGAAAGCCAGCCACACCCTGATCGCGAGCACTCGCAGCAAACTGCGTGGCGGTTCTGCACAATGGCACTGTCAGACTCTTCAGGCAATGTGTCTTTGGGCAAGCGCGATGGCGCACCTCTGGCTTGAGCAGCGGCAGGGCGCGCTTGATGCAGTTGACGCGCGAGCGCCCGTCCACCGCAATGTAGTCGAAGACGCCCTCGTCGTTCGGCAGGAAGGTCGCACCAAAGTAGTCCCTGCAACACAAACCAATATTATAAGTTTGAGCGGATAGCTTTTCGCTGTGTCGTCGCCATCAGCCGGTCACAGACACCACAGCAGATGGGCTCCTCCAGGAGACAACTCCCCCCAGCAGGCAGCCCCCTGCAGCCTTGAACTGCATCTTTCGCCGTCAGCTTATACCACTCGACCCGCCGTCTCGCAATTCAGGATCATCCCCAAGTGCAAGCTGTGTGTTGATGTGTGACTTTGTTGGTCCGCCCAAGTGCGGCACCCGAAGCTGGGGTCACGCTCTTGCCCTAAATCGACATCGTGCTCCGCATGGGTCTCCCAGTGAAATTTTTTCTTCTGTATCATTAGCTTTTGTCTGAAAAGGCGCCACACCCAAAGCTGTCGGGGTCGTGCATCTCGTCCTTGCCCTCGGTGGGCGTCCCGCGCGGCACCGCGTGCGTCTCCCAGTGCTGCTCCAGAAACTCTGCGCCGTAGAACTTCTCCAGCGCCTCACTCACCTGGCACAAAACAACAGGGGGCGACTCTGATGGCATGGTGGCAACTGATGTGCTCGAGGCAGCCGAGGCGGGCCGCCACATGTTTGCAGGGAGGCGGAACCACTGCCTGGGAATGCCCCACAGCAGGCAAGCTTCGTGAGCGGAGCACAGGAAGGCAGTAGAGCGCCGTTTGAAGGACCCAGAGAAAAGGCATGCCATTTGGCTGGACCGAAGTCACAGCAATGTGCAATCTCGCGCGCAGCCCTCAGAAGATGTTTGTGCAGCTGCGCCGCATCTCACCCGCGGCGCCCAGGTGGCATCGTGCTCGATGGACGTCACGTGCCCAACGCGCATCAGCGTCCACTGCGTGGACGACCCTGTTCCCCACTCAAGCGCCTTCATGCCTGCGGCACAGGGCGGTGAGAGTGTCAAGGGACACATGCACATGGATGTGTAGACAGCGGCCGATAAACCGCCAGACGGCAGCGGCGGTTGCAGAGTGCGGGCGACTACAAAAGAGCTGGCTCGGCCGGATTGCGCTGGCAGTGCTCCTGTTGCTCTCCTGCCATGATCCAGTGCTCCTGGCGGCATGCCCCGTGGAGCCGGCAACTACATGGCGCCTAAAACTGGAAAACAGCCGACTCAAAGTGAAAACTCACTGGTGTGCAGCAGCTGGTCGAGCAGGATGATGGCAAAGCGCGCCATCCATGGCTCGCAGGTGTTGCCCACATAGAAGGGCGCCTTCTGGTTCTCCGGCCGCCCGCCGATGCCGCGCTCCGTGGGGCAGTGCGTCATGGTGAACACCTGTGGGCCGCGGATTGAGGGAGGTGTGACGATCCGCGTTGTGAGGAACTGTTGGCGCTCCTGTCAGTGCATCTTTTCCCCCATGGAAGCAAGACGGTGTGCATTCTGGTTGCGTCGCGGGCAGGCTGGTTGTCCTGAAGCGCTGCCATACTGCTTCGAAGAATGATCAGGAGAGCGCCCAAAACTGGGCAGGGGCGGAGCAAAGCAAGGTGTGCAGAGAGATTCATCGTCAACCATCACCAGGTCGGTCCGCGGCTGCACACGTGTGACAGTGCTAGCTGGCCTGCCACTGCGCCGACCGTCAGATGGTTCCGGCATGCAGCGCCGTGGTCACTAGCCTGGAAGCTGAGCAACCCTTAATGGACAGGCACAAAGGACAGCGAGAGAGATATGACATGCACCTCATGTTTGCCGTACTCCTGCAGGCGCGCGACATGCTCCTCACTGCGCCGGAACCGGGCAAACATGTCCGCGCCCGCTGATGATGCCCCGCCCGCGGCCTCCGTGCTTCCAAGCGCCTTGCCTGCTGCAGAGAGAGGCAGCTGTTCAGATGGCTCAGTTAGTGTGCACGGGGGAGGAACTGCGCGGGCGGGCACAGTGTCCGGTCCAACAGCACACGCACAGCCACATGCAGCAAACGCATGCGCCAGCTCGCTGCAGCACCGAGGATTTGCTGTGCAGGCTCCCAGGCAAAGGGGGCGCGCGCAGTGGCATCCAGCCCTGCCACAGCCAGCAAGCATCCCGGCATAAATGGTGGGCCCCGAGCCGCACCTGATGGCATGTGGCTCTTCAGCAGTTCGGCGCCCCGGGCCAATGTTTCCATGTGTTCCTCATGCCTCCAATACGCGAAGCCGCCGGCGACTAGCAGTACTATGGTGACGGCCACGCAGGCGATTGTCTTTGTCGACGACTCCCTGCCGCAAGCAAACGTCTGTTGGAAATTTACACGGAAGTTCGCATGTGATGTCTCGTTAGAGGAGCCGGCAGCTGCTGCGAGCGCCCATTGGAACGCTATGAATCTCGTATCTTGCCTTCAAGAATTAGAAACAACCAGTAGGTAGTATGGCAGCTTTCGACGCCGGCATCAAGAAACTCTTGTCGGTGGTTGGTTGGCAACCGTCAACACGGCTGTCATTCTGCAGAACTGCAGATCAGACTGACGCGCTCGCACGTCGGTAAGTGAGCGCCGTCAACAAGGAAAGATCATTGCAGGGACGTACCAGGGCGAGGCGGTGGCGGTCCTTTTCATGGCTGCGCGCTGCCGAGTCGGTCACCTATAAAACGGCGAGGTGATTGCGACAGGGCGCGCAAGGCACCGTGGCTCACGCGGTGGCCACCGCCAGAGTATGAAGTCTCGAGAGCAGCTACAGGTAGGCCAGATGTCCCGCCGAGGGCCCGGTTCGAGCGCTGGCAAAAGTCTAATGCATGCAGCGCCCCGACCCTGACGCTGCCAGTGTTCTCAGCACCGCTTCAAAGAAAGGCTCGCGATGCGCCGGCAGCAAGCATCCGTCGCGTCTGAAGTGCGGGCTGCACCTCGGCAAGCGGCAAATGATTTCAGATCTCGGTGGGACCTCTGTCTGACGCATCGCAACTTCCCTCCGACGGAGCTCCAGCGCCTGGTTCCAGCGCCTTCCATCGGTTATATCTTCTCGCATATTCGAAACAGAAACGCTGTCTCCGTTGCGACACTTTTCAGCTTAGTCTCCAGAGTGGGTCCTGATGCACTGATCTGACACCCTGCGAGATTGCCCGTGTGTATTCCTTTCCGCCGTCCGTTGATTGCTTTAAACTTTGGAACGTGTTCAGGACCGCACCATGTCGCTGACCCATTTCAGTACGCTGACATTCGACGTCATTGGTGCGCCGCATGCACACAATGCAGTCACCTGTTCTGGTGCCCAAGTATTGTCTCGCATGGATGCCGTGACCTGCTGCATATTGAACGTGATCGTGCCAATTCACCGTATTCACATGCAGGTACCCTCATAGATTTCGAGACGGGAATTCTGGAATGGATGCGCCCGCGGCTGAAGGAAGTCAAGCCGGACATCACAGACGATGAGATTCTGCAGGTGCAGCAAGTCACCGATGGCCATGGAGCACCTTGCATGCATGTTCGCCACGGCTGCATGACCCCACTCCTGGTTGCACTGTCTGCGCAGCGGCGTGTGTCAATTGCCAGCCGGTCGCTCAAGTGGCGCCACCTGATTTATAGGCACATGCGGCGGCGGAAATCAAGCTGCACAAGAAGGAATCCGAGCTCCACAAGAACATGAACCAGACGAAGATGCTGCACCTCATCTGGGTGCGCCCGAGAGCATATTTGTGGTTCCCCCTCGGAGACCATGCTTTCCAGCGGTTCCTCTTTAGACATGGCTGCAATGCACGGCGTGTGCGTCATGCACATGCACATACAGGGCCGCATCAGGGTCTCTTGATCACCTCAGCGGCACATGCAGCCGTGCATCTGGATAGCAAAGCATTCCCCACGCTTCGACCTGGCCATGCCAGCCGCGTGGCAACGCAACAACCTCAGAATGTCAAAGATCCCCAGACCCTCAAACCCTAAAACCCAACACCTGCAGGCGGAGATCGCGCAGCAGGCGGGCCTGGAGGTGGACACTAATGGACTGTGTCGCTGTGCATGACCGTGATTATAATCCTCAGAAAATACACCATAATCAGATACAACCCACCCTTTGCAGGCGGAGATCGCGCAGCAGGCAGGCCTGGAGGTGGACCCGACAGATACCGCGTCGCTGGACGAGTCGTGGGGCGAGTGGCCGGCGTTTCCGGACTCTGTGGAGGCGCTGGCCTACCTGCGGCACCACTTCCGGCTGGTCACCATGACCAACGCCAGTGAGCAAACTCTTACACATCAGCGCTAAAAGTTCAGGTTTTCTTCTCAAGACTCGGCCAGCAAGGCGTGATGGCTTCAAGGATGTGCTTGCGTGCGGCAACACTAGCCCAGCAACGACAACCAGCGCTAGTGACCCGAATGTGCTCATCGAATGTGCTGCTGCACTGCTGTGTTGGCGCCGCCGTCTGGCAGACCCCCAGGCAGCATGGCCATGCTCATGCTGCCAGCACTAGACTAGGCCTGCGTGGGCTAGCCCTGGATGTGACGCCTGACAATTCCTGTGGACGTCCAGGCCGGGCGTCAGCGGCAAAGATGGCGAAGACACTCGGCGAGCCTTTCCACCGCGTCCTGACTGCGGAGGTGCGCCACAACTAGCCCTTCGTCTGCATGCAGCATGACTATTGAGTCATGTGCATGCCGTGCTGCGCACAGCCAGTAGTTGAACTGCCAGCTGGGTGGAGAAGTCGTTTTGCGTGACTGCTTCCACAGACGAAAAGGGAGATGATGCAATCTGGGGCAGCTCTGTTGGACCCCACGGCTTCTCATCTCATGGCTGCTCACCCTCGAATGCTAAATGCTGCCTCGTGCGCTGAAAAGGACGCCGGCGCAACCAAGCCGGACCCGAGGGTGTTCCAATTTCTGCTGCGCACCCTGAAGGAGGACTACAGCATTGAGAAGGCGGACATCCTGCACGTTGCTCAGGTGGACCCAACGTCTGCAACCAAATCAATTGATATTGCTGAGTGCTGACCCGACTGTGGGCTTCCAACATGCCTGCATCACTGTATGGCTCGCTGCATTGCGCCGGTGATCGTTGCTCGACGCGCCACAATGCCTGACGAGCCCGCACTGCGGCGTCCTGCGCAGCAAAATGGCCCTCGAATTTGGGCGGGCATCGTCGCTTGATGTGTGCTGCCCCAACCTGTGCAGAGCCAGTTCCATGACATCCGCATCGCCAAGGACCTGGGCTTCTCCACTGCCTGGGTTGAGCGCCGCCACGACCGGCAGGTGTGCTACCCTGTGCTTTCGATGCCCTGCCCTGCCCTGCCATTCTGACGCCTTGCCTTCGATGGCCTTCCCTGCCTTTCGCTGCCCTTTGCCCTGCACTTTGACCTCGGCCCTGTGCTTGGACCTGTAAGCACAGTATTCCTGTGCCAATCTGCATGTGCAGTAGGTTTTTCTGGCTTTGGAGAATCTGCACTCGCGCTGATCAGGGTCCCATGTGTTATAGCACAGGGCGCCGGCGGCACGCCGGACGAGGCGGAAAAGGTGCAGCCCACCTTCCACTTCACCAGCCTGGCCGGTCTGGCAGATCAGCACCGGCAGGCGCTGGAGAAGGGGAAGTAAAGCGACCTGCACCGAAGCAGCTGCCGGGTTGGTCGCGGCGGGCGGGAGCGGCGGCATGAAAGCATGCCTGTTCTGTGTCTCAAAAGGCAGGCGCAGCGGGAAGGGTTTAGGAAGAGGACATTACCCACCTGTCGCAGCCTGTCGGAAGGCTGCCGACTGTTTCATATTGTCTGCGTGCATCATTCGTACAGCTGCGGAATTTCTCAGCACTTGCCAATTTTAAAGCCGTTTTAAGCTTTTATCATGCACTGCTGTTGTTTGTGTGGATTGTGGGGGTAGATGTATTGTGGTATATTGTGTGTAGAGGAGACGGTGAGGTCGAGGGTCTGTGAACAGTGTTGCAATGTTTGTTCCACTTCTGTCAATCCGCAGCCAACAAACAGCAACGGTTGCTGCGTGCCGCAATGCCCTGCCGGCGGCAACATTCGAAGTCTAGAGGCGATGCAGTTCATTTCACCTACCCAACGGCATCAAAGTCTTTGACGCGAGCCCCACATTGCATCGAGATATCAAATGTTCGCTGAATCAGACCACGGGCACTAGCGCGCTGCTGCTGCAATGACCGCTGTCACTGTCTCCAGCTCTGGTGCCCGCTGCGCTGAGAAGCCTACACAACAGGACTTCTACCTGATCGCCACAGTTGACGACGACGAGCTGCTGAGTGCTGGTGGCTGCGGCTATACCACATCCCGGCACCAGGCCGCGCCAACAGGCCAGCGAGTTGCAGCACTGCGGCAGGGCAGCTGCCGCCATCGCTGGCTGGCTGGCGCTGAGCTGCCAACCCCCCGGGCCGCCGCAAAGGAGGGTTTAGCCGCCCTCCGGCACCAGCTGCAACAGCGCAAACACACCGCATTTGCATCCCAGGCCCATCGATGCTTGGACATTAGCAGGAGTAGAGCGACATGTGCACAGCAAATATTTGATAGCTGGCTTCAGAGAATGTTGCGTCGGAAAAGCTGCGAAATTCACTTGAAAACAAAAGAAAATTAAGGCACCTGAAGAAGAGCGACGACCACGAATCCGAAAAACAACGCCCCGTACATGTAGAAGCGTGCCCCTCGTGGCCGCTGCGCCGCAAGGCTCGGGTTGGAGTCGAACTTGGCAAACTCCTCTGCGACGATGCCCACCGATCCGACGTAGATGAACAGGCCTGCAGCGATGGGGCCGTGTGGCGTCATAATTTGGAGAATTCTCAGGGAATGCTCAGGGAATGCTCGGCATGGGCAGTGGCTTTGTGCAGGCCTGACCGTTGCTGCGATGTTGTGACGTGACAGGCACACCAGCTGCAGGGATGGACGGCAGCACAGTACCACATGCACCAGAAAAAGATAAATGCGAGATGCATTTTCGAAGCACAGTTTGCATGCACTCGTGTGCGGCAACAGGTTTCTCACCGGCCACGAGTGCAAACAGCACCAAGATGACCCAGTTGTTGGTGTCGGACACGGACACGCCGATGGCGATGCCGACCAGCGGCCCCAGCGAGAAGGGGATCTGGAGGCGTATACGAGGGGTCATGTTCCAGGCGTCAGACCACAAATCAGCTGACAGTGAGCCTGCCAACTGCTACCAGCCTAGCATTGACTTGAATATGCAACTCAGGCACAGTCAATGGTGGAAAAAGTGCCAAAATTGATGATAGCGCACCAGGAACGCGATGACCGACAGCATGCCGCTGCCGGCGGCGACAAACGCCGCAGCGACAGCGATGGACTCCACCCACTTGTGGCTCGCCATCGCCACAAAGGCCGTTACAACGTCCGCATATGAGTGCTGCACCACAGGCATGTAGACAAAGGGTCAGGGCAAAGGATCGGCGCAAAAAAGTGACGGGAAAGTGACGCACCGATCGTCACCGAGCATGCGGCAGCCAAATAACCGAGTCAGTGGCAGTCCCCACCCATATTGCAGAGCGACACGCAGAGCGAAATGCAATCGACTGGAGGTCAGAGAGCCACAATCTTGCAAGAGGTGCCTGTATGTCTTGTCATGAGCTTGAGAAGCGCTGGCGCGTCACTGTCGAACCTTGGGCGGAGGATGAGTGCCAACCCAAGTCAGGCATATCCCACGGCACAGCAACTGACGAAGTTCTCAGTGTGTATGCAGACAGCAACGCACACACCTGCAGTCCGATGGCGAGGCCCTCCAGCACGGTGTGGCACAGGATGCCGAGGAGGATGAGCACCGGCGGCACTAGCGCCCACACGCGCTGCGCCCGCGACTGCGGCGGCGCCAGCGGGTCCTCGTACTCCCTGCGCCATGAGAAGCCATGAGAATCTCAGGTTTAGGTGGCAGAGAAAGCATCTGTTCAAAAGCCCAAACAAAGCAGATGACATTCATCGACCTGATTGCCGCACAGGTTGCGGGACATTCTAGCTGCGGCAGCCCGTCGGCGCTTACGCAGCTGGGCAGCAGCCTCTCAGACAGGCCTCTCAGAGCACTGGTATACGCGAGCCGCGCGGCGCACACCTGGTGACAGGCGAGGCGGCCTCCGCCAATGTGGCGGCCGTGGTGCCAAAGGTGGCGGCGTTTGCCTTCTCCTCGTCAGCCTGCGGCACATGACAATCCACTTCACAGTCAATAACATTGCTGGCACAGGGGGCGGCGATTGGTTAGGCTCATGCGGAACTTATCGAGCGCAGAAAATTCTTTTGAACGCAAATAACAGGCAAAGAACACGGCGTGTTGGCAGCAATGTTGCTGAAATGACAGCACATAAGCGCTGGGCACACCTCGGGGTCGGGGTCGATGCGGTGCGCGCACTGGCAGCCGCCGGCCTGGCAGCTGGTGCCGCACTTGCCGGCCTTGACGCCGCCGGCGCAGCCGCACTCGTCGCCGCAGCGCTTGCAGCCGCCCACGCCGTTCTCCTTGCTGGCCGGCGGCATGATGGGCCGCCCATCCTGCGGCGCAGCGATTCGCAGTCAGCTTCATTGACGCTGCCAGCGTGGATAGGCAGATGGCAGCCGATACCCGCTTGCCGTTGGAGCAATTAGGCGCCGCCACTTGGCACATGACAAACTTGACAGCTGACAGACGTAAGCGGGCCGTGAGAAAGTACCTGTATGTCATATAGCAAATGTCAGAATGCTGCAGATGTCACGACGCACCGGCGTGGAGGTGGGCGGCTGCGAGTGCAGGTGCGGCGTCAAACGCAGCGCCGGCGCGAGCACGCGGTGCAGGAAGAAGACGACGAAGAAGGACAGCGCGATGAGGAAGGCCGCCAGCGGGAAGCGGTCCAGCCCCACCGCCTCCTGCGCCTCCAGCGCATCTGGCCCGATGTGCATCACGCCTGCGGCACATGAATGATGTCGTGATGACATCAATTGGTTGCAGCCGGGCGTTTCAGTTGCAGCCTGCCATCCCATCGGGGTGCTGCTGTCCGGTTTCCGTGGGTTGATGAGACACAGCGCCCGAAGAAAGCAGCGTTGCAAGAGGATGCAGAAGCCAGAATGGCAGCGTACCGAAGGTGAAAAACACGCCGCCGGCGAAGCAGTTGACCAGCGACAGCAGCCAGCCCGCGTGCACGGTGAGCTTCAGCAAGACGGGCAGCAGCACGCCGATGAGGCCCTCGATCAGCAGCACCGCCGCGGCGGTCCACTTCAGCCAGGTGTAGGAGCGACCGTCGCCGCCGTCGGTCGTCGCCGCGTTGGCGGTTGCCGTGGCGGGCTCCGCATCGTGGTCGACGCCTGCGTGCGCCAGCCGCCGGGCCTGCGCAAGTACCAACGGTGTTGCTGTGTGCTGGTGCACATCGAGACGGTGCTTGGGGGACGCTTGGGAAAACGTGCAAGACCTCTTTGGCGGACGAGCCGGTGCACCGCCACGTCAGAGGTGTATGTAAATTTACGCTAAACGAGCGAGAATGCCGGCTCGGCGGCCTGGGCCAGCTTCGAGCGGCTGCGAAGCCAGCAAGAATGGAAGAATGGATGCAGGAAGGATGCACGGGCTGCATTGGCCTTTGGTGCGAGCCCGGCCCAATGGTTTCTAATCGCGTGGAGGATAAGCCTGGGCGGTAATAGCCTCAGCAGCCCAGCCCGCAGCATCTGGGGTGGATGCCTGTGATATAATGTCAATACAGGGCCCAGTGTGCGTGTTGTAAAGCTGCCGTGAGCTCCGTGACAACACAGGAAGCCACCAACAGCGCGTGTGTCTGCGCGTGTCGGGGCGGCCCCGCGCAGCGCGAAGAGCCTTGGATAGGAGAGCAGCATGCCTGATGATCAGAGTGCGCGCATGCGCCTTGCGAGCGACTGACCCAGTCGGCAGAAAGTACGCACGCAACTCGTGCGTGCACGCGACTCGGATGTCATCATTTGGCGCCAGGCTGCGTCTGTGGCGTGCAGAGGGCAGCAGTAACTAAAGCTGGTGGCTCTACTGCACCAGCTCGCCGCACTCACCTGCACGCCGTTTGCCGAGAGCTGCTGGCGCCAGGGTGACGCCTGCAGTTGAGGTGCACCCAGTGCCGAGCTGCCGTCACCCGCGATGACCGCGCCGTTGGCTGCAGCTGCTGCCACACAGGACGCTGTCAGTAACAGTGCTGCGATCAGGCTCCATCGCGGCGCCATGGCGGCTGCGCCAGTCCGGACAGCACCTCCAGTGGGAAATCAGAAAGAGGCACCGGTCCTCCCCGTCAAACACGGCAGCCCTCCCCTTGGCCGCACCGCCGACGGCACCACGCAGTACTCTGAGACAAATGTGAACGGGGCAGCAAATGAGACAATGATCAGCCTGCTCCGGCTGGCAAATCTTGCGTGACAAATGGGCAACACGTGCGATGGCCGAAAGAAGTCGAGCAGGAGTCGACTCTCTCGTGCAAGGGGTCTTGCATGCCGCTGGTACACTGCTTGCTGCATGAGAAAAGCTTGGTGCTCATGCAGACTTTCAAACCACGCTAGAATGTGCAAGGCAGTGCCATTGCAAACCACACTGGTGCGCGAGGCAGTGCCAATATGCTGTGCCGCCGCCGGGGCAATGCATCGGCCTAAATGCTGGCATGCATCGTGCGCAGCATTCAATTATTGTCTCAGCCGTCAGCATTGTATCCTGCAGCCAGTCCCGTCTCGGACTTCATGCAACACAAGCTACAGAGCCAGCTGCCGCGGCATGCCCTTGCCGCCGCCGCCGCCGCCGCCGCCGGGCCTGTAGTCCCCATCCCCTTCATCATCGCTGTCGCCCGCCTGCAGGCGCAGCACAGCGATCCAGGAATTCATCGGGCGCCGTGTTGCGGCTGTGATCCTGGTCTCTTCACAGCCAGAACACACACAAGGCAGCTAGCAGCAGCTGCCGGGACCTGAGACACAGCTGCCTATGCTAGAGAAGGGATGAGGTCGCATGCGCGCTGAGTGGTAAATTGCCCTGAAGGTACATACCGGTATGAAGCAGCCATAAACACTATGGTGCTCACCTGGCGGTGGCGCTTCAGGCGGGAGGGGCGCTGCTTGCCGAGAGTGGAGGCAGCCCGCCGCTTGCCCTTGCCGCCGGTGACGCCCGTCGCCGGACCACTGCCCGGCGTGCGCACATCGCCTGCACATTGCAGATGCCGCATTTGAGCGAGACTTGACAACCTCGCGGGCTTTTGCAGCCATCGGCGCTGCCGCAGATGGCTGCTCAGCACATCTCGACATGTGGAGAGGTGTAGAGTGCAGGTGTCACTTTTAAGATGCACGTGAGCAGGAGTGGTCTTCTGCGTCTCAAGCCAGCAAAACAGCATGGCAACTGGTGGCACCTGCGCCGTTCGCGGCTGGCGTGCCGTCGCCGGCGGCGGCGTCGCTGGCCGCATCGAGACCGCCCAGGTGGCCGGGCGTGTCCTCCTTCATCAGCTCCTTGAACAGCTGCAGCATGCAAAGTCGAGGGAGCCTGAGCAAAGTTGGGAGCACACAGTCCATCATGGGTAGCGTTCAGTCATGCGGCTGACGGCCAGGCAGCGGGGGGTGTCTCCCTTCACCAGCCCCTCGAACAGCAACTGCCGGCGCACACCATGCACATTGCAAGGCGCAGCACGTGCAGGTGGGAGCTGTGTTTGCCAGTGTGGGTGGCTTGGCGACAGCCTGCGCTGGAGAGACGGTCAATAGCAACATGTTATGTCCAGTCGTATACATGAACGAAGGAAGACAGCTGAAGGACAGTACTTGTGCTTCCGTTATGGCCTCTAAATGCCAGCACGGCCGCGTGGCGCACCTTGAACTGCTTCCAAGTGCGCGTCAGGTCGGCGGAGGCGTCCAGGTGCAGCCTGCCCAGCTGGCTTGGCACGCCGCGGTTGACCGACACCCCCAGCTTCTCCTCCTGCCGCAGGCGCACACGCCCTTGAGTCTCTAGCTGTGAACGCCGTCAAGGCCTTGGGCAGGGAATGCAGCGCTCCCCCAGCCGACACCTGGCCACCTCCTTGTGGGTGGGGCCACACCCCACAGGGAGCATTCACCACTTGCCGCAGAGCCTGCAAGTGTGCCACAGCAGTGCACATTCTTCAGTGTGTTGGGTATTGATAATGCCACCCAACGCACCTGGCGCTTCTTCTCGGTGGAGGCGCTGGCGTACAGCGCGGCACGCTCCGGCGCCAGGCTGTAGCTTTTGAGCAGGAACTGCTTCAGCTGCAGCAGCATGGAGACGGCCAGCGACGCATCGCATGCTTCCGCCAGGCCGGCCGCCGCCTCCGCCGCGGGCGCGGCCTGCTGCTGCGCCGCCGTCGGCGTGGATGCGGCGCCGCCGGCGGACGCAGCCAGCTGCGCCGCTGGCGTGTCGTCGAGACCCACAGCCGTAGCGCCGCCGTCCGCGGCGGCGGGCGTGCCGAGAGCGGCCTCGGCCTGCTTCAGTGCGGCCTTGAAGGCCGCCAGCACCGCTTCGCCGCGTTTTGCGATGATGTTGTTGATGTGCATGATCGCGCCCAGCGGCTCGTCCGCCTTTTTGAACGGCAGCGCCGCCACGATTTGCGCGCAGCACGATAGCAGCCTGCGGCGCAAGTGCACGCAACACAGTCAGCAGCACTCTCGGACAGCATAGTTGAGGCTGCAGCGGCAGAACGACTACACATGCTCTGTGATTTGAACATGCTGCACAATTCCTTACGGGAGATGCAAGCATCAGCAATGGCAACAGTACAGTGAGGCTCCGCCGAAAAGGTGGGAACTCATGAGGGGCAGTCACGCACTCGAGGTCGGTGGCAGCGTCTCGGGTGACCAGGCAGGCCGCGGTGTCGAAGCGGCGCAGCAGCGACGACAGGAAGCTGCTGCGCGTGCCCTTCTGCGGCTGCACCAGCTGCGTGTACAGTGCGGCCGCCCCCGCGGCCAGCTCCGGTCGTAGGTCTGCAGATGTGACACGAAGTCTGAATTGACATTTCAGGTGAACTGCAGTAGGTGCTCGTTGCAAACATGACGGAACGTCTGCTTGTTGGCGCTGCTGACGCGCCCCCGCGTGCACAAGGCCATCACGTGCAGCTGGCTCAGCAGCACGACGAAAAAAAGAGGGAAATGATTCTAAGTTCCGTGGCATCTGCAGGGCCTGCAGCACTGATGCCGGTGCTGCTGACAGGCGTGAGAGTCCTGCCCTCAGACCTGTCGGCGCACCTGCGTCGGCGCTGCAGGCATATCGACAATACCCGTCGTGGCCGCCGCTGAATTACTATCAGCCAGAGGCAGCATTGTGAATCGCGTGGGCCCAAACTTCTATGGCATACACTCGGATTTTATCACTCTGCGCCTGTAGACTGGTCTCAGGATAAGGCCAGCATTGAACGGGTGAGTGCGCACTGTGGCCGCCGCGCTTGTCGGGGGAGGGGCGCGCCACCGCCAGCCGCAGGTGGAAGGCGTGCGCCAGGGGGATGCCCTCCGCCATGCGCGTGTGCAGCAGCCCGGCGCTGCCCTGGTGCACCTCCGCCTGCATGAGATTACGAAGCTCAGATGGCAGGTCGATGATGGACACCAAGTGCCTCCTCCTTGCACTCGTGTCTGTGAGCTTCCGTCCTCTGGACACACTAGGGCACCCGCACCCACAGGGAGAGAGGCAGGAGGCAGGCGCAGGAGTTGGTGCAGCCCTGAGGGTACAGGAGGAACCTGGCGGCGCAGCAGGCGCAGGGAGGCATCAGCGACATCGCGCTGTGGGTCGGTGGCCAGCGCCACCAGCGCAGGCACCGCCGTCCACGGTGCCACCAGCCCACCCCTGCAGTCGAAAGGCGCCTAAGCCGCTGTTATTTGATGAAACACCAGCGCTTGTGACAGCCAGACTTCAGTGCCGTTACCGCCGCCCACGACGCCACCAGCCCGCCCCTTTCGAGATGGGCCACAACGACTACTCTCGGAAAAAGGTTCAACATTTGTGACAGTCGACGTCCAGCACCAGCACCTGCAGGCGGACGATGCGGGCACTTGTGGCTTTTGATGAAGAAAATGCGATCGAGACCCAAGTTTGGTTTCAACACAAGCTCCACCTACTCGTTCAACCTTGCAGCTTGGGGGGTGGCCTCGGTCTGGGCTTTGACCATCAGTGAGCAGTGGTCCGTGCAAGCACGCCGCACGGCCCGGCAGCACAGGTCCTGCAGTCGCGCACCTGAGGACCGCCTCGATGAGGTCGCGCACGCGGCGACGCACGAGCCCCGCCTGCGCGACCTCCGCGGGCGAGCCGGCCGGGCCGGCGTCCGTCGCCAGCTCCAGCACCGCCGCCCAGTTGTCCTGCAGCGGTCGGTTTGTCGTTGGAAACAGACAGTACATCTGAAATAAGTCACAAAATCTTGGCATTTGCCCATGTCGCTGGCGTGTCCGGCGCCAGCTCCAGCACCGCCGCCCAGTTGTCCTGCAGTGCGACACGGTGTTACTCATAAAACGACAGTACATTGTAACAAGATACTGCATTTCGGCAGTTGCCCATGGTGCTGGCGTGTCCGTTGCCAGCTCCAACACCGCCGCCCAGCTGTCTTGCAGCGACGCAGTTTGTCGTTTGAAGAACTGACACTAGAGTGCCAGTAGTTGCCGATGTCGCTGGCGTGCCTAATGCCCGCTCGATGTTTTGGCAGGCTGAGGCTGTGCTCAAGAGTACACGAGAACATGTCCGCACACCAAGCTCCAATGCGAAAACGGTTTCCAAGACCCTGGCGGGAGAAAATGCTGCCCGGAACGCTACCTGCAGGACACCGCTGCTAACGCCGAGGCTCTCGCCCTCGCCGTTCTGCACCGCCAGCGCCGCCGCCGCTGCGTCCGGCTGCGCCTTAAGGGCCGCCTCCTCCACGCCGCCGCCGCGCGCGTCGCCAACGCCCTTTTCGCCGGCGGCGGCCTGCTGCGCCAGCAGCCGCGCCTCCTCTGCCTATGAAACATTAGGCGATCATTTGAGGTCACAGCTCGCAAGTTTTTCATGGGAAACTGGATCAGCGCCTGCATATACACTTGAAGCGATTGACAGGCCAGCAGCACCAAGCACATTGCCGGATGCTCATGACTAATGGAATCAGCAGCGCCATGTTTGAGCGGTCATATCATAGTCACTGTTCACTGAGCCTGGTTGTAATCTGCATCCTGTCAGATCAGCTGCACTGTGATGCACGGCGACAAACCTTGAGCAGCTCGGTGAGATTAAGCAGCGCGCGGTTCTTGAGCGGCGCCGGCGCGGCGGGCGCCAGCGCCGCGCGCATAATACCGGCGGGCGCCTCCAGCAGCATGAAGCCCGGGCGCGCGATGAATAGCGCGCCCAGCGACTGCAGCGCGGCGTCCGCCACCCTGTCGCCGCCTGCAGACCGGTTGGCACGATCCATGACCCTTGCCTGGCGTCCGTTCGAGCGCAACAGCGCTCACAGGCAGATGCAATCCTGCTAGCAAGAGTGCCTCAGATGACCTGCTTCCACTTTGCTGGCAGCCATGGCGAAGCCGCAGCCAAGTGTGACGTAGTGCAAAGCAAGCCGGATGGTGCTTGCGGACCCGCACCTGTGGGCAGGGTGTGGAAGGCGACAAGGATGTCGAGGCATCTCTCCAGCGTCAGCGCCGCCGGCCCGTCTGCCGCCTCTGCCTCCTCGGCGGCAGCGTCGATGATGTCCGCACCTGCAGACACCCGTGCAGCTTGTCAACATCCGCCTTTCACTACGCTGGGGACCTATAAGTGCAGAGAGCGCTTTGCAACACTGTTTCATCGCAACACTTTGCAGAGCCTGCCCTTCATCAGTCACATCTGAGCGAGATCGACAGGGCAACACATGTGCGCACCAGAGCGCGCCAGGTGGCCCAGGACAAACAGCGTGCGGGTCGCATTGATGCGTGCGGAGTTCAGCTGCTGGGCCGGCACGGCGGCGCCCGTGATCATTTCCAGCAGGTTACCAGCGGGGGCCTGCATGCAGCAAGGAACATGCCGGCAACTGATTTGGCTTCCGTTTCCAAAACAGACGGATACTCGTGTTCTGTTCTTTCCGGTCACAGTCGCGCGGGTACAAGTATCCTGCAAGAAGGCATACATGCCTGAAGAGGATGCTTTCAAATAGTAAACGCCAGGCATCACATTGCAGGAAGGCAGGCCCACCTGCGCAGCCTGGATCGGGGCGGCTTGTGAGTCGGCGGCGCCCGCCAGACGGTCTGCAGAGTGTGCTGCGAGGCGCACGAGCGTCGCCCCCGCCTGGTTGGCGCAACAAACACTCGAATAGCGGCCTACGAAACGGAACGGCAGCTGCAAGCAGGTACCAGACGAGGGCTTGCAAGCCGGACGAAGAGCAGTGACAGCAGGCTGTGGCCGCAAAGGTGATAAGAGGGTAAGGAACGTACCTTCGTTGACAGTCGGGCCAGGTTGGCGAGCGTGCGGCACGCTGCCTGCACCACCTGCACATGGCGCACAACGAGCAGCTAACTGATGTATTCAGATAAGCTGCATATGATGAGGGCCGCGAGCGCTTCACCAATAGACCACCATGCAAGGCGGTGAAGCCGCAGCCAGCAGCGCGATGCAGATGCAAGCCGCCGCTGGAAAAGCGGACATGCGTCTTAGAAAACAGGGCAACAGCCACAGGCATGTTCTGCAGCATCTGCCACACCTGCGTGTAGACGTGCCGCTGCACTAGGCGCGCCAAATCGCCCTCCAGCTCGGCACAGATGCTCCTGCAAGGTCATTTCCTCCGGTCTTCGATGTGTTCATCGAGGTTCAGAAGCACGAGAGCATGCTGCAACGTTCCCCGGACAAGACAATATCAATAATGTTAATGCCTCGGTGGCAACAGCCGTGGCAAAACTGTTCCTGAGAGTTCAAAGTTTGAGTTTGCAAACATGAGCATCACTTGATGGGTGTCACCTGTCGAGGTGCTCCAGCCGGGGCAGCACAGCGGACAGCAGCGACATGATGCACAGCAGGCTCTCCGCTGCGCGCCGCTGCAGCTCCTTGCTTACGCCTGCCTCGTCCTGCACAGATTCACAGCACGTTGCAACGAGCAAGTTGCCGCTTTTGGTCGAGTGAGCACTGCGTTGTCGTGGACGCTCGTTCAGGACGTGGCAAGCACGGGCGCATGGTAACAGGGCATTGCAATGCCGGATGGCCGGCATGTGCTTCTAAGCAGCTTCGACGGTTCCGGCAGTCGGTGCAGTGCAGGGTAAACGAAAGACCCGAAGTATCTTTTCATCAGCGCACCTTGAGGTAGGGCGCGAGGCAACGCACGAACCGGGCCGGATCCCTGCTCGGAATGCACAGCTGCGGGTCTGCCATCGCCAGCGCATGCAGAGCCTGCGGCACAGTGGTGGTTCCGTGTTGTGTGCCACATGTTGTCCCATATGCGACGAACAGCTAGAGGCATTGGAATTCCGCGTCGCAGCAGCACATGGGCAACAACAGCGGTGACAAGGCCACCGCCAAGGCATGGTGGGTGCAGCACATAGGCAAGACAGCGGCGGTAGATGAGCACAGAGACAGAGCTGATGGGCTTGGGAGCGGGCGGCGCACCAGCAGGGGCGGAAAGGCGCGGGGGATGGACGCCTCGGCAGCCTCGTGCGCCGACAGCATGTGGTTGAGTCAAAGTATATGGTGGAAACAGTTCAGCGCGGGCAGCGCACCAGAAGGGGCGGGAAGGCGCGGGGGATGGCCGCCTCGGCGGTTTCGTGCGCCGCCAGCACCGCCTCCAGCAGCGCCTCTCCGCACACCGCGCCCGCGCTGCGCCGCCCCTTGCCGCTCTGTGAAGAAGAGCGGAACCATTTAGCGAGCCCTGCGAATGCCTGGATGCTCCAGATGTGACTGACCGCAACTGACACACGCTGCGGCAATGGAGTCTGAACACATTGCTCGGTCAAAGGTTCATCTTGGCCGATCAGCTCGAGACCCAGGGTGACACCAATGGTCGGATCCTCCAGAACAAAAGTCGCACCTGCTCCTTGCGCACGGCGGTGGTCATGACCTGCACCAGCGGGTGCTCGCTCTCCAGCGGCAGTCGGATACTTATGGCACCGCCGCCGTCATATACCGCGGCCGCCACCTCCGCCAGCTGCGCCGCCCGCTGCGCCGCGCTCTTGCCGACATCTGCGGAACGGCAAAGATGATAGGATTGGCCATGCGCCAGTCGCCAAGCACATTGTGACGCACTGTGTGCGTCACCTCGGCTGCAGCGCTGCCAAACGGTGCACTGAGGTCCGAAGATCGGCGCAGTAAGACGTGCTCAGCAGACGATGCAGGATCCTCGAGCATGAGCAGCATGTCAGGGTTGTGTAGACAGCCATGCAGAAGCGGCGATCGGTGCAGGAGAGCACCAGATCCTTTGCAGTGATGCATGAAGTCGTGTACCTGGTGCAAACCACAGGCCCTGGAAGACCTTAGCGACCAGGTCGCGGACGGACTCCTCGGAGTCGGCGCACCGCTGCAGCACCGCCACGCACGCTTCCGATGCCTGCGGGAAGCCCGGCGGCCTGCGCAATGATTCGATCAGTAGGCCAGGGAGTCAGCCACGCGCTCTGGCAAGCGCGCCTCTGTCATCTGACAGGCAATTGGCAAGGGCGAGAACGACAAAGGGAGTGCTGGATTGTGAGCAGAGAGGATGTGTGCAAGAAGGCGCAGCAGTGGAGCTGCTATCGCGACTGCAGCATGCGACGCTTCGTGCTTGAACTGCACTGCAGCACCTGATGCACGACTCCCACAGGATGGTGAGCGCGCGCTTGCGCACGCTGGTGCCGGCGTCGCGTGAGGCAGCGATCAGCATGTCCAGGTACGCGGCCGCCAGCTCGGCGCTGTCGCCGATGTGGCGTCCCAGCAGGTCCACCGCCGCCTCCCGCACTGACACCGCCTCGTCCTGCAGGATGAAGCTATATCCTCTGAAAACTGCCGCCAGATCCGCATGTAAAGGATGTTGCTGATGTAGCCAGGTCCACCGTCGCCTCGCGCACCGATACCGCCTCATCCTGTGGAATGCTACGTGTTGGTCTCAACAGTCAATTCCAGGATCATGTGAGGTACCACTGCAGCGAAGGCATCAGCTCAGCGCTGTCACCGATGTGGCGCCCCAGCAGGTCCACCGCCAATTCGCGCACAGACACTGCCTCGTCCTGTAGCCTTGCTTTAGGCGACCGGGATGTAGCCTAACGTTATGAGATGAATCATGCGTCACCCTTGAATCACACTGAGATGCTGGACCCATCGTTCACACAGCCTGCTCTTAAGGCAGCACCTACCTTGGCACAAGCTCCAGGCAGCACCGACGCCACGAGCACTATTTGCTTGACCTTTGCATGTGCGCTATCCAGGCTGGGCACATGCTGCACGCACCTGCAGGGCGCGGGACACGCCGTCCTGCACCTCGGGCAGCGCCAGGACGGGCATGGACGCCTGCACCACCGCCTTCAGCGCCTTCACCGCCTTGCACCGCACCATGGCGCCCTGCATCAACATGGGCGCACGCTGTCAAGTACATGAAGATTGCAGCTGACAGCTGCCTCTTCGCTGCCGATGCCTGTCGCCACTTTGGCGTGCACGTCAGCTAGTGCGTGTGCAGAACAGGGTGCCTGTCTTTGTGGGGAGGTCACACAATTGAGAACCGCAGCAACGCCTGTCAGAGCGGCAATAACTTCAGCCGCAATCACCTGCTGCCCCGGGTCGAGGCAGGCGAGCAGCCACTTGAGGATGTGGCTGCTGCCGCTGCGGCCGAGGGAGCTGACCTGCACGAGCGCGCGCCCCAGTCGCACCGCCTCCGGGAAGCTCAGGTCTGCGCATGAACGCACACTCGTTGCTCAGTCTGACTTCGAGCGAGGCCTAGCGGAGGGTCCAGTGGTCCTGGACCACACAGCGACACCCAAAACTGCTTGGTTGACTGTCCCTCCTCCTGCTGTCTCGCCGATCAGCGTTGTGGTTCAATTATCCAGGAAGCATACCTGCGACAGCGCCCTCGTGCAGGCTCTCAGACAGGCGGCGGTGGGCGAGCAGGGCTTCCCGCAGCTCCTGCTCTCCAGCATGCAGCTTCTGCAGCGCGCACACCTGTACGTGCAACACAGCAGGCGTCACCCTGCCAATGCAATCGAAAATGAAACAGGCTCAGCCTGTTCCAGCTCCTGCTCGCCTGCATGCAGCTTCTGCAGCGCGCACACCTGTGCATGCCGACAGCAGTTGTCACTTCAAGAGTGCAGTGGGATACGAATGTGCCTCCTGCAACTGGGCCGTACTGCTGCATGCTGCGTCTGCGTGAGTCTAGGTCGCAGGCCGCATGTCGTACAGGGTGGCAATGAGTCAGCCTGCACAATTGTGTGCCGTTGCCACCTCGTCAAACAGCGCTCGGCACAGGCGGAAGCCCGTGGCAGTCGCGGCGATGCTGTCGTCCGCCAGCGCGGTCAGCGCCAGGTGCTTCAGCAGCAGCTTGTGCGCCGCCAGCAGCGTGTCCTCTTGCGGCACATCCGGCACCGCCACGTCCGCCTCTGTGTCCTCTGCATCCAACCACCAATTGTTCAAGCATCGATCTATGCAGTTTTGTGCTGACAGCGCCAGGTGCTTCAGCAGCAGCTTGTGCGCCGCCAGCAGCATGTCCTCCCGCGGCGCATCCGGCACCGCCGTGTCCTCCTCCGTGTCGTCTGCACCAGTGATTGTATTTGTCGATACATTGTCATTCAAAATTCATGCGAGCGAGCTGCTTCTATCGATCACCCGACAGTATTTTATGCAGGACTACTCTTGTACGACAAGACGCGACTTTGAGCCTGTGGCACGCAAAGCTCCATCTGACCATGCTGCCGCAGGCTCTGCTTGCGACAGTGCGGAAGCAGCGAGGCCAGATGCCCTGCCATGCCACAGGTGTGGCGCGCAGCGCCAACAACAGCACGCAGCTCCCGACACCTCTTCCTCAAGCTGCTTCAGGCAGCTTGCACGTCTGCACCATCACACAGACCTGCTTGAGACACCACATCCCGCAGCCACGCCGCGTCGGCCTCGGCAGCGTCCTTGTCGGCGCACAGCGCCGCCGCGATGCTGCCCAGCAGGTCCACCGCCATCTGCCGCACACCCTGTAGCAGTTCACAAACCGAGTCAATCAACACGGAAAATCAATCAGATAACTGCCGGGCACCCTGCAGTAGAAATTCCACGAAAAAGATGGGAACGAAAAGAAATGGGACACCGTCTTCAAGTAAGTGAGGCAGTGGATGTCAAGACAGGGGTCCATTGACGCACCGCGTTGGCACTGGTGAGGCCCCTGTTCCCGTTGAGGATGCCGATGAAGCGGGTCAGCAGCAGCGATGCCGCCGGCCACTCTGGGCAGTTCAGCACCGACAGCAGATCTGCACACGGGATAGCGTTGTGTACTTCAGCTGCATGCTGCTTCACTTTACTTCCAGTCACTTCCAGGTCAGTCGTTTGCGATAGGGTATTGCTGTGTTGAAGTGCTGCTGACGAGCCTGCTGTATCGACTGATGATGGCTAAGCATACGAGCTCTCAGCATTGGCGGGTGCGCTTGAGAAGCAGATGTCGCACCTGCCACAACGCGTTCAACCCACAGCTTGGACTGCGCATCCGCCTCTGTCATAGTCCCGCTGGAGCTCATCCTGTCATTGATACAATCGGTTGGCGTTCCAGGCAGTGGACGTCAACATTGGCGTGGCCTGTTTGCTGCATCATGCATGGGCCAATGAACGGCGAACGCAGGGCCAAAATGGGGGCATGCTGGAGACTGCGAGCAGATGCGGTTAGCCACCTGTCCAGCTGCGAATTCCAGAAGCGCTCCGCCCAGGCGATCGCGGGCGAGAAGCAGGTGTGCATTGCCTCCGGCGCGACGTCCATGGCGGGCAGCGTCGCAATCACCTGTGCGGAATGAATGACCCGGTGTCCTGTACGACACTTGCACATTGCACATTGCACTGCCAGAATTTTGAAACATCAGCACGCAGCAACTGCGGATGCAGCTTATTTCACACGAGACAGCATTCACAGATGCCTCTGCACGAGAGGCAGATGATGTCGTGCACTGGGCAGATCCCTGCTGCACATTAAAAGTCGTCAACTGTGCATCGAAAGATGGCACATTTGGTGTTGCGACAGTATGCACCTGCAGCAGCTGCAGCACCAGGGACGGGACGATGTGCAACGGCGGCGACGACTCGGGCAGCGCCGCCGCGGCACGCGCCGCGATGCGGCCGGGCACCGCGTTCGGTAGCACGCCGCCGACGAGCTCGTCCATGATGAGGGTGCGGTGCTGCGGCGCGTTGCAGAACGCCGCCACCAGCAGGCCTGCGGGAGGGAGCCGCACGTCAACATATCTATACAATAAAACTGTCAAGCTGGACCTTGGCTGTTTGATGTCGTCTCGCAGGAGAGCCGAGCTGCTTTGCTTGCGACTGCGTATCAAACAACAGAATTGAAATCTTGAGTCAGGCATCGAGCACGCCGATTCATGCTGGACTTGGCGAGTCCTGCAACATGCACACGTGCCGACCACCTGGCTCAAGACCTCGCAGTCTTCATGCATATGGCATTCTTCCTTCACGTGCATGTCCATGGTTGATGGTAGACAGTGACAAAGTTGGGAAGACGCGCAAAATTCTGACTCTTTGAAACGGCAGTGTCAGGTCACCGGCGGCCTGTCGCAGATTCCAGGTCTAGCAGCTTGCGGGAGGTTCAGGTTTCCAGGCATCACCGGAGGCCTGCACGTGCAGGAGGTCCAGGCGCTCGACTGTCAGCGCCGCCGCGGCGGCGCGCAGCAGCGGGATGAGCGACTCCGCCGGCAGACCGGTCCCAAACAGCAGCTGCGCCAGCAGGCCGAGCGCCGCCTCGATGCGACCCAGCACCTTGGCCACTGCCTCTGGGATCCTGCAACATGATGTGGTTAGATGACGTTGAGGGAAATCTGAACCTCGAAACCTTGAACAGGCCAGCAGGCCCAATGCCGCCTCAACGCGGCCCAGCACCTTGTTCACCGCCTCCAGGATCCTGCGCCACGTGTAGACTGATTGCAGTTCCACAGTAGTTGAAATCTGGAAAATCGAACATGCCAACAGGCCCAGCGCCGCCTCGACGCGGCCCAGCACCTTGACCACGGCGTACAGAATCCTGCGGCATATGACAAGGTTCTTCGCTTTTCTGTTTGCAATGGGATTATTCAACGCTGGATGCCTAACAACCCCTGAGCGTGGGGCATGACGGATCTCGGCAGTTGCAGGTACCAAACCTCACGTCCTGCACGTTCCTACGTGTGCAGTGGCAGCCAGAAGAAGCCTAAGGCGCCACATACTGAGTGCCTCACCTGGCCAGGCTGCTTGGCGCCTTCTGGCTGGCCTTCTGGCGCTTGCGCGCGCTGCCCGCCTGCGCCTCGTCTGCTGCATATGCATCTGTGCAAATGAGCACCATTTTGCGTCAGGCAAGCAGCCATCACTTTGTAGTGCAGTATGCGACCTGACGGTTGTCCCAACAGCACAGGCAAGGTGATGGGTCTGAGCAATGCGCGTGCCAATTGGGACAAGTGTTTCAAACAGGTGCACCGCTGGGACAGAACTTTAGGTTCCTGAACAACTTCGAGTGCTCAGGCACTTCACGGGCAGCGCATGCTCCTCACCTGCAGTGAGGAGGTTGGGGCGGTGCAGCTGCTGCAGCCGGGCGTCATGGAACGCGAGCACGTTGTGCAGCAGGTGGTGGCGCAGCAGGCCGCACGCCTGCTCCAGGGCCTCCTCCGGGACCGCGCCGCGCGGCATATCTGGCGCCGCGGCGACGTGCAGCGCCGCCACCGCCGCGTCCAGCGCCGCCATGATGGTGGCGGCGGTGTCTGAGTCCTGTGTCATAGGTTAGAGACGTTGCACCGATGTTGAAGCAGGGAAGGCAGTTGTCACACATCAGGTCGCGGTCAGCGCTGAGACTGAGCCCAGTTGGCCATTCACAGAAGCGGGTCCCTGATCAACCCTGCCAGCGCCGGCCCCAAGTGCTCTTGTCGCAGTCAGCGCTCATCGATCACCTGCCGCAGTCAACAGCTCACCTCGTCGCCCGCGGGCGGCAGCGTGGCGTGCGCCGCGTCGCGCATTGTTGCGGTCAGCACCGCCATGAGCTGCCGAAGCTGCCCGGCGTCCGCCTGCTGCAGCACCTTGGAGGCACGAGCCCGGCTGACCGCGTCGGCCAGACCGCGAAGCTCCCTCGCCGCCTGCTGCGGCCCGCGCTGGCTGCCGGGCTGGCTGGGCTCCTCCTCACATGCGGCGGCATCGCTACCTGCCGCGACGGCGCCGGCTGCCGCCCGGGCCAGGAAGGCGGCGAGCGCGGCCTGGAAGTTGCCTGCCGTGTGGAAGACATGGCAGCATCTTGCCACACATACAAGTTCGGAGATTCGAGAGTGTCTTGTGTTCATTTGCAACCATCATTATGCAAGGACTCTACGATTCTTAGACCAAGCAGGTGGGTGGAATGATCAGCGATAACTTCCCCACCTGCTTCGTCCTTGGCGTCAAAGGCAATGGGCGCTGCATGCGATGGCTTGCGTGCGCTCCGCTTGCGCTTTTTCGGCACCGGGTCCGTGCCATGTGCCAGGGTGTCGTTAGACGATGCGCCGACCTGCAGGCACAGTGTCGCGAATCACACGTTGACTTGCTGGCTGCATCATTTGGAATTTGCAAGCCTCTGTGCGAAGCCAAGCAAGGTGTGCCAACCCGTGATACGCATGTGAGAAGGACCATCATGAGCAGATGCCTATCATGCATGCACGAGGCTGCCATTCGCACCGAGATGCCAGCATGCGCAGAGTCCTCCTGCGCAGTTTTCGCCCGCTGCGGTGGCGCGGCGGCCTCTTCATGCAGCCCGGGGTGGTGCGCAGCAGTCTGTGACAGATGCCGCCTCTGCAGCGGCGGCAGCGCCGGTCCGGTGTCTGCAAGGCAGGATGGGAAGATCTGGATTGGCTCGCAGCAAGCAGCTTGACGATGGCGGCTGACATGACGGAGAAATGCATTGAATCTAGCACACCGCGCGGCAGACGCACAATTGACTGCGGCGTCGAAGATCGCGGGGTCGCGGGCAGCCAGCGCCGCGTGCAGCGGCCCGTACGTTGCTGTGGAAGCCATAGCCGGGCCTCTTGCCTCTCTGCAGGTGTCATGCAGAGGGAAATTGCATCATGCACAGGAAACTGGCGTTGGCGAGTCAACAACATGCTCATTGGATGTGCCTGGCATAGCATGAGCCCGCATCCTGGGCACAGAGCAGTGTATCCACCCGTGCAAAGAAAGCGCTCACATGTATGAGACGTCTGCCGTCTGCAGCAGAGTCGCTGCGCGTTCCAGGAAGCTGGCGTCGCTAAGCAGCGAGCTCTCTGTGGCCGCCGAGGTGTCGATCGACGAGGCACTGAGCGGCTGCGGGACCTGGGGCAGTGGCAGATGTACCAGTGGGTCCGTGTAAATGAGGTTGGTCAGCCGTTTTGCCGGCTTGGACTCGGTGTCGTGCACTCCGTTCATGATCACTCGTCAGCTCGGGTCGGTTCGGTCCATCTCGACGTCCAAAACGTCAAAGACGCTGTTTGGAGGTTCGTTTGGCACACTGACTACAGCCTGGACGACACTGGTCGACTAAAAACTCGATCAATTTGACATGTTTAACTACGTGCAACGCCGCTCAAACGCCGGCGCCGCAACCTTTGCTGCACATTTACCAGTGTCTGAAAGCAATCAGATCTGTGCAAGCCTGCAAATGCTATCATTGCTGCAGACTGACTCCTGCTGTGCGTGCCGTGCTGCTGTCGTCGCTGCAATGAAGACGTTTGGGCACAGGATTCACATGACTGTTCCCGAGAAAGCGCCACGCCTTCCCCATCTTTCTGACTAGAATGTTGGACAGCAATCGCTCAGCCTGGACACCAGCGCCGGGTGCAAGTGCCTGAATTTATCATTGGAAATGCTGCGCTGATCCGGCTGGTGTCTCTGCTGCTAGTGCTGGCCCTTTTCTGAGCGATTAGTCAGTAGCGAATCCCGACAGTGCTAGTCGCCTTGTTACGTTTTCGCATGCTGCCATCGAGCTGTCGCGCTCCTGTCGAACGTTTGTATTGAAGGGTTTCGAGCATGCAATGCGTCTTGCTGTCATGAAATCAGAGTAGGATGTGTAAGCCCCTCGGTCACTTTGCGAAGTGCATGAGCACGTTGGACTGCTGATACCAGCCTTGGATTGAGCGTGCTAGTATATCATTACAGCAAGTCACCGCATCATGGCAGTGGGCCGTGACGATTGCTCGCCAGATGACGCGTCGGCGCCGCACTGCTCACCCGCCGTGCCGCAGACGCCCCCACAGCCGGGGCTGCTTAAGGACCTCTTTGCCACGTCAGTGTGGCGCGTGCTGCCCCTGATCCTACTCTACACGATAGGCAAGCTTCCTCCTATTCGAGATGTCGCGCCGCAGCGCGCGATTTTGACGGATATGCATGCATTGCATGCTGCTGCCGCTAGCTGCCGCCGCCGCCCAATGCTATCGGTTATACTCCTGTACCTCCAAAGAGCTGTGACGTTTGTGGGCGGGCCAACGCGGTATCGCCCGTCTCTGCAGGCATCGCCGTCGTGGCCCCACAAGTGCCGGGGCTGATGACAGACTTCATGGCCAGCCGGCGCGCGGGCGTCGAGCTGCACTGCGAGGACTTTGTGTCCGCGAAACAGCCGCCAGACTGCCGCAACGCGTACTCGGACGTCGTCTGGTGGAGCACCTCCACTTCCTTCTTCACCAACTCCGTGCTCACCTTCATCATGGTGCGGTCGGCTGCGCTGCTGCCTGCCAAATCACAAGTTTGTTTCACGATGATGTGGGAGCTGCACTGCTGCCTGTCAAACCGAGAACATTTCTCCCAGAGCTGTGGGCATGCATTGCCGGACCTATGTTGCACAGCTCTTCCACAGCTCTCTGCGGACTTCCATGACATATTCACTGTATAGCATGCTGTTCGCATGATGCAAGGCATCACACACCTGGTTGTCTCGCAGGCGCCGCTGGTGGGCAGCTGGTCCGACACGCTGGGGCGGCGCCCCTTCCTGCTCGCGTCCATGAGCCTCGGCTCCCTGCCCATGGCGGTCCTGCTGGCGCACCTGACGCTGGGCACCTCGCTGCTGTTCTACTACCCCGCCTGCGCCTTCGGCGGCGCGGTCTCCATCATCTCCATCACCCTCGCGTACATCGCCGACCTGCTGACGCCCTGCCACAGGTAAGCATCGACTGCACCAACTGCACATTCAGAAGAAAAATGGGAGGAGAAGCGTGTGTCCATCATCTCCATCACCCTCGCGTACATCGCCGACCTGCTGACGCCCTGCCACAGGGGAAAACTGGCTGTAGTTGTCCAAGACACGACTGGAGCCCTTCCTGAACCGCTCACTGACAGGAAAAGCATGCGTTTATCATCACGATCACACTGGCGTACATCGCCGACCTGCTAACGCCCTGCCACAGGTGAGCATTACTCGAGCTTTCCGAGCAGTACTATTGCAGGTTAAAAATCTCTGCCTTTCAGGGACGATTTGAAAGCGTGAGGCTTGGCCTCCGTGCGGCGGACTGTCGACCAGCTGCTGTTGCCGTACAACAGCCAATGTGCACCAATGTGCACCATATTTATGGGGGACTGGGATGTCTTTAATTCGGAACCCATTTTGCCCTCAGCTTCGACCCATCAATACACAGGGCGACGGGCTTTGGCGCGCTGATGGCGTCCTTCAGCGTGGGCATCCTGGTGGGGCCCGCGGTCGGCAGCATGCTGTCGGCGCTGACGGCGACGTGGGTCGCCTGCTCCTGCGGGCTGCTGACCGTCGCCTATGTCTACTTCCTGGTGCCCGAGTCGCTCTCGCAGGCGGCCATGCTGGAGGTGCGGAGGGTGCCGCAGCAGTGTCGAATTCATGAAAATAAAATACTCATCAAAACCTTGTGGGCTGCTGACCGTCGCCTGCGTCTACTTCCTGGTGCCCAAGTCGCTCTCGCAGGCGGCCATGCTTGAGGTGAGGATGCCAGTGTCTGCGCGCCGCGGTCATGTTCTGCGCAGCTCGGATACCTGGTTGGCGAATGTCCTGCAGCTCGAAACCGCATGCACACTGCTGCAGTGGGATGCTCTGTGCGAGATGCGATCCCAAGTTCCTTGATGCTGGACTCTTGCGCCGCCTTCAGGCGCAGCAGCGGCAGGACTCGACGGACTCGAAAACGCGCAGCCACGCGGGCGGGCTGCGCATCCTGTTCCGCTCCCGGCTGTTCCGGCGGCTGACGGTGTGCCTCATGGTGTCGGGCATCGTCACGGATGGCCTGTCGGACCTGCTCATCCAGTACTTCAAGCTACTCTTCAACTTCACCGTCCGCGACGTGGTGCGCTTTCAACATTTGTTGCAATGTTGGACCTCCTCATCCTGTACTCCTGAGCTGCTGTGCAACTTCATCGTGCGAGATGTGGTGAGTGTGAAAAGTCTGCTAACAAGCACCATCTCGAGTCTGCGTGAGGAACACTGCGAGCCATACCTCCCCCTATCCACAACTCCGTCAAGGTGCTCGACAGACTTACAGCGTTGCATCAGTCTGGTTTCTATGAGGAGGCAAGGGCGCTGTATCTTTCGGGGCCGCTTGAGATTGCTTGGGCCACACAAAAGTTCCGTTTCCTGAGAGTGTGTTTGCTGCTGCTGCCCCGCAGACGATGGTGTTCGAGCTGTTTGGCGTGTGCGGGCTGGTGGTGCAGACGGTGGTGCTGCGCTACATGCTCAAGTGGCTGGGCGAGACACGGGTGCTGACCGTCGGCCTCACCTCCGCGCTGCTGGAGATGCTGCTCGTCGGCTTCCTCACCGCCAAGTGGCAAGTGAGCACTGCGTATTTCACATCATCCTTGATCAGTGACTATTAAGATACATAAGGATGGCGCTCCTCCGCGCTGCTGGAGACGCTGCTGGTTGGCTTCGCAGGTGGGTATGAAGTTTTTCTGGTGGCAGCCATCTCAGGAGGACAGACACTTCAGACGGCGTGGTCGCATATTGCAGCTATAGCCAGACATTGACTTGCATTCACATGATCACGTCTGTGGTTGCCGCAGATCAGCTGTTGCTGGAAGGTGTTGATTTCAGCCAGACCCTTATTTACTTGCAGGCGTTTGGCGCGGTGGCGCTGGGCTCGCTGGGCGGCATGGCCTTCCCTGCAATTTCCAGCATCAAAGCCAACAACGTGGCTGACAGCGAGCAGGGCACCATTCAAGTGTGCAGCGCACACTTCGTATGTTTTTTTGTTTTTTTCCCATGTCATGTTGTTTGATGTGTGTTTCACTCGATGTCATGCCCAAGCGACGTGATGAACACTCACCCTGGTCTGCACCTGTGCAGGGGGCGCTGTATGGCGCAAAGGCGCTCGCCACCGGCGCAGGACCGCTGTTCTTTGCCGCCATGTTTGCCGGCTTCACAAAGACAGACAGCCCCCTCCCATACTTCCCAGGTGCTTTTGCACTTTCACATTGAAGGTTCTGGCTCCTCTGTTCCACGCCTCTGAAAACTGATTGTTCGTGCCTCGTTTCGACAGGCGCGCCCTTCCTGCTGGGCTCGGCGCTGATGCTGGTGGCCATTGGCTATGCGCTGAGCCTGGACGCGGACGCGGGCAAGGGCGGCGGCGCGCCGGCGTCGCTGCTCGGCAGCAATGATGGCGCCGACGTGGAGGCGCCGCTGCTGCCCGGCGACGGCGGCGCCCCCCGACGGGAGCGAGAGCACATCGCCGACCTTCCGCTGCCCAACATGGTGCGTGTTCATGAGAGCTATATGAAAGTGAAGAGCCACAACAGAAGTCTGATTCGAAATCTTACCAAGCCTGTAAATCGTTCGGCCTGCAAATCGTTCGGCGACGGCGGCGATCCCCGGCGGGAGCACATCGCCGACCTGCCGCTGCCCAATATGGCGCGTCACCGAATGAACATGAAATGCCAACCAATCAAGATAGTACATACAGACTTGCATAGCCCTCGGGCGTGGGGGCACATCGCCCACCTGCTTCTGCCCAACATGGTGCGGCAATCTTCGAGCAGCCGCTGCCGCATCGTGCACCACAGCGCACATGAGTACAATGCGGGGCCGGCTTGTGATTGCTGGCAGGGGTAAAGAAAACACCTCAGAACACCCCTTTTGCTGGCGCAGTCGCATGCGTCAGTACCATTCAAGATGCACCATGCTGCGAAACGAGGCTGAGGCAGGTAGATTATGGCTCCTTCGCAGGGTAACCTCCGTGCCGATGTGCTCGACGAGAATGTCGAGGCGCTGCTGATGCGGGACCAGCGGCACACGCCGGGCTCAACGCGCTGCAGCAGCCCCGCGCCGCCGCACGCCGCTTCGGCGGCGAACTAGGCAGTGCGCTTTGCTGCCGCACGCCGCTTCAGCGGCGAACTAGGCAATACGCTTCGCTGCTGCAGCTTCGTCTGCACAGTGGCACTGCGCCAGCAGGCCCGGGCACGGATCAGACAACAAGTTGTGCTGCCGCCGGCAGCCATTGCGGAAGCAAGTGAGGCGACACAGCGGTGTGGCGACAGGCTGAGGCCAGCGTTATGGTGGACGCTGCAACAAACATGTGACTTGCTTAGGCTCGTGTACGTGTTGGAACACCTTTGCTGTTTTCAATGCAAGAGTCTGCCTGCATGTGGCACATGCATACCGCATGCTTGCGTGGGGATTGTGACACCATGTCCTGTTGATTAGTCCTTGAACGGCATGCGTTGTACAAGGCTGGAGCACATGTGCGCCAGCCTTGAGACTGAAGAGAGAGTCGAGTCGAGCTAAAGCGTTGTTTTTTGCCTGTCGCTTGAGATTGGTGTCATCATGGCTTGGAATGCATGGACAATGGCTTGAAACGTATGGCACTTCCACCAATCGATGGGGAAATGTTTGGACACTCCCAGAAATTGTCACGCCACGTGACCATTCTCGAAGGTGCAGTCTCTCACCGCACAACATCGCGGGCCTCATCTACAGATTCACTTGCAGCACATGCCGAGTCGTTTTCCTGCAGTCGCATCCGTCGCAAACATGGCTGCGAGTATCGATCCTGCAGCCACAGACAAATCTCTGCCTGTGCAGCACCTGCTGTGCAAGGGCGTCAGCAGGCTGGGCCACGGATTCGATGATTTTATACCGGAAGGTGAGGTTGTCTTCGATGTGTCGGCGACGATTTCGATAAAGAAGCCGATGGACAAGGTTCACATCGACGAGGCATCGGCAGGAGGTCGTCGTAATAACACTGAGACGGTTGCGAAGCGGGAGCAGACCGCGATAATAAAGCCGTTGAAAGCTACCAAAACGCCTCTGCGCGCCTTCGTGGCCAAGAAAATCACCGGGATCCAGGCGCACTTCGGCATCTGCCTCTGGGTGGTGCGGACTGTGCCCGACCCTGCAGTTCAGTCTCCTTCCTGCCTGGTTTGGACATCGATACCCTCGAGACGCGGAGTACATTGTTTCACATCTTTCAGAGATCTTTCATATGAAATCCTACACATCACTCTGGCCGGCAGGATCTGGATGAGTGGTCCATCAAGCAACGGCGCAAGGTCGAGGTGCAGCAGGCCTTTGAGTGCCTGGAGGCGACGCTCGCGGCGGCCACGGCCGACGACAGGTGGAAGCTGGCCGGCCTGCACGTCCGGCTGCACCCCGCAAATTACATGTTCTTCATTCAGGCGCGGCCTTTTTAGTCACTGCCGCTCGGGCAATGACTGGTTTTCCAACGTTTCCCTGCTCGTGTCCTGTGCCGAATGTGGCGAACCACGTTCACGGAGCCATACAACAACAGCTATACACATATTCCGGCAGCTGACTCTGTGGGCGGTGCGCACTACATCAGCAATGGTCAATGAACGCTGCCTTACGCCATGACGATTTTGAGGTCTGGACATGTGCTGGCAGGGGGCGACGAGCATACCGGAAGTCTCGAGGAACGAGGGCGGTCTGAGCGACGACGGCGTGCTGCACGTCCGCGGCACTGCGGAGGGCGCAGCCCATGCGTTCTCGAAACTGCACTTCGATGCCGCCGTGGAACGGCGGGCCAGCGTCATGCAGTGGGGCATCATGAGCGTGTACGTACAGCTCTGCTGTGTATGCCATGAACATCGCACCGTGGTCTGTTCATGCCGGTTCAAATTATCGGCTTGCTGTGCGGCGCACGGCCATGGCCCTGCATTTGCTGCGTCATCTGCCGCAATCTGCGGTCCGCAATGAACTGCAGCTGCGCACACTCCGCACAATCACTAGCAGGGTCCGAGCGTTACTACTAAAAGTCAACAGATTCAACAGATCCAAATTTCACGTTGACGCTGGGCTGTCGTCGGGCCGCAGGCAGCTGCAGCGGGTGCTGTGCGGCTGCTTCGGGGTGCGGTACGTGGTGCACGACGATCGGCGGCTGGCATCGCCCTCCGCGAAGCAGTACGCGCAGTTTGCCGCCCGCATGCTGCACCAGCCGGACTTTTGGGTGAGGGTGCTGCCGATCCTGTGCTGGAAATCGGCTGTTGAGTATTGGCGGCTGCCTGTCATGCCGGCAGGGACTGCAATGTTCCCCAAGCCATTAGCAAAATTACATGCCAAACTGCGCTGGCTTGATAGTATTGCTCCAGGCAAACCCAATCTTGTACCTCGTGGCACTTGCCGCAGGCGCCGCTGGCACGCCTGCCGCCGCTGGCGATGGCGGTCCGCGTGTACAACAACGACTGCTGGTCGCGGGTGCTTGGCACGCCAGCCGCCGCCGTCATCGACCCCAGAATCATTGATGTGCGTTGCACTGAAGAATGACTATTGTTTGTGTGGACTGCAGGTTGCGAACCCTTCCTGCGCGCTGCTGCATGGGCATTTCATCTGCACGCCATACTCCCTCCCTTGCCCAAAGGATCTCCTCTCGAGCGTGCCGAAGCATTGCGAATGCGCAATTGTCGATCACACATTCTTGTGGTACAGGTGCGGCACGACTGCAGCCCGCTGGAGCTGCGCCGGGCGCTGCTGTCCATCCACCGCCGCATCCTGCGCGAGGCTGCACAGGGCTCCGGCCTCAGCTTTGGCGATGAGGACGAGGAGGCAGCACAGGCGGCGGCTGAGCCCGTGGCGCAGCAGGAGCAGCGGCAGGAGCAGAAGCAGAAGAAGCAGACGCAGACCGCTGCCAGGGAGGATGTCGATGACGCGGCGATGCCCGCCGCTGCGGTGCGTCAGGTGTTCAGGTTTTGCAGAAGCCAAGTATCGAAACCTTACTCGGTGCCAGCGGCGTCGTTGTCCTGGCAGCGATACCAACCGCTGTGATTATGCGGGCTCTCGACACTGTGAGCACGACACCAGAGGACGGCAGCAGCTCGGTTACCATGCGCCTGGACTAATGACGGGTCACCGCTGTGCAGGCGGTGCCAGTGGTGCTCCAGAAGCAGCAGCCGCCCAAGCGGCAGGCAAATGAAGGCCTGTGCATTGCGCTGGAGCCATGGGCCGCATACCGCGTCGGCACCGCCAAAGCCTTCCATGTAGTCGGCAGGGCCGGCGCGCACTTCGTGTGTTACCGCAGCGTCGTGCGCGGCCACTCCAACATCTGGCTGGCATAGAAAAGCTCAGGGCGCTGTGCCGCCAGCAATTGTCGGACGCATCGCATTGCAGCTCGTGTGGTTGGATCGACGAGGAGATCACTGTGGATGAGGACGAGTCGAGATGCTGTGAGACTGGAAACTGCAGCATCCTTTCATCGTCTGATGAACATCAACCGCTGCCAGACTTTGACTGCCACTGTTGCGAGCGAGGGAAGCGCAGTTGCAGGACTGGCTGCATACTGTTTCATGATGCAAGGCCGTAATACCTCAATCTGCCTGGCCAACCCGGCAGCAGCAGCAAGTGTTCGTCCCAACAGCACGATCTCGATCAGATTGTTGCTGTTGCGTTCACCAGCTCGAGTCATTCATCCTCTATGTTCCTTCCAGCCAGCACAACGGATGCACTTCATCGAGCATCACACGCACAGCCGATAGGTCACGTATCGCCCGGCGGTTTCTGAGGGTCGCACGATGCGCACCACCTGCAGAGACACAGAGACACGCATCGCGCTCGTCAGACCATATTGCTGGTGGCCCTCATTGCACCAACTTCTGAGGTGCGTCCAGTGTCACAAGTGAACCTGAAGCACAGGCATTGGAGCAAGCAAGCCACTCCGTGATTGGGTGAGCAAGGTGGCGATTCCTCCTGGGAGAATGCAGTTCCAATAAGTGCGGTGGAGGCTCTGCAAAGCAAGTGGTCTGCAGTCGACACGCTGGGTTAGCGTGTTTTCAGACCGCGCACCTGGCCGCGGGACATGCCGTAGTAACGGGCGACGGGGTCGTTGAACTGGATGCGCGGCAGCTGCGTGTCCTTCGCCTTGTACCGGTCCAGCAGCGCCCGCTTCTCCTGCCCCGTCAGCACCTGCGCCCAGGGTTTAGGGTTGAAACTTTGGGCGCAGAGCATTCGACACAGGACAGAGGCGGCGCGAACGGTGTGCGCGTGCGAAGCTGCGTGTTTGTCATCGCATATCGAAGGACAATTGGCTGTCGGTCAGCTACTCCCACGTGACGTAAACTATGTGTTTGTGCGTGCGGTGCCGTTCTCTGAGCACAGGCCCTCATCAGACACGCCTGGTGCTTAGGTACAGTGCCGTGCTGGGGTGGTGCTGGTGAGCAGCCTCCTGAACCACCTTGGTTGAGGAGCTTGAGAAAGACAGGTTCAGTGCACCTGGTGCTTGGGCACGAGCACGTGCTGCATGATAGTGATGAGCAGCTCGGCCTCCTGGAACACTTGCTTCAGAATAACATCAGTGAACAAGATCAATGGGCGATTGCGTACCTGGTGCTTGGGCACGAGGACGTGCTGGGTGATGTTGATGAGCAGCTCGGCCTCCTGAAACACCTCGATCACGTACTTGGGCGCCATCTCCGCCAGGCACTGCTTCGCAAAGGGCGTCAGCGCCAGCTGCGGGTGCAGGCAGCGACATGTGTTCAGCTTCAGCGCAAAATCCGAGACTGGAGTCAAGAACTGTGAACAAACGCCATCTCCGGCAGGCACTTCTCGTACACAGCGTCAGCGTCAGCTGCTTACGAAATGCAGCGTGTATTCAGCGCAGACAAGAGAGGATGGTGTCCTGCAAGGTCAGGCGATGGGCACTCTATGGTGAGGCCTGCTTCGCACATGCACTGCGATCCAACTGTACAGTTTCTGAGTTTGACACTGCGGAGGCAACATGGTTGAAGTGAAGCCGCACCTGGACGACCATGACGGCGCGGGTGACGCCCTCGCTGTGCATGCACCTCCTGCCGGCCGCTTTGCCGTTCGTGGTTGAATGTAACTAGGTGAATTCATTCGCACCTGGACGACCATAACGGCGCGGGTGACGCCCTCGTTGCGCATGCGCTCCGCGTACGTCTTGATGCTCTTCACGCCCACCTTGGCCTCCTCCGCGAAGAACACGAAGATCTGCGCGGATGCACACACGCCGCCGCTGCAGTTCCTTGTGTTGGAAGTCTTACAAAAAGTCTAAACCTACAAGGAGGCAAGGCTTTCGCAATCGAACGGAAATTGTTCTGGTGCATTGGCGCCAGGACACCGCCGTTTTCTGCGGGTGTGCGAATGTGCGGAGAAGGACGAACGCCGCCGTAACCGCTAGTGCGGCGGCGTGCTGATATTACGCCGCTGGGGGTCTGCTGTTTGCCGAGGCGTCCCCCGCGCTTGGTGGGTTGGGGGACGCCCTTTCTGATACCAACCCGTGCCGTATCTTGCAGGCAGACGGGACTCGACTGCGGCAGTTGGTTTCTCCTCATGCACTACAACTTCTACTTATGACTTGCTCATCCAGCCCACATTGCAGCCGCACAGAACTCGTCTGTGGACCCACAGTGCGATGGGGCGGGACTGTTCCGCACCGGATGTGGCGGTACCAAATACTACATGGCTTATCTCGGATCCACAATCGAAGCCAGCACTTGAGCGGCGCGGCGGCACCTGCTCGGTGGGGTCGTCCTGTTTGGGCGCCAGGATGGTGAGGTCATCCTTGCCCGGCTCTTGCCCGTAGCGGTCTATGAAGCCCTCCACGTCCATCTCCAGGTCCTCCTGTGCAATTGAAATGATACGGAGATGGACGCAGGTGCATGAGGGTGGTGTGGCAGAAGATGCTGCCCATGTGCCGGTTGAAAGTCGAACTTGGCGCGGTTTGGTTCGAAGCAGCAGAAGCGGCCGCACCTGGGAGATGAGGTAGCCGCGGTCCCGCAGCATCTGCAAGCAGGTGCGCCGGATGCGGAAGAAGCGCGTGGCGAAGGCATTCTCCTGAGTGTTCATGGCTGCTGCCGCTGAGCCGCTACTCCGCGCGCCCTCCCCGCCTCACAGGCGGGGAGGGAAGCTGCCCGAGCTGGTCCTCCTAGATGCGACAGCCGCCCGCAGCGATCGATGCAGCTCCGCTCCTGGCTGCTCCCAGCTGGCTGTGCCCCTATAAAGCTCTCGAAAGCACTGGACGAGTTGTGTGACGGCTGGGGGATGGAGACTCGATGCAACGTGCCTTTCTCTGGCGTGCGTGAGACGATCCAAAGTGGGACGAGTCTGACGAGTCTGATCAGCCCTCAGGCTTGGCAAACAGTTGCTGCAGTGATGCAAGCTGTGCTGATTGTGCCTCCTGATGAACTTTCGACGTCACGGCGGCTGTGCCAACAGAGGCGCAGTGTGTCGGACAACTGAATGAAGCTGGGAAACGGGAAATGGTGAATGACTCGTACGGCGGTGCGGGTGAAAAGCGAGTCTGGCGCCATTGGTTCCGAAACTCTGCTGACCATGCCGGCATCTCGAAGGCTGCAGCCGGCTCATGCCAGGTTTCACTCATTTGCATCGTCGGCATTCGTGTTTGCACTGCCGTAGTGATTGCACGCAGCGACGTCAAGACTTCAACATAGTCGGCATTCGAGGTGCATCGAGTTCATGCATGCCGGCAGTCACATGACCCTTGGCGCTCAGCGTTCGTGCCGTAAAATAGCAACAACAACTGCTTTACACACCGGTAATCTTCTGTGATAATGAGCTGGACGCCAGGGGTCTGGTGGGATGACAGGCAGGCAATCTTTTCAGCGGCAATCTCATTGGCGGGCAGCGGCGGTGCGCAGGCCTCATGCGAGCAGGGGACGGCTGCGTCGAACGGACCAGCAGACGCTGCCTCATCCCCTGTCGCCGAAGACGCAAACGGCAGGGACTCGATTGGCGGCAGCGCCGCCGCTGCCGCTGCCGCTGCCGTGCCCCTGCACGCCAGCATCGATCTGGATGATGAGTACCTCAGGTGCGGGACATTAGATGGTGCCGCATGACATGATAACAGAAGAGGTTGAACGTCGTTGTGTTGGCTGCTCCTTGTTGCCTGTGAATTCAGTCGTTACACATATGCTGCCTGGTGCGCACAGACAGCTGGTGGTGGAGGCATTTCAGCGGCGCCGGCCGCACTGGCGGGCGACAGCGGAGACGGGCTGCGGTGAAAGCCTCGCGCCCGACGCATCGACCAGCGACCTGCACTGGGGCGAGTATGAGCGCATGGACTGGGCACGCATCCACGAAGGTGGGCATCACTCACATCTGCAACACTCAAGTGCCGAACCTGGCGCGATCTCATGCACACATGCGCCTACCCTGCAATATGACCTAGTGCGCACAGCAGTCGTGTGAGTGCTCGTTGACAGAAACAGAGGACCTGCTTCATGGCTATACTGATGTACGCCGATCACTGCACGGCGTGTCGCTCAGGAGCCCTGCCGGATGGCTGTCCCTGCATTGCAGGCGGGCTACAGGGGGGGTCCACCAGGCCCACCCACCGCGCCCTCAACCTTGCTTCCACCGTGGATTTCGGCACCATGACATCACAGCACTGTAACGCTAGCCTGTGACGCTTACCGCAGGCGCGCAGGCGGCGAGCAGCTACTGCATGCGCAAGGGCCTCATCCGCAAGGCGCACCTGGCGCACAACCTCAAAAAGTGGGCGGCCAAGCACCCGAAGGGCCTGATCGCGGGCGCCGTTCCCGAAACATTCATCCTGTCGGTGGACGACGAGGACTACATCGACGAGGCGTTGTGCGACCTGCCGGAGGTGAGGCATGTTTCGTAAGTCCAACAATTGAATTGACTGAAAATCCGTCTTTAATCAGTTTGAATATCAAGTTGGTGTCTGCGTGGACAATGAAGACCTCATTGACGAGGCACTGTGCGTCCTGCTAAGGTATATTGGATTTCAACTCCAAGAGCTTTGGTTGCTACACCTGTGTGAGAACTCAATCTTGTGCCTCTGTGGACGACGAGGAATACATCGACGAGGCGCTGTGCGACCTCACATTGTACCCTTGAACGATCGACAACAGTTTGAATCAATTCGGTGCCGCTCTCCGCATTTCATGAAATATGGGGCCTATATCGATAGATGGAGCCAGCAGACAGGACTTGATTGAAATTCTCGCAGGTGAGGGACATGGAGCCGGGCTCAGCGGTGTGGATCGCCAAGCCTTCCATGACGAACCAGGGCGCCGGCATCGCAGTGATCGACAGCTGCGCTGGGCTGCGCTCCGTGCTCGAAGGTCGGGGTTTTCAGGGTTCTTCCGATTTTGCACCCCTTTCCTGCTGCGCTCCGTGCTAGAAGGTCTTCCACATTCGCACCCTGCCTGCTGGTGCCTCAGAAGTGCAGTTGCACTCAATAGGTGCAGTTGCACATGAGCTCCCAATGTCTGCAGACGCTGAGCACCAGTGTGGCCGTATTTTCCGTGGAACCTGCACCTGCAGCAGAGCGTCGATTCCCTCCATGCACCACAGGCTTGTGCTTTGTACACGTCAGGCGCGCCCGACCTCAGGGAGTGGGTGGTGCAGCGCTACATCGGCAACCCGCTGCTGGTCGGCGGCCGCAAGTTCCACCTGCGCGCCTATGTACTGTGCATCGGTGGGTTCTCAAGGATCCATCCAAACACCCATCTGCTTGTCATGGCGAACTTGCGATCTTTAGGATCTTCTGATTGAACGTGGCAGCTTACGGCTCACTGTTTGGCAGCTGTGGATTCAGCTGCTCCTCTTTAGCTCCGCTGCCAGTGTCGTGCGTTGTGTGCCAAGGCTGTGGGTCGGTCCTCCTCTGTGTTGGTAATGAGACCCTGACCTCGTTGCAGGCAAGCTGAAGGGATGAACCGCAAGATCTGTTCGTGAATACGCTTAAAGTAGATCTGAATAATGTTCTTTTTGCAGGCAAGCTCAAGGTGTACGTGTACAGCGAGATGCTGGCGCTGTTTGCCGGCGCGCAGTACGACAGCAGCCTCAGCGACCTGTCCAACCTGGCGTCGCACCTCACCAACACCTGTCGGCAGACAGACGCCGACGCCGGCCCTGCTACTGATGGCGGCGGCGGCGGCGGCGACAGTTCCAGCAGTGGCCTTGGCAGCGGAGGAGCGCAGGGCGGCAGCGCGGCAGCGGGCGGCAGCGAGGCAGCAGCAGGCAGCAACAGCGGCGGCGACGGGGCAGCAGACAGCGGTGGCAGCGGCGGCTGGAAGGAGGAAGACGTGGTAAAGCTGCTGTCCGAGCTGCCCGAGGTATGTCTGCTTGAACTCCCAGACGCCAGGATGCTGCTCAACAGGCAGCCTGTTCTACAGCACCACAGCAGAGTCTTTCACCTTGAAGGTCAGGAAGGCAAGTCATCAAGGCGTGTTTGTTGCCCCTTGCGCAGGCGCTCGCGGCGGTGGCACGGCGACGCATCGGCCAGGCCGACCAACAGGCGCGCGTCGGCGTAAGATGCAAGACAACAACGCGTGTTCAATTCCATGTGTATTGCTGCAGGCGCTCGCGGCGGAGGGCATGCCACTGGCAGAGGCACGGCGACGCATCGGCCAGGTGAACGCGCAGGCGCGCGCGATTATCGGCGAGTGCCTGGAGGCCGTCAGCCACGAGCTGACCTTCTTCCCGCTGCCAGGTGACCTTCAATAAGTATTACATGACAATCAGGATTGTTTACACAAAGCTTCAAACAATGAATGCATGATTTCATCGCTTGAAGTATGCCAACTGAGTATGAACAATCAAGTTCTGAAATTCGATGATCTTCAATGTCACTTGCAGGCTGCTTCGAGCTGTTCGGCTTCGACCTCATAATGGACGCGGACTGGCGCGTGTGGCTGCTGGAGGCGAATGCGGAGCCCGACTTTGGCCAGGCGCCACTTCCTGTTCGCCACAAGCTTGCACAACGTCAATTGAACCGATTGAGTCCAACAGTGATCTTCATCAAGTTTCAGGCATGTCAAGCCTGTAAACTTTCAGGTGCCATGCTGTATCACATGTATGACCAATTGGGTAGCCGCCGATTCCATGATCGAAACACTTCCACGATCGCAAGCTGGCATGGCTGGTGCGCTGCTGTGTGGATGAAGGCTCCAAGTCTTCGTCATTCCACTGCGCAGACCGGCGTGCGGCTGAAGGGCCTGGTCGCTGGCGTCGTTGAGGCCACCCTGCAGCTGGCGGCGGATCCCGTGGCGGCGGCGCACCATAAAGAGTCTGCAGCCATCGGGGACTCTGCAGGCAGATCAACCGCAGCAGCAGACACTGCAAGCGCTGACGGCGGACGAGCAGCCTCGGCGGGGAGTCAGCATAGCAGCGGCGGCGGCGACGGTGGCGGCGGCGTTGCCGAGGCGCTGGCCGCCGCGCACTTTGTGGAAGTGTTCAGCAGCAGGGTCGGGGGAGCGTCGCAGGGTCCGTCCGGCATTCGGATGCACTAATGGGCGTTGTAAGCCCACGCAATGTCCCACCCGTGCACTCCTTTGTCCCACCCGTGCACTCCTTTGTCAAGCTCTGTAAACCCGCTCGGAGGCCTCCAGGTCACGCGAGTGCCATTTTGCACTTCAAAGTGCAGCTTGCAACAGCTGCACCACTGCCCGCGACGCCGCAGACACGCGACCAAAGACACTAGCGTAGCGCTGCTGGCCGTCCTGATGCCGTGATCGCTCGCAGCTGGGCAGGCGGTGCCTGTCTGACACGGCCACAATGCAGCACCCAGCGCACCTGCCGCCGCTCGCCGGCGCGCTGCAGCTGACGGAGCTGCGATCATTGCTCGATGTCGTGGTGGAGGAGGCCGTCACGGGCCTTCGAAGCCTCGCCAAGGAGCTGCCAAACAAGGGTGATGAGGAGAGGTGGGTGGTGCCTCGCCCAGGCTTGACGATCAGAAGCAGCTGTACGCACACACGGCATGGCAAAGCAAGGGTTGAAGACGCGCAGTATGCTCTCTGACGCTGGCAATCTGTTTCCATGAGCCTCACCATGGTTGCATCGCGGTGCGCACGCCATCATGCGCATCCGTGCTGGTACACAGTTGGTTGCAATGACGCGCAGCATATGTTGGAGCAGACTGTGTAGTCTATCCTGCATGATGGCGACCGTCCACGAGGCGGCTGTTGCTGGATTGTGACGTAAACTATGGCAACGACGGCAGTGCCATCCCTGGCAGCAACTGTGAAGAAGCAGACGACATGCACTCCGTCCGAATCATAGCACGCCGTGACGTACAGACGAAACCCCCACACATGTTCTCCGGCAGCACACAGAAAATGCAAGGCCAGGTATGACAGCCCGTGGCGCCCACACTGATTACACCGACGCCATCAGCCGCACGCCGAAATCGATCAGATATAAACTGACACAAATATGTTCACATACATTTTCAATTGGAAACTGGCGCAGGAAGCGGGCGCTGCTGGCGCACCTGCACCGCACGCGGCAGCGGCTGCTGCGGCTGCACGTGCTGGCGCAGTGGGGCAACATGGCGCCGGCGGCCGGCGCGCTGTCGCGGGCCCTGGACGCCGCGGCGCGGCAGTCCGACGCCGCGCGGGACGCCGCCGACCAGCTGGCTCTGGCGCACGCGCACATTACCGCCGTTCAGGCAAGGTTCTTTGCATGATATATGCCACAGGATGCGGCTGGCGGCTGCATACAGGCGGACTTTCTGGGAGGTTCCGATGCAGGGTCTGATGAACTGTGATGTGCGATTGGTGGACTGGAGCAATCAACTGGATTGGGGGAAACAAACGATTCCGGGTGCTGTGCGAATGCTGTTTGTGTTCTGCCGCCGCAGGCGCCGATACATGATGTGGCCACGGCGGCGGAGGTGCTGGAGTCGGGCGGCTACCGCAGCCTGCCGGCGGCGATCGAGGAGCTGCGGCCGGCGCCGGCGGCGGCGCCCGCCGCCCGCGCCGCCGCGCTGCGTCTCATGGACCAGATGCTGCGCTCGCGCCTCCTGCAGGCGCGCCCCAACAGCTTGTCAGCGATGGTCTGTCTGTGCTGTCAGTGCTCTGCAGGCAGCCTACGAGCTGCAAAGGGCTAGCATGCAGAGCAGGACGAAATTGTCTGTGAAGACCGCTTGCCCCGGGACACTGTGTGTAGCGCTGCAGCTCTTGCTGTAGTGCTGACCATGTTGCTCACTGCTTCTTGTCAAATCACATTCATTGCCCTGTCAGTCAATGCCTATCACTCTCCCGTGGAAGCCTCACATTTCAATGCAACGACCAACGCAGGAGGAGCTGCCGGCAGGCTTGCAAGTGCTGCGCGTGCGTTCCGGCGCGGCGGTGCTGGGCGAGCGCGGCCTGTTTGAGGCCAAGCTCACGCTCGTGCCGGCGCCGGAGCCGGAGGCGGTGCTGCAGCGGCATGGCGCGTCCTCCGTGCTCGCGCCCAGCCCGGCGCCAAGTGACGCGGCCGCGACGGCGTCCGTCGACCAGCGGGTGAGAAAATCGCATTGAGTAAAGATCATGTTTGGCAGTGCAAGACGTCCTCCGTGCCCGCGCCCAGCCCGGCGCCCAGCGACGCGACCGCGACGGGACCCGTTGGCCAGCAGGTGAGGCAGAACAAGGACATTCTTCCAGGCGTAAGTCCATAACAAGAGCGATAGTTTGTCACCCATCTCTGACAGTGCAAGACCCTCTTGAGGGCGGCCGGAGGCTCTGTCATGTGTGACGCTCGAAGCGATAGTCTTTGGGGCCAATCGCGCGTCAGGCATGAGTCAGCCGGGAATCCTCCTCAAGAGGAGGTCCCGATATGGGACTCAAATCTCTCCGCCATTGACTGCTGGCACTGAGCACTGCATGTGCCTCGAGCTGCTGCAGCGTGACAGCTCGGCATGCCATGATTGCAGGCACCAGCTAGCGCGGCGCCGCTGGCCCGTCAGGTCAAGGCTGAGCCCAGCCTGCAACCCAAAGCAGAGCCTGGAGCCGCGGACCCAGCGCCACAGCAGGCAGCAGATGCGCCTGCTTTCATGGAGCTGGGTCCCAACGGCGCCGCGGCTGCCGCAGACGCGCAGCCAGCCGAGCAGGCGCAGCCAGCAGAGCAGCAGCTGGAGCGGCAGCAGGAGCGGTGGCGGTGGCGCCTGCTGTCCTTCACCGTGCTGCCAGGTGAGGCAGTGGCTAGGTGGTCTTGGCACCCAAGGAGCAACAGTTACAGTGCAGCTTCGCATCCACCTCTGCCAATACTGCAGTGCGGGCTGCGCATCCGGCAATCCTGCCACCCACCTGCCTCTCATCAACCTCACTGCGTCTTTGGCTGCTGCAGAGTTCAAGCGCCGGGCGGCGGTGGCGCCGGGCTCGGCCGCGGCACTGCAGGCGCAGCTGGAGGCGCGCATGTGGGCCGCCGCGGACGCCGCCGTGCTGCGCGCCGCCGGCGGCGTGGTCGCCCACCCCGCAGCGACGCGGCCGTCGAGCGCGGCGCCGCAGCGCAGCGACTCGCAGCAGCTGCCGAAGCAGCCGGTCGCATCGCCGCCGGCCGTGAAGGCGGAGCCTGAAACGCCGGCGGCGGCAGCGGAGACGCCGCCGCCGGGCACGCCGCAGTCCACAGGCGGCGGCAATGGCGGTGGAGGAGCCAGCGGCGGTGAGGAGGATGGCCTGCCAACGCCGCTAGGCCTCATGGCGGCGGTGCTGAAGGGAGTGGCGACCCGCATCCTAGTGCAGGTGTGGGCTGCTGGACTCCCTGTGCAGCTTGTCGCATCGGGCTCAACGGCTCAGAAACTGCCTCAGCAGGAGCTGGCCAACTTCGTGCAGGCATGGCCCCGGCCCGCAAGAAAATAAACGATGACCACCATCTTCATTTCGGTTTTGGTGTGGCGCTGCGTGCAGGGGGCGGTAACGACTCTGCGGAAGCTAGCCGCGCCGGATGGCGCGTGGCACGGTAGCCTGCGCATCAGCGAGCCCCGCGTGCTGCCCATCGGCGTGCGGTGCGTGCGTCACTTGTCTGACCCTCCTGTGGACCGAGGCTTGCCCTGCCTCCAACTGGAGGGGCACCTCTCATGCATGATCTGCGGACCGCCCTCCTATGTCTGTCCCATGGCCTTGATTTGCTGTGATGCATGCGGCTGCCATTCAACAGTCAGATATTGAATCCACAAAAACGACTCTGCACATTCTGTCTGCTGCAGGGCCACATTCTGGACCAGCAGCTACCCTGTCAGCGCAGCCGAGCTTGCGGCAGGCGCCAGCGCAGCGCCTGCAGCCGGCGCGCCAGCCGCCATACTGCCGTTGGCTGCGGCTCGGCAGGCGCCAGCCATGGGCGCGAGCCTGGAGATCGGCATCGACTCTGCCGGCGACCTGCGCGTCGTGGCTGACCCGCTGTTGAGCGAGACGGCGGTAGCAGACGCCGCTGCCGGCCGCTCATCTGCAGACGTGCCGGCGGGGGTCGAGGCAGCCGGGCATGCGGTGGCAGCAGCAGCAGCAGCAGTCCTGGTCCGCGGCAGCGGGCAGGACGGCACAGGCGGCGCAGAAGCGCACGAGCTGCGGCTGGATGTGGCGAGCGGCGATGGCGGCAGCCCACTGCTGGCTGCGGCTCGCGCGACTGCAGCGCTGCAGCTGGGCATGCGCCTGAAATCAACACCATGTCCAGTCCTTGACTAGCACGGTGGCTTCATGGCAGCTGACTTCCGTTGCACAGTCGTTCCACTTCCTCTTGACATTATATTTGATCCCACAGTAGGCGTTTTCGGGCTGAAAGCATGTCCTTCTGCTGCTGCAGCCGCCCTGCAGCAGGCGCTGCTGCGCCCGGGCCGCCTGGCGGACGCCGGCGGCGGCGCCGTGCTGCGGCATGGTGACGCCGGCGGCGCCGCTGCGCATTCGACTCCTGAGCAGCCCTCTTCTTCGGCCGAAGAAGCCTGCGGCGACGCCCCCGACGCCGAGTGCAACGGCGCAGCCGTGCCAGGCTCTGCGGCGGAAGCAACGGCGACGCTAGCGGATCAGCGGCAAGACCAGCCTGGCGGCAGCGGCGGCGGCGAGGCGGTGCTGGACCTGGTGTGCGGCGGTGTGGCGGTCGTGTCGGTGGGCGTCGCGCTGCGCAGCGGGCGGCTGTTGCTGCGCGTCGGCGCGGAGGCGGCGGCCGAGTCGCGGCTGGACCTGGAGGCCTTCAATAAACAGGTGACGATCACATGTTTGGCGTCCAAAGTGAGAAAAATGGGTGCCCGATTGACGCTGTGCATTGGCGCGTAGGCGGCGGCCGAGTCGCGGCTGGACCTGGTCAAAAGGTCAGGCGCTAGATGGCAGCGCCTAATCACGTTGCCGACCGCCAAATGTGAGGGGCTATCCGCGTCGGAGGGTGCTCTCATGCATTGACTCGACATGGCTGGCACACAAGGTGTGGCAGAACCAGCCGCCGCCCTGGTGTGTTATCTTGCGACTTGCTGGTGTGTGTGTTGTGATTCAGGATGGTGGGGCGCGGGCGCTGGAGCAACAGGAGGCCATAGAGCTTTCCTGTTGCGTCTGCACACTCTCAACCCTGAACCCTGAATGCAGGAGGAGGACGCGCTGGCGCGGGAGCAGAGGCGGCTGCCATTTCTTGTCACATCCCACAAAAACCATGAACTCAACTCTCAGTGATCGTCAAAGCCTGCATGCTTGCAGGAGGAGGATGCACTGGCGCGGGAGCAGAAGGAGGCGGCCGCCCGCGCTGCCGCATTGCCAGATGCCGGGGGCCCATCGCCGGCGGCGGCGGCGGCCGACGCCGCTGCGGCGCGCCTGGCGAAGCTCTTTGCGGCGCTGGATGCGCGGCGGCGGCTGCGGCAGCTGGCTGCCGCCGGTGAAGCGCTTGGGCTGCGAGACGCGTCGCTGCCGCGCCGCCTGCTGCAGGTGAGGGTCCGCAAGGAGCCCGATTGCGCGGCAGACTCTGACATGCGCCGTTACAGGGTGTCTGTTCAGAAGATTCTGCTGCCGAGCCTGGACGCTGAGGGACCTGCCAGTTGGATGGAGTGCCGGTTCTGATCTGTGCCTGCTGCAGTTGCGTTTCTCTAGTGTCAGATATCCCGGTGCCTCCTACAGACTGAAGAAGTAACGCTGCTGACTTGCCGTCCGCAGGTGTACACGGAGGCGCACCCAGGGACACAGCTGCCGCCGCAGCGGCTGGCCGTCATGGCGTTTCCGGCGACGCCGCCGCTGGCCGGCTTCCCGGCCCCGCGGCAACCTCAGCCGGCCGCAACTCCGTCTGGCGTATTATCGTGGGCGGCTGCGGCGGCGGAAGGCGACTGGAGCCTTCGCTTCCACCTGCTTGCGGCAAAGGCGCCGGCAGCTGCGGCGGCAGAGCCGCAGAGCCCTGCAGGGGCGGGCAGCGGCGCCGGGCCGGCGGCGGCGTCCGGCGCCTGGGACTTTTGGCTAGCGGCTGTGCGCGTGAATGCGCATGGCGTGCCTCAGCAGGTGAGAACTGCATCTGCTGGTGATGCAGCTAATCTCCACTTCTGACGATGCCGTTTCAGCACAGCCTGCAGACGGAAACAGAAGGCATACGGCACGGCCTGCCAACGGTACCAGCACCAAACATGTACAGCAAGTATTAGCAAACCTGGCAGCAGGGAACCGCAGTGCTGCAGTTGTCGAACCTGGCCTCAAACCAGTTCTGACAACGGTGCGAATGAAGTGTGGCCCCTCTGTCCTTCCAAACAATGTTGCGCAACTTGCAGGTGCTGCAGTTGACTCAGGTGCCGCCCGCCAAGTTGTTGGCGGCGCGGGCGGCGGCTTCCGCCGCGCTGGCAGCCGCGCAGCCGCGATTGCCAGCCGAGTCGCCGTCAGAGGCTCTGCCGGCAGCGGCGGCGCACCCGCCGTCCCCCAGCAAGCGCAAGCGGCCGAGGGACGGCGACGCAGAAGACGACGAGCTGGCAGCGGCCTCGCGGCCGCTCAAAATCGCGAGGGACGCATTCAACGGCCCTGTCGCCAACGGCACCGGCGGCCCGGATGCTGCTGCCAACGGCCGGCCGCTGCCGGCGGCCAAGCGGCCAGGCGGTGCGGGGCTGCTGCAGAACGGCCATGGGCCATGCACGGCGTCAGCGGCAGCTGACGCCGGCGGCGGCCAGCCAGCAGCCAAAGGCGCGGCAGCCGGCGGCGGTGCGTCAAATGCGCCCGCGCCGGCGCCGGCGGCGCTCGCAGCGGCCGAAGCGTCCGATGCGGGGCTGGGCGAGGCGGTCGGGTGGTGCCGCCGACGCATGGCGTGGGACTCCCTGCTGCTGCAGCTCCAGGTGGGCGCTGCAGTGCACAATCTTCCTGGTCCATTCACCGCAGATTGCAAAGGAGTAAAAGCACCATACTCCTTTGCAATCTGCGAACTCTGCATAGCTTCTCGACTGCACGTCTGTTTCAGTTCACATCAACTGCAGACCAGTTCAAGAGTTGTGTTAGTGCGCAGGCGCTCGGGGCGCCCTTCTCAGAGCAGCTCACACACGGGCCACCCGGCGGCGCCGCCGCGCACCCTGCAGCAGGGGCGGCGGCGCCCACGCCGCCACGGCCGGTGCGCTCGATGCGCCTGCGCGGCCTCTCGGCGCTCGCAGCCCTGGACGCGCCAACGTCTGTCCCGAACGTCGGCGAGGCGCCGTCGGCCGCGGTTGCGGCCGGTGGCGTGGCGGCATCGGCTGTCGCGGCGGCGGGGCCGGCCGCGGCGGACCCTCCGGGCCTCGTGCTGGTGCCGGGTGTCGCAGGCTTCGGCAGCGGCAGCGGTGGCGGCGGCGGCGAAACAGAGGCGGGCGGGTCCGGCTTCCACGCTGTGCTGTGCAGCGCCTACCTCGCGCGGCTGGCTGCGGCAGGAGCCGAGAGAAGCGGCGGCGGCGGGGAGGGCGGCGAGGAAGGTAGCGTCAGCAGCAGGGTCACACAGGTGGCGGGGGGCCTCAGCATCGCCTACTCCTTTGCAGCAGGTGCGGGCTTTTCTGAGTGTCGCTTGTGCCGCTCGATGACATGTCTGCGTAACGCGATGTCATGCTGGCTGCGAGGGGCATGCTGGACGTCGCTCAGTTGTTCTTCCAGACGTGATCTGCACCGTGCCCCCCCTGATTCTGCGCATGCCAGACAAACAGTATTGTCCCCAGATATACAAATGATACTCGTCCCCAAACCCAAACGAGAGTCTCAACATACGACAATTGCAGGATGTTGGTGCTCGTGAATGACGATGTGTGCATTGCAGCGCTGTCTCATGGTGCACCTACCACCTACCAGACCCTTCCTGCTGTTCTGCTGCAGGCGATACAGCGCTCACAGCCATAACGGACGCGCTGCGCATTGCGCGCCTGCACACCTTCCTGCGCCGCCTGCGGCTGCTGTCCTCTGGCAGCCGCCGCGCCGCCGCCGCCAGCGCGTCCGGCGCCACGGCAGCAAGCGCAGCGGCCAGTGCCAGCAGGGCCTCAGGGGCTGCCACCACCAGCGATAATGGCAGCAGCGGCGGCGGAAGCGACGGCGGCAACAACTTCCTGTTGCCGGGCTGCGGGGTGGTTGAGGTGGTGCGGGCGACGCCGCTGCGGGCGGTGCTGGCCGCCCGGCCCCCGCCGCTGACGGCTGGCTCTGCTGTCAGTCCTGAGCAGCAGGAGCCTGCAGCAGGGAGCTTAGCAGTGTCGGCAGCGACGCAGTCAGAGCTGCGCGTGGTCATCGAGTGGCTGCCGGCTGCAGAGCCGCGGCGGCAGCGAGTCACTGCGCCGGCGCGCGCCGGCGGCCGGAGCGGCGCAGGGCCCGGCACCCTGGCCCGCTGCCGCGTCTCGATCGCGGCAGACGAGTCAGCGTACGCGATTGCCGGCGAGCGGCGCGCCCCCGGCGGCGCCGCCCCGCCGCCTGCGGCGGCAGGCGCGCCGCTGGCGGGGGCTGCCGCCGCCCCCGCCGCCAGCGTAGTGCCGGACGCCTGGTACGGCGTTCTGGCCGACATGGCGGCCGCCGGCGAGGAGGGCCTGCTGCTGCGTGGCCTGGCCGTCGCGGGGCCGCCGCTCGCAGCGCTTGCAGCGGCGACGGCGCCGAGGGCGCTGGCCGCCGCGGGCTGGCGCCCCGGGCAGGTCACCGCACAGTCGGCGCGGCCGCCCTACGGCGTGCAGCTGCTGCTCCGAAAGGTGCGGCGACGCACTTTCTCTCAGAATCCTGAACTGTCTGCAATCCGTCCGTGCTATGCGTGTCCTGGTCGATGCGTTTTGCGGAGCGAGGCGACAACCAGTGCAGCATCAGAGAGCCCACCAGGCACGCCGTTATTTAAATGATACTGTCACGGAGGATCCAAGCTCCCGTGCCCTGCCCTTTGCGAGCTTGCTGAGCATGCTTGCTGGTTCTGCAGGATTCAGGTGCGGCCTGCCACCTGGACATGCGCTTTGCAGCCGGGCAGCTGGCGTGGCTGTCTGCCCGGCCGGCCGCCGACGCCGCCGCTGACGCAGCTGCGCCGGCACCACAGCCGGCGCAGCAGGACGGCATCCCGCCTGCAGCAGGCGCGGCAGCAGCAGCAGCAGCAGCAGCAGCACCGGCAGCAGCGACCGGCGGCAGCGGCGATCTGGGCCTGGCGCAGCTGTTTGCGGGCCTCGCGGCCGAGAACGCCGCGGTGTCGCTGCCAGCGGCGGCGGCGGCGGCGGTGGAGCCCCAAGCGGCGGCGGCGGCGGCGGCGGACGGACAGCGCTCCCCGCCGGGCGTCTGGGTGCACGGCGGCGCGGCGCTGCAGGAGGTGGTGACCGCTGTGCTGCGCCACCTGGGCCAGGGTTTCATAACTTAGTTTGGTCATTGACCCCTATCTGGGGCAGCGGCCGTCGGCGCGAGCAGCATAGGTAGCGCGCAGCGAAAGACATGGAAGCACACAGCGCCCGCCTGTTGGGCCCCAGGGCTCAGACTTCTACCCACGTCTGCCGGGGCCTCCTGGCATAGTGCTGTCCTGCTCTGTGTCAGGCCGCTAGCCGCTCAGCCCATGTGCGTCTGCACATTCGATGCGTCTCTTGTTGCAGATGGTGTCACAGGATCTGTTGCTGCAGGATGGATTTTCATGCCGAGTGGGCTTGTCGGCCATTGATACCTGTGCGTGTAATGGACGTCTAGTGGCGAACTCCAATACACACATCTGTCGAGAGGCATGTGGCCGGTCGGCGGCACGTAAGTTCATCTCTGGCACAGCTTCACGTCCCAACTTGGCCTTCATTAAAGGACGTCGTCAGAGCATATAAAGTTCTAGCGTGGCAACACAGCGGGCCTCAAGCAATACTGAAAACTTGCCATGTAGTGGCGTGCTGCAGCGCACAACAGCAATGATGCGGGCCTATCAAATGGGGGAAAGCCAATTGCCGACGTGCTTCAAGGGCTAAGAAAGTGCTGAATGGGAAAGTGGCAGCAAGAATACGAATTCTAACAAGATAAATAATTGCACATCGCCAACACCAGATGCTGCCGACAGCAGAAGTCTGCCGGCTTGGGTGCTGTGACGCTTCTAGGCCCGGAATTGGAAACCACTGCCCGCAGGGAGCAGGGACGAGGGTGAAGCGTGAGATGGCCGGCGCCGGCCCCCAGCATCGCAGCCGCGCCAGCGGCGGCGCCGCCGAGCTGGCAAGGGTTTCTTGCTTCTTCGGATGCCGCTGTCACTGCGCCTCCAGCAGCGGCGGCGGCGAAGCCGAGTGCTGCGGCAACGGAACCTCCTGCACAGCCTCCTGCACCACGGTAAGTGTTCAAGCCTCAGGCGACACAGCTGCCGCAAGCAACGCCTCAGCAACCTGACCAGCCCAAGTGAGGTGTGCAGGGACTGCATGCCGCCACCGGGAAGCCAGCATCACAGAGGGCGGCCGTTCCGTGGCCAGGCAGAGCCGACAGCGACGCCTGGATTCAGCCGCCTGCTCAGAGGGCAGGGGAGATGCGCACCATGCCGAGGCTGCGCAGGTGGGCGGTCCGCATGGCCGCCAGCGCCGGGTCGCTGCGCGTGTGCACGGCGGTTTGCAGGTTTTCGGGCGCCGCCGCCGGCAACTGCTGCGCAGGCCAGTCGCCTGCGCTGGCGCCGCCGGCGCCGGCGCTGCGGCTGCCGGGACCCGCCGTCGCCCGGCCGTCGTGAGAGCACCGCTTTGGCGTCTCGGGACAGGCCGCTCGCGCAGGCGGGCCGCAGTTCTCGGCGTCGTCGATCGAAGAACGGAACGGCAGGGCAAGGCCCGGTGGCGCCTGCTGCGCCGGCATTGCCGGCCCGGCGGCCCAAGGCGCGTCGTCAAAGCGCCCTCGGTCACCCGCATCGGCGCCCGCCGCCGCGCTGCCCGCCGGCGGCGGCAGCATCCACACCTCGCCGAGCTCCGCCGACGCCGTCGCGAATTGCGCCAGCACTGCCTGAGAGGATGTCCGCCCGCATGTGAGTTCGTGAACATGGAAGCAGAAGGCGGCATGCCGAGTCGAGGGTCACAAAGTGTAGAACAGCAGATGCAGTGGCACCCGTACCTCAGCCTCCTCCGCCGTGCTGATGACGCTGACTGTCGAATCAGTGGAAAAGCGTTTCCCGCCGCCGGCCGCGCCCGCCGGCTGCTGCTGCTGCAGCTGCGGGCGGCTGCCGGACTCGACGCTGCCGTCGCTGCTGCCGCTGCCGGGAACGCCAAACCTTTGGCGAAGGGGTCCGGAGCCGTCCTGGCCGGCTCCCGCGGCGTCCTTGCAGTCGCTGTCTGTCCCGCAAGCCGCCGTGCTGGGCGCGGTGCTGGAAGCAGGCGCCGGCGGCCGGAAGCAGCCGAAGGGGTTGTGTCGGGGGCGCTCACCACAGAGCGAGGGCGTGTGCGCGCCGTCGATGCTGCTTTGGCTGCGGCACAAACCATGCACCAGTTACACATGTGGCCCGGAAGCTGAGGCTTGGATGAGCAGGGAAGAAGTCGATGTGTCTGAACTTGGAGGTTGTGGGCTGTACTTGTGTCCTTTGCTGCTGCGGACAAGCCCTTTGGTTGCCGCTCCCATCGGCCAATGATGTTCAGCCGAAGCCGCAGGCAGCAGCTGTGCTGATGCTGCTGCCCGCATGAGTGCGCTAACAGGCACAATGGCAGGGCTGCAGGACATGGGAGACCCACCTCTCGAATGCATCATACTGCACTGCGGTCTGCCACGCGGCGCTGCAAGCGGCGTCGCCGCGATCCGCGGCGTCTTCCAGCGGCCGCGACCCCTGCGCGTCCTCGAACAGTTCTTGCTGCAGCCGCAGGCCGCCGCCGCTCGCGAGCCTGGCAGCGCCGGCGGCGGACTGGTCTGCTGGCTGCGCCGCCGAGTGCGGCGGGAAGCAGTCGGCTGCCCCACCGCTGCCAAAGCTCGGCCGCGAGCCACGCGCGGCAGCCGCGGCGCACACCACGTCCACCTCAGCGGTTGAATGCAATGGCGGGGAGTCGACGGCGGCGACGGCGCGGCGGGCAGCGGCCGCGGCGCGCGATGCGCGCCGGATCGATTCCGTCGCCGGCGGCGGCGGGTCTGCGTCAAAGAGAATTCTCGATGTTGGCCAACGCAAAACCTTCGTCCACACCTTTGCTCAACGATGGAGGGCTGGAGAGTGGGCAGATACATCACACAGATCTGGCTGAGCTGGTGAAATCTATCCTGACGGGCAACTCGGGTGGGTGCGCAGATGTCTTCCAGCGGGGAGTGCGCACCGTCTGCTGCGCGCATGCGCTCAAAGCACTGCTTCGCGGTCGGCCGTTTGGACGGGTCCACCTCCAAGCACTCATCAATGAGCTTCGCGATGGCCTCCGGGCAGTCAAGCGGCGCGTTGACCTGGAAACAAAGATGATCAACATCATGCATTTTACATCATGAATGGCTTGGTGTGGCTTTGTAAGTTTAATCATCTTCAGCTGTGACACAGAAACTGTTGTGCACTTATTGACCGACCAACCGATGTCTCCATTGTTCCTGGACCGACTTGCGGGTTCAAACACGCACCCGCGTGAGGCGGCCGCGGGACGGCAGCTCCCCCGTCACGATCTCCCACAGCACCACACCCAGGCTGTAGATGTCCACCTGCGCAGCAGGATAGATTCATGTTTCTAATCTGTGAACTCATGAAAACCGTCAGCAAAAAATATGTGCAATCGGTGCCGAACGCCACAACACCACCTGGTAACAAGCAGGTGGACAGGATCTCTCATTCAGCATGAGCAGGTCCGATTTGTGCAGGTCGCACAACATGCGAAAGGGCTTTGCAGCGGCATGTTCCAGCCGCACCTTGGAGCTGCAGATGGCGTTCAGCAGCAGCTCTGGGGCGGCGTACGTGAGCGTGAAGGCGACATTCTCGGACTTGAAGTAGGCGGAGCCCATGAACTGCGCAAGGCCCACATCCGCGATTTTCGCCGTCTGCTGGTTGCGCGTCAGCAGGATGTTCTTGGTCTTCAGGTCGCTGTGCATCACCTGCGGAGATGCAACCATGGGGTTTGCATTGCAGTCCACTTTCTGGTGAGGTGGCATGCCGCCGACACCTTGCCACGGCTTTGGAGGTGCGAGTATGCGGTAGGTGCGACTGCCGGCATGCTTCCTGCAACAGCACTGCTTCTGTTGCAGCCTTTGCTGGACGCACGCAAGGGGGGACGTCGACCGAAACACGCGCACGTCGTGGGAGTGCAGGAAGTGCAGGCCGGCGGCAATGTCCAGCGCGATGCGGCGGCCGCGATTGTACCAGCCCAGCCGCCCGCCCTCGTCGCGGTTGAGCGCCGCCCTGAGGTCGCCGCCTTCGCAGTACTCCAGCAGCAGCATCGGCGGCGTTCCCGTCAGCATGCAGGCGCCTGCAACGCAAAAAAACCATCTCGAACAGTTGAGTGGGGCAAGCCAAGAGCTTGGCTTCAGGGAGTCATCCCAGGTGTATTGCATGTGCCCTTTGGAGTGAAACTTCCTTTGAAACTTCATGCAGCCTGCTGTGGACGGTTCGACCCAATACTGAGTGGCCGTTGCTTGACCTATATCATGACAGACCCACCATAAAACTGGACGACATTACGGTCGTAGTTCAGCGACTTGAGGATGCAGCACTCCTGCAGCCAGCCAGCACACGAATGTCAGATGCCTGTGATTGCGGCATGAGGCAGCATACAGCAGCAGCTGGCCGCCGCCGCTGCGTTGGTGCATTGCGGCAATGTTGTGCACTGTTCTTGTTCATACATTGCGAACTGCCTAGTAAATTTGACAAGTAATCGGGTAGTCCTCACATCTCGGAACTGTTTCAGGCCGTCGGGGCCGTCGGCGTTGAACAGCATCTTGACGGCGACCTCCTGCACGCCCGCCCGTACTGCCTTGTACACCTATAGAAGACACAAAACGTTTGTAACATGGGGGAATCATTACTGCCGTTTGGTCCATCGCAATATCGTGCCATTTTCCCGCACAGGCTTGCTCACGCTGCACAGCACCGACCCTTGCATCCCATGCTTAAGCAAGGCGGTCGATAATTCCACGGCGGGTTCTGCTGGCCAGACAACTATTGCCAGCACAGCAGGACCACAGCAGTCAACAGGGCATGAACAGCAGGGGGGGGGTGCATAGCCAGCGTGTTCCTGGCTCTATATGCTGCCTACCTTGCCGTAGCTCCCGCTGCCGAGCACATGCTGGCTGCCGTCGGCGCGGCGACAGATCTCGATGTCCGCTGGGTCGATCACCCAGCCCAGCAGCGAGTCGTCCATGCGGCCCATGCGGTTCATGTTGCGCATTGACTGCGCGGGCAGGAAACAGCACAGGGCGGATCACAAAAGGCTGTAGCGTTTGCTTTGCCCTCACATGTTCATGTGCAGGGCCAAGGCAGGGGGACGCGGCGTGACTGCATCATGTCCGCAACAGCGATCTGCTCCGTTCGCGGGTCGTCGCAGCAGGCGCAAAGGCAGCAGGAAAGTGCAGATGCAGACGCCAAGCAGGCGTTCAAGCGAAGGAATGGGTTTGCAGTCTTCAGTGAGGGACGCGCACCTCAACGTCGTAGGCGCCGCTGTAGCTCTTCAGGCTGCACGTGGCGTCGCCGCTGCTGGGGGTGGTGGCGGAGGGACCGCCGCCGCCGCTGGCACCGCTGCGGCTGACGACGATGCTCGTGCGGACAGGGCCGTACATAGCAGAGCCGGCCTCTGAGGCGCTGCCGGACGTCCTGGGACTGTCACAGCCGGAATATTCGGTGGTCCAGGACGGCTGGCTGGACTTGCAGGGCGCGCCGCCGCCGTCGCTGTCGCACAGCGACGGCGGCGCCATCTGCCGGCGTCTCTCGCCTCGCTTCGCCCACATGGCCGCCGCGATGACCAGCGCAATCGCCGCCGCGGCCGCCGCGACAGCGATGCAGGCGATGGCGGCTGTCGACAGCCCGCCGCTTGCGCTCCCCCCGCCGCCGCCGCTCGGCTCCACAGAGGTATCAGAAGCGGCGCCGCCCAGCTGCAGGTCGGCGGCGGCATCCGGCGGCAGCGCGACGCCGAAAGCGGCGACCTGGCCCGCAAGCGACGCCCCCGGCGCCAGCTGCGTGCTGCGAAGCGTGGCGGTGAATCCGTCGAGGCCCGCCGCCGCGGCCTGGTCCCTCAGCGGCCGCCCGCACGCCGCCGCCAGATCCGTGCGGAAGGTAGCCAGCCCGTCCTGAGTCTGCGCCAGCAGTATCACATTCGCGCCGCCCGCCGCCGGCGCCGGCGTGACGCTGACAACCTCCAGCGCCGACAGGCTGCTCGGCAGGAAGCTGTTGAGAAAGACCAGCAGCGCGGTCTGCTTGGCGTCCGTGAACGGCAGAGCAGCCGCGCCCGCCACCTGCACACAGCCCAGACAGCGCTGAGAACATGAGGGGGAAAGCCTGATGTGTGCAGCCACCATATAGCCAGGTTTCCATGACGGCCCTCAGGCTTGTGCCATGCTGCGGATCACGGGTAAAATATGTGCACTTTCTGCGGCTCATGCACCAGCCAACAACCCACCTGCAGCTCGGTGCGGACGGCGATGCTGGGCAGCAGCGATTTTGCCACGGTGGCGGCCCCGGCGCGCGCAACCGTTTGCGAAAGCGTGATGAATGTGACCTCGTAGCCCTGCAATCAGATTTCAGCACTGTCCACGAGGCTGCTGAGCCTGCGGGTCATGTTGTGTGCAGAGATGTGCAAGGGCCTGTGCACCATGACGCACGTCTGCAGCGGCGGCAGTGCTGCAGCGGCGGCAGCGGATGCGTCGAGAGCCCCCAGGAGCGGTTCAAGAGTGCGGGGAAGCAGGAGTGCCGGCTCTACCTGTGACCGGGTGCAGCTGCTCAGCAGGGCCTGCACACTGCCGGCTGGTCCACCGAGCGCCAGTGGCCCAGAGTTTGGCGTGGCACTGACATGTGCAGTGATGTCAGCGCCGTTGTATGCGGCCGCGCCCTGTGCCGGCGCCATCGCTGGAGCCGGAGCCAGCAGCCTCCGGCCTGGGAGCACAACACACATCACAATCAGCCCGGTAAAAGCAGTACAGCCTCCGAAAGCCGTCGAGCAGCCTATCTGGGGCAACTCGGCGGTCAGCTGCCCCACGGCCTGCTGCCCGCTGAACGGGGCATTGACCTGTGAGTAGCCCTGCAACGCAGTTCAATCGGCTTGAGATCGCACGAACACCGAAAGCCGAGCGGGGGTGCACGCGGTGGAGTAATCCCGAATGCTTTCAGTGTTGCTGTCTGTCTGTCCCGCCACCTGTCCGGAATCGAGGCGCGCAGGCTCCTCCTCTAAGAAGGTGAGCTCAATAGATGATTCAAAAATGGAATGTTCCGAGAGGTGTCCGGCAGGGAGGAACCGGCGGCACACCTGATGATGATGAAGATTGGGCGCTGATGACTGTTGCGCTTTCCGCCTCCGCCACCTCGACCGTTGCAAGCAGCTTGCTGAGGCCGTAGGTCCGCTGGACGCAGCTTGTGAAGAGACGTGCCACCTCCGGGGAGTATGGCACGATCCCCGGCCAGACAGCACGATATCTGATTTCCGCTATCGACACCTCCGATGCCGCACCGTCAGCTGATCCCCGGCTCACGGCGCATGACCACACAGATAGCAGCAATAGTGTAGCCGCTACACGGTGCGCCATGAAGTACAGCCTGCCGGGCAGCAGAGAGGCCGTCTAGAGCATTGGTGAAGTGTGGCTTCTCACAGGCTCCAAGTAGCCTGCCCGACCCGAAAATGCGTACAATCAATCAAAGCCGCGCCGAGCAATAGCGAGTGATGAGGCGAGAATGACTGTGGTTGGGCGGCTGTGCCGTCGCTGGCTGGACGTTGACAAGACACAGCACAAAACACAGCTCAGATGACGGCGTCGCGCAGCTCGTCGCGAACCAGGCAAGCGGAACTGAAAGGACTGAGCGATGAAGTGAATCGGATTTTGAGAAGAGGGGGCCTTGACTGACTTGCTGCGCTTGAAATCTGTAAATACGCAGTCCGAGGCGGTCCAGCGGATGTGTTACTTTGTTACGGGAATGACTCATCCATCGTGGTGTTACCGTGCCAGCTCGAATATTTGGAACTTTTTGCAGCGGCATGGCGACTTTCTGCCGACAAGGGTGCAGCTGCCGAGTAGCCAACATACCGAATCTGGCACAAGCGTTCGCGTGCGCCGCTGCTCGCGGGCCGCCCCTCGTGCAGTTCTCCCCAGGCTCATCAGACCGGCTCGGCCTGTAACCTTAGCAGACACACGCCATGAGCCGCCGCCCTGCCGCCCCCTGCCGGCGCAGTCAGCCGCCGCCCGGCTGCGAGCCTGGCAGCGCGTCCAGGCCGCCCAGCGGCGGCGCTGGCGGGCTCGCCAGCCACGCCGCCGGGTCCACCTGCGAGGCACCAAGCAGCGCCGCCGCCTCCGGCTCCTCCGGGTCCGGCGCCCAGATGTCCCTCATGAAGCGCGTGCCGGGCGTCTCGGCGTCCTGGCTGGCGGCCGACGGTGGTGGCGGCGGCGTCGCCACGCCCGCCGGCGGCACATACACCAGCGGCTGCGAGCCCTGAGCGTCCGCCACGCCGCCATAGTACAGGCTGGCGTCCTCCAGGGGCTGCTGCTGCTGCTCCTCTGGCGCATGCTGCTGCGGCAGCGGCGGCTGCGGCAGCGGCGGCGGCATCGCCTCTGCCGCCGCGGCCGCGGCCGCAGCTGCCGCTGGACCAGGCTGCGGCTCCTGCTGGGCAGCAAGCTGCTCGCTGTGCCCCGTTCGCACGTGCGGCAGCTGGTGCTCGGCGAATGGGGCAGAAAGCGCCGGCGGCGTCTCGGCGGGCGCCTGCAGTGCTGGGGCCTCAGCCGCCGGCCCCGCAGCAGGCGGCGGCTGCTGTGCCTGCGGCTCGGCAGTGGCCTTTGGCAGCACTGCTGCCTCCGCCGGCGCGAAGCCAGCTCCCTCGGCAGGCGCTGCCGCATCTGCTGCTGGTTGCTGCTGGTGCGGCTCGGCCGTGGCGACCCCCGCGGCGCCTGCCGCCGTCTCAGGCTGAGGCCCGGCCGCGTCACCCGGCACCGCAGCCGTGCCCGCGTCCGCCATCGGCACCCCGCACAGCTCCGGCGGCGGAGGCGGCGCCTCCGGTGGCTGCAGGGACAACTCCGCCGCGTCCACGTCCATGTCCGTTGCCAGGTCTGCTGCCGCGAAAGCTGACTGTGTGCCGAGTCCGGCTGCCGCAACCGCAGGCGGCGCCGCAGGTGGGGGCGGCACCAGCGCCGTCGCGGGCGCGCCGCCCGGCGCGCCATCCGCGAGGAAGCCGCCGCTGGGCGCCAGCAGCTGTGGCGTCGGGTGGCCGCTCGAAGGCGCCGAGCCCGGCTGCAGGATGCCGCCGCTGTCCGGCAGCGCCAGTGCCGCGGCGCCAGCCGCAGCGCCATCGCCGTGGCCGTGCTCGGCCGCCTGCTGGGCTGGCGGCTGTCCCGCCGCGGCGGCAGCCGCCGCTGCTGCCGCTGCCACCTCAGCCGCAGCGGCCTGCTCCGCCGTCATCGCGCCAACCAGCGGCTGCGACTCAACATCCACAGCTGTAGCGGAGGCGGGCTCAGGCGGTGGCGGCTCTGGCACACGCCCCGCAAGCCTCGCGACTTCGTCGTCGTCGATGCCCACCACCTCGTACGGGGAGATTTCCGCTGCATGGCAACGACCTAGCTGCCGTCAACAACCGGGTTCGCGACCTGTTCTCTGCCCAGGGCGCATGGACGCTCATGCCGCAATGCTTTGCCATTCGGAAGCGGACCAAGCAGTTGTCATGCACTGCCATGTGGAGGGCTGTTTTTGGCCGCAAGCAATGTCTTGGCGAGCCGAGAAAGGCCGCACCCATGAGGACCTTCTCGCGCAACGCGGGCGCAGACTGATTGGACTCTGGCGACAGGAAGTAGTACAGCGCCATCAGTCGCCGCGCGTACTTGTCCTGCGCCGCAGCGGTTCCGACTCTGGTACATGTGGCTGACTGCTGTGAAGGCACGTGTCGTATTATGAATGTATCCAACACCACGTCCTATGCATGCTGGCACGAGCAACGCAAGCAGGAAAGGGAAGGCTTCATGCAGTGTTCAGAGAGCCAGTACTTCAGAGGGCACAAGCCAGTCCAAGCCAGCCAACGCAGTTATCGGGAGCAGCAACCGCATGCTAGTCCCTTTCTGGTCTCGTAAGCGCAGGAGAAGACCAAAACAGGCTGCACCTTGAGCCCGGCGCCGTTGGCGCCATGCACCCGGAAGAGGGCGGCCTCAAGACACCGCGCCGCTGCAGAAGGAGTTTGTGCGGGCGCAAGCGCCAGTGTCAGGATGTGGATCGCCTTGTCCCGCAGTTCGTCGCCTGGCAGCAAATGCAAGTGTTCTCAGATTTAAAAAAGACGTTTTGACATGAGAAAGGCGGGTTTGCGCGGGCGTGAGCGCCAGCGGATAGGATGTGAATGCCTTGTCCTGTAGCTCGTCGCCTGGCATGCAAATTGCAGCAGTTTGTTCGAAATGTGCAGATTGGTAGACATCGGTTAGGGTTGGACGTTTCCCATGTGCGTTCAAACAAAGCGACACTGATCGCTAGGTTTCGCGGCAGACCATGTCAAAGTGAGGTAGCAGCTGCAGGCATTGCCCTGATGAGCCATGCCGCTTGATCTCAGGGTTGCAAAAGCCTTAGCGCTTCAGAGGGAGGCTTCTGAGATCCGACTACTGTGCACTTCCTCGGCCTGGAGGCTCAGGAGCCTCCTGTCATGCACATCGTCTCTCCAGGAGCCTTGAGAACACGGGAGATGTTTTAAAGTGCTGGAGGCTTGCCAGGTAGGTACTTGAAAGAGCCTCACCTCAGAGCCTCACCTCTCACCTGTGGTCTGGATTTCCGGCAGCTCGGCCTTCGGCTCGGCCCGGCGCGCCGGCGTGGCGCCGCCGCTGCTGGCCCTGGCGGCGCCGGGCGTTGCCGCCGCCGCGAGCTGGCCGGCGGTGGCGGCGGCGGCGGGGTCTGGCGCTCCGCCTGGCGCAGCCTTGGGCGCCGCCTTTGCGGCGGGCTGCAGCGTCGGAGCCGCCCCGCCGCTTGCGACGGCCTTCCAGGCCGTCAGCAGCGCGCTGCGCGCGGGCGCGGGGACTTGTCACGGTTGTGGTGCAGCACAGCTGCCTCTCCGAGCAGGCTGTTGTCGAGTCTCACCGCAGGAGCAGCTGAGCCATGCGGCTGTCAGGCAGTGTCGAGGTGTGCAGCGGAGCGACGCCGTCCATGCATCGCCCATTGGCCCCGCACGCAAAGATGCACCAGCACACGTGGAGAAAGGTTTGTTGAATCAAACATAAACACATGTTGTCCATTACGCACGTGGCGGCTTGCCGGCATCCTCCATGTAGGGCGAGCTGGACGACTTGGCGCTGCGCGATATGTTGGAGTTGTTTGTAAACCGAAACCCTACAATAAAGCTATATACACCCCCCACGCACCTGGCTGCTTTGCCGGCGCCCTCCATGTAGGGCGCGGTCGACGACTTGGCGCTCCGCGAAATTTGGGCCACCACCTTGCCAACGCCCGTTGCCTGCAGCTGCTGCACGCCAACCGACTCCATGCGCTGCAGCTCCGCCAGGCAGTCCGCCATCTGCACGCGACCACGGGAACGGCGCTCTCGGATTGTGAGGTGCCAAGGGGGATGTATGAGAGAAGTCTGTGGCCTGCAGCGGCTGCACGCTGACCCACTCCATGCGCTGCAGCTCCGCCAGGCAGTCCGCCATTTGCGTGGATGTGGAGGAGTAGTGAAAGCAGAAACCTGAAATTGGGTAAAGTTTCCTGGTTCAAGCAAGCAGGCAGAGGTGCTGCACAGGCCGGTGCATTGATCATGGCAGCCCCCGAAGACCAGACTTGAGCTGATTTGTGCGCCGTCACAAGTAGGGTGCGCTTCACAGGCGGAGTCTGCCTTCTGCATGTCTGGCTTTCAAATAGGCATGCCGTACGCGCAGGGCACGGGTGCCGCAGGCGACGCCCAGGAGATGGGAACACTGGGAGCAACATCACCAGCAACGACTTTAAAGGTCCTTAATGTATTGAGAGATTCCTTAGCCCTGGGGACTCACGTTGCAGGCCGCCTCCCGGGCCTGGTGGCACGCGGTGTCGTAGCCCGACTTGGCGGCCTGCAGCCGCAGCTGCACGCGCTTCACCGCCTTTGATTTTTTGTCCATCTTGTCCAGCGACACGTCGTCCTCCAGGTCGTCGGTTGGCCTGAAATGGACAAATTTGGAGTTTAGCGCATGGGGTGCCGGATCCTGTTGGAGCATCAAAATTCCCACAACTGCATGCTGCAGAGGGGGTGCTGCAGGGTGTTCAAGCATGATGGGCTTGGGTGCTGACTTCCTGATCCTCAGGCAGCGCCCTGAAGTAATACTGGCCGCTGAATGGTGCTGTGACACGTTGCAAATGTTTCACAATCAGAACCACGAACCGCACCTGGACTGGGATTTGCGGCGGGCGACGGGGCTGCTGACGCTTGCCGCCTTAGCGGAGGTCGGCCGCGGCGCTCGCCCCTCATCCTCAGAGTCAGACTCCTAATAGGACAGAGGTGCAGTCATAGTCTCGCCCGGCACGAGTTTACCCAAAGTCGGCATCCAGACAGAGGTGTCAAGCACGACTTGCAGGCATCTGAGTCTGGGCCGAGACATTTCAGGAACAACCGCATTCTTGTTTCCTGGTGCGGTCAAGTAACACCTGCGCCGCCTTGCGGATCGCTACGCCCGCCTTGCGCAGCCGCTGTGGCCGGCCACCCTTAGGCGTTTCCGCCTGCGCCGTGTCCGCCTTGGCAGCTGCCGCCCCAGCTGCCTCCGTCCCCGCCGGCTCCGGCTTAGCCTTGACCGGCGGCGGCTTGGGTACCTCGGCTTTGCCTGCCGCAGGTGCCGCAGCCTCGGCCGCCGTTGTCGCTGGCTTGGCGTCGGCTTCCGCTGCCGCCGCCGGCGCAGCGTCCACGTCCATTGCGGCAACTGCGGCGCCGGGCTCGACATCTGTGGCGGCCGCACCGCTGCCCGCGGCCGCTGCCTGCTCAGCTGCAGGCGAGGCGTCTCTGGGCGAGGTTTCCCTGCTGCCGCCGCGCCCGCGGCCGCCACGGCCCCTGCCTCCGCGCCCTGCGACATTCCGCACCAGCACATGGTAAGTGTGCAGCCTGAGCGCGAACCATGCAGATGCTGTGTGACTCTGGAGGCTGTCTCTCTGCCTGTTCAGGACCTGACAGTCAGACCTCACAGCTACAGTGATGCACGTGTCAATCATTCGATAGTAGCTACTACCTTTGCGCGAGCTGCAGCGGCCTCCCCTGCCGCCGCCGCGGCCGCCCCTGCCGCCGCCTTTGCCTGCCGCCGCCCGGGGCGTCGAAACCTCCTCTGCGGCTGCTGCAGATGGACCAGCACCGCCGTCGTCCTCATCGAAGGTCTCCAGAGCGTCCACCTCTTTGTTGTCATCGCCAGCGTCTGCCGCCTTCGCATTGGCTTTGCCTGCTTTGCTCAACGTGTCTCCACGCATCCCCACTTCACCCGCTTGTAGCAGCGACAGCATTTTATACTGAGCAGGACACAGCCAGCAACATGGCGCTGCACAATGTGCGCTGCAGAGCTCATGTCAGGATCATTTTCTTAGGATCACAACACCAACCTTTGCGGCCAGTCGGCTTGGCCTCCGCCTCTGTTGGCGACGTCTCCTTCTTTGCGCCCCGCCGCGGCTTCTTTGCGGGTGGCGCGCCTTCATCCTCTTTCACCTCAGCCGCCGCTGCATCCGCCGCGTCCTCCGGCACCGCTGACCTGCCTGCAGTGGCAAGCGGCACATGCTGGGAATCCGTGGAGAGCGACTGCTTTGCAGGTGTCCAGCTCGTTGATAGCGGTCGAAGGACGAAGGTCGATGTGTGGAGCTTCATTGACTAGAACCTTCGAGGGCTTGTTCCTGACCATGCAAGCTAAGAAGCAACACCAAGCGAGATTACCGCACCTCGTTGTGGCCGGCTCCTATCGAAACTCGGATCAAGCTGAACCACAGGTTTGGCGGTGCGTCTCGATCGACGTGTAGTTGCATTCTCCTGCTGCACATTGAGAGCACTTAGCAGAGTCAGCACAGCATCACCTGGGCGATAAGACATGCCGCTAAACAGGATTGCAGACTGGATCGGGAATACAGACATGCACACATACATGCATACGATTTGTCACGATACAATTTGTGCCACTTTGACATCATATGGCAGCAGCACGATTGACATGTGCTCCTGCTTCTCACCTTTCTGGCAGGCCTCTGTTTGGGCTCTGGAGTAGCCCTCTGCAGAACGAGAGTGCACATCATCAGTCAGCAGGGATGCTCACATCTCAGGTGTTTTGAGACAAGAAGCATATGACAGTGCTAGACAGCAACTCGATTACAGTCAGCCCCACCTGCCGCTTGCGGCCAGTGGGCTTGGCTTCCGCTGGCTCCTCCTCAGCCGGCCCCTCAGGCTCCGCTTCGGAGCCGGCTTCGGCAGCCTTGGCCTCCTCGGAGGGCTGGCGTCCATCGCCGTCATTGCCGTCTTCGTCCACTGGTGACGGCGACGCCGGCGGCGAAGACCTGGCCGCCGGCTGCGTTCCACATGCAGTGGCACCCGTCAGCACAACATGCAGTAGCCGTGGTAAACTCGCTCACAGGCGAATACCGCACGATTGAAGCCATTATGTTCTACTGGCCGGACCTGGGCAGGCTCTGTCGCGCCAGCGCTGGTGTCACCCTGCTTTGCAAGCTGAGCAAAGGGCTCCTGCATGCACCCAAACCGAATCAGTAAGAGTAATTCACTTCAGACTGGCTGCATGTTGTGGTGCATGCAGGCAGGCGCAGATGCGCGAAAGCAGGCGCAACCAGTGTAACCTCGTCGTCAGTGGACACCATGAGGCGAGGCTGCGTTCACTTTTGCAGTCGCCCTGCAACGAAGATATGGGTCAAGGCGAGATCCAGCCGAGCATGCTCCCTGCATCTTGTCTCACCAAGGCGCTTGCAAGTGATCTGTGCTGTGGGAGCCGCAACTGGAAACTTTGAAGGGTGCCTTGATCGCGCATACGTGAACAGCAAGCTGTATCGAGAGCCTCACCAGATGACGTTGGAAAAGACTCAAGCCTCTGCCGTTCGACTGTGCAACGAGATGCCCAGTTGATCGCGTGCTTCGAAAGCATGCAAGGCCGAGACCGCCGTGGCCGCGAAGAAAGACCACGCCTCACCCTCGTCAGTGTGTCGAGCGTATACAAATCTGTGCCAATTTGCAAATGCAGGCAGTGCACCATCTCGGAGCAATTTGATCTCTGCCAACTCACCGCCGGCGGACTTCCGGCACTTCTGGCTCAGCGCCTTAAGCGCCACACCCCCTTTTGCGTGTGATCATGGACACGCGCAGCTGTTGGCAGCGGGCCAGCCCGGCGGCGTCTGCCGGCGCCAGCACAAGCGGTCGCAGCCAGCCTCTGGCATTGCATCCGCACCGAGTCTTCGGTGTTCAGCAGCGGCAGCGGAGCGCAGCACGACAAGCTGAGAGCCGTAGGCAGAACGTATTGACAGGCCGACACTGTAGCGTTCCTATGTGCGCAGCGGTGGCAGGTGAGCAATGGAGCTGCATAGCCGCGGCGGCAGGCCATGTCGGTGCATGCAGTCCACACGCTCTCGGACCCGCAACATGCTCTGAAAGGCTCTCTCCTGGCCAACAGAGAAGCTGGAGTTGATAGAGATCGCGCCGATCAAGCTCATCGAGGGCACCGTCAAGCTGCCGGGCTCCAAGAGCCTGTCCAACCGCATTCTGCTGCTCGCCGCGCTCGCGGAGGGTACCACCAACGTGCAGAACCTGCTGGTGAGAGGCGGTGCTGTGCATGCATAGAAGCCTTTTTCATGCAGCGCACATTCAGTGCATGCGCACTTTAGGGTGCATGCAGCAGCTGCCGCGGCGTGCGGTCGCCGGCGACCTTCAGCAGCACTCCGGCGCTTCTGGGTTTTGACTTTCATTGACCGCCTATTGCGCGGCGATGTACAGCAAGGCTGGCCGAGTGCCTCCATGCATGCCGCATCGCACAACATGATCTTGTCTTCCTGACTGCACTCTCCTGACTGGGGGAACAGGACAGCGAGGACATCCGCTACGTGGTGGGCGCGCTGAGGGGTTTGGAGGATTTTGACTGTCCCCCTTTTGGCTGGGAAACAGGACAGCGAGGACATCCGGTACATGGTGGGTGCGCTGGAGGCGCTGGGTGTGGGCGTGGAGGCGGACTGGGCGGCGGGCCGCGCGGTGGTGCACGGCTGCGGCGGCCGATTCCCTGCGCAGGGCGCGGAGCTGTTCCTGGGCAATGCCGGCACCGCCATGAGGTGCAAACAACCCTTGCTTACGCCGCTGAGGGGTGTGGATCCACTAAACGGATCCACTGTAACCAGCTGTGCTTTTGAGGCTGCTGGCCCATCCTGTGAAGCGTACAGAAACGCCAGCAGCTGCCCGCCAGCATTGCACCTTGCTGGCCTGCGCCATCAGGCGCCTGATAGCCCAGGCATAGACGTCTGCACTGTAGAACTTAATGCTGACTCAAACCTGCAGCTGCGCGGCAGGCCACTGTGCGCGGCGGTGGCGGCAGCTGGGCGTGGCCATTTCGTGCTGGTCGAACTCCCTTGAACGTATACCAAATGTCGACAGACGCTCCTGTTCTTGCATGGCGTAGGCCGCTGTGCGCGGCAGTGGCGGCGGCGGGGCGCGGCCGCTTCGTGCTGGACGGCGTGGCGCGCATGCGGGAACGGCCGATTGCGGACCTGGTGGACGGTCTGCGGCAGCTGGGCGTGGACGCGGAATGCACCGCCGGCACCGGGTGCCCGCCGGTGACCGTCATCGCCGCCGGCCTGCCCTCCGGCACGGTGAGGCGGCGCCAGCTTTGCGTTCCTTGTGGGTGGATCTGCTGCCGGCACCGGCTGCCCGCCGGTGACCGCCAACGCCGCCGGCCTACCCTCCGGCACGGTGAGACGGCAGTTTCAAGTTGGGCGGCAGCGCAGCTGGCTCAAAGCATGTCTTCCTCACTGTCGTTTGGCTGCCGGATCGGGATGCGCTGGCCACCTGGCCGACAGCTGAGATGTGCGCCTGTTGAGCGAACCCCGTGCTCAGGCGCCTTGCCAATAATCAAAACGCAGGTGCGGCTCAGCGGCAGCGTGAGTAGCCAGTACCTGACGGCGCTGCTAATGGCGGCGCCGCTGGCGACGGGCGACGGCGGCGTGGAGATCATCATCACCGACGAGCTGGTGTCGCAGCCCTACGTGGACATGACCGTCCGGCTTATGGAGCGCTTTGGCGTCAAGGTGCGCCGTGTCTACGTAAGGCAGAGGAAATCCCAGGAAACGTGGTGGCTGCGGCCTGAGGCGCTACAGTCGGTCGCCTATGCATCAGCCAGTATCAGCATAGCGCTGTGCTGTTAACAGCTGAGTTGACAGCTGCAATGCCAATGACCCAGCTGCGCCTTAACCCGGTAGGCGGCGGACTTCTGAATACATCCTTGCCCTGGAACCTGTATACCTGAACCCTAGCACCTCTCAACCCTACAGGTGGAGCGGGCGGACGGCCTGCAGCACATGCGCATCCCGGCGGGGCAAACATATGTGTCGCCAGGCGAGGCGTATGTGGAGGGTGACGCCTCCTCCGCTTCCTACTTCCTAGCGGGCGCCACCATCACCGGCGGCACCATCACCGTGGAGGTGCAATTTCCTTATTGGGACTGCAGTGGCGTGGCCATATCGGATTTGCACCACGTGGCAGGCGAATTGCTTTTGCTCTCGTATCCTCCCGCATTTCGGCAGTGCAAAAGGAAGGGAACCCTATCCCAATGCGCGCGATAGTACGTGAGCCCTATCGTATTTCGTATGCAGGGCTGCGGCTCGGAGAGCCTGCAGGGCGACGTGCGCTTTGCAGAGGTGATGGGCCTCATGGGCGCCAACGTGCAGTGGTCGCCCTATTCCATCACCATCACAGGTCCGCGCACATTCCTGCTGCCGCTTTGCCAGAACTGCAGAGCAAGCCCCAGCTTCAATCTGAAGTGACGTCGGTGGGTGTCTGTGGCGATGGCTGATGCAACACGAAGCAGCCCTGCTTGACAACCTGTCTGTCTGTAGAGGACACCAAGTGCATCAACAGCATCAAGCCAGCTCTGAGACAGCATGACGATGTGGTGCAGGTCCGCCGCGGGGGCAGCTGCGCGCCATCCGGCACGACTGCAACGACATCCCGGACGCGGCGATGACGCTGGCGGTCGCGGCGCTGTTCGCGTCTGGCACCACGCGCATCGACAACGTGTACAACTGGCGTGTGAAGGAGACGGAGCGCATGCTGGCCATCGTCACTGAGTGCCGCAAGCTCGGCGCCGAGGTGCGGCGCCCTCCCGCTCCAAGTCAATGCCACCGCTGCCCCACATGCTTCTGGCCTTTGACCGGCCATTCGCGCGCACATAGCTCTGCCTGGCGGTCCACTCTTTAATGCTTTACCCTGAATGCGGACATGAGGGCCCTGGTCTGGCTCTGAGCTCCGCCCTGTTCGTCTGGCAATGGCAGCTGTTGATCCGTCCCATCACGCTGAGCCACAGGTGGAGGAGGGGCGGGACTACTGCGTCATCACGCCGCCAGCGGGCGGCCTGAAGAGCGGTGTGGCAGTCGACACCTATGACGACCACCGCATGGCGATGGCCTTCAGCCTAGCGGCGTGCGGCGAGGTGCCGGTGACCATCAACGACCCCGGCTGCACGCGCAAGACCTTCCCTACCTACTTCGACGTGTTCGACAGCGTTGTGAAGCGATGACCACTGCCGAAGTCGATTGTGACGGGAACTGGTGGTTGATGACGTCTGCCTATGCAACCTAGCTTTCACCGCGATGTGCCAAAAAGTTCTGGACTGCCTAGAGACAGTACATCAGCGCTTTCTTCAGAGACCAGAGCAACTTTTGTTGGTGACGTTTGATGATTGAACTGATGAGGGAGATCCAAGAAAGCTTCATTATTGAAATTGCCACCCGCATGGTGCATTGCACATTTCCCTTGCTTGCCGCGCCAACCCTGCTGGCGTTGATCTTCGTTGCAGAAGTCTTCTAGCATGCAGTGCCAATGGTGCGCATGCAGCGGCACAGGCTGTGCGAAAACGATGAGCGATGACATGCTTGCTGGAGGGAGCGTGAGCCACGACGCCACTGCAGACGGCTCACAATCATGCTGAACAAACTGGGAAAAACTCACCCCAGTTCTCGCAAGCAAACTAGTCAGTCTCGCATCAGCGCCTGCGCATTTGAAATGCGCAGCAGAGATGGAAACCCGATCATCGCGGCTACTCGACTAGGACTGCAGACAGCCTGCCGCACACCGCGTCGGCAGTGTCCTGCTTTCCCAAATTTCATTGCTCCCTGATGAGACCCGCTGCCGCGGCACTTGCTGCCGCTGGTCTCATCCGTAGTTCAGCCTGAAGCAGTCTGCGCGCACGCATATGCTGCGGTTAGCCTCCGGGAGTGTCCCAGCATGTGCAGGACAAGCACTTGAAGCGCGGGTTGATGCAATGCCCACCATTTGTGATGACGAAGCTGCCGCCAACGGGCGCAAGGTGGAAGAACTGGCTGAACTTCAGCGGCTGCGACTCGCCCTCCGTCTGTATGCACGAGTGGCGAAGTCAAGGTTGCAATTGTGCAAAAGATCCGGTGTATGGGAGGCGAATATCGCAGCGGGATGGCTGACGCGGCGAACAGAGATGCGCCATCAGTAAGGAAGGACCACTCACGATGAGCTGGCCCGTCACGAAGATGTTGACGCCCTGGCTGACTGACGGCTGCGCGTCTAGCGAAGACACCCGGTGCTGGCACTGCTGGAACGGCAGCGAGGTGAGCTTCTGGAGGATGGCCGGGCTGCCGCTGATTTTCTGCCCTTCGAACGTCAGCATAGACTGGTCCTGGTACAGGCTGGCTAGCGCCTGCCTGTTGGTATCAAAGGTGTTGTAGTAGTGGTCCGTGAAGGCCTGCGAGTGTCAGGGGAGGCGCTCGAGACGAAAACCACAGGTGATCTGCGACATCATGCCGGCGTGCTGAAGTGCGCCGCGATGGCGAATGTTCCCTCTGATCCACTTGCAACGCCACATGACAACGGTCTGTCGGCCAGGCCATCATGCGACATCGCTCGCAAGCACAAGCTCGAAGGTTCGTCTCGTATGTACCGTTTGCCACACGTGGCAGGTCACCTTTGCAACAGCATCCGGATCGACGGCCATGTCTGAGGGGGCTCTTCAAGCTGCCTGCTCACGAAGATGTGCGCCAGACGTAGCTGCCAGCTGCGAGGTTGTATTACGGATTAGGCGACTCTGGACGAGTCTCCCGAAGCTCGCAGACTGCACAACCGACGGAGCAGCTGGGCACTGGCGAGGAGAACGTGATCTAGGTCACAATCTGTGGGCACGACCACCGTCAAGCGTCAAATTCCAGGGTGCTGCATCCAGGGTTTTGAGCCGGCATGGCATACCCCAGCAGGCACAGCACGGCTTGTCCTGCAGTGTTCTCCAGTCTCCTCCTGCAGTCTCCTCTTGCAGACTTCATCACATTACAGAGAAGGGCTCATATATCTGCTCCTGCGCTCTGACGCCATTCACGCCAACGAGCTTTGGCTACAGCTCAGTGCTACCTCGAACGTGACTTCCATCCCGGGTGCTACCATCCGCAGCCCTTCCAACTCGCCGCTTGCACAGCTGTAGTCGGTCACACCATATAGCTGAGGATGCCCGCTGTCGCAGCGGTGACACTTCGCACACGCATGTGAAGGCGGTTGGCTTTAGGCTGCATTCCTGACAAGGCTGGTAATTGAAGGCCTTGGCGATGGCCTCTTACGATCCAGATGAGGTGGACGACGAGGCAGCTGAGGACCAGGTCTCCAGGGAGGTGCGGGCGGCATGCTGTGATCATGTCTCTACCTGCTGGTGTCCGCTGTGCTGTCTGCGCCCATGGCTTTGCTGCTGACTTTTGGAGTCTGTACTCTGCGCAGTCCTTCCGAGACATCGACGCCTACCTCATCGATGCCCAGCCGTCCATGTTTCAGGATGCTGGCATTGAGGAAGACCGGGAGGACGTGCGGCGTTTGCTGAACCTGAACACTGCCACACATTGTGCAAGCCACCTCATCGGGTGAATTAGGTGCAATGCTCGCTCAACACTGCCACAGCTTCCGGGCAAACAGCGCAAGACAAACTCGTTGATCTTCTGCTACATTGGTTGACAATAGATTGGCAATACCTTGCATGCATCTGACTGCACAGGGCATCAAGAAGGGTGACACCTGGTTTGGCATCGCCCTCAAGGTGGTGCGAGCCCTGCTGAAGCGGAAGATCATCTCCAGCCCGAATGATCAGACAGCAGTCATCTTCTACGGCACGGTGAGGCTGATATCAAAACCTGTACCCCAACAAGACGCTGCAGTTCTGGCATGCACATGTATGCAAGCATGCGCGCTTGGACTGGTTTTGGGAAGCCTGTGAGTGAAGTTTACCCAGCGACTGAGCCCGGCCATGCGCTTGCAGAGAGAGTCCAAGAACTCGGGCACAAACTCGTTCGACCATGTCTACCTGTATCAGGAGATGCGTATACCATCGGCGAAGCGGATCCGCGACTTTGAGACCCTCCTACATGGTGACCATTTGGCATCGCTCACATGCCGTCCAGTGCCTTTCGCATAGCAAGCTTTTGCCGCTGCCTGGACAAAGGTGCAGGTCTACCCTGCTGCACTGCGCATGCCGCGCGCGCTCAGTGTATGCCTGTGCGCCTGCAGACGGCCGCTTTGCTGAGGAAATCGGCAGCAAGGCGGGCAAGAGCGCAGAGCACCTGCACCATGGCCTCTTCGCGGCCAGCCAGCAGCTGATGGGCATGCCGAAGCACTCCAACAAGACCGTGCTCATCTTCACCAACAACGCCGACCCGTCCGCTGGCAGCAAGCCCGCCGATAGGTGGGGGCTAACTAGTCGCCATATCCGCGCACCCTGCTGCATGCTGGGAAGCAATGTCCACTTTTGCAACTGGTTCAGAGTCTTGTCTGGTACTCGAACAGGATCTGTTTTCTAGTCCGTACATCTGTCTGTACTAATCAAACCAGACAAGAGTCCTCTCCCATGTTCAAGCAACTGGCGCGAGCATAAATCCGACTAGCTGGACCGTGTCAGGCTGCTTCTTTGCGCCTGCAGGGACAAAGTCAAGCAGCGGGTGCACGACCTGCAGGAGCAGGGTGGCAAGTTCGACCTCGTGCCGATGGTGGACCCGTCCGAGGGAGCCAGTTTCTTGAGCGGTTCGTTCTGGCGGGATGTGCTGCCGACGCTGGGAGCGTCCCAGGACTTCGACATGGATCCCCGCCTGCCCTCCATCCTGCAGGTCGGCCGACGTTATGCTCTGCACCCCGTCTGTAGAACCGCAGCGCAGCTCAGGCAGTGCTGCAAAGGTCCAGGCGCAGCAATGAAGCAGCCGCGCACACAGCAGGCTCGCAGCCAGTCGTGTCTTGGGATTCAGAATCCGCTGTGCGTCTCCCGCAGGGCCTGCTCAGCGCGGTGCGGTACAAGGCCTTCAAGAAGCGGCCGCTGCGGTCGACGCGGCTGACGCTCGGCGAGGGCTTCGCGATCGGCGTGCAGCTGTTTGCGCTGATCAAGCCTGCGCCGCGGGCGGCGCACGTGTATGTGTCCGCGAAGGACCACGACCTGCTCAAGACGGAGGGCGCAGACATCTGCGAGGACACGGGTGCGCCCGCCTCTGGGAGCAAACTGCTTATTTTCATTGCTGCTTTCTCGCAAGCCACATGTTGCACTGGTACAGCTCTGGTCCAGGAGTTTGACTGAGCGCAGCGCTGCGACATGTGAGTAAAGCCACTGGTCCTCCGCAGCAGCCCAACTGAGATTGCAAAGCCTTGATCTGCAGGCGCCGTGCTGACGTCGGCGCAGCTGCGCAAGCGCTGCTTTCCGAAGCAGACCGACACAAAAAAGATGCGCTTCCCCCAGGTGAGCGCCGCCGCAGGAGAGGCCTTGTCATGTCTCTGGTATGTTACATGCATCAAGTTCCTCTGTCAGACACCTGATGCATTTCATGATAAGAAAATGAGTTCAATTGCTGCTGAGCTGCAGGTGTTTGTCGACATCGACGAGCTGGAGGACATACGGAAGATCGTCCCTGAAGGTGGCTAATCTCGTGCTCACGCCCAACCTTGATCTCGCATGCCTCCCTGTCAGGCATGATCTGTGCTTCAACGCGCACCAGCAAGCCGGCTCCAGTGGCTCCCCTTCACAAAACACATGCAATCTCGGTTTCCTGATCTGCCACTGAAACCCTAAATGGTTGATTCTTCATCACTTCATAAAATGCCCGCACGCAGGCGTGCACATGCTGGGCTTCAAGCCGATCGCGTCGCTGAAGCCCCACCACAACCTGCGGGAGCCGACGATGCTGTACCCGGACGAGAAACGCATGCCCGGCAGCACCCCCGCCTTCATCGCCCTGCACGGCCAGGTGCGCAGCACCTCCGCCTTCATCGCCATGCGTGGCCAGTTGCATCCTCGCGTCGCAACGCCTCCTGTGTCAACCACATTCACAATTTTGCTGCCTGTCTTGCCTTGCCTGGCGTCTCTCCCTGGTGTCTGCTGCGCATGCGCTGTGGCGCTGTGACGAGGCTCAGGCAGTCCACCAACTCGGTACTTGCCTCATTGTTGCGTCAGCAGCCTGATGTGGCAGGCAAGAAACGCTCAAGGCTGTAGCTTGCAATGCAGTCATTGGTCGTCAACACATAAGCTACGGTCTCTGTATGCCAATCTGTACACACCAGCACTCTTTGTTGCGTGCGCAGATGCTGGATCAGCAGTACCTGGCGGTGGCGACCTACTCGACCGGCAAATTTGCGCCCAAGCTCATGGCGCTGCTGCCCATCCAGGAGGTACAGGACGAGTACGGCGCCCAGGTGAGATTCTCCTGGACACTGATTATCCTAATTTCACAGGACCCGTGCGACTCGCTGTGCCTGTGCCCCGCCGTGAATGCCGCCTGGAGCTGTGCGCAGCCGATTGTGCAGCCTGGCGGCTTTGTGTCTGCTGTGCTTGGATATCTGCTCTCCATCGTACATAGTACCAACAGCTTTGTCTTCGGTGCTGCTTCCGGGCACAAACAGAGTGTTGCACCCCGTGTCCACAGCCGCGGCCGCAGAATGTGCTGCTACTGTTATTGCGTCGCGCCTGTCTCGAAAATGCTGCGCCCTTCTAGCACTTTGTCTCGACGCAAAATGAAGCAGCATGCTCCCGGTTGCCATGCAGCTGGAGCCGCTTGTGCCTTCAGCTGCAGCCGTTCAGCCTGCGGGAGCTGTGGTGTGGAGCCCTCAGCAGCCAGGTTAGAAAACCCTGCAAAAAACCCTAAAGATGCGCTGTCAACTGCCTCGCAGCTGGAGCCGCCGGGGCTGCAGATGGTGCAGCTGCCATTCTCGGACGACATCCGGACGCCGGAGGACGATCCGTTGTTCGTGGGGCAGGGCCACCCTGTGGCGGATGTTGATGCCGTCGACGCGGCGGCCGACATGATCGCGGCGCTCGCGCTGCCCGACTTTTACAGCGGAAGCGTCGCCAACCCCGCCCTGCAACGGCACTACGAGGTGCGCGATTCAGGAGTTGCAGGGTTTTCCAGGACTGGCTTTCAGTGTGTTTCCAGAGTACTCAGAGGAGACGGAAGCCGGTTGCCTTCTCAGGTTTCACGGCTGACTGTGCTCCCAAGGCGCAAGGCTTGTGGACAATTTCATGTTGTTACACGCTGACTTCCGTCTGATGCGCCCCAAACGACCCCACAGGGGCGGTGCTCATGCCACACGGAGGCCTCAGACCCAAGGGACTGCGTGATCAGGACTTCACCTCCCACTCATGTCCAAACGTGTCTGCACTTGTCACCGATGGCTTTCATCAAGAGGTTTTCATCTCGAGTCGTCTCCCAGGTGCTTGGTGGGGATGCGCTCACTGTTGTCCGTGAAGCCTAGACTGTGCTTCCATTCCTTGTTGGAAACCGTTTTCAGAAAGGCACCCCAATCGTTTGCCAGGTGCTGGAGGCGAAGGCGCTAGGCGAGGAGCCGCCGGAGGAGCCGCAGCCGGACCAGACGCTGCCGGATCCCACAACGTTTGACAATGCGGCCGCGGCCATCCAGGTACCGATATGCTGCCTGCAGCGATCACTTGGCGGCCTGCCCGCTGTCGCGTCTCCCACTGTGCACATTGCTGCTTAGAAGCACATTGCTGCTACATGCGTCCGCTCGCTCCCGGATGCCATCCACCATTCCGGGCTCTCCATGGGATCCCATGATGTGCGCTTCCTTTGAGGCGAAATGCATCACGTGAGAAACCTGCATGATGAGCCTCTGCATTTCACGCAGGCCTACAAGACGGCAGTTTATGGCGCGGACTTCACAGCGGACATCGACCCAAAGGCCCCAAAGGCGACGAAGCGCAAGGCGGCGGAGATGGGCAAGGCAGAGCAGGAGCTTGCAGACGGGGTGCGCCGTCTGGCACTTGCCGTGCATTGTGCATGATCGCCTGCTTCCTGCTGTGCCGCTGCGCTGAACTGAGCGAGGCAGAGCAGGAGCTCGCAGACGGAGCGTGCCGTCTTTGCACTTGCACTCACCGTCTTGCACCCTCCTCCTGCTGCCTGCTGTGCTGCTGCGCAACTGCCATGCGGGAGACAGGAATGGCGCTGCAGGCAAGGAGCCTCGTGTCAGCATGCAGCTGATGTTGTGATTTGAGTAACTTTGGCTGAGTAATCGGCACTGGCTGTCACGCAGACAAACTGGGCGGTGCTGCGCGCGGAAAACAAGCTGGACACGCTCACGGTGCGTCCTCGCAAACATGTGTATTGAATGCAGCCTTGTTCTAAATACAACGTAATTTAAGTGCTGCATAGCACGTGCAGTCCACACATTCTGCAATGCTTCATTGTCAGTCTTGTGTCGTTGAAAGTGATACTTTCGCGCCCATGATTCTCCAGGTGGTGCAGCTGAAGGTGTACCTCAAGGCGCATGGGCAGCCGGTGTCTGGCAACAAGGGCGCCATCATCAGCCGCATTGAGGCGCACTTGGACAAGGCAGCGGTCAAGACTGAGTGACATGACGCCCGCCGGCTGGCAGCGTCTGTCAGATGATGTGAGAACAGTGGCTGGCTGGGTGTGTGCCACACATCGGCTACCCATGTGCGGGGTTTTTGAAGGCGGGAGAGTATCAAATTTTCCAGAGCCAGATGTGGCTGCGACGAGAGGTTGTCTGCCGCAGTCCGGCATTGGCACAGCCGGTCGATTGTCATGGTCGGCAGTGCATCCCATGGCATACGCCGAGGTGAAGTTCACTCAGCAGCGTGGAGGTCGAAGGCAACCTGTACAATCGCAAAGGCTCTTGTGAAGACTGCTAGACAGCCCCCAGCTTTATTCGGCTGCCACCGGACATTCCGCTGGTCCATCACAGTCGATCCGGGATTGCACACTTGCCTCCTGCGTCAGAACTCGATAGCAAAGTCGCGAATTCTTAACAATCAGAGTTTGAAAATCTGCCATCACACAGGCGCAACGACAGCCCTCACAACGGACCTTGGTTGGCAACTTGAATTCGACATGGCTCAGCCCATCGCTTTGGCTCGCCACCCCCTTTCAGATCCCGCAACCTATCGGAAACGCATGTAGAGTATCATTTGATTGCTCCGGCGTGTGTGCACCCCAGCAAAGCCGGCATAATCCAAGTCGTCTTGCAGCTGCGCGCATGCGGAGGAGCCTGTACATTCAGGTCGCTGCGCTGTTGAGGAGCATTCCCGCGAGCGCGTGGCCGCACGTCGAGCTCATAGCAGCCCGATTCGAGTGCGTCGCGCTGTCCCCTTCTGATCGTGCTTCGCTCTTGTCCGATGTTCATCCAGTCGAGCATCCGGCCGCATGCCCAGTGGCTGACTGTTTTCCTGTGTTCCTGCAGCATCACTGCAGAGGCCGTCCTGAGTATCTACTCTCAGGAAAGCCAGCAGTATGTGCTCAAGAATCTCGGCAGGCTGCGGGCAGACTATGACGCGCAGGCCAGGCGGTGAGCGCGAAATTTAGCTGCCCAACAGAGCTGCATTCTGGCACAAAGCCTGCCACGACCTGCCAGCACTTCTCACTGTGCAATGGACGATCACTCTGCCAAGCTTGCATTGCTGCACCTGCTGCACCTGCGAGATGCGCAGAGAGGCGGACCTGCAGGCGGCGGCCTGAATGCACTGTAAGCACATCTCGGCAAGACTCTAGCTATACTCAAGTCACACTCGTCTCTCTGACACAGGTACTGCGATGGCGAGGACGTGCTGCGCCAGGCGTTCCGGCTCAATTTCGCGCCGTGCCTCGTCATCCGCGGCCACCTCTTCACACTGCTGGGCCTCTCCAAACAGGTGCCACCGCGGTGCCACTTTCCGCACACATGCACAAGCCGATGAGCATATGGATCGGTCTAGGAGGCCAACGTCAGCCGCTTCACTGCGCTTGTGCACCCGCACCGCTGCAGCACCGACTCTTGTGTGGTGAAACTCCCTGCAAAAATTTGCCTTGCGGCGGGCGATGGACGTGCTGAAGGACCTGGCGCTGTTCCGGGGTCTCGCGCAGTTTTGAGCATTTTTTTCACATGACATCAATCCGTTTCACATAGGGTTTCTGGCAATCTCACAGCGGGCGACAGTCGCTGAAGGAGCCCGTGCTGGCGGCGGCACAACCGAATCTCATGGCTTTTTGAGTGCCAAGTTTTCGAGTTTTCGCGGATGCATGTAGCCTGCTGCCATGCGGGCGACGGAGGTGCTGAAGTAGCCAACGCTGGCATGCGGCTGCGCGGCCGAATCTCAGGGTCTTCTCTGCATGATACTTCACGATTCCCCAGAAACACACTTGCACGGCTGCCTGGCAGCGGGCGACGGAGGTGCTGAAGGAGCCGGCGCTGGTGCGAGGGTGCGCGCCGCCGCCCGGCGGGAGCTTTTCGGCCGACGTCACGCCGGCGCTGCTGGCGCGACTGGAGGCTGACATCGCGTGCTGCGTGGCCGCGGATTGGCTGCAGACACCCGCAATGGACGCCGTGCGCCACAACTCAGGTGCGCCACAACTTGGTCGCCACATCCGCCACGCGGGCTCGCCATTGTGATCTTTGAGACCCTGCGAGCTCGCTGCGTGGCCGCGGACTGGCTGTAGACGCCCTGCGATGGACGCTGTGTGACACAACTCGGGTAGGGAGTGTTGCAGATGATCTCAGAAAGAAGGCCATACAAAACGAGGATCATCAATTGCGTTTTCAATGGATGCTGGAATTCGACATCGCACGCTGCGTCGCCTCGGACTGGCTGCAGACGCCTGCGATGGACGCTGTGCGCCACAATTCAGGTAGGGTGGAAGCACAACATGCAGACCATCGACTTGTGTGACTTTTCAATGCCGGATGCTGGATGTGGGCGTCACCTGCACGGCCACGGCAACGTGACTTCAAATCTCCCTGTCGTTCGGTCTCGGGCTGTCCCGAAGCACTCCAAACCCAGTTTGCCGGCTGCACTGGGCAGGACTGGAGGCGGAGGCGGCGCTGTGTGAGGCGCTGGCGGCTGAAAGGGTGCCCTTTTGGAGCGAGGAGTCGCTGCGGGAGGCCGGCTTCATCAAAACTCCCGACATCCGTATGCAGGTGCGCTTCACTTGCCCGTACATACTATATATGTCGCCTGCTCACGATTCGAATGATGTGAGATGCCAATCGTGTGAGAAAGTCAGCGAGCTGCGGTCGGCCGGCTTCATCAAAACGCCCGACGTCCACATGCAGGCGCGTGGCTTGCCCCGCAATGGACGAAACCCATGTCTGGAGGTGATTGACGCACACGATTGCAATGGCTGGTGAAAGCGGCAGCGGCCGGTGTCGCAGCGAGTACGCTGAGCTGCAGGATGGTGCGCCTCAGAAGCCGTGCGGCCGTCTGAGCGGTCATCAGCCCGCATGTCTCGGGCCTTTCCAGTGGCCTTTCAGCGCCACTCCTGCTGCACACACGGTGCGCTTCGCTAGTTGGCTGAGAGCATAGCCCTCTCTGGTGTGCCAGGTGCCGGTGGCCACCGCCAGCGGAGCAGTCATCGACTGGATCGACAGCAAGGCCACTTTCGGCGACGAGACGCAGCACAGGTGGGCCAGAGCCTCTTGCGCCAATGCCCAACCTTTGCGCCGTCTGCTGAACTGCAGTTCCCTGGACAGCTTGTGTGTGTGCCAGCCCTCCGTGATGCGCGCTTGCCTGCTGTGATGCACAGTTTCTAGGAGTTCAGCATCTCAGTATAAGTAGTGCACAACGCACATGTCTGCGCGCAGGTCGCAGCTGAGGGAGCAGTACTCGAAGTATGTCAACCGCTATGGCCCCGGCGCCGTCATCTACTGGTCCGGCTACGTGTCCGAGCTGACTGGCGAGGTATGACGCCAGTCGTTTGACTGCTGTGTGCACCAACGTTGGACGTGCATTCAGCTTGGATGATAATCGCCTGTGTCTTGTTTGATGCGTGAATCTGTCGTGCCGAGGCGGGCTGGCTCAACGGCTTTTCGTGTGCTTGCTGGGCAGGCGGCGGCGGAGCATCTCACCCTGCTGTCAGACGCGCCGCACGGTCTGACTCAGCTCCCGCGGCTGGACATCTGACCTGGCTGAAACAGTTTGTGATACCGAAACCGATGGCCGCGGACGCCGACGGCGTGTTCGCGGTGGCGGGTGCCAGCGAAGCGGCTGTGATGGCGAGATGAATCGTGATGGGGAAACAAAAAGGTGCGCGTCATGGGGTGCAATGCTGCAACACCCGGGTCGAGGTGGATGAGCTTGTTACTGGCCTGTAGCTGATTCGAGCGCCCTTCTGTGCAGATCGCGCACATCGACCAAACCAACCGTTTCGATGCAGAACCGTCCGAAGCGCCACACGTTGATAGTCGGCACTGAATGCTGACTGCATTCGACTGCTTGTCACGCATATTGTCGCCATCGAGGCGGTTGAAGGAGAAGAACGGGAGCCTCACATTATCCAGGCGAGCTCGATGGACATTGGCACCTATCTGGAGTCTCGGTTGGCGAATGCCCATGTCCGCCATGGATGCTACATCAGAAGCAGTGATGGCATTGTGATGGCAGCGGCTGTGGTAAGAGAGTTGATAAATGACTCAATGGGCACGAAACACAGGTACGTACAGCGTCTGCTGTTACAGCATCAGGTGGGACATCATTGTAGGCTACCTTCATGTGCAATGCATGGCCACAGACCCTATCCACTCTACACCCAGCCATCTAGAAGCCCTAGATCGGTTGCGCAGAGCCTGCATGCTCCGGCAGCCACGCGCTTTCAATAGCACACCACAGAAAAGGCAAGCAGCGCAGATCTTCCTTCCAGAGGAATGTCCCTTGCTTGTGCAAGTGCATTCAACTCGGCTAACCTGAAGCAGCACGAAACTCTCTCGGAGCGCTAACCTGCCTGATTTTATCCGAGCACGCCGGCGTCACTGGCGCCGCAGCTGCCAGAGTCGTGCTTGATGTGAACGATCTTCACATCAGCACCGTAGCTGACCTGTCGATGTGAATGCAACCCGCCAGCAACAACAACATTGGCATATCCTCGAGATTCCAAGCTGGTGCCGTGTTTTTGGCCATGTGCCTCCGCCTCTGCATCCTGCCTACCCTGCCATCCCTCCCACGACTCTCCTTCAGCCTCTGCGCCGCACGCCAGCAGCATGCAGAGGGAGATTGCCCCGAGGCGCGCCGCCGGCGCCCGCCGACGCCACCAAAGGAAGCTGCCCTCACAGCAGCATGCGAAGGGAGATGTCTCCGGGACGAGCCGCCGCGCCGCCGGCGCCCGCGCACACCACCACCGGCACGCAGTCGAAGGTGCGCAGCGTCGCCGGCAGCGCCAGCGGCGCCAGCCCCGCCTCGTTTGCCGGCGGCGGGCCGCCAATAGATCCCGAGGCAGCCGCCGGCGCTGGGGACGCCGCCCTGCCGGGCGCTGGAGACGCCCCCCGGGCGGCTGCCCAAGACGCCGCCTTCGAGGCAAAGGCGGGGGCGGATACGCCGCCGCCATTGGAGCGGCGGAAGGGCGCGCCGGGCGTCAGCGTCAGCGTCCTGCGCCGAAAAATGACACTTCAGCTCGCGAGCATTGCGCAAGACAGTGCGAGACGCTCTGGTGGAGCCCAACGAAAGTAGTAGCCCGGCTGCCAGGCCCGAGATCAACAGCAATTTATAAAAGGAATCAGCAGGCCTGGCCTGAGATCTTGCACCACATATCACACTCCTTGTTGGCTATCTGCGCAAGACCATCCACAGACCATTCCGTGCAGCCCAGGCAATGGCGCGCACATCCTGAACACATGGACCAGTGGGCCACAGAGGCGCACTCAAACTGAAGTTCCAGGAGGTGCAAGACTGCCCCATAGGGTCACAAGGCCGCACTTAGCGCTGGAGTTCCAGGACGCGCAGCAGGCCATGTCCGCCGTCAGCAGCCGGCCCTCCACTCCGTAGCGCGGCACGTACACGTCGAACCAGGCGCCGCCGTTGACGGAGGTGATGACGCCCTCCGCCACCGCTGGCTGCTTGCGCAGCAGCGCCGCCAGGTACAGCTTGCCCACCGCGTCCTGTGAAAGGCAGATGTGTCGCAAAATTAGGTCATTTGCAATTGCGTTAGGGATTTGACGCGCCCCGCCACCGCCGGCTGCTTGCGCAGCAGCGCCGCCAGGTACAGCTTGCCATCCGCGTCCTGTTGCACATTGTGTCACTACCCAAACATGCTTGGAAATTAATTGCAAATAGTGCCGCCAGGTGCAGCTTGCCCGCTGCGTCCTGGTGGTCAAAACATGTATGCTCGTAATTTCTGTTTGCGTCCTGCATGGGTTCGGAAATCCGACCGCCGCCAGGCAGAGCTTGCAGGTAGACTTCCAGGCTCGAGCCCGCTTTACCCAGACACACTGCTGTGAGGTGCGCGGGACAGTGATACCTCCGGGGGGCGAAGGCTGCGGCGGGACGCACCTGCACCGCCTTGGCAGATGCCCTGGTGTCGTTGCAGTGGCGCGCAATCTCCGACACCTCCTCCTTGGTCGGCAGCCTGTATTGCGGCAACAAGGCACCACAATCACGAATGTGCCTCGCATTTGGCAAGTTCTTCGCAAGTCAAAACGCATCAGGGCTGGCTCCTTCCTGATCGGCAGGCCGCAGAGCTGTGTGCACCGAATATCTTGGCTGGCGCACGCCGGCGCAGGCTTGTCTTCCTCCTCTGGCACAAGAAAATGGCAGAGGCTGTTGCAGGACGCACCCCGCCGTGGGAGTGCTGGCTGCCTGCTGCCGGGCCTGCCATTCGCGCTGCAGCGACGCCCGCCGCTCCTTCCGATTCGCCGGCTGCTGCGGCTCGCCGCCTGGCGGCGCCGGATGCTCCTGCGCCGGCAGTCCTGCTGACGCTTGCTGCTGCTGCTGCTGCTGCAGCGGCGCCGCCGCATGCGACTGCTGCAGGGGCGCCGCCGGCGACGCCGCCGTCCTGGGCGCCGCCGCCGATGGAGGCTGCTGCGCCGACTGCTGCTGCTGCTGCAGGGCCATCGCCAGCAGGCGGTGCACGATGACGTCCGGGTAGCGGCGGATGGGCGAGGTGAAGTGCGTGTAGCGCGGCACCGCCAGCGCATAGTGCCGCCACTCGTCCTCGCTGATGTCAGCAGTGCAGAAGTACTGCGCCAGCTGCGAGACAAAGCCAGGAGCAATATGAGTCAAATACACGTTTGTTGCTATTGTGTCTGCCAAATTGCCAGCGCATAGTGCCGCCACTCCGCCTCTTCGATGTCGCCAGTGCAGAAGTACTGCCAGCTGCAACAAAGTGGCAAGAATCACAGTTTGTGTGAAGTCACTCCTTGGCATCAGAGAGGGGTTGCAGTAATGTTGGGGACGGTTTGCGGAGGGCAAAGCTGTGACAGTTTGGGCGTGCGGACGTAAAGCATGCGGGTGCAGCAACCGCAAAACGACTGCATCGACATGCACTTGGGTGCACAGAAATTGCAGACAGCACTGCAACGGGCTGCTCTTCAACACATGTCCGCCTCAGCAGCAGCGCATGTTGCGGAGGTCGCCCGCCCCCCAGTGCTGCCAAACAACCGCCTGCAGCAGTCGGGCTGCAAACCTGTGCTGATTCAAGCCTTCATGCGTGCAAGACTGAGACTCCGGCGCGTGAACGCCAGATCAGGACTTCAAGTCATCACCCAGCATCATGGAGCCAGGCACTTCACCTGCATCGGCTTGGTGAACAGCAGCTGTAGGATGTCAAGCGTCTGCGCAGGCACGGTGGCGTCCGCCGCAATCGCCCGCAGCGACGCCGCCAGCGAGCCGGCCGAGGCGGTGCCAAACTCGAGGCCCTGCAGATGAGGAAGCGCAGCGGTGCGTTGACTCGGGTCAAAAACAGTACTGGTTGATGTGGGGCGACCTCCCTGTAAAGCCACTGAGAGCGCCTCAGAACCGAGATAAGATAGATCGATCCAGAAATTTGTTCTGTCCAAAGACGCAGCTGTCGGTCAGTGGTGGTGGGTGGGGAGGGGGTCAGCATGGGTGGGGGGAGGGGGTACCCCCCCCTCCCCCCACCCACCATGTCTAACTAGGGCGGTTGACGAGGAGGACAGTCCTGGAAGGACTGCCTGCAGGACTACTGCCAAGGCTGCAGCGCCCTTGCTGGTGTATCAAGGGCGTCTCATCCATGTCTCATTTGACTCGCAGGACTACAGTACAGGTCACAGCACTCCTGAGGGTGAATCATAGCTGTGTACACAATACAACACGGCGGCCAGCCTGCAAAAGATGCGGTGCACAGTCAGCGCAGACGTGCCGTATGCGATTATGCGATGGAAGTGATGAAAAGGATCTCCTCCGAGAAAGACATACCGCGTCCTTTGCGGCGGAGGCGGCGGCCGCCAGCTTGCGGGCGTTGGGCGACGGGTGGCAGCGCAGCAGCGCACAGTTCGGGAACGCGGCGGTGATCGTTTGCGCCACGCTGATGTTGGCAAGCAGCATGAACTCTTCCACCAGCTGGTTGGCCTCCCTGTGGCGCATGTAAATGCAATGCTTCTCGGCGGTGCAAGGCAGGGGCCTCGGGGCTTTCGGCAACAGTGCAGGCAAATCTGCGTCCTGAACCCGCTTGGCGCAGCCTCCTCCTGCCGGTGTGTGCTTTCCAGCCTTGAGGCATCTGAAATGCATAAAGCCGGCATAGAAGGCTCGACCGTTGCAGAATGAGGAGGGCGCACCGCTGCTGGTGCGGCGAGCACCCGATCGGCTGGCCCGCGGCGTCTAGCGTGAAGTCCAGCTTGGTGTTGTTCAGCCGCAGCGCCCCCGCCGCCTGCCGCGCCGCCCGCCGCCTCTGCGCCAGCGCGTGCAACGCCCGTACGTCGTCTGCCACCTGTCATGAATGCCACAAAACTAGCTTTGTCTCAGAGTAGCGGAGGAACATGCCTGGTGGCCGCACACTCCCTAGGACCAGCACAGAATGCCTGGTGCTTGCCGATGCACATGCTACAGGGCCCGCTGCGGCGTTAAGGCAGGGCCCTGGATTGGAATCCATATCATATTTTCACACCTGGTCCCAAGTGTGACCGCCGCGCAGCGGCGCGGGCACGAATAGTTACTGGGAAATCCGATGACACCACATGACTGATAAACATTCAAAACGCAGTTTTCAGCACCTGGTTCCAGGTGTGGCCGCCGTGCAGCGGCGCAGGCGCCTGGGGTGGCGCGGCGCCGTCAATGACCGCCTGCGCGTGGCCGTAGGCCAGCTTGGCGCACGAGTCGATGATGGTGCGCCCCGCCCACTGGCTGCGGACCTCGCCCTCCTGAGACACGAGTAGCACCAGAATGAGAATTGCTCTTTAGAGACCATGCAGCCTTGTCGCAATCACGCTTTGTGAGTAGAACGAGCTTGGTGCACGAGTCGATGATGGTGCGCCCCGCCCCACTGGCTGCGCATCTCGCCCTCTAAAAGCACGGTGGCAATCTTGTTCAGGCGCCAGCGGCCTCGTGCTCCTGTTATAAGATGGTTCGGATGGGAACAGTGCTTCGGTGAGTCTCTGGCTGCCAGCCTGCCACATGACGACGTCCGAGTACGCTGCTTGCCCATCAGGGGGGGGCAGCGAACCCTGGTTGCAAGTCCACTGGGAGGCTGACAGCAAGAACTGCAAGACGCCTGCCAACAAACCGGCAAAGGACTTGCACGTAAGATTTATCACTTGAGATTAATCACTGCTGAAGACGCGCCGGGGACCGGTCCAGATGATGGACAAAATCAGGCACGGCAGGCCGGGCACCAGACTCTATGCAATGCGTTGCAGAAGGCGCACCGGGGACAGGTCCCAGATGACGGAGAAAGTCAGGCGCGGCGTGCCCGGCACCAGGCTGCACAGCTCCTCGCACAGGCGGCGCGGCAGCATCGGGATGACGCGGTCTACCAGGTACACGCTGGTGCCGCGCAGCTTGGCCTCAGCATCTAACGCTGTGTCTGGCCTGCACAATGTAGAAGCGTCTGTTACTTCACTGGCAGTTGGCAGCGTGGAGTTTGATGCGGTCCACCAGGTACACGCTCGTGCCGCGCAGCTTGGCTTCTGCGTTCAGCGCCGTGCCCGGCCTGTGACAAGAATTCTTGATGTAAGGGTTCAGATTTGCTGCCTTGCGCCAGGAATAGTGGTGCGGCCGCTGTACCCAGCATGCACCCGCCTGAAGCTGGAAATGACAATCGTTCAGGACCCCCCCACATACAGTTGCTTCAGTGCATCTTCAGCAGGCTGTCAATCAGGTGCACGACATGTCTCATGATCCATCGATGCACATGACAAAGTGGCTGACGTCGGCGGCGTGCACGCCGACGCGGAAGCTGCCGCCTGGCAGCCGCTGCACGCTCAGCGCATGCTGACACGACTATACTCAAGCATGGGCAGCCCCAGCACGCACGTGACAAAGTGGCTGACGTCAGCAATGTGCACGCCGACGCGCAGGTTGCCGCCCGGCAGCTGCTGCACCGACAGCGCGTCGTCCAGGTCGCACGCCGTCGGCGGGTCGATGGAAAAGACGCGCTCGCCGCGCAGGTCGCGGCGGGTGGCGGCGTCGGCATTTGTCACCCGCCAGCCACTAGCCGGCAGGTCTGCCAGCACCTGGAATGAAGGGAGAAAAGATGTTGAACACTATGTGAGCATATGTGAAGGTTCGATGGAGAACGCGCGGACACCGCGCAGGTCGCGGCGCGCGGGCGGCGTCAGCGTTGGTCACCCGTCAGCCCGACGTCGGAAGCACCTGTGAAGCAAAGCAGGAGGATGTCAATGAATTGTATGGAAGTCAAGGGGGGCTCGACAGAGAAGTCGCGGGTGCCGCGCAGGTCGCGGCGGGCCACAACGTCGGCGTCGGTCACATGCCAGCCCACCGCCAGCAAGACCATCAGCCACTGGTCAAAAGTGAAAGCTACAGAGTGCGGGGGACGGGCAGACTGGTTGGCTGAAGCATCATATGGAATTCTGTTACGTTTTTCTGTTTGCATGCAGTCACCCTCGCCAATGAACCAGCCATCCACTGCAAACGTTCGAGCTATGTGAGTTATAGAACTGACAGTGTGACATTGCACAACACAGCCAAAAGTGATGTCTGCGTCTGCCCAGGTTGAATATGCAGCAACCATAGCTTGCACGCATTAGGGGGAGGCCTCCTGCAAAAGCACAAGCTTGGGCAGATGCATTCCTCTTCTCAGCCACACTCAGGCAACTACAATGGCCAAGCGTTGATGGGCATTGCGCCCAGATACATGGGTCGAATCCACAACTGCTGAACTCGAATTGACGGAAGCCTCAGTGGCTCCATTTCTTCGTTTCTTTATGCTGGAGGCCGACAAACTGGTGTGTCGAATCAAAATGGCGCCGAGTTGTCGGACATGAGTCACGGATGGAGAGTTCAACAGCACGTCTTTGCTTCGACAAAAGCCGCAGACGACTCACCTGATCTGAGAAATCTGAGGAGGTGGGCGCCGACTCCGCGGCCAGCAGCGCCTGCGTCTCGCACGCCAGGTCGCCCGCCGGCCCCACCACCCCCTCCACCTGCACAGCGGGTGTGCATAATGCAATGTGATGTCATGTCAGATCTGTGAACTCATGCACCAACATACACATGCGAAACGGTTGACACTGGGAGGCGCACTGCCCTGCGCGCTGTCGACGTGCATGGTCATGCACCGGTACGTATGGCGCATCTTGAGCTGGGGACATGGCTGGAGCTCGACCCTGTCTCAAAGATTGAAGGGCTCGTTTTCAGGCGTCCGCAGACCAGGCGCCAGTCCATGAGCTTCTACGTACCTTGGCGGAGGGGAACGCATGCTGGGGGTCCCAGCTCTCCAGGCTGGCGCACACCAGCGTGCGGGCGCCGCCGCCCGCCTCCGCGGGCCGAGCCGCCTCGCGCATGAGCGCGCCACGCTTGCCGCTCGGCAGCGCACTGGGCTGCGGCACAGGAAAACCCACACGGCGCTGACAGCCAGTTGGTTAAAATACACGGCCCATGCTAGACTTCGGCATGGTGCGTCCAGCCACGGCCACTGGGCATGTTAATCCATCGAAATCCATGTGAACCAACAGAGCAGATGTATTGTGCTGTGGTTTTCAGGACGGACGACAGTCACATCTAGACCCTGAAAATCACCTGGACGACGGCGCGCGGCAGGCGGGGGTCGCGCGGCATGAGGAACAGCACGCCGCCGCCGCCAGTAGACACGCCCTCCTCCTTGAGAACGCCCACCACCGCCTTGCGCCGCCGCGACGGCCGCGTGATGCTGACGACCTGCGGTAAAATATATAATAGCAGAGATAGGATATAGCGTACTGGTCCATGAAAGGGACTCTGGGGACGACCCAGGGACTGCAGCTGTCGTTTAGAGGTGTCGGACGGGCGATGCAGCACGACGGCCATATGCGGCCTCGATGCTGCACCTTTCACCTCGACGCCAAGCTCGGTCTCCTGGCGTGCTCATGAACGGGCGCACGACTTTCTTGTTTGCTATCTTACTTCGCGTTCTTGTGGCACACCTGACCGGTGGCACGCAGGTAGGGGTCCGCCTCCAGCAGCTTGTTGGCCGCCGCAAATATGGCCAGCGGCTGGTTGACGCTCGGCGGCAGGGACTCCTCTTCCTCCAGCGAGCCCAGGCTGCTGATGCTCCTGCAGGGCATCAAGCATGCATCGTCAACGGTGATCCATCGCGAGCACTGACACGAGGCAGTTCCCCACACATCAAGATCCTGCCGCAACGCAGCGACAGGAACCAAGTGGGGTGTCGAAAATCGGTGTCGAAAGTTAATCCGAGTGTATTTGAACGTGGGTGATGCCCGCCAGTCAGCATCACACCTGGCGCTGGCGGCAGAGGACGGCGCGTGCATCACCACCGCCGAGGCGCTGCGCGTCGCAAAGCGGCGGCCACCAAGGCCGACGGCGGGGTCCGACGTTGGCAGGGGCTGCCCGCGAAAGGCTGACAGTCCCGCCCAGCGGCCGCCGGTGCTGGCGCCGCCGCCGCCGCCGCCGCCGAAGCCGCCGCCGCCCCAGCCACTGGTGGCCCACGTGGTGCTCCTGCCCTGTCACAGCGGAACACACACTAATCTCGAAAGACGGTCACTTTGTGATCCTTGTTATTCCAAGACAAGAAAGAACTTGGACCAAGAGACAAGTTGAAGCACAGCTGAAAGCCCCAGCGTAGCGCGGCTTGAGGAGTGCATCTTTGTATTCGTGGCAATTGCGCGCGCAGGGAAGCCATGGTGTTGCAGATCGTCGTCCACACCTCCCACGAAGCGGACAGCGGCACGGCCGCTGCCGGCGGCGACGCCAGTGCCTGCGACAGGCCGCCGGGGCGCAGCGACGGGATGCCGCCGCCGCACGACAGCTCCAGTGCTTCCGAAAACCTGTCGATTGCATTCCATAAGGTCAGCCTTGCGAGTGGCTGACCATCAGATATTCCAGTCGATTGCAAAGTGTCTGTCATGATATGCAACATCGATGCCGCTTCACGCCCAAAGTTCTCCTAGTCCAACACGTTCTCAAACCACGAATGCTCAAGAACATGAGAGAATGTGCGTGCCTGTCGGGCAGGCGCTGGGTGCGGGGCCAAGTGCGGCTGGAGGTCCCGGAGTCCGACATCGTGTCGCGTGGCAGCGGCGTGATGCCTGAGCCCTCCCGGTCCATACGGAAACCCGTGCCCTCGTCCTCGTCGCCGCTGGCGCTGCGGGAGGAGGGGGTGGTCTGCTCCTCCTCCTCTTCCTCCTCTAGAAACCATGACAGAACATGCACGTGAAGCAAGCACCAATGCTTGCTGAACATGGAAAGCAATCCTCGTCCTCATTGACTCTGGCGCTGCAAGATCAGGGGGTGGCCGCCCTCTCGCCCTCCTCCTCCTCTGTGCACACTTCACGACAGAACGTGCGTCAGGTTTGCAGCACTTTTTCATAGCAGTTCTGCGGGAGGATGGGTCGGTCTGGCCCCTCGCCCTGCTCCGCCTTCTCCTCTGCGCGTATGGCAGAACACGCGTCACGCATGCAGCTGTCGTTTCCACGCGTGTGCTGCACCTTGAGAGCAGCTTTTTAGTGCGTGATGGACCTTTTTGTGGGTCTTGTGGCAGTTCTTAGCAGCCAGACTAATGTGACATACAGATTACTGCGCACCCGAGTTCGACACGTCATCATTGGAAGAACCTCCTGCTCCACAGTGGACAAATGGAAGCAGCCGCGAGACCCAGGCGGGGTCCCTGCGGCACCCTTGCCACAGCAAGTTCAGCGACAACAAGCGACGCATCAGTGCAAGAGGAATGCGAACCGATGGCGTCGTTGTCGAGGATGCCCTCCTGGATGGCGGCCACTGGCGTCGTGTGCGAGCCGCGCCACAGCCCGCCGCTACCGTCGCCGTCCCGCCGGCCCAGGCCCCTGCGGCATCAAGAAGACTGAGTCCATTCTGACTGACAGTTGTGCATGTAATCTCTGGACTGTGAGGGACCTGTTCTCGTATGCCGCAACGTGAACCCTGGGACTGCAGCACGCTGGCACTGTCCCGCCCGTACGCCATGTCCCTGACAAGCGTAGGCCCGAACTGGCATCAAGATCAGTCAGCTAGGGTGCCCTGCTGCACTGAGCTAGGGATGGAAACATCATCCCTAGAACCCTACAAAGTACCCACCCCGAGTGGCCGGGCGAGCGGAAGTGGCTGGGAGGGTCCGATGCCGGCACCGCCAGCAGGTCGCCGCTGGGCAGCACGCCGCCGCGCATGTGGTGCCACTGCGAAGGTGGCAGGATCTGCAGCGCCACCTCGTCCCCGTCAACTGCCCTGTTTTGCGCCGGGCCCTGTGGGGACACAGCAGAACAGGGTGCACGACATGTGTGTCCAGGACAGAGCATACGCCAGCAGTCTTTGAGGCGCCACATAGCAGACAAGACGATGCGCCGCATCAGTTGTAAACCAGTCAGCGCCAGGACATCTGAGACTGTGCTGTGGAGCTGGCACATCGCGTGCGTGCTGAAGCAACAGCATTCACAGACCTTGATCAGGATGTCGGAGGTGACGCCGTCCACGGACGCAAAGGCCTGGCTGCGGTCCGTGGCATTGAACCTGATGCCCGCCTTGAACACCAGGCCTGCAGACGCATTCGGAAGCCGTTGGCTTTGCGATCCACCAATGCCACATGCCGCACAGCACCTCAGGGAGCCGCACACGAACCATGCGCCAGATGACGTGTGGGCCCGCCAGAAGTCAGGGTCAGGAGGGCCCTGGCGCTGTGATTCGGTACCACTGTGCAATGCAAATTGTAATCGCACTCCCTCGTGTGAGTGCCATCCCGGCTCAATAGAGCTGCTTTGTGCACTTTTCATGCATGACTGACCCTGCCACCCTGCCGTTAGCCAGGCCTTCAGGCTGCGGAATCCCAGCAGACTGACCTGAAGACACCGCGGCGTCGACCTGCTCCCGCGGCCAGTACTCGGAGAAGCGCGGCTTCTTGGCGCGCGCTGGCCGCGAGGCCGGCAGCGCCGTCGCCGGCGCCGCAGGGCTGCCAGCAGCGCTGCGCGCGCGGCGGGGTGCATACTCCCGCACCGCCATCTTCTTGCCCCACCAGCCAGCTGCAGGAAGTCGGTTTGGGGTTGAACATGGAGCAGTATCAGCTTGACTCGTGTATCAGACTTGAAGAACTTGCACCGGCACCCCCGCACCGCCGTCTTCCCCCACCATTTGGCTGCGACCATACACGGGAAACCCATTACAGTTTGAAACACATTATCCAAGCCGAGAGCAGCATGGTGGTGACACGATGTATTATACAGCAGCATTGAGGCACTGGCGCAGCAACATCTCGCTGACCATGGGCTGTTAAGTGGGGTGTCCGGCTTGCACGCGCACGCCGTTCAGCGACTCAGCTGGCAAGTTGAATGCAATGCAGGTAACTCACTTGTCGCAGGCGGGATGGGGGTGCCCATCGGCGCCCATAGATCCTCGGGGTCGATGCCGCTGCCGTCCTCGTCTTCATCGCCGTCTGCAGCGTAGCTGGGCGTGAGCGCGAAGGGCGACCTGACGGAGTGCGGGCGTGGCGAGCCGCAGTGGGAGCTGCCGGAGGACTCAGAGCCCGGGATGGCCACCGCCCGGGAGCCTGCGCCGCCGCAGTTGTTATGCATTTCCGCAGGGGCTTTGAGGGAAGATGGCACCAAGTCCAGCGACTCAGAGATTGGGGTGAGGACACGTCAAACGCGTGAGGCGTGCTCGTGCGTCCAGAATGAGGTGTGCGCTGGCGTGCATGCATGCGCCTGCCCGCTTGACGCTAGGTGCGTCACGCGCAGCACATGTGAACTGTGTCTGCCTCTGCTACATGCGCGGCGTGCTACACTGTTTGTAACACGGGGGTGGCCAGCTGGAGATGCAGACGCTGCAGTCCATCAAAGTAGGGTCAAAGGTAGCATGGCGAGGTGATAACCTGATGCGGTCTTGCGCGTGTCCATTCTCGCCAGTGCAGGATGTCCTACCGGCTGAAAGATCTACAGGCCTCGAGTCTCTAGCAAGGTGTTTTGCACAAGGCTGGGTGCCACGTCGAGTGGCACAGCAGGACGTCGATACTGCTCCGGCAGGATAGCGCGCTGTTAGCCAGCGAGGCGAGTGAATTTTGGGTGCAACCGAAACTCCAAAGGCGTGACGGAAGCGATGCAAAAGCCAATTGCCAAACTGTGCTCTGTGCACAGCGCTGATGAATGTGCAGGGCGAGACGTGAACAAAATTCTCGCAAATTCAGAAAATGCGAATTTCTTGCGAATTCCCGAAAAACTCGGTTACACCAAGTTTGCATTCTGCATGATCGCTCAAAGTAGACTGTAGCATCGTGCTGTCATCTGTGTCGAGCCAGTGTACAGCGTCCCCGCAGACGTGCAAGACCTGCTGGCGAAATCAGAACTTAGGCTGATCAATAACAAGCCAGGTGCTACTGAACAAGCCACTCCGTGAGCTGGTGTTAAACTGGTGTGCAAGATCTACAGCTATTGAACATCTCCATCCCCCCGAGCGATCCCACTCGCAAGCACAGTCCATCTGGTAGTGCACAGCGGCGCCCGATGGTGTCCGCGGCGCCCCGCGAAAGCGCAGGCAGCCCGCTGCAGCTAGCGCTGTTTGATGACCGACGCGCGGCGCGCGAGGAGGATGATCCCGCCGAGCAGCTGCTGGCGTTCCACCCGGCGGCCACGCCGCGCCAGGAGCAGGCGAGCGCCGTCGGCCTTGCCCGCGCCGTCATGGCCTTCACCTCCATCTTCACCGAGGTACAGCGTCAAGAACACAAATTCCTTGAAACGTATATCTTGAAGTGCCTTCATGATTGGATGGAAGTTCGCTGCACATGACCTCACAGACAGACTGTCTGCATGTGCTCCATTCACGAGCTGCCGGCAGCGCGCCCGCTGCCTGACAATGTGAAGCAGGCGTTGGCAGCCCTCGATTTGATGGCGCAGTCCCCACAGGCCATGCCTGGACTGGCATGCTGTCACTGTATGCTGCCACTGGCTGATCACACCGCGCCCCCGCATGCTGCCGTTCCCAAGCCTGAAGCCTGCTGTGTCAACAGGATGGGGCGTCAGAGCTGGCCATGGACGCGCAGCAACACCGCTGGGTGGCGCATGCCGCCGAGCCGCACCTGTGCCTGCTGCTGGTGCACCCTCGCCCCGCCGGCACCCCTGTCTCGCGGTTCCTGGTCTGACATCGACAGTGGTGGCGGCGCCAGGCTCTGCCGCCCCTGCCACGAGTTGCTGTCGCTGCTGGAGGAAGGCTGGCAGTCTACCCGCCGGCACCTTGACACATAGTTGGTTGAGTGCTTTCCGTGTGTGCAACCCGGAAACCATAATCACAGTTGCAGAAGGAGATTCCTGTCGAAGCTTACAATGTACTAGCGTATATTCCAGGTGGCGGAGGCGTCATGGTGCGGGACCCTAGTACGGGACGCGGCGCTGCAGGGGCGATCTTCACTTCATCTCTTCGAGCACGTCACGTTTGTCTCTCCTGGCATCTGCCTTGGGCTCGCAGGTGGCGGATGCATCCTGGTGTGGGAGTCTGGTGCGGGACGGGGCGTTGCACAGCGTGCTGCTGCAGGTGCACGCTGCCATCCGCCTGCTGCACGGCTCCATTCAGCGGCTGCTGGACAAGGTGAGGTTTTGTCAATGCACTGGTGACAGAGGGTGCGCTGCTTGGCACAGCAAAAGAGACGCATGTACACGGAGCATATGTGCGACTGTCTCATAGCACTGCCAGCACAGCAGGCAGCGAACTCGTCTTCATGCTCATCTTCATCGCGGGTCCGCAGGATACAGGCCCCGCTGACGCTGTCCCTGTCGCGCTGATACGATGCTCGGGAGGCGCTATCCGCTATCCTGGGTCACTAAGGCATCGCGCTGGCAAAGAGGAGCGCGCCGCATGAACTTTAGTCGATATACGAACATAGCCAAGTAACAGATGTTCGCCATGCCAACTGCTGTTCCCGTAGGCTCCTCTAGAGGATGCTCGTGAGGCTCTGTCAGCCATCCTGGGCCACTACGGCGGCGCGCTGGCGAAGGGGGGCGCGCCTCATGTGCTGGAAATCGCCAACCCGCTGAGCGCCGCTGGCGGCATCCCATTCTTCCCCCTCAGCCGCCGCACCTTCACAGGTGCGGGGCCCCTGTCAGCGGCGGCAAAACAGTAGCGGGCGTGCTATTTTGAGCACGTCAGCAGGCTGCCTGCAGCAACGGTCAGGCATCGTTTCTGCATTCAGGACCCCGGCGCAAGGTATTCAGCGCAATGATACGGCACAAAGCTCATCCAGAGGCTGTGTACAGTTTTGTCACGCAGGCCTGCAGGCGCTGTGTGACGGGCTGTTGCTGTTGCCGCTGCGGCCCGGCGGCGGCGGCGGTGGCGCGGTGGCGGGCATTGTTGCGATGCATGGCCGCCACTGTCTGTGGAGCAGTGCCGGGTGACAATTCTTTTCGCCGTTCGCCTTGTAACATGACACCCCTGGATGTAATGCTCCCCAATCAGAAGCAGCTCTCATTGCAAACGCATAGCCTCAATTGCAAATGCATCTCGAGGAGAACCATCTTCTCAAAAGTTTTATGTGTCGTGCAGGAGGGAGGATACAGCAGCGCTCGCGTCGCTGGCGGCAGGGGCGCTGGCGCCGCATGCCCGCGGCGGCGAGTCAGCGTGGAAGAAGCTGAAAGGCGCTGCTCTGGCGACGGCTGGCAGGCATGCTTTCTACCTGTATTTGATGCCCAACTGATGCTGGCTGGCGCAGTGGAGGCTGTGTGTGTGAGTAGTTCTTTGCTTTCGCTTGTTGCGAGTGACCAAGCTGGCTCCTTGCAGCGTATTTGCGATGAGCTCGTCTTCGCAACATCCGACTATGCTGTCTCGATAGGTCACCCAGTCAAGCAAAGCGGCAGCCGTCGCGGCTGCCCCTGGACCCTGGCGCCTGGGCGGCCGCAGACAGCGGCTTCCTGCAGTCCGCAGCGGTGGGGCGAAATCCTGGGCCGGACCCCGCGCCGAGCCCGCGCAGCAACGGCAGCGCCCGCGGCAGCGCTGCCGGCAGCGCCGGTGGCAGCGGCGCGGCGACGCCCGCGGAGCTGCACCTGCCGACTGTCCACCTGCAGGTGGGAATCCCTACTTTTGTGTTGGGTGCTCATCGTTACGGACATGATGTGCTTTCACTGATGGCACAATCCAACATCTCCCGCATGAAATATGTGGCAGAGGTTTGGCCCTACGGCAGAACAGGAGCAGCAGCTCGCAAGCAGTCGCTGTGTTGCGGCAATGCAGGGCGGCGACGCGTGCCAGCTGCTGCCGCTGCAGCAGGGGGAGGCGCTGCTGCTGCTGCTCATGGGCGAGGACTGGGCGCCGAGCGCGGACGCCCGGCGGTCAATGGCTGCCGCCGCCGCGGCGCCGCTGCAGCGGCTGGGCGCCGCCGTTGCAGCGGAAATTGCCGCCGCGCACGATGGCCATGTCAAGGGCTTCAGGTGAGCATAAAAGAGCGAAATCTCAAACCTTACAATAATATAATTCAGCAATGATGGCGCCGCTGCAGCGTCCGGACGCCGCCGTCGTGTCCGAGATTGCCGCCGCGCACTACAGCCACGTCAAGGGCTTCAGGCGTGCACAGAAGGATTGGTGTTGTTGCAGGTTTGAGCTGTGAAGCAATAGTCTTTGCCAAAAATTGCCACCGTCACAGCCGAGGTCGCCGCTGCGCACGATGGCTACGTCAAGGGCTTCAGGCGTGCATGAACCGATGAGATGCAGCTGGTTGAATGCAAATTTCAGCTGATGAGCTGTTGACCTGCGACTGTGTTCCGCCCAGGTTAACCGCCCAGGTTAGAAACCTACAGGCACTGCCACGGCAATGACTGACCAAGATGCTGCAGTGCACACCTGTGTCACTTCGGCTGTGTGAACACACTTACAGTGTAGCAACACAAAAGACTGATGCTGTCTCCGTGTGGTCAGGTACCTGCACACCGACGGCGTCCTGTCGGCGGCGCGTGCGTCTCCAGCGGTGAAGACCGCGACGCTGGCGCGTGAATCTGCGGCGCTGACCGCCTCCGTCCGCCGCCAGCTGGACGAGCGAGTCGCGGCGCAGCCCGGCCCCGCAGAGGTAGGATTAGACTGCCGACGCCACTCAAGCTTTCCTGATTTTCCTGGCTCGTCCCCACTCGAAGGTAGCTGTTAAAAAGCGCCTCTGCACGAGTGCCTGGCCCTGCAGAGACGAGTGACGCCTGATATCCGCTTCGGCTTGTGCATAGGAACAGTACACCTTTTCTTTGGGTGTATGCGCACGCCTATCAGATGGGTGTATGCGCACGCCTAAATAGATTAGTCCTGCATGCAATTCAGAGACGCGCCCGAGACGCCGCTGAGACAGCAGAGAGGCACTTTCAGACACAACAGGATTTTTGCAGCAGTCCCGCAGGCATCTCACCTTACACGCCTGAGACGCCGCCAAGCCAGCACCGATTCTTTTCAAAGCCAACGCGATGGGCGCCGCAGCCTTGGCGGCAATCGTGCTGGCACGACCCTTGATGCCTGAGTCGCCGCCGAGACAAGCACCAAACCCGAGCTGCCCAGAGGACTCTGGGGAGCTGCCTGACCTTCTGTGGCAGTCGGATGGGCGCTACAACCTCGTCATTCGTGCTGCAAACACCCCCGGGGTACTCTTGATAGGGGCGCGGGGGGAAA